>Ga0136651_10002016_pt1 | contig 11171 bp, 10 predicted proteins | sample Mar14236cmmetaG_FD_94867 | JGI IMG/M metagenome (GOLD analysis project Ga0136651, IMG submission 94867) | Marine hydrothermal vent microbial communities from Guaymas Basin, Gulf of California to study Microbial Dark Matter (Phase II) - Marker... ...
ATACTACTTATTCCCGTAGAAGCTCCGACGGAAGATACTCCTAGGTTTGAAAATATTTTTCCAAGTCCAATCTTACTTACTAAATTACCTAAAACTCCCCACGTATTTTTTAACTTTGAAACTGCAGTCGCTAATATTAAAATTTCAGGAGCTCGATCTAAAACATCCCCTAGAGATAAATTAAATGAATTTAAAGCACTAATACCCGTTTTAGCTAACCAAGTTTTAATTCGATTACCTAGTATTTCAAAAGTTTTCCCTAACTTTTGATTTTCTTTTGCAGCATCTGTAAATAAAGTTTGTTGATTATTTCGTAATTCTTTAATGGTTTCAGTTACACCTTTTTGAAATGCAGCGCGTACTTTTCCGGAATTCATAACTAATCGATCTATATCTTCTAAAGCTAACCCGGTATCTTGTAAAAAAGCTTCCATTTCAATCCCACTCATGTGCCTTGTATTTTGAAGTCCACTTAAAATAGCGTTAATCGCTTTCGTAGGATCACCTCTTAGTAAATCCCGCTGCATTTGCATTACATCATAACCAGTACCTACTAAAATCTTACTAAATGTTTGAGCTGCTTCTTGTGGATTTTTTAAAGCTACAGCCATTCTTTTTATTAAATCGGTATTTTCAACGCCTGCTTCTCTAAAAGCGCTCATAGCGCTTACTAAAGTTGTAGTAAATGTTTGTTTTCCTTGATCACTTAATTTTGTTAAAACGTAACTGAATTCTTTATCTATTTCTTTAGCGCCTTCCATCATATCTTTAGCACTTAATTTTGAAAACTTTCTTAATCTGGTAAAAGCACTTAATATATTACCTACACCTTTGGCGGATACATTTGTACCTTCAATCATTGCACTAGCAAATTCAGTTACTTCTTCTTTAGTTACGCCTATAGCTTTATCAGCGGCTATAATAACGTTGGCTAATTGTTTTATTTGTTTTTCTGAAGTAATCCCAGCCTCTCTTAACTTAGTATAAGCATCGACTACTTCCGCTGGAGTAGTAGCTACTTTTCGAACTTTCCATAAAGCATCCGCCGTGTTGATAGCTGTAGTTCTCCAATTTTCCATTGCATTATCAGCAATGCCGGCTCTTTTTTGAAAATCTATTAATTCATCACCTAAGCTCGAAATTTGTTCTTGAGCCACTTCTGTTCTGATTCCACTCAAAGCATCCATTCCAGCTATAGCTAACATGATACTGCTTGTTTTTTCTAAGGAATCGCTTAAATCTTCATGATTATTTATATTCTCCTTCATTTCTTTATTAATAGCATCCATACGTTTTCTAGTATGAAATAATCTATTATTAATATTAGATACTCTACTAAATACTGAGGCAAACTCCATAGAAGTCATTTTAGTTTCTCGACCTAGTAAATCCATTTCGTTTGTACTATCAGATATTTCTTCAGTAAAATGATTAAATCGATTAGCGGTTATACGCGCATCTCTACCTGCAATTCGTATATCATCAGCTACGCCTCGAAGAGTTTCTTGTAAACCACCTACTTCTTCTTTTACATCTCGAAGTTCTGTAACCGCTTCCCCGCTCAATTTAATATCTCCAGCTTCCAGTCCTTCTATCTCTGATTTCAAACCCGTTAAACTTAAACTTAGAGTCTGCATTTGTTGTAAAAATTCTGAAGGTACTGTCATCGTTTGCTCTGTTGCCTGGGTCGTCTGAGTTTCTGGCAAAGCTGTTTTTAATTCTTCCGCAGTTTTAATAATTTTCGCAGTGCCAGTAGAAAAGGAACGCATATTTCGATCCATCTGTCTAATTTGTTTCGGTGATTTTTTAAAAAAACTAGTCATCATTTTCATAGTAGCTGGTTGAAACAATTTAGACTTTGTCAAAGCTCGATTTAATTGATTCATAGATGTAGTCACGGTATCATAAGAGCGTCGGACCTGACTAGACACAGGTCCGAGCAACTTACGCATTTGAGTTAATACATCGATGACTTGTAAAGATGAAGGATTATATTTAGCCATTAATTACCTATTATTATGAACTTAAGTGAGTTTATTTACCAACTCTTTTTATATTCTATATCCTCGATTAAATCTCCAATTATAGTTTCCATTACTAATTCTTTAATTTAATCTTTATATTCAGCTTTAATTTTAAAAACCGAAAACTTTCACAACTTGACGCGCAAGCTTAGAATCTTTTTTTATACAAAATTTTAATCTCTTTCTTCACATTATTTTCCCTTCCGTTTTAAAGATTCTGCCTGCGCTTGTTCATAGCGACGTTGTTCTACTAAACGAAAATATAGCCACTGCCTATTTGGCGAATACATTTCATCCAAGTCTTTCCACGGAATTCCTAGATCGCTATATGATATTTGAAATTTTTGCTCTAGGATATTACCGCCCTCCTCCAAGCTTGGGACGAAAAAACTCAGGGCTATAAGGCATGGTAGTTTCAATATCGCAACCACATTGAGGACATTCTAAATCAAGCTGTCTTGATACGCCAGGCTCCACTCTATTAATCTCATTTTGAAGAATCGCAGAATCTAAACCGACCATTTCTCTAACAAAGTTTAAAGATTCGCTTAAATTTACTTCTTTTTGATTTATCGTGACGATATGTCGAGCTATAGTGTATGTATAAGAAGGATCACCGTATCGAACACTCTTCTTAAAAGCTTGATTTTTATACCGCTCAATTTCTACCTCATCGTGCCCTGTTAAAAGACGAAAACCAATTTCAGTTTTCTTATCAGATAGAGTTACAAAAAAAGGTGAAGTTGCATCGTCAGGCAACTCATTAATTTCTAATTCATCTGGAATATCTAATTCCTTTCGAAATTGTAAATTACAGCTAGGGCATTTAATTTTAAATCCATAATTACTTCCGTACGTAAATTTTCTAATAGCAAATAATAAAAAAAGTCTATCACCTGACAATAAATCCAAAGGCCTAATTTTTACCTCTTTTAACGTTGGCACGCAAGCATCAATTAATTGATTTAAAATAGGAATCATATCAAATCGCCCAGCCAAAAGTTCTTCCTGGCCCGTTTTCATAGGAAGAACTTCTACTTCTCCGCCAATTAAATCTGAATACAATAAACCTTTTGACGGTAATATAATTCTATTTCCTAACATACTTTTTACCTCTCTTATTAATTATAAAGGTTAATTATTTATACACCGTTTTAAAGCCGCAGCTTCTAAATTAACCGTAACACTTCTCTTCATAAAAATTTGTATAACGTTTCCAATAATATATATTCTAACTATTTTATCAACTAGAACATCTAATTTTTTTCTGATACAATTTAAATTTCTCCAAATAATCCGTTAGGAGACATTTGTTTAAGTGCATCATCTTCGGCTTTATCACCATTTCACTTCGATTTTAAATCCTAAAACTTTAGCAATTTCTTTTACAAGCTTGGGATCTTTTTACATAAAGCCTTGATTTCTTTCTTCGTAATTATTATTCCTTCGGTAAAGATTTCTGCACCATTTTAATCAAAGACTCAAGTCTTGCCATGCCTCCTTCAAAAATCTGTTCGGATACTTCTTTAAGTCTCTTTTTAATTTTGGCAACAGGCATCTTTTGCTCAATTAAGTAAGCCGTTATATCCGCACCTAAACTAGCTTGATTCGTTTTGGAAGCCATTAATTTATCTAAACCCATTTTCATAACCTTACTCTCAGTCTCAGCTTTTACTTTAATTCTATACCCTAAAACTTTAGCTACTTGCTTTGCAAGTTTAGGATCTTTCTTATATAAAGCTTTAATCTCTTTCTTCATCATTATTCTCCTTAATATTTTTTGATATAATTCTTTTTTACTAATGTAAACGGTCTGGTCTTCATTTTCATTATAATAAATATAAATTATTATTTTACTACTAATTTTAACTAATTCAGCCAGCTAAAAAACGGATCTTCCATTATTTAAATAAAGAATATCAATTATAACTTTTTTGTTCGACGAAAATCTTTTTACTAGCACTTTAATTAATTTTTTCGTCTATTTTCTCCTTTACGCTGATAAATCAGGCCCACTTGAAAGTCTATGAGGAATAGCTTTATCATATCGAATAGTTATTTCGATTTTATTTATGTCCGAACTACTCATATCGAGAGTTGCGCCGTAATTTACGGCTTGAGGCCAAGCACCGCGTAGAATCCATTCTCTCTTATAAGTACCGTCCGGAGCAAATAAAACAATATTAGCATCTACTTTGTAATCTTTCGCTAATCCAATTGCACCAGTAGCGGGATTGTAAACCATAGTTCTCCAATCTACTATCGCTTTAGCAACCGGTTGATCTACATAATCTTTTAAAGATAATGTCCCGGCTTCATATAAAGGTTTACCTGCCACGTAAACTCGTTCATTTACAAAGTGAATTTCAATCTCTTCATTTGACTCGCTTGGTAAAAAACCAATATCCAAGGCAAGTTCTATCACTCTTTTAGTATCATTACGGCCGGCAGAAGGAGGATCTACTTCGAAATACCAATTATTTTGTCTTTGAACTTCGTAATTCCCTTGGATTCCTGTATCTCCTCTCCGCGAACCTGCACTAATGTGGCCTGCGGATAATTGAACTGCCATATTTTATAACACCTCCTATGTTATTTTAAACTTTAATTTATTTTTCGTACTTTCAAATATTATTAGCAAATCGTGTACGCTTTTTAATCCCATGACTCAAAAACTTCTATTATACCGTGCGTTAAAGATTTTTAAAAATTTTAAATTTCTTTTTCATCTAAAATTTTTTCCTTTTCAACAGGTTCTATTTCCATTTCTGATTTATATTGAGGCTCTTGTTGATACTTTTGTTGATACTCTTGATTAGTCTTAAACTCTAAATACTCGGTTAAAATTTTAGTAAACTTATCTTCTAATTTATCGAAATCTACCTCTACAAGAGATGTAATTTCTTTTATATCCTCACCTATTAACTTTTGCAAAAGCTTGTTGAAAAACTTTTCTAATTGATCCCGCAATTCAGCGGCTATATTAATAGCTTTGATCTTACTTTTCCGTCTCAAATCTTTAGAAGCAATTATTTGTCGCAAATTTTCAGCTAAAATATAATGCCCTTTGCTTTCTAAAGTTTCTATTATTTTCTTCTGTCTCTCCCGCATCTCATCTCACCTACTTCTTATTAACATTGTCCAAAACTTCTTGAATAGATTTAACCAAAGCGCCTTCTAGGCTTTTGATCGAAGAATCTATTGATTTTTCAATAAAATATATAGCGGTAGGTAAATTATACTCGGTTAAAATTTCTGAAACAGCTTCTTTCACTTTATTTAAAATTTCTTTAGTGATATCTTCGCCGGTGGCATTTTTCTTACTTCTTCGGCCACGTTGAGCTTCTAACTTACGAATAACCTCCGCTTCTATAAATTTACCTTCACTCTCAAGTTTATTTATACGATTTAATGTTCTTTTACTCATTAGAACCTCCGATTGATTATTAATTTAAAATGGTGAAAACTTTTCATCTCTAATTAATATTCTACTTCTGAAAAACTTACGCCTGTCGGGGTTGATACAAAATCTACTTGAATGACTTCGGAATATTTTGTATGCTGAATTAGTATTTTACCAGAAACAATATTCTGAGCTACTAAATCATCGGTGTTAGTTGATTCATCACATATTACTCTGTAATCCTGAACTCCTCTTCGGTTTTTAATCGCCTCAAATATCGGATCTACTACTCGAATAAATCGTCTCCACGTAATTTCATCATTCGGCTCATATAAAATAGATTGTAAAGCAGCTTTCACTACAGTTTCAGCGTACAACAACATTCTCCGCGTACCTATCCTGTCTTTAGAGCTGGAAGTTCTGTAGAGAGTTTTTTGACCATCAATCTGAATAATATTATCTTTTTCAATAATAACGTTTAAATTATTCGGGTAACCATACATTAATTCAATATCGCCTTCCTCTGCGTTATATTCAATTTCTAAAGCGGAAATTAAACGACCTCTAGTAGGACCCGCGGGTGGATACCAAGGATCAGCAATGTAATCCGTATAAGCTATTTGAGCAGCTACGAAACCACTAGGAGGTAGCCATATTTCTCCGTCGTTTATATCTGAATTATACGCATCGTAGATTCTAATCCAAGGCCAATAAAGAGCAGCATAAGAACTATTTAATGATGCACGAGACGCATAAATTCCCTCACCATTCATAAAATTTATTGCATTTTGTACAGTTAACCCGTACGGAGTATCTAAAATAGCTATACAATCTCCGCGATCAACTTCCGCAATATTTATCATTTTATTTTGCACTGCTTCTGAGGTAACACCAGGAACAATTAAAATATTAATAGCGATTTCATTTGGATTAGAAAAGATTTCTAACCCAGTTTTAGTTTGACTAGACACTGTTCCAATATAATCAGCATCTGTTATATCTGAAATACCGTTTGCACCTGCAGTTAAAGTATAATTACCATTAACTGGCAACGAAGATACGGCGGCGTTATCTACTGATACAATGTAATCTGATTCAGCTAGCACGGTCTCGTGAAAATTAGAACTCGAGCTATCTTTTACCATATTATCAAACGTTTCTAAACGAACTCCGTTAGCATCGTACAGATCTAATTTAAATGAATCTGATACAGATGAACCATCACTAATAGTAACGTAATATCCATTAGCCCAGGTTCCTTCAGACTTTGCGTAAAGAGTCAAAGTAGTTGCAGACCCATCAGAACCTGTATGTACAGAATTATCAAAACCCAAAGGTACATCAGCGGTACTACTCGCATCTACTTGTAAAGTTTCAGTAGCACCTGTTTGACTCTTCACTAATTTAACGTGACCAGTAAAATCAGCAATTGCTGTAAAATTTACAGCAGTCGCATTTATATCATCTGCGATCTGAGAAGCACTTCGTGTACCAGCAGTTAACGTAAAAGTTTGAGTACCTGCACCAGTACCACCTAATGTCACTGATAAATAATCAGTACCGTCAGTACCCGTATAAGTAGCTTCGGTAAAACCAATTACAGACCACATTTCATTAGCCACGTCATCAATAGAAAAACTATGACTGGAACCGGTATTTATCATAGTGACCTTAAGTTTACCAGTACCATCATCTTCAAAATTAAGGCCTGTTGTGGCTGCGTTTAAAGCAGCTGCTAAAGTCGAAGCTGTATATGTACCAGCCGAAATTGTTCCAGATTGAGGCGACCCATCTAACGTAAATTTAAAAGCATTGTTCGAAGCATTTAAAGTAAAATTTTCTGTCTCAGTGCCTGTATGTGTAGCCCCAGTAGCGGCTGTAATTGTAAAATATTCTGTATTAGTACCTAATACAATGGGAGCAGACGCAGCTCCAGTAATAGCTATTTCAGCTTTACTGGCAGATATATAAGGGGGGCCGTCGGAACTGCCACCGCAAACACGCACAACCCACATTGCACGTCCTCTCTTTAAAAATTCAAGAGCGGCGTAAGCCATATAAGAATCAGGAGTAGGCTCCCCGAAAATTTTTACAAATTGATCTGCACTAGTAATATAAGTAGCGGTATTAATCGGTCCTTTTGTAGCAGTCCCCACAATACCTAGAGTGCTAGTACTTAAAGCAGGAGCATATTGCGAAAGATCTATCTCCCTAAATTTTATACCAGGTGCAATATAATACGCCATTGATTATCCTCCACGTTTATTTCTATTTCTTTTCTAAAAACTTACGTTGAATTCTCATTTTAATATCCTCAGAAATTTCCTCCGGCTTTAATGTTATCATATGACCCGCAGGTATATATACTGTAGTATCTCTACCATTTCTAAGGATATGTACCTCTTGTAATTGTTTAAGTTTATTTATTAATTTTATTTTCATTATTTTACCCTCACTGCCTATATCTTTCTGTTTCGGTTTCAAAGCTTTTTTCGTTGGTTTCTTTAATTGATCTACTTCTTCGATTTTAGTATCAGCAAAATACCAAGCATCTAAACAATAATGCTTATAGTAATCGTAAGAAATATAAGCGTATCCATTTTCTCCGTATGCTGTACCCCAACTATTTTTAAATTTTAAAAGAGAAGCACTGTCATCATAACCTACTAAACATATCGCGTGGCCTCCTATTGATTTTCTTCTTTTAGAAGGCATTGTAATAATAGCATCTTTATTAGGATTAAAAATTTCATTAAAGCACAAGATACCTGCTACTTGCGGTCCTTTTAAAGCTAAAAGTGTTTTCATTTCTTCTAAAGTAGTAATTCTCCAATAAGAACCGCATCTATACCATTGAGCTACACTTTCAGCCCATTTCTCTGGTTTTCCCTTGTAATCTGGGTCGTATTGCCAGCCAATCTCGACAGGAACTCCATTTTTTGATAAAACTTTCATAGCATACCTAAAAGACGTTCCTTCTTGATCAGGCCACTTATCAATTTCTTTGCATTTATAATAAAGAAACTGTTCCGACATATCATAGTTTTTCTTTGTGCCTATTTCCGTTTTCCATTCTTTTTTTTCTTGCCATTCTTTTACGGCGCAAACAGCAAAAGCTACACAAGAACCTAGATTAGCTTGATCTTTAACTGGTGTCATTTCATCGGTCCAATCTACGGAACTCGCTAATTTAGACGGTACGGTTAATAGTTTATTAACCTGATAATCTCTTTCATCTTTAGGGTCTTGTTTCGCTCCAAAAATTAAATTTTTGAAATCCACTTAATACTCCTCCTATGTAAAAGAACTTCCTGTATATTCTTTAAAAGAAAGAACATAATTTTCTGGATCCTGAATATATTCTACGATCGCTTTAGAAATCGTCTTTACTTCGTAAGATAATCTAATCCATACACTTAAACCTACCGATACAGTAGAATTAAAATAGCCTGCGCGCTCTTCAGCCTGAGTTATATTTTCGTTTACACTATTCATCACATTTAATACAGCGCGATAAGTACGATGCGTTTCCCTACTAAATATATTTATAACGGGATTATCCAATAATGTAATCCAAAAAGTTTTCTGATAATTTTCTAACGTATCCTTACTTTTAGACCAGATGTCTATAACGTATGGGTGAATAATAGGTACTGCACGCACGCGAACTGCTTTTTTTTCATTAATATCATTATTTACTACAATTCCTACTCTGTGTACATAAGCGTTATATCTAACTGCATCTAATTCGACGTCACCTGACATAAAAAAACTAACGAAGGGAAACGTAACTTTTTCTTGATCATGATGCTTAGAAATCATTTCAAAGGAAGTTTCTCTTTTAGCTTCAATTACATTTATACCTAGAGTATTTTTAATATATTTCCCCAAGGCAGCATTATAGTCTTTAAGCATAAATATCTCCTAGATTAGTCTTTTTATTCTTTATAATAAATAGGGAAAGAATTCAGAGAAAATAAAAATAAAAAAGAGGATAACGTATTTGTTATCCTCTTGAATTAATTTTTTATAAATTACTGCTAAGCTAAAGACTTAGCAGCTTCCAGCCGAACTCCATCAGAGCTCCAACTAACCTCTTATCTTTTTGAGATCAACTTAACTGGTTGAGATCAACTTAACTGGTTGAGATCAACTTAATTGGATTTAAATTTTTTGAAGGAAATCAAGGTCTTCGGTTCTAAAACCAATCTTAAAATGTTAATTGAAAAATTAAATCTTTAACTTAGCAGTATTACAAATTATTCTAATTAAAGTGCGATTTTAAAAACAAACTATAGTTTTAAACTGGTGATACAATTTCTCGATTATTATAAATTATTCATTACCCGGTGATTTTTTTGATTTTCGATACGGATTAAATATCCTTTCGATTTCTTTTTCCAAAATCTGTTTTCGAAAATCAGAAAGACCGTATTGCTTTATTAAAGTATCTAAAGTCTGTAGTGCAATTAAATTATCTATATAAGAACGAAGTCTCGTACTTAGTAATATCGCTTTTATACCGTTAGACTCTAATGATTGCATAAATTTTATAATTGCATCCTCTGTAGCTTTTTCTACGCCCATCAGATTAATCAATATTTCTGATAAAGATGTTTCAAGAGGATGAATCTCAGATGCTTTTTTAGCTATAATTTTATTAGGTTCGAATTTATAGCAAAGAACGTCATCTCTACAATTATCTTTATATAAACAAGCATTACAATTATATCTTTCAATGTAATAAGGACATATTTTATTTTTACGCACTAAATAAGAGTACTTACACGTCGACGGATCATTCTCGCAAAGAAAACACTGTATTTTTATTCGTTGATCAATCATACTGTCATCCGTGTACTGGTTAAAAATGCTACCGCTATATCTTTTATTTCCTTAAGAACAAAATAAGTATCTTTTAGATTATCATATACTAAACTCGCTTTTGTTAAAATATTTTCTGTTTCGCGTATTTTATCTCTCAAGGGCTCTAATAAAATATCTTTAGCAGTTTCTCTAATCGAGTTTGTTTTCATAGTTTCAATATACCTGTTATAATGTTCATAAATATACCGTTCACCAACGGCCTCTATAGTACGTAATTCTGCTATTTTAGATAACAATCCCAGTTTAATAGATAAGGCCCTGTCCCGATATGCCTGGGTTTTTTCGAATAAAGAAGCCAACTGTGCTGCTTCTTTCGGGCCGTAAGAACATACTGGTATTACGCGTAATCTTTTTCCTCCTTCACGAATTTCAGTACAAACAACGAAATAACTTTCTAATTCAACGGCAATAGAAGAATCTATTATAAATTTATCTTCTTTTAAATTTTTTCTTAAAGTTTTTAAAAACGCATCAGACTCTTTAATCTTACTTAGATTAAAAGGCTTTTCTGTAAAATCAGAGCACGCTCTGGAGGTTTTCGTTACACCTATTCGATCAGGGCAAGTAGTTTTTGATTCCCCCATAGGCTCAGTAAACCAAACACAATTACCACATACCTCGTATATAAATTCAGCTTTCTTTTTTAACATATTATACCGTTTTTTAATAAAAATAAAAAATTATTATAACCAAATCTAAAAATACTTATACATATATCTTCGTACATTATTTTCGGTTGCCTTGGACGTAAATCTCGCGTACCAACAAAAAACATACGCTCTTTATTTATTATAAATGACTTAGTTTTACATTGAACGACATAGCCGATTGGAGATGAAGTATATAAAGTATATATG
>Ga0136651_10002017_pt1 | contig 11164 bp, 9 predicted proteins | sample Mar14236cmmetaG_FD_94867 | JGI IMG/M metagenome (GOLD analysis project Ga0136651, IMG submission 94867) | Marine hydrothermal vent microbial communities from Guaymas Basin, Gulf of California to study Microbial Dark Matter (Phase II) - Marker... ...
AAGATTATTATAAGTACCTCCCGGAATAATACCGGCAGCAGCCAGATTTTTCACTTCACGTAAAAACGGCACTTTGTCGAATTGCACAAGTACATCACAAGCCGACCCTTTACTCATCTCCCTAAGATGCCCCAGCATACCGAAACCGGTTACGTCTGTACAGGCATGCACTTCGTATTTCTGCATCAATTCGGCAGGAATCTTATTTAAAGTTGCCATCAGGATTGTCACTTCCCTGCGTAAATCCTCTTCAATTAACCCTCTTTTTATTGCTGTTGACAAAATGCCCGTTCCCAGCGGCTTGGTAAGAATCAGCATATCTCCGGGTTGGGCACCGGCATTTGTCAATACTTTATCGGGATGGATGCTTCCCGTGACCACCATGCCGTATTTTGGTTCGGGATCTTCAATGGTGTGGCCTCCCAATACGCCAATACCGGCTTCGGCGGCTTTCTCTTCCGCACCCCTTAAAATATCTTCCAGTACCGTCAGTGGAAGGGTGTCTTCGGGAAAGCCCACGATGTTCAGCGCAAACAGGGGTTTGGCTCCCATGGCATAAATATCACTCAGGGCATTGGCGGCGGCAATAGCTCCAAAATCATACGGATCGTCTACAATAGGTGTGAAAAAGTCCAGTGTCTGCACAATAGCCAGATCGTTGCGGAGTTTGTAAACCGTAGCATCGTCCGAGGTTTCGGTACCCACCAGTACATTGGGACTGATAATCGGATTTAATTTCTTCAGCACCGCCTCCAGATGTTGCGGCTGGATTTTACATGCACATCCCAGGCCATGGGTGTAATGCGTGAGTTTTATCTCTTTTTCCTCCTGCACAGAAACTTCAGCCTTTTCTTCTTTCGGCATAAGACCTTTTGCTATGGAAATGATTTCTTCGGCCGCCAGTTTAATATCCTGCATGGCAGTCCCGCGGCCTGTCGAAAACCGGATGGTGCCCATGGCATAATCCAGCGGCACAAGCATGGCTTCCAGCACGGCCGACACATCAATACTTTCGGCATGGCAAGCAGCACCTGCCGATGCTGCCACTCCTTCCAACCGTGAAATCAAAGTGTTTGCTTCCACTTTCGGAAACGAAACACTTAACGTATTGGGCAGCCGCTTTTCGGGATGTCCATTGAGACGAATATCCGGTAGGGCTTTTTTTAACAGTTCGTGGAGATAATCACGCGTTTTTTGATAATATTCTTTGTTCTTTTGCAGGTCTTCACGGGCAATTTCAGCCGCTTTACCTAAACCGACAATTTCCAGCACGTTTTCCGTTCCGGCCCGAAGATTCTGCTCGTGGTCGGCGCCGTGGATCAGTTTTTCGAGCTTAACACCGCTGCGAATATACAGCGCGCCGATACCTTTCGGTGCATATAGCTTATGACCGGCCACACTCAGCAGGTCAACACCCATTTCCTGAACATCCACAGGGATTTTACCCACAGATTGCGCTGCATCGGAATGGAAAACAATGTTATGCTTTTTAGCCAGACGGGCGATCTCCGGAATCGGCTGGATACTGCCTACTTCGTTGTTGGCGTGCATTACGGTGATCAGGATAGTTTCGGGGCGAATAGCAGCTTCCAGCTCGTCCAGCTTCACAATACCGTATTCGTCTACATGCACATAAGTTACTTCAAAACCATTCTTTTCGAGGTAATGGCACACTTCAAAAACAGCGGGATGTTCCACCGTGGAAGTAATGATGTGGTTCCCTTTTTCTTTGTTGGCCAGCACTGCTCCTTTGATGGCAAAGTTGTTCGACTCCGTACCGCCGCTTGTAAAGATGATCTCAGAAGGTTCGCAGTTCAGCAGGTCTGCTATTTGCTGCCGGGCTTTTTCCACAGCCAGTTTTGTTTTGATACCGTATTCGTGCACGCTGGAAGGATTTCCGAAATATTCGTCCAGGAAGGGTCGCATGGCATCGGCCACCCGTTTGTCAATGGGCGTGGTGGCGTTGTAATCGAGATATATTTGTTTCAAAATACTTTTTTTTCAAAAATACAGCTTAAAATTGTTCCCGAACATATTCTTTAAGCATCTCTGCCGTTTTCATCGGCTCGTCCTTTTCCACTTCAATTTCAATGATGTATTCAGGGCTGCGGCTTTCATTCCCGTGGAGATAGCTTTTATCGTAGTAAAACAAGGTGATCTCCGCTACCTTTTTCACATCACCCGCTGCGAGGGCCTCTCGGGCTTCTTTGGTGGCGAGTCCGCCCAGACGTTGTTCAATTTTTTCAAGGGACTGAAGAAGGCCCTCCTGTGCTAATTTACCATACTCTTTGACCAATCTTTTTTCCCGTTCTGTCTTGGGGATGATGATTTTAAGCAGTATGCTGTTGCGCATTTTCCGGAACAACGGGTCGGGAATGCCGCATCTTCCTAACATCCGGCTTTCGTCTTCCACCCAAATAGTCCTTTCAAAATCAAATTTACGCCAGGCATCGGCCAGATTGTTTTCAAATTGTTCGTTACTGGGTTGCGGTTCTTGTCCTAAATGGCCAAAGGCCGAACCTTTGTGGTTGGCAATACCTTCTATGTCAAGAAATTGTTCCCCCTGTTTCTCAAGTGCCTTCAACACATCTGTTTTTCCGCTGCCGGTATAACCGCCAAGGACGATTATTTTTGCTTCTTTTGAAAACTGTTGGCGGATAAACCGTCTGTATGCTTTATAGCCTCCTTCAAGAAGGGTTGCTTCCAGGCCAGCGGTTTCAAACAGCCAGGCCATACTTGCCGAGCGCATTCCTCCACGCCAGCAATGCACCATTATTTTCTTATTTCGTGCTACTTTTTTTGCCTGCCTGACAAGGTCTGCCATTTTCGGCCCTACGATTTCCAGACCCAGCATCACGGCATTCTCGTTGCCTCCCTGTTTATAGCGAATGCCCACGGCTGCCCGCTCTTCGTTGTCGAAAAGAGGAATGTTAACCGCTCCTGGAATGTGCCCCTGCGCAAACTCGGCAGGCGAACGTACATCCACCAGCGGAAGAGTGTCCGTTAATGGTAAAAATTCCTCGACAGGTAGTTTTACAGGCAAAATATTCTATGATTAGAGGTTATATCTTTCAGTACGATTATTTCAATCCGGCCAGTTGTTCCCTGATGGTCTTAATACGCGCTTCGGCATCGGTCTGTTTTTGCTTTTCCTTAGCCACAACGGCCTCAGGGGCATTGTTCACAAAGCGCTCGTTAGACAACTTCTTCTGTACCGATTTTAGAAAACCTTCGGTATAGGTCAATTCCTCTTCCAGCTTAGCAATTTCCGCCTCCACATCAATATCAGCCGAAAACGGCACGTAAAACTCTTGCGAGCCTACAAGGAATGTCATGGCGTTATCCGGTTTCTCTTCTACTTCTTTAATATTGCTGATGTTTCCGAGCTTGGTAATGACCGGATAAAAAATACATTCGGGATGCTCTCCCTTTTTCACCACCAGCTCTATGCTTTCCTTATTCGGAATGTTTTTGTCTTTCCTGATATTCCTGATACCATTAATCACCTGCTCAGCCCTTTCGAATGAGGCAATGATCTTACCGTCAAACCCTTTGAAAACAGGTATTTGCGCAATAATGATGTCATCTCCTTCAGCCCTTTCGCGAAGCAAATGCCAAATTTCTTCGGTAATGAACGGCATGAAGGGATGCAGGATTTTCATCAACTCTTCAAAAAACAGAACCGTAGCATCATAGGTATTTTTATCCACGGGTTGCTGATAGGGTGGTTTTGCAATTTCAAGATACCAGCTGCAGAAATCGTCCCATATAAGTTTATAGGTAACCATCAGTGCTTCCGAAATACGGTATTTGGAAAAGTGGCTGTCGATTGTTTTCAGTACTTTGTTTAAGCGCGATTCAAACCATTCAACCCCCAGTTTACTGCTTTCTGGCTGTTGTATTGTTTCATCTACCTGCCAGCCTTTTACCAGCCGGAGGGCATTCCATATCTTATTGCTGAAATTTCTTCCCTGTTCACATAAAACCGGGTCGAAAGGTAAATCGTTTCCGGCAGGAGCTGTTAACAACATGCCCACACGAACACCATCAGCTCCGAATTGATTCATTAACTCTATCGGGTCAGGTGAATTCCCCAATGTTTTCGACATTTTCCTGCCGATCTTATCACGGACAATGCCGGTAAAATAAACATTCTTAAAAGGAATATCTTTCCTGTATTCCAGCCCTGCCATGATCATCCGTGCCACCCAGAAAAAAATGATATCAGGTGCAGTGATCAGATCGTTGGTAGGGTAATAATAGTTGATATCTTTATTATCGGGATAGCGGATGCCATCAAATACTGAGATGGGCCATAACCATGATGAGAACCATGTGTCCACCACATCTTCATCCTGTTTCAGATCACTTAACTGCAGATCGGGCAGGTTAAATTTCTTTTTGGCTTTTTCCAGTGCTTCTTCAGCCGATCTGGCAACTACCATTTCACCGTTGGAGAGGTAATAAACCGGAATTTGCTGGCCCCACCATAACTGGCGCGAGATGTTCCAGTCGCGGACATTCTCCATCCAGTGCCGGTAAATATTTTTAAACTTGGCCGGGTGGAACTTTATTTTCCCCGATTCAACAACTTCCAGAGCTGGTTTGGCAAATTCGGCCATTTTAAGAAACCACTGGGTGGAAAGTTTGGGTTCAATGACGGCATCGGTACGTTCCGAAAAACCAACTTTATTGGTGTAATTTTCAATTTTCCCCAGGTTACCGGCCTTTTTCAAATCCTCAAGAATTTCATCGCGTACCGCAAAACGGTCTTTCCCGATGTACAATTCTGCTGCTTCACTCAGTGTACCGTCATCATTAAAAATATCAATGGTTTCCAGTTTGTGTTTCATGCCCAGCTCGTAGTCATGGATATCGTGGGCAGGTGTTATTTTCAAGGCACCGGTACCAAACTCCCGGTCAACATATTCATCAATAATGACAGGCACCGGCCTGTTCAACAGCGGCACCAAAACTTTCCTGCCATGAAATTTGAAAAACCGTTCGTCATCAGGATGTACACAGATTGCCGTATCTCCCAATATGGTTTCGGGCCGTGTGGTGGCAATAGTAATGTAATCGTCTTCGCCTTCTACCTTATAATTGAGGTAATACAACTTTGAGTTCACCTCTTTGTAAACCACTTCCTCATCCGAGACCGCTGTTTTGGCTTGCGGATCCCAGTTAACCATTCGGATGCCACGATAAATCAGTCCTCTTTCGTACAGATCGATAAACACGTCAATCACCGAATCGTACAAAGCCTCATCCATAGTAAAGCGTGTCCTGTCCCAGTCGCAGGAAGCTCCCAGTTTTTTCAGCTGTTCCAGAATGATGCCGCCATGCTTTTCTTTCCATTCCCAGGCATGCTCCATGAACTCTTCACGCGTAATATCCTCTTTGCTGATCCCTTCTTCTTTCAGTTTAGTAACCACTTTATTTTCCGTGGCAATGGAAGCGTGGTCGGTACCAGGCACCCAACAGGCATTTTTACCCTGCATCCTGGCGCGGCGTACCAATACATCCTGAAGTGTATTATTCATCATATGCCCCATGTGCAACACACCGGTTACATTTGGTGGTGGTATCACGATCGTATAAGGCTCCCTTTCGTCAGGTTCTGAGTGGAAATATTTTTTTTCCATCCAGTAGCTGTACCATTTATCTTCGGTTTCGGCAGGATTGTATTTGCTCGCTATATTCATCTCAGTTCAGGATAATCATTAAGCGGCAAAAATAGTAAACTTGTTCGTTTCATGGTAGAAGATCTTGTAAATCATCCGGCCGGGAAACAGATGGGTAGTAAAAAAGTTCCGAAACCTGTCATCGTCCCGGATCCTCGTATTAAAAAAAGACACTTCCCTGCTCCTTAAGAACCGCGGAAATGTCTTACAAATAATTAATTAAACTTTAATCGGTAGCCAGAATGAAAGAGGTTTCGTCGTCCTCTTTTGCAATCATTAACACACGCACTGCTTCTTTCTCATCGTCTTTACGCATCAGCATTCTGAACTCTTCTTCTCCGTTGATGTCAATTACCGCTTCGTATTCTTCCTCGTCCAGAAGCCGGTCAAGTTTCGACCGGAATTTTTCAAGATCTTTCGCATCCCCGTTTTCCGTGTCGAAATTCAGGACATACATTTTATGCATGCCATTCAGGAAATCCATCAGATGCTCCTCCCCTTCGAGGTTTTCCAGGCCAGCATCGGATTTTGTTACGTTCAGCAATTCAAATCCATCTACGTTTTCGTATTTATTAAAGAGTTTTTCAATTTTGTTTGTCTGAGCTGTCATTATTACCGGAAGCAGGAATGACAACATAATTACCGTTAGTTGTTTCATGTTATTCACTTTTGATGTTCAGGTCATCCATCTCGGTCACACCCAGCGACTTGGATATTTCTGTAAATATTTTCAGGTCCATATCGCCGGTCATGCTCATCACAACTGCCTCATCATCCTCCAAAACGATCATGAGCATTTCCAGCACTTTCCCGTCAGTTCCTTTTTTAGTAAGAAACTTAACCACTTCATCACCCTCATTCACCGACATCATTTCTTCGTATCCTTTTACTTTACTCAAGGATTTGATTTCTTCCATAAATTCTTCGTTGGTCTCTCCTTCTTCGGGTTCATAAACCAGCATTTTCAAACCGGTAATCTGTTCCATCGCATTTTGCGCTTCCTTTGCCTTTTCCGAACTGTCGCTCATATCAAGGCCCGAAATCATTTTAAACATATCGGGGTTAATGTTGATACTTGTAAATCCTTCCTGCCCGGCGTATTTTTCGTAAAGATTGTCAATGGCCGTTTGGGGGTGAACCTTGTCAGGTTGTAAGAAAAGAACTACGGCTAAACTGATAAATAAAGTTTTCATTTGTTTGAATTTTAGATGTTAATATTTTTATGAATTTGCTTTTTGTACTATATCGCCTGTTGTTTGAAATACTTTCTCCGTTTTTTTTAATGAATAATTCCATTTATTAAGTTCGTAAACTTTTTGCAAGCTTTTGTTGAATGTTTTTAGTGTTTTTTTTGCCGGTATTGTGTTTTGATTCAATTTGCCAGCAACCATGTCTAATGCATTCCGCGTTTCGTTGAAGGCAAGGGCCGGGTCAGCCACTGTTCCATACACTTGTTTTGGCTGAAATATTTCAACGCCCAGCCATACCAGAACCAGCACCGTTGCCGCAATACCACTCAACCGGTAAACCCACACTTTTCTGCTGTTTCGTCCTGAAGGAGCTTCATTCATAGCCGCAAAAAGCTTGTGATCAAATGATTCGTCTAATACCTGTTCCTTCTCTTTCTGCACAAACATAAAATACTCCTTCACTTCCGAAAACTGCTCCGGAATCGTTTCCTGCTCAAAGTATTCTTTCAGCCTTTGTTCTTCGTCCACAGAAGTTTCCCCGGTATAGAACTTCTCTGTCAGTTTCTTAACTTCTTCCGGTTTCATATGCATGGATTTTCTGTATTGATTCTCTGATTTTTTTTCTGCCGCGCGATAGATTCACCCGGATATAATTCAAATCAAACCCTGTAATATGTACTATCTCATCCAACTCATACCCTTCCACATCGCGCAGATGGATGATGGTTTTTTGCTGTTCAGGCAACTCCTGCATGGCTTCCTTCACTCTTTTCACCGTATCCGACAACACAACCTGCTCGTATGGATCAGGGGTTTGCTCTATAGTATTATAAGAGTTCAACCCCGGATATTTATTCTTTTTACTTTTCAGTTTGTCCAAACACAAGTTTCGGGTCATGGTCATCATAAGCCCTTCGTGGTTTGTATATTTTTCAAGTTCATTGCGCATATTCCATATTTTCAGATAGACTTCCTGCACGGCATCTTCCGCCTCCTGCCGGTTCGACAGCAATCTGTTTGCCAGCCGGAACAGCTTGTGCTTTACCGGCATCAGATTATTTTTAAAGTCTTCCGTGGTCATTCTATTGTTATGACGATTTGTGTATGATAAAATTACACTTGATCGGGACATAACCTAAAAAACAACACGATGTTTTCAAATCTTCCGGGAACGGGAAAGCGCAAAGTGTCAATAAATCGTAAAAACACTTTTTTCACCCCCCTTATTATTTTTTTATATTTGTCGCTCATTGAAAATCAATACTCACTAAATACAGTAATTATGTTTAAAGGACATCCGAAGTCGTTGTACGTAGCTTTCTTTGCCAATATGGGAGAGAGGTTCGGCTTTTACACCATGATGGGTATTCTGGTCTATTACCTGACGGCCAAATACGGACTCTCACCGACAAAAGCTGGTGTAATTTATAGTATTTTTTACGCTTCCATCTATGGGTTGGCGTTGGTAGGTGGCCTATTTGCCGACCGTACAAAAAATTATAAAGGCGTTATTTTCGTAGGCTTATTGACTATGCTACTTGGTTACGTGCTCATGTCTATTCCCGGCCTGGGCCTGGTGTTTACCGTTACCGCCTTGTTTGTTATCGCTTTCGGTAACGGGCTTTTCAAAGGAAACTTGCAGGCTATTGTTGGACAGATTTACGATGATAAGAAGTACGCACATTTACGCGACTCAGCCTTCAGTGTTTTTTACATGGGTATTAATGTGGGCGCTCTGTTTGCTCCACATGCCGCCGCCGGGATCATCAACTGGTTTATTAACAAACAGGGCTACGAAAGAAACGATTTATTGCCTTCGCTGATCCACAAATTCCAGGACGGTACATTAAGTGCTACCGAAGCTACAGATTTGCAATCAATCGCCGATCAGGTGTCGCATACAACAGTTACTGACTTAGCAACATGGACGCAACATTACCTTGATGTGTACAGTGCCGGTTTTAACTGGGCCTTTGGCGTAGCCGGTTTAACCATGGTTTTCTCATTCCTGGTATATGTTTTCTTTAAAAACAGACTACCGGATGTCAAAAAACAGGAAGAATCAGGTGAGCGAGTTGTTGAGATGTCCAAACAAGAAACCCGTCAGCGTTTGACTGCTTTGTTTCTTGTGTTTGCTGTGGTTATTTTCTTCTGGATGGCATTCCACCAGAATGGACTGACAATGAGTTTCTTTGCCCGCGATTATACCGTTCAGGAAGTGGGGCCGACCGCCTACCTCTTCTTTGATGTTTGGTCGCTGGTAGCTATCATCATCGGCTTTTACGGCTTTCTGCAGATTATTGAAAGGAATGTTAGCGGAAGGAATAAAGTCATTGGTTTTGTGATGCTGCTGGGAGGCGCTCTTGGTGCATACTACCGCTTTACCCAGTTCGGTGACATTAACCCGTTCTCTCCCGAGTTGTTCCAGCCCTTCAATCCATCATTCATTGTAATACTCACACCGGTGATCGTAGGACTTTTTGCCTGGTTACGGAAACGTAACGCTGAACCTACCACACCACGTAAAATCGGTATTGGCATGGTGTTAACCTCCTTTGCCTTTTTGGTTCTGTTATTTGGTTCGTTAAATCTGATGCCTTTCGCCGACCTCACTCCCGAATCACCACGTGTTGGCGTTGGCTGGCTCATCAGCACATACTTTATATTAACAGTAGCAGAGCTGTTCCTGAGCCCGATGGGTATTTCCTTTGTCTCCAAAGTTTCACCCCCAAAATATCAGGGTGTGATGCAGGGAGCCTGGCTTGGAGCAACGGCCGTGGGTAACCTGTTCCTCGGAATAGGAAGTTACCTCTATGAACGAATTCAAATCTGGCAGGTATGGCTGGTATTTGTAATACTTTCTCTGATCGCAGCCGGATTTATCTTCTCCATTATGAAGAAACTGGATAAAGTATCCAAAGACTAATTCTGCAAATAAATTTTTAAAAAAGCTGCCCGATAAAAGGCGGCTTTTTTTGTTCCCTTTGGCCCTTTGACCGAATTATTACTTTTGTGCCATGATCTACCTCTGGAATCATAACAGGCGTTACAACGCTTTTGCCCCTTATTTTAAAGAATTGTTTGGCGAACGGGTGCAGAAGATAAGTGTGGACGCGGGCTTTACCTGCCCTAACCGCGATGGCACCAAAGGACGTGGAGGCTGTACTTATTGCAATAATAATGCTTTCAATCCGTCTTATTGCCACCCGGGGAAACCGCTTGAACAGCAAATTAAGGAGGGCATCGCATTTCATCAGGTGCGTTACCGCAGAGCAAACAAATACCTGGTCTATTTTCAGCCCTATTCGAATACATACGCACCTCTGGAGCGCCTCAAAGAGCTTTACACAACGGCTCTGGCACAACCCGGTGTGATCGGCCTGGTTATCGGTACACGGCCCGATTGTGTAGACAGGGAAAAACTGCACTATCTCGGCGAGTTGGCTAAAGAACATTACATCACCATTGAATATGGCCTGGAAAGTATTTACGACACAACCCTTGAGCGCATCAACAGGCAACATACCTACGAGGAGTCTGTCCAGGCAATACGGCTTTCAAAAGAATACGGCCTGCACGTGGGAGCACATTTTATTTTTGGTCTGCCCGGAGAAAGCCGCGAGATGATGATGGCATCAGTACAGGAAATAAACAAGCTGTCGCTGGACAGCATCAAATTCCACCAGCTTCAAATTGTTGAAGATACAACAATGGCAAAAGACTATGCCCTGCGTCCTGATGATTACGACCTGTTTTCTTTTGAAGAATACATCGATTTTATCATCCGGTTTATAGAAAAACTGAATCCTGAATTCATCATTGAACGGTTTGCCGGTGAAGTGCCACCGCGTTATCTGGCAGGCCCGGGCTGGGGACTTATCCGCAACGACCAGATCAATGTGACTGTTGAAAAGGAACTGGAACAACGAAATACCTGGCAGGGCAAATTTTTCTAATATTTTATTGACACATAAAAATATAGGTGTATATTTGCACTCGCTTTTAAAATCCCCTATGGGATACGTTCTTAAAAAGCGCGAGAGTTTAGCTCAGCTGGTTCAGAGCATCCCGACTTCACGTCGGGAGGGTCAAATCAACTGAATTAACACGGAACGATAAAATGGGAGTTTAGCTCAGCTGGTTCAGAGCACCTGCCTTACAAGCAGGGGGTCATAGGTTCGAATCCTATAACTCCCACGGATGAAAATCCTCTGACTGACAAGTAAAAAGCCATTCCGTAAAAGGGATGGCTTTTTTATTGATTTAACGCACATGGAATATTTTTTCTAC
>Ga0136651_10002019_pt1 | contig 11162 bp, 9 predicted proteins | sample Mar14236cmmetaG_FD_94867 | JGI IMG/M metagenome (GOLD analysis project Ga0136651, IMG submission 94867) | Marine hydrothermal vent microbial communities from Guaymas Basin, Gulf of California to study Microbial Dark Matter (Phase II) - Marker... ...
ATATCCTAGTCTTACCTGAACTAGCAACAACAGGATATTTTTTTGTTAATAAAGAAGAAATAAAGGATCTCGCAGAGGAGGCAGGAAATGGAGTATCTTTCAAGCATTTCAAAAGAATTGCCAGGAAAAAAAATTCCTTGATCATATATGGCTTTGCAGAAAGAGAAAATCAAATATATTACAACTCACAAGCTGCTATTTTCCCCGACGGCAGTTATGTAATATATAGAAAAACACACCTCTTTTACAAAGAGAAAATGGTATATCAACCGGGTAATACAGGACCGGTTATCATTGATTTTAAGGGGGCAAAGATAGGACTCATGATATGCTTTGACTGGTTCTTCCCTGAATTTTCCAGAATCCTTGCATTGAAAGGGGCACAAATTCTGGCTCACTCCGCTAACCTGGTACTCCCGGGGATGGCTCAAAAAGGCATGGTTGTGAGGTCTATGGAAAACCGTATTTTTTCAATAACTGCCAATAGAATAGGGGAAGAAAATTCCAGCGAAGGAGAAAAATTGCTTTTCACGGGTATGAGTCAAATAGTGAATCCCTCTGGAGAGGTCCTCACAAGCAGTGAAAAGGATATTGAAGAGTTAAAAATTGTGGAGATAGAACCTAAAGAGGCAGACAATAAAAATATAACAGCTCTTAATAATATCTTCACTGACCGGCGTATAGATATATACAAAGACATTCTAGAAAAATGAAACTCCTGCTTATAATTACATTATTCACTGGTACAAAAGACCCATGGTTTGCTAAGGATAAAGTACGCCATTTTGCAGTATCCTATGTCCTTACAAGATCATTGATCCATTACAGACAAAAAAAGAAAATTGCTTTTGGTATTACATTCTCTCTCGGCTTAATTAAAGAGATTTATGACAAAAAGATTAAAAAAAGTTTCTTCAGCTATAAGGACCTCGTATGGGACCTTGCTGGGATTGGTCTTGCTCTGATATAAGGTTGACAAAATGTACCCTAAAATAATAGAACTCCATAGAAAAATAGATGAAGTATTTAGCCCTTTCAGGGCAATTGATTATATGGAAGAAATAATCCGATTTCATCGTATCCAATCCACTTCAGGTTTAAAAAATGCCACGGAATATGTTGCAGAACTTCTTAATTCCCTTGATGTTTCAGCCTGGCCCTTTGCTATACCCATGAATGAAGGAATGGAATTTGAGGGTTTCCCTGGCTTTCAATCATGGGAAATAAAAGAAGCAAAGCTCTGGATGGTTCAACCGGAGAGAAGAAAACTTGCTGATTTCGATGACTCTGTATTCCATATATTCCAAAGAAGTGGTCGGGCTGAAGGCGAATTTGAACTTTTTGTAGCAGAGAGGGACATGGATATAGATTATTATCTCAAATTGGACAATATGTCTAATAAATTTATTCTGACCGATAAACCCCAATTCGTAAAAGATATTTTAGAAGTTGCGGGGATTGTATCTGAACACACAAGAGAAGGGCTTGAAGATGCACTGTTATACCATTCCTTCTGGTGGGATGGGACTGAGACGAAAAAAATACCGGGATTTGTGATATATAAAAAAGATGCCAATTATATAAGGAAATTACATAAGGAAAGGAAAAGAATAATTGTAAAAGCTCGTGTATCTTCGGAATTCGGCCCCGGATACCACTACATCACTGAGGCCGAAATAAAAGGAAAAAGAGAAGGGGAAATACTCCTCATAGCACATCTATGTCATCCCAAAGGAGAAGCCAATGACAATGTATCCGGGGTAGTATCTCTAATTGAGGCTCTGAGAAGTATAAAGCATCTTATAAATAAAGGAGAGCTTGATCCTCCTCTGCAGACCATAAGGGCTCTCTTCGTCCCTGAAATTTATGGCACTGTTGCATACCTCTCTCAGCGAAGCAATATACGTTCCACAATTGTTGGTGGATTGAACCTAGATATGGTAGGGCAAGATCTTGATAAATCCGGTGGGAGTTTCCTTGTAGAAAAAGAACCCTGGGCCGCTCCTGGATTTACATCCAGTCTTGTTAGTTATCTTAAAGACTTTGTTATCCCCCACTACAAAGGAACAACTCCCGTCATACAATACCCCTCCATAAGATACTCCTCTACCCCTTTTTCGGGAGGGAGTGACCATATTATTCTTAATGATCCCTATGTGGGTATTCCTACTTCTATGATAATCCAGTGGCCTGACAAATTTTATCATTCCAGCAAGGATAAAGTGGAAAATATCGATCCAGAGGCCCTCAAAAGGGCTGGAATAACTGCAGCGTTATATGCATATATACTGGCTACAGCCCGGGAAAAAGATGTAAATAATATTGGAGAGCTTGCATTACTTGAAGGTAAACGCTCTCTTCTTGAAGAAAAAAAGAACCATTTAATAAATACAGGGACTATAAAATTAGAAAGATTAAAGCTTGTGTATAATTACTATTTAAAAGCTATTCAAAGCATACGAAAAATAGTAAATATTGATGCCTCCCATCTATTAGAAAGATGGACTTCATTCTACAGAAATGAAATTTCCGATCAGATAGGAAATACCATAAAAAAACGGAGAAGAAGTTCAGTAGTATATATCCGAAATTTCAAAAGTCCAGTAACATGGTGGGTGAGGAAAAACACACTGAGTAAAGAGGAACGCAGAGATGCGCTTAGATTCCATTTTGGTTTGAAAAATACGGAAAAATTCAATGAGATAGAATTTATATACCTCGTTGATGGCAGAAGAACAATAGAAGACATTAAAAATTTTCTGGAAGTAGTAGAAAATCATGAAATAAAGCAAGAAATATTCAATAAATATGTGAAACTCACAGAAAAGACCGGAATCATAAAAAGGAAAGGTGAATAACCATGGATAAAATAAGATTAAGTAAAAAACTTGCATACATTTTAAGGCATAACCCATTAAAATATAACTTAGTGCTTGATAGATACGGTTTTGCTATCCTTAAAAGGGTAGCGGAGGCTTTAGGGGTTGAAGAGGAAGAAATCAGAGAACTTGTTAAAAATCAGGAGAAAAAAAGATTTGAAATCAAAGGCAATAAAATACGAGCACTCTATGGTCATTCTGCCCACATTGAAATCACCTACAAACCATCCTCTCCACCGTCAAATTTATACCACGGAACATCTCGCAAAATGGTTAAATCCATAGAAAAAGAGGGTTTAAAACCCATGCAGAGGAAATATGTACATCTTTCTAAAGACATAGAAGATGCAATAAGGGTGGGTAAGCGCAAAGATCCGAATCCAGTTGTTTTTGTGATTGATGCTGAAAAGGCTCACAAGGATGGGATTACTTTTTATAAAGCAGGTCCTGTTTTTCTTGTTGATTATCTTCCCCCGCAATACATAAAGGAAATATTACACAGGAGCTAAAATGAAAGATACACGTAACCAGATTATATACGGGGTAATAACCTACCTGTTAAGAGATAATGAGGTGCTTTTAATTTATAAGAAAAGAGGCCATGGTGCGGGAAAATGGAATGGACCCGGTGGAAAAATCGAGGAGGAAAACCCTGTAGAGGCAGCCATCCGTGAGACAAAGGAAGAGATAGGAGTGGAGGTGAACAATCCAGAACTCTGCGGTATTATCAAATTTTACGATGTCTATGAGCAGGATTGGATTGTTTACATTTTCCGTTCAGGAGAATTTTCAGGAGAACCCAGAGAATCCGAAGAATGTTTTCCCCGATGGTTCCAGTTTGAAGAGATACCATACGATAAGATGTGGGAGGATGATAAAATATGGCTACCTCTGGTTATTAATAAAAAATATTTCCAGGCAAAATTCTGGTTCAAAGGTGAAAAAATGTTAAAATATAATCTACAAGAAATGAGTAAAGAAGATTTTTTATCCTTTAAAAAAGAATTTTTAAAAAATATAGGGGGATAATTATGAATCTTGCTACTATTCTGTACAAGAAAAGCCCTAACAACAAAAAAGTATTCCTCTACTTCAATCAACAGGAATATACCTTTGAAGATGCTGAGAAAAGAAGCTCCAGTATTGCAAATTATCTAGAGGCCAACGGTATTAAACCCAATGATAAAGTGGCTATTATTTCAGGAAATAGACCGGAATTTATCTTTTCTTACTTTGGAATTTTAAAAGTAGGGGGGATTGTTGTACCCGTGAATCCACTTTTAACTCCCTTCGAACTTTCATACATTTTAGAACACTCGGATACAAAGTTTGTTATTTATGATGATCAGCTGGAGCCTAAACTACAGTATACTAAGATAAATTCTCTGGCTATGGGGCAAATTTCGTCTCTTGAATACAAACCATTTATAGCTCTGGATAGAAACGACCATGATGTTGCAGCCATCCTTTATACTTCCGGAACTACAGGTAAACCAAAAGGCGCAATGTTAACTCACAAGAATCTTCTTTCCAATATAAAATCCGTCTCCAAGGCTATCCACTGTGACGAAAAAGATAAATTCATCCTTGTGCTCCCACTATTCCACTCCTTCGGCGCTACCGTTGGCATGTTGACCCCCATAAATCTCAATGCATCCATCATTCTGCTGCCTCGTTTTACCCCTGAATCCGTATTAAAATCCATTTCAAAACTGAAGGGAACAGTATTTTTAGGAGTTCCCTCCATGTTTTCCCTGTTAAGCATGGTTAAACAAGAAGAGATAGCCGAACTTGACCTCTCCTCATGGAGATTCTGTATTTCAGGAGGTGCACCTCTTCCTACAGCTGTACTGGAAGCTTTTGAAAGAAAGTATGGGGTTATGATCTACGAAGGTGATGGCCCAACTGAGTGCTCTCCAGTGACATCGGTTAATCCCATAGGTGGCAAAAGGAAGATAGGCTCCATAGGAACTCCTATTCCCGATGTGGAGATGGCTATAATGGATGATAATTGTAACCTCTTACCTCCTGGGGTAGAAGGTGAAATAGTAGTGAAGGGACCCAATGTTTTCAAGGGCTATTATAAGGATGAGAAAGCAACAAAAGAATCTTTTTGTGGAGAATATTTCAGAACTGGTGATATCGGTAAAATGGATGAGGAAGGATATTTTTACATAATAGACAGAAAAAAAGACATGATAATTGTAAATGGAATGAATGTATATCCTCGAGAAATTGAAGAATTACTATACAAGATAGAGGGCATCAAGGAAGCTGCATGTATTGGGAAACCTCATCAACTTCATGGTGAAATACCGGTATGTTATATTGTTATTGAAGAAGGGAAAAAAGTGGATATAAAACAAATAAATCAGGAATTAAGGAAATATCTCGCTCCTTATAAAGTACCCAGATCAATTGAAATTGTGGATAGCCTTCCAAAAACATCTACAGGCAAAATATCAAAGGTTTTCCTGAGGGAAAAGATCCTGGGAAAACAGTCCTAACGTTTTCTACCTGAAAATAATAGAATACTGCGTAATTCTTCGATATTTCGTGCATCGAACCATTTCTTTTCGAAATTTTCGTCCTGAATAATCTGAGCGATGGCCATCAGAGCCTTAAGATGAAAATTTCTCTCATCCATAGTACCTGCCAGTACAAAGGCAATTTTCACTGGATCCTGGCTTGTTGAATAGATAATACCTTTTTTACACCTTACTGGAATAATAATAAATTTTTTCACCCCTGGAAGTATTATATGGGGTATAGCTATACCTGGATGAACCACAGTAGAATGTAATTTTTCCCTTTCTAACAATAAATCATATATGACCTTCTCATCATCACCAGAATTTTTGGCAATGATCCCAGCAACCATCTTATAAAACTCTTGCATATTTATTGGACCTTCAATATCAAGAAATGTGGCAGCCTTAATAAGCCTGTCAAAACGATCCTCCGTTATCTCATCCCGTTCCCTTAAGATTTGTATAAGTTCGGCTTCAAAATTCTTATCAGCCACAAATTCGGTGGCTGCAGCTTTTCTGATGAGCATCATTAATGCAGACTGTCTGGTAATTCTCTTTTTTGCGTAAACAAGATAATATGTTAAAATAAGAAGAATAAATAGAAATGTTAAAATTACAGGAATTCTTCCCATTTCAAACACTAAAAAACTGTAAATCAAAATACCTCCAATTTGCATATACGGGAAGAGAGGGGCTTTGTAGCCTGGTCTGTAGTAAGGAAGCTTACTCATTCGAACAACAATCAAAGCAAAATTTACAAGTATAAAAAGTATGAGCATAAACGTAGAAGCCACCTTTACCAGAGTTTTCAAATCTAACGCAACTATTAAGAGTATCATAAACAGGCTTGTTGCAAGTATAGAGTTTTTCGGGGTTTTGTACTTATCATGTAATGAACCGAATATATCGGGAAGCAAATTGTCTCTGCTCATAGCAAGGGGAACTCTCGATGCGGATAGAATCCCAGCATTTGCTGTTGTAATAAATGCAGCAAGACCAGCTACAGCCATGAGAATCTCTCCTCCTCTTCCCATAAATTTTAAGGCTGAATGGGATATGGGAGTCAGGGATGTGGTTAATTCTTCAACATCAAGGACTCCAACAGTAACGGCAACCACGGCAACGTATAGTATATTAACTACAAAGAAAGCCAGAAACATCCCGTAAGGGATAGTACGTTTTGGATTCTTTGTCTCTTCGGCTATACTGGCTATCTTGGTAACTCCACCATATGAAATGAAAACCATACCGGCGGTTGTAAAAAGCGCCTTTAGTCCCCCTGTCATAAAAGGAGTAAACCGATGTGGTTCAGCATGAATCCACCCCAAAAGGACATATATTCCCAAAGAGAAGATTAAACCTGCCACCAGAATCACCTGAGTTCTTCCTGAAGTCTTTACACTTCTCAAGTTTATTATGGTAAAGACTATACAAAATATTACTGCTATCAGTTTTACTACTCGATAATCAAACCCTGGAAATATTATATCAAGAAATACACCAATTCCTATAAGAGCAAATGCACTTTTTAAAGCGATGGAGAACCAATTCGCGAATCCTCCCAAAGTCCCCCAGAAACCACCAAGAATCCTCTCAACATAAAAATATGTACCTCCAGCTTTTGGCATTGCAGTCGAAAGTTCCGCTTTACTCATAATACTCGGGATCATAAATAACCCTGCCAGAAGGTATGCAAGAACAATAGAGGGGCCTGCCTCTCGGTATACAATAGAAGGCAGTATAAAAAGACCAGAACTAATCATTGAACCCGCAGCGATTGCAAAAACATCTATAAGTCCAAGCTCCTTACGGAGTTTCCCTTTAGATTTATTGGAATTCATGTTATACGGAAAAAACAGCTACATGTACAGGATTCTCTTTCACGGTAAGAGCGCGGGCAACAAGATTTTCTTCCTTGAGTCTCCACTCGGTACCCTTGATAACAGAATTGAATGCTTCAAACTTATTATTAATAAGGTGTTTTATAAGTTCGTGGGGTTCAATTTCGAGACTTTTCTTTTTTACTCTCTGTCTTATCACTCCTTCAAGTGCATAACTTTTCAGGAGTTTGTTTTCCAGTTTCTTATAGAGGTCGCGTGTTGCGAAGAGGTCCATACCTACAAAACTATTATTTACGTATGCAATGAAGCCGGTAATATCTTCTGGTGTTTCATATTCTTCTACATACTCCTCTATTTCTTCTCCAAGACTTCTCACTACATCGTGGAATGAACCGGTAACTGATTGAACACCTGTAACTTTTAATGTATCACGCACTGTTTTCCATATCAGGCTTTGATTACTCATAAATTTTCCACTGTTTTTCAAGGAATCTGTCACAGTAGATGCAAGTATACTCCTTAATGAAGGGGTAACTGAAAAATAGCCGGGCTTGAACTCTTCTCCTCCGGACCATCTCCCTTCTTCAATGCATGAAACAGGAATAACAGCTCTGGTATTGGGTTCAGCAAAAATAGCGGTATTCACTACTCTATCCTGCCTTGCACCGATGATCTCCTCACCATCCAATATGAAGAGTGGAGCTCCGCCTCTGTAATCGAGTTCAACACTATTTACATCCAAAACATCCTTGAAAGAAGCATCCTTTCTTTCAAGTGCTTCATCCAAGGTTGTGAAACCGTCAGATCCAATTTCCCCTTTGAGAGGATAAAGGGTCACATTCCTTAAAAAAAGAGGTTCATCCAATTTTACCTGTTTTAAAAAATCCAGCATTTATTATCCCTCCTCATAATCTAATTCTTCCGGTAATTTCATCTGTAAATTTTCACCTGAGAAGGTCCTTAATTTGGAAAACTCACCTGATATTATCAATAATTTGTTATGATAATCGCCACCAAAAACATATATAACATTAAATCCTGGATGTATTTCCTGTACCTTCATGGGTAAATTATACAAAGAATATTGGAATTCTTCAAGCTCATTGTAAGGTTCGTCAATCTTTGGGGCCATATTTACCAGTTCCATAGGAATTAAAGCAATACCAAAACTCGATGTAGAAAAGCCCACGAAAAGATAATCAGGATCTATACCAAGAGAATCGAAATATATTCTCTTGGTTTTAAGCACATTGTGAATTTTTTTGTTGTATAGACTTAAAAATCCAACAAAGTTCTCGCCATTTGTATATTGACCGGCCATGTATAACCGATCTTCTATTAAAATTGCATCTTTTATTTTATAAACACCTTTGAGAGCCTTACTGTCATGTTGTATCTCTTTTGCTCTCAATATGTCATAAAATACAAAACTTTCGTCATCATATATGACAAAAATGTTGTTTTTCCTTAAAAATGCCTTTTTTATGGTCTTCCCGCCATTATCAATTTTAATTGTTTCCTTGTTAGGCCCGATGAAGTAAATATTGCTTTTAGAGAGAACATATGGACTTAGAGAGGGTTCATTAATTTCTATCTTTTCACCTTGAAGAATAAGCATATTTTTCCTATCCTTAATAATTTCAGTAATGGGTTTATCCGGTAGATCAAGAGGGATTTTCTCCTTATTAAAAAGAGGATAATCTCCCATTTTGTAAATCTCACCTCTTGATGTACCTATGTAGAAACTACCCTCTTCAGAACAAAAAAATATTGTGGTTGGTATGCTGTCAAAACTGGCCACATTTTCTTTTCTGCGTTGAAGTAAATCGTCCAGTATTTCTTCGAGGTGTTCAGCTGCCTCACCATCATAATCTGCAACATGATATGAAAATTTTTTTATTATTCCTGTAATATTTTTTATAACCTGTACACCTCTACCCTGCAGTAAATACAAAATATCCCTATGTATCAAAAAATCCTTGATCATCAGAGAGTCATACCCTACCAGCAAACCATGTTCATTGTATATACGGAAACTGCGATTGAAGACATCCTCAACTCTTGAGAGTAAAAGATAATTATGAAAAACATAACTTTTAGTTACAACTCTCGGAATATAATTGTAGAAATTCTCTACAATTTCACGAGGGACTAATAATATAGGTTTACCTCGAACTCTCATGAAGCAATTTTACACCCGATACTCCTATCATGCAAGCCCCTTGTCAACAGCTTGCCCGAGTGCATTCAATATCACTGCACTGAATTTGAAAGGCTCTCTCTCCAGGAGCTCCTTTATAAGTTCATCTTTGCTCTTATGGGCCTTATATCTCCTGCTTGGTGAAATAGCAGCATCAAAAAGGTCACTAATCCCTACAATCTCGTCAAGGATATTAAGCTCACTTTTCCCGAAGGGATAGCCTGAGCCATCCACTCTCTCATGATGATTTCTAACTGCTTTAGCTTCATGCCGCATACCCAAATTTTCAAGTATTTCAGCACCTTTTACAGGATGGACCTTAATTATTTCCCAATCTTCATCATCTAACGGAGTAATCTTATTGAGTGTGAACCAGGGAATATAGAGTTTTCCCACATCATGTAAAAGCCCAGCAAATTCCAGTATCTCCAGTTCTTCCCCATCAAGTCCCAGTATTTCTCCAAGTCTACGTGCCAGGATGGAAACATTTTTGGCATGTTCTTTACCGAGATATGTATCCTTAGCCGCCTGTACTTTGAGAAAATACTTGAAAATAGGGGTATCTGTGAAAAATTTTCTTTTCTGAACTGCACTTAATTGAGCCGTAACCCTTTTAAAAATATCCATAGCGGTCCCCATCAATGCAGTTTCTTCCAGGGTATTACCATAATATTCGGACTTTTTCAGGGATTCCAGGATTAGAACAAGACTTTTTTTAAAATTCCCCACACGGGAGTAATATATAGCTTTGATACGAGTTGAAGCAGGTACAATATAGCGGACAAGCTCCTTGTCTTTTATATGATGTAATTTTCTCAAAACATTTTGGTATCTTTTGTCGCCTTTATAGGCGTAATATTCTGCTAAATTTAGCTGAGAGAGCACCACCGTATAGAAAGTACCTTCTTCCTGAGTTTTAAGCAACTCAAAAAGGTCCAATAACCTCTTTTCCTCTTTTTCTGTTCTATCTTCTATATGAAATAGACTATCTATGTAATTATTAATTATCAGCCTGACTGCCCAGTGATATTTTCTATCTATTGTAACATTTTCAAATTCATCCTCCTGCATTGAGAGGATAGAAGCTAACGCCTCTTCATATATATCATTAGCTTCCCTGTATTTCTTCTCATAAATATGTAAAATACTGCCGAGTATATTTAAGAACAACGGTAAAAAAGGGAAAAACTCCCGATGAACCTTTAATTCTTCAATATCCTGTCGGAGGTCCATCTCAACAGCATCTGTTGGATATCCAAGTGCTGCAAAAGCAAATGAGAAATATCGTCTATGCCAGTATTCTCTGTACATTTTATTATTCTTAAAAACTTCTGCTTCTGCCTTGAGAATTTTATACGCTTCCATTGGAGCCCCCAGTGAGCGTAGCTTTCTTCCTATATCTACTGCATCTTCAACGGAGTCTCGATCGGGATTTCTAAAATAATGAATCAATTGATCAATTTTTTGGCAAAAATCTTCAAAATTTTCATCCTTTATTTCTAAAGGTGTATTATATTTTTCCAAAACATGCCTAATATCTCCTATTATGGCGCCCCCCATCGTGTTGTAATTAATAATACGATAAAAAATCAACAGGGTCAATAAACGGGAATCAGCGTGGTATACCTCGGGGAGGAATTACATTGTGTTTAAAAATGGAAGAAACTAATCTGGCCCTTCTTACGGTAAAATCGCCATAACGATCGTTTAC
>Ga0136651_10002024_pt1 | contig 11147 bp, 8 predicted proteins | sample Mar14236cmmetaG_FD_94867 | JGI IMG/M metagenome (GOLD analysis project Ga0136651, IMG submission 94867) | Marine hydrothermal vent microbial communities from Guaymas Basin, Gulf of California to study Microbial Dark Matter (Phase II) - Marker... ...
CCGACCAGGGCCAGCCGTCCCAGCAACGTCTGATCGTTCACCGCGCCGCTCAACACGTGCAAGACCAGCGCTACCATCCCGCCCATCAGCACCGAGGCCAAACCCGTCTTGAGCAACGCTGTCCCCAGGCCATGCCCGCGCAGGCTGCCCACTCGCCGCCAGAAGAGGATAAGCATGACGGCCGCGTGTCCGCTGAGTTGCGCCCCGTTGGCCAGGATCAGGCCGACCATGCTCAGGGGACGTATCAGAGTCAGGGCCACGGCCAGATAGATTCCTACCCCCAGCACGCCGACCAGCGCCGGAGTGAGAGTGTTCTTGCGGGCATAAAAAGCGAATACCAACGGCTGGTCCACGGCGGCAAATACCAGGCCCAGGAGGTAATAGCGCAGAGCCAGGGCGGTCATAGCTGTGTCGCGGGCGTCGAACTCACCGCGTTGGAACAGGAGGGCCACGACCGGATTAGCCAGCACGAACAGGCCCACCGTGGCCGGGATGATGAGCACCAGCACCAGCCGCAATCCCAGGGCCAGGGTGGAGTTGAAGCCGGCCCCCGATTCCCGGTCGCTGGCCGCCTGCTGGGACAGTGTAGGCAGGATGGCCGTGGCGATGGCGACGGACACCAGCCCCAGGGGGAATTGGATGAGAGTGGTGGCGTAGTTCATCCAGGCGATGCTCTCCTCCCCCGTCCGCGAAGCCAGGTTGCGGTCAATGATGATCCCCACCTGACTGACGACCAATCCGAGGACGATAGGCAGGTACAGGCGGACGATCCGTTGCAAGGCCGGATCGCGCAAGTCCAGGCGGGGATGGAAGCGCATATCCCGCAAACCGGGCAATTGCAGGACAACTTGCAATGCAGCTCCCATCACCAGTCCCACTGCCAGGCTGGCGATGCCCCACCGCCGGGCAAAGGCCAACCCGCAGACGACGATGCTGGCGTTGAACACGACCATGGTGAAGGCAGGGTAGGTGAACCGCTTGAGCGCGTACAGCAGCCCGGTTATCATGCCGGAGAGGCCAAGGAAAATCACGGCGGGCAGAGTCAGGCGCAGCAAGGCCGTTGTCTCCGCCAGCAGGTCTGCATCCCAGCCCCCGGCCAATAACCAGGCCAGCAGAGGAGCGCCCGCTTCCAAGAGGAGTGTCACGACAGCCAGCAGGAGCGTAGTCAGGGTGAGCACCAGGCTGGCGATACGCCACAGCTCTTCGCGCCGTTCCGGCGGGGCGTGTTCGCTGAAGACGGGCACCAGCGCCGAGCTGACCATCCCCCCCACCAGCAGGTCGTACAGATAAGTGGGCACTTTGGAGGCCACGCCGTAGGCACTGACCAGCCCGCTGGCTCCGAACAGGTGCGCGGTGACCACGTCCCGCCCTAGGCCCATTATCCGGCTGAGGACGTTGCCCAGGGCGATGATCCCCGCTGCGCCGGCGATTTCCCGGCCGTTGACTATGGGTGTCGGGTTTTCGTTCGTGGTGTTCGTTTCCACGGTTGCTCCTTGCAGAACGGCAGATTGCAGGACAGTAATGAGCTTTCTCGGAAAGAGGTGTTTCGCTCCCACAACACTACAGCGAATGGGGAAACAAACGAATTTCTCTCTCATCCGGCCATTCGTTTTATTCTAAATTCGTTGTAGTGTCCCACAACAACCACTTTCCGAGAGAACTCAGTAACGGATCAGGGAGTGAAGTTTTTCAGCACCAGGGGCAGGAGGGCCTCGTAAGGCGCGGGGAGGAGAGCCACGTCATAAGGGCCGGCGTCAAGGGTCTGCACCCCTACCGGGACGGTGAGCGTGTACTGCGTGGGGAAGAATTTGCGCTTGGTGGCACGGAAGGTGTAGGTTTCACCGACGTGCACGGTGGTGGTGAACTCCCAGAAACTGCCCAGGTGGGGGGGCACTACGTCCTGTCCACTGCTGTCACGAAAAGTCATCGTCACCTCGTCCAGGGAGTAGTCGTCGCCGTCACGCACGCCGTTCCCCTCCAGGTCGGCGTAAAGGGAGGCGACGTTATAATGGAGCGTGCGGGTGAGAAAGACGGTGGTGTGCGTGTCACCGTCGCCTGTGGGGTAGGACTCCTCGTTGCCCGCCAGATCACGGGCCCGGCTGCGGAAGTAGTAAGTGTGGCCATCCTGCCCCTCGTAGGTCGCGGAAGTGGCTGTGATCCAGCTCTGCCAGGTGGCCCACTCTCCATCAGAGCCATCGCGCACTTGCACGTCGTAGTTCCACACGTCGCTTTCCCCGTCTTCGCCCGACCAGCTCACGGTGAAGGTCGTGCTGTACACTATTTCTGGCAGAGCAGCGACGGTCGAGGTGGGCGGAGCAGTGTCGGCCTCGATCACGATAAACGGATCGCCACCGATGGTATACACCGAGGGGTCGGAGACCAGGGTGGCGGTGGCCGGCGACAGAGTGAAAGTGTAATTGCCGTTCACCGGGGTGATAGTCTGGGTCTGGCCGCGCTTGTCCACCACGGTGGCACTGTCCAGGATGGCCGTCAGGGTGTAGGTGCTGGTCGCCGGCGAGGTGTTCCACAGCACGCTGACTTTGCCCCGGGGCGTGCCCCACAGACTGACGCGCACATTGGGTCCGCTGGGCACGCGGCTAACCCACAGCGGGTCGCTCAGGTAGGTGGCGACCACCTGGTAGGCATCGTAAGCGGGACGCAGGCTTTTGTCATTGCGCACCAGGCCGTAAGCATCGCTCATGTCCGCGTCGTGCAGGCGGAAGAAGAACAATCGCTCTGCGCGGGCAGCCAGCCCGTTGGCGATGCCCTGGATCACGTAGTTGGCCTGTTCTTCGGGGGTGGCGCTCCATTCCACACGATGATCTGGCCCCGGCGGCTCGCCCCAGATGCGCACGCCCATCTCGTTGACCCAGATAGGTTTGTTCTCCAGGTCGTGGCTGCCGGGGCGGTCGTACAGGCTCAGCCGCCAGCGCAGCCACTCGACGTTGTCGTAGAGCTGAGCGGATTGAGCGTAGAGGTGCATGGGGATGACATCGAAGTAGTAATTGTTGTCCGGTGCGGTAGGATCGTCGTGGATCAAGGCCAGCACCTCCTCGAAGAACGCGCCGTCGTCGCCGTAGAGCATGGGTGCGCCGAAGAGCACGGTGCAGTCAGGGTCGGCGGCTTTGGCCGCCTGGTAGCCGACTTTGAGGAGCTGATAATACTGGGCGGCGGTGCCAGTCCAAAAGTAGTTGTAGTCAGGCTCATTCCACATCTCCCAGTACTGGACGCTGTCCTTGAAATGCGAGACGGTGTTGTACACGAAGCGCCCCCAATAATTGGCCGGGTCGTTCCACGGCAGGTCGAGGTTTCGCGGCGGGGAGGCGCTGGTGCTGGTCCAGGCGAAAGCAAAAAAAGTCCACGGCGGGGTCTTGTGCTCGGCGTGGATGCGCGGCGCGAAGCGGCTGCCGCCGGTCGCTGCCCAGTCCGGCGTGCCCATCAGGATGGCGTTGATCTCCAAACCGGCGGAGGCGTCGGTGGAGACTGCATCCTCGTAGCGAGAGAAATCGAAAGAGCCATCGGTGGCCTCCACGTCGTACCAACTGAGTTGCCAGCGATTAGTGCGCGCCCCGGCGTTCACCGCCAGGGTGTGCCAGTCGGGGTCATCGTGGTAGACGAAGCACATCCCCAGCCGACCGTCGGCGTCCGTGACCGGAGGCAGGGCCAACGGGGCAGTGGCACGAGCCGGGCCGTGATATAGAGTGACGACCACCAGCAAGCAGATGGCTACGACGAATGTGGGATAGAGTTTGCGCATGGGAGCTTGTCTCGATAATAGACTCGAAACTGCCGAGCACGTGTTGCGTGTTGCGTGCTGCGTGCTGCGTGTTGCGTGCTGCGCGTCATCCGATAATGTCCTGAAATCCGTCATTCTACGGCCGCCAGGCGGGGAGATAGCTGTCACCCGTCCCCACGCGCAGGCGATTCACGCCCTCGCCGACAGTGGCCACGTAAACGTCAGACGTGCTGTTCTCATCGCCCTCCTGGGCCGAGAAGGCCAGATACTTGCCATCCGGCGACCAGGTGGGCGACATCCCGCCCACGTCCCCGTTGATGTGACTGCTCAACTCCGCTACAGTCCCCTGGGCAACGTCCAGGATGAAAATGTCCTTGGGGCCCTGCGCGCCGCCAGCCACGTATGCCAGTTTGTCGCCCTGGGGCGACCAGACGATGCGGGCGATAATGTAGGCCGGCAGGGGTTTGTCGGTCAACGATGTGGGCGCGGGCGTGGCCTCGGCGCTGGGACCCACCGGGATGGTGACCAGTTCGGTGCCCATCGGACTGGTGCGGGCGTAGGTGATGCGCTGTCCATCGGGTGCCCAGGCCAGAGCCTGCCCCACCCCCTCGATCAGGCGCTGCGGCTGGCCGCCGTGGCTGCTGATGGTGCACAGAGTGAAGGGCTGCGGCCCGGTGGCGAAGGCTACCTGCTCCGCGTCCGGCGACCAACTGACCTGGTAAAAAGGCACCGCGTCAGAGGTCAGGATCACCGCCTGGCCGCTCCCGGCGCTAATCGCGCGCAGTACGCCGTGATCGGCGCCGGGCTCCAGCTTCCCGTTGTCGTCGGTATCCTCCACGACGCCCAGCAGCAGGCGGTCGCCCTGTGGGGCCCAGTGCAGCGCAAAAGCCAGGCCGGAGAAGCGGGCCAAAGTCCTGCCCTTGCCGCTCTCCAGGTCAATGATCCGCAGCAACGTTCCGTCCTCCAGAGTGATCTCGCCGTCACCGTTGTTATCGCCCAGGTGAATGTAGGCCAGTTGCCGTCCATCGGGCGACCAGGTCGGGTAGGAATCCTGTCCTGGATCCTCGGTCAGCCGCTGCAGGTGTTCTCCGTGCAGACCCATCAGGTAGACCTCGGGGGCGCCCTCCCATTCAGATATGAAAGCGATGCGATAGTCATCCCCCTCGTCGGGGCGCAGCCCGACCTGATGCAGTAACACACCGGCCATCAAGATGATCACCGCCGCAATCAGGACAATAGCTACGGCATCTGAGAGTTTCCTAATGCTTTCTTTCCCTTTCACAGTTATCCCTCTTTTTCTGTTGTTTCCTGAATAGTATTTGTCTACCGTCAGCGCGTAGGGCAGATTGGCGGCGGCTACAGCGCGTAGACCCCTGGGCTTCGAACATCTCCCCAGCGCAATCACCGTGTCGGAAAGCCCAAGGAGCCGCCTACCTGCCGTCCGAGGCGGCGGGTAGGGCTCTCTTCCTCGACCGATAGAGCCGGCCCGTTGCTTGAGAGAGCTCTTGCGGTTCACCAAGTTGACCGGCTAAGCCGAGCCCAACCCGCCCTACAATGATACGTCCAGGGCACGGTAAACAAATACCCTGAATATCTTCTACTTTTCTGATTGAGCGCCTGATGCCAGGGTGAAGGGTATTCTACATTGTCCCACCGCTTTTGTCAAAGGCACGACGTACCTACGCGAGCAACCAGCGTCCAGACAGAAACCTGCGTCGCCTGAACTGTTGCCAACGCAGTTGAAAACTGGTATAATAATCCCAGCTCAGAAACCTGTTTTCTGGAAGCAAACGGGTTTCTAAAGTCGTTATAAGCGAAGCGTCTAACATGCAAAAAGGGGGCGAGACATGCGGATCCGAGACTTTGTGCCCAGTGACGCGCTGCGCCTGGTGGAAATCCTGAAGGCTAACCAGCAGTACGGTCACCCGGAGTTGGATGGTCCTGAGGCCATGATGCGCGTGCACGAATGTAAGGCGACTGAGTTCCTGGTCGCCGAGGAGAATTTTCAGATCGTAGGTTTTATCCGTGGTGTATACGACGGGTCGCGGGCGATCATCCACATCGCCTCGGTGCATCCAGACTACCAACGGCAAGGCATCGGCCGGGCGCTGACCGCAGCCATCGCCAGGCGTTTCAAAGAGCGCGGCGCTTCCTCCCTGGCAGTGACCGTGCCCGGAGAAGTGGGTTTCTGGAAGAAGATGGGTTTCCGGCAAACCACGCGCATTATGTTCGCCTACCCGATGGACGAAGTCATCCGAAACACTGGACAGGGGGCAGGTAAAGATCAGGAGCAATGAAGTGAACGAGACAGGAGATACGAAAGGGCGCATCCTGCTGATTGACGACGATCAGGAGATAGCAGAGATTGTCGTCCGCTTCCTCAGGGGCGAGGGATACGACATTCAGTACACTACCAGCGGGCAGGCCGGCATGGACATCATCGAGAGGGAAAACCCAGACCTGCTCCTGTTGGATGTCTCTCTTCCCGATGTGGATGGCTTCGAGATTTGCCGTCGCCTGCGTAGCAGCCCCCACACCGAACAACTCAACGTTATCATGCTCACCGGACGAGGCTCAGTGGACGCCAGGGTCACCGGCTTGGAATCCGGTGCCGATGATTACCTGACCAAACCCTTCGATGCCCAGGAACTTCTGGCCCGTATCCAGGCTCAGCTTCGACTCAAGGCCCTGCGGGAACGGCTGGTCGAAATGGAGAAAATAGCCACCATTGGTCAGATGGTGATTACCCTCAGCCACGAGATCAACAACCCGCTGACCGCCATCACCTGGCAGGCCGAGCTTTTGTATGAGCAGATAGAGTCGCTGCCCAACATTCCCTCCGATGTGCTCGTTTCGCTGCAGGCCATCGTTCGCGAGGCACACCGTATCCAGCACGTAATGACCAAACTGGCGCGCATTACCCGGCCTGTGGTCAAAGAATACCTGCCGGGCACCTCGATGATTGACGTCGAAGAGTCGGCCAGTATTCCGATGACCAATGAGCCAAATCCCAATGACCAATGAGCCAAATCGTTCGATGAAGCTCATGACGTTACGCGAAGTCTCAATCTCCAACCCACGTGAATCTCCGAAGAGCCAGGATTTCGGGGAGTGTGAGTGGATGACATATCGGAGTCCCGAACGGCTCGATTGAGCTCGCCGAAGTCTTGTTCGGGTTCTTCGCGCAGCGTCCCCAACAAATTGGGGAGTTCAATACCCTGACCCCGCGAAATTCCGAAGAACCAAAAGCCATAAATAACGATTTATGAGGATGATGTTTGTAGATGAATGGAAAGCGTGATTATTACGAGATTCTAGGAGTAGGTCGAAACGTCAGTCAAGACGAGATAAAGCGGGCCTACCGTCGCCTGGCCCGGCAGTACCACCCAGATGTCAACCCTGGCGACAAGGCAGCCGAGGAGCGATTTAAGGAGATAAACGAGGCCTACGAAGTGCTCAGTGACGCCGAGAAGCGAGCCCGTTACGACCGTTTCGGTCACGCCGGATTGCAGGGTAGCGGTTTTGGGGATTTTACCGGGTTTGGCGGGTTCGGGCCTTTTGGCGGCATTGACGAGATTTTCGAGAGCTTCTTCGGCGCTGCGCGCCCGCGCGCTGCTGCACGGCACGCCCCACGGCGGGGCGCGGATTTGCGCTACGATTTGACCATCACCTTCGAGGAAGCGGTCTTTGGCTGCGAGAAGGAACTGGAGATCCCCCGCTACGAAACTTGCCCGCATTGCCGGGGCAGTGGCGCAGAGCCGGGTACTACCCCCACCCGCTGTCCGCAATGCAACGGCACTGGGGAAGTGCGCCGTGTGCAGCAGTCCATCCTGGGCTCGTTCGTGAACGTGACTACCTGCCCCCGCTGCCGGGGCGAGGGCGAGATCGTCACTACGCCGTGCAGCGAATGTCGGGGACAGAAACGAGTGCGCGTCACCCGCCGCCTGACGGTCAAGATTCCGCCTGGGGTGGACACCGGCACCCAGATTCGTCTGGCCAGCGAGGGTGAGGCCGGCATCTACGGTGGGCCAGCGGGCAATCTCTACGTGGTGCTGAATGTGCAACCTCACCAGTACTTTCGCCGCCAGGACAACGACATCATTGTCGAGCTGGCCATCAACGTCGCCCAGGCGGCCCTGGGCGACAAAATCAAAGTGCCCACCCTCGATGGGGAGGAGGAACTGGTCATCCCCGCCGGTACCCAGACGGGCAAGGTGTTCCGTCTGCGAGGCAAAGGCGTGCCCTACCTGCGACGCAACGGACGCGGCGATCAGTTGGTCATCGTCCAGGTATCCATCCCCGCCAAACTGACCTCTGAGCAAAAAAAGCTGTTCAAGGAACTGTCCAAAACCCTCGGTCGAGAAGTAATCCCCCAGGAGGAAAAGGGCCTGCTGGACCACCTGCGCGAGGTGCTGGGATGGTAAATCTCCTCAAGAATTAAACCAATCAAAACTCAAAACTGATGAAAGGAGACACATCCATGAGAAAAGTTACACTATTGCTTCTCGTCACCGGTCTGGCGGTAGTTCTGATTGGCTGCCCATCGCCGACTGCTGCACCGACCAGCACCCCCATTCCGGCGGCTGCGACCGACACCCCCGTGCCAGAACCGGCGGTCGAGACCGCTACCCCCGAACCCGTGGCGACAGATACCCCTGTGCCAGCTCCGACCGACACGCCGCAGCCCGTGGCGACGGACACCCCCGTCCCAGCTCCGACCGACACTCCCCAGCCTGCGGTGACGATGCAAGTGCTGCTCATCATCGCCCCGCAGAACTTCCAGCCTCAAGAGTACGGTGATACACGTCGCGTCCTGGAAGAAGGCGGTTACACGGCGGTCGTGGCCAGCACCACGCTGGAAGAAGCGGTCAGTATGCCACCGGCCAGGACCCCGGTGAAACCTGACGTTATGATCGGCGATGTGGTAGTGGCCGACTACGACGCCATCATCTTTATCGGTGGCAGCGGGGCATCCGTATACTGGGACGATCCCATAGCTCATCGCATCGCCCAGGAGGCCGTGGCCCAGGAGAAAGTGTTGGCCGCAATCTGCATCGCCCCGGCCACGCTGGCCAAGGCTGGTGTGCTACAGGGAAAGCAGGCGACGGTATTCCCGGCCCCCGACGTCGTGGCTATGGTCCAAGAGGGTGGCGCTACCTGCACGGGTGAGGAGCCCGTGGTGCGCGACGGGCTGATTGTCACCGGCAACGGGCCGGGAGCCGCCACCGAGTTCGGTGAGACCATCCTCGCTGTCATACAAGGACAGTAGGCATTAATCCTCCCGCAGGCTAGTAGCCTGCGGGAGGATCCAGGTGACCCCATCTGATGGATGAGCAAAACGACAAACCCCGCTGGTGGGAAATCAGCGTGCAGGTGGACGGCGAGGCAGCCGAGGCGGTGTGCGAGCTGTTCAATCGCTACGGCCAGGGTGGGGCGGTCGTTGAGCAGGTTGTGGGCCGGGAAGACAGGGAAAGCGATGAAACGCCCACGGCTCTGACGGTCGTCGTCAAGGCCTACCTGCCAGTGACCCCCCAGGGCCGGGAATCCCGCCGACGCCTGGAAGAAGGACTTTGGCACCTGAGCCAGTTGTACCCCATTCCCTCCCCCCAAATCCGGGAACTGGCCCAGACGGACTGGGCCACCGCCTGGCGTGAGCAATTCACCACCCTGCACGTCGGCCAACGAGTGGTCATCAAGCCGACGTGGCTGAGTTATTCCCCTTCACCCAATGAGGCGGTCATCGAACTGGACCCGGGAATGGCCTTCGGCACCGGGCTGCACCCCACTACCCGCCAATGCCTGCTGGCCCTGGAAGAGCATCTGCGTCCGGGGATGTCCGTCCTGGACCTGGGCAGCGGCTCGGGTATTCTGACTATCGCCGCCGCCAAACTTGGCGCGGGCGCAGTGCTGGCTCTGGACACCGATCCTATCGCCGTGGAGGTGGCGCGGGCCAACGTGAACGCTAACGGAGTGCAACAGCAAGTCACCATCGCCCAGGGATCGCTCTCTGCGGCGCAGGGCAAGTTCGACCTGGTGATGGTCAACATCCTGGCCCGGGTGATCATCGAACTCGTCGCCCAGGGATTGACGAATTGTCTGAAACCAGGCGGAATCATCGTCACAGCAGGAATCATCGAGGAACAGGCAGCGGACGTTGAGGCGGCCCTGTGCGGGCAAGGAGTGACTATCGTGGAGCGCCAGGTCGAGCGGGACTGGGTATCACTCATCGGACAGATTCAGTAGTTCACAATACGCTCGTGGCGGATTGCCAAATCCGCCACTCCCCGCCGGATTTGACAATCCAGCGGGAGCATATTGTGATGGATTGGCCAGAAAGGATGACCGCAGCGATGCACCGCTTCTTCATCCAGCCGGAGTGCATACAGGGACAGACGGTCACTCTCAACGGGGCCGTTGTCCATCAGATTCGCCACGTCCTGCGCCTGCGCCCCGGCGACCACATCCTCGTGCTGGATAATTCCGGCTGGGAATGGGAAGTAGAACTCACGGAGGTGAGCAAGGACTGCGTGGAAGGGCGCACTCAGGGTAAGTCCCTGGTCAGGGGCGAACCCCGGACGAAGATCACCCTCTACCAGGGCGTGCTGAAGGGTAACCGCTTCGAGTTCGCCCTGCAAAAAGGGACCGAGGTGGGGATCGTCGAGTTCGTGCCCGTGGTCAGCAGCCGGTGCGTAATCGCCGACGTGGACGCGGTGGAGAAGAAGCTGGCCCGCTGGCGGAGGATCGTGTTGGAGGCGGCGGAGCAGGCACATCGGGGTCTCTTGCCTGTCATCCGCCCGGCGATGCTCTTTGCTGCCGCCTGCGAACGGGCCAGACTCAGCGGTGGCCTCTCGATCCTGCCCTGGGAGGAGGCTGCCGCCAGCCTGAAGTTGCTCCTACGCGGGGACGATCAGGCGGCGGAGGCCGCGCCCCGTCCCTTTTCTATCAATCTGTTCATTGGGCCAGAGGGTGGTTTCTCCGCTGACGAAGTGTACCTGGCCCGGCGTTACGGTGTCCATCCGGTTACACTGGGACCGCGCATCCTGCGCGCGGAGACGGCGGGTCTGGTGACGGCGGCGGCCATCCTCTACGAGCTGGGCGATTTGGAGCGGTAGGGCGTAATGACGGTGAGCGGGAGACGTTTGAATCACGAAACTCACGAAATGGACCAAAGACGCGAAAGCCTTTCGTGTGTCTCGTGCCCTTTTGCATTTAGGGAAGGAGTGAGAGAAAGTGTACTTGGTCCCGTTTTACAAACTTTTCCCAGAGGTCGCAGGAAAAGAAACCCGCGTCCTGACCACCTTCGGCCACGGCGGATTGCCAGCGGATTCTTATGGGCTGCTTGAATTCTACTGCCCTGACCCGGACTGCGATTGCCGGCGGGTGCTGCTCAACGTTGTGAGTGAGAAGCATC
>Ga0136651_10002025_pt1 | contig 11147 bp, 9 predicted proteins | sample Mar14236cmmetaG_FD_94867 | JGI IMG/M metagenome (GOLD analysis project Ga0136651, IMG submission 94867) | Marine hydrothermal vent microbial communities from Guaymas Basin, Gulf of California to study Microbial Dark Matter (Phase II) - Marker... ...
ACTTCATTATACCAAATGCCCTCTCGTCTGGATAGCCACTACATCACCAGACAGGAGTCTGGTGTTTTATGTGGCTCAATAAATATCGCCTTGCTTAATTTCCTTCTCTGCCTCTACTTTGAGATTTTTTTTACTCTTTTTTGATTTCAGATACGCATAAACCAGGAAATAACCAGGTAAAGAGAATAATAAGCAAATAGTTTTCCATCCCCATATTTGAACCAAAAAACCGAATAACAGGCTGGCAACAATTATCCCTACTACTCCCACAGCTAAAAATAGGCTTAAATTGCGTCCTCTCTGGTTTGATTTAGAATTTTCTCTAACCATAGCAGTTGCCAGGGGATGAAAAGTTGATACACCGATGACTAACAAAATTAAAAAAGTAACAATGGTGTGGATATTATTTATCCAGATTAAACTTCCTAAAAAAATAGAGGAGCAGGTAAAACCACTGGCTATAATCACTTTTTTCTCATATTTATCTCCAAGGTATCCGAATATTAAGGTAAAGATAGATCTTAAAGCAACATGAACAGTTAAGATTAGCCCTGCTTGAACATAATTAATCTGAAACTCTTCTCTAAAAAGGGATAAAAGAAAAGGTATAATAAAAAGATAAACATCATTATAGGCATATCCTAATGCATTTAATTTTAGTTTTGACTTTATTTCTTTTTTATTGGTATTAGACATTTTTTTCTTTGTCCTTAAATTAATACAAATAATTAATAAAATCTCTCAATCTTTAAATTATAAGAAAGGTTAATAGATTCATGTCTTTTTATATTTTCATTTTTTCCTCTTCTCAAATAAGAGTTAATTTTTTAATTTCGAATTATAAATTGTCAATTTGCAAATTCTTCTGCAAGCCTGTCTGTTACAAACATATGAGCCGGACTATGTGTAATCATAAACGGAATTTTACTCTCAATTGCCACTGCATGTGGTGTGATTCCACATCCCCAACACATAATAATTTCGTCTTTCCCTGGAGGAGTAACATTTGGACGATAAGGATTAAATAAATTAGGCTTACCTAATTCTTTAATTCCTATCTTTTCAGGAGCTCCAATATATACAGGTGGTCCATGCATTAGTAAATGACGAGAAGATATTTGAATCGCCCTGGTTGCTTCAAAAGAATTTTTAAAGGAACGAACACTAACACACAATGGACCTTTAAAGATACCAGCTGGTTTACAGGGAATCTCAGTCCTATAAGCACCATATCTCGTCCATGTAATATTGGCTGCTCTCAATGCCCATAAGAAACTCCGACTACACCCCAAAAAAAAAGTAACCAGATCCTCTCGCCAATAATTCAAAATGTTATATGGCTCATCAATTATTTCCCCATTTTTGAATATTCTATACCGAGGTAAGGCAGTCCGAATATCTGCCTCTGGCGCTAAAATCTTGGGATGAGTTTCCCCAGGATTGAGTACCTCTAAAACCGGACAAGGTCTCGGATTTCGAGTGCAAAACAGTAAAAAATCATAGGCATATTTTTTAGGAATAATGGCTAAATTTGTTTGTGCATAACCCCGACAGGCTTCCATTGTTATATCTGTCCATTCTTCATTTTGAACTAATTTTCTAAATTCTTTAGGTTTCATATAAAGTGGATTGATATTATCCTTATTATTATTCATATCATACTCTCCTTTTATAAAATCTTGAGTTCAATATTTAATTTTTTTAAGTTAATTCATTTAAATTTAATCTTTTCAATGTTTCAATTTTATATCCTGAAATTTTTACTTATAGTTGACAATCTAAATATGATTATCTAATAATCTGGGAAAATTAATTATCCCTAATCCCACCATATAATATCATTTCTCTCAATCATTAAAATTTTAAAATAATAGTTCAATTTTACGTCAAGTATAGTTGTCTATAAATTTATACTATTACTACTAGTCCTTGGATTATTCTTTCTGAAAATTCGATATATTTTTCATCTTTAAAAAATGAATAAAAAATACTGCTAATGCAGTAATAATTCCTGTAATATTTAGCCATATCATCAAAGGATATATAATTAATATTCCGCTAATAAATAAAGCAATACGAGAAAGATATCCTATTTTATCAAAAATAAAACCTTGTAATGAAGTTGCCACTGCTACCACCATTACTATAGCTCTAAATAAACCAAATAACATCCCTCCAATAGTAAAATCAATTAACACAAGTGGAATCGAAGTTATAAAAATGAATGGAATTGCATAAGCAGGAGCTCCTAATCTGAATGCTTCCCACCCTACTTTAGATACACTTGCTCCCGCCATTCCTGCTGCTGTAAAAGCGGCTGTAGCAACTGGTGGCGTGATTACCGCAAGCATACCATAATAGTAAACAAATAGATGCGCTATTAAAGGTGGTATCTCCAATAATCTAACAAGAATAGGAGCTGCAATAACCGCTACAACTACATAACAAGCAGTAGGAGGAAGACCTGTTCCAAGAATTATAGAGATAATTGCTACTAAAATAAGACAAATAAATGAATTATCTCCAGCCAAAGAAATAACTCCACTCCCCAAGACATTCCCAAGGCCTGTTGCTCCTATCATTCCCACCGTGAATCCAACAACAGCACATGCTGTTGCTACTGATAATGCCTTAGGAGCTCCCTCTATTAATGAATTTATAAAATCTTTCAAGGATATTCGTGTATTTTTACTAAATGTTGATATAACTATAGTAGCTACAATTGAATAGAAAACACAGAAAAGAGGAGAGAAACCACGAATTAATAGAACTACGAGCAATATTATAGGAACCAGCATAATCCCTCTTTCTCTAAGAGCTTTTTTGATTGAAGGTAAATCTTCTTTCTTTGCCCCTTTTAACCCTATAGCCTGTGCACGTAGATCGACTGCTAAAAATAGAGCGAAATAATATAACAAAGCTGGAATGATCGCTGCTTTTATAACATAAAGATAAGGTATCCCCAAAATTCCTGCCATAATAAAAGCCGAAGCTCCCATAATTGGAGGCATTAATTGTCCCCCAGTACTGCTTACAGCTTCAACTGCTCCAGCAAAAGATGGCGAATAACCTGTTCTTTTCATCAAAGGAATAGTAAAACTACCAGTAGTTGCCACATTTGCAACTGCGATACCCGAAATAGTACCCATAGCTCCACTGGCAAAAACAGACACTTTGGCTCCTCCACCGCGGCTACTTCCAAAAATTCCCATGCCAAGGTTATTAAATAATTCAGTTAGACCTGTCTTCGACATAAGGACTCCAAAATAAATAAATACGTATATATAAGTAGCAGATACTTGCAAAACTATACCATATGGACCATCAGTTGACCAGGCCATATATTCTACTAATCTTGTAAGGCTCATTCCTCTGTACCTAAGAAAACCTGGAAATAGATAACCAAAAAGCATATAAAGAATAGAAATAATTGCCAAAATTGTCAACTCCCTTCCAACAGCTCTCCGGGTAGCTTCTATGATAAGTAAAAGGGCAATCATTCCTACTATAAAGTTAGTAAAAGAAATTGAAATATCAAAACGAAAAGCTACAGAATCGAAAATAAAAAATATATAAAAATTACTTACAAGAGCAGTAATCGCCAGGATAATATCATACCATGGTACTCTATTATTGGGAGATTTACTTGTGGCAGGATAAAGAAGAAATACTAAAAACAAAATAAAAGCCAAATGAAATACTCTCTGCTGCATAGGTGGCAACAGACCAAAAGCTGCTGTATATAAATGGAATAGTGACAATATAATACATGCAGTTGTTAATACTTTCTTTATAAAACCTTCTTTGATATTTCTTGTCTTCATATTTTTATTATTCCTTTTAATAGAAAATATAATTTAATAACTGGTTATTGGTGTTGGTAAAAAGATTAACTCATTTAAATAAAAAGATGGACACTTATACCCACACTACAACAAATTAATTATGTGTAGCATGGGTATAAGTGAGTTCAGGTCCGGCTATTCAATCTTTACTTCTTCCCTGCAACTTCTTGATAATATTTCTCTGCCCCGGGATGCACTGGAATACCCAAACCTCCGGTTGCATTCTCCAAGGAAAGATCACTTAGTCCGACATGAAGTTTTCTGACCTCATCAATATTATCGTAGATCACTTTAGTTATTTTATAAACAATCTCTTCTGACATGCTAACATCACACCAAATAGCAGCTACCGTATCTATGGTCTCTACAGGTCTATCTATTCCTTTGTAGGTTCCTGCTGGAATGGTTCGGGGAAAATAATAAGGAACTGCTTCTAGCAGATTTTCTCTTAACTCACCACCTATGTCAAGTATATCAATATCCCGCGTATAAGCTATCTCGGTAACATTTGACTCAGGAACACTACCGGATGCTAAAAACCAGTCAATATGTCCATCTCGAAATAGATCAAGAGCTTGTTTATAACCAACATTCGTTTGAGCCATCTTATTTGGATCTACACCAGCAAATTTACAGATATCACTATGAATTAATCTAGGTGTACCTCCCACTACATCAGTATTTCCCCTTGTTCCAATTAAATCTTCAAATGTTTTTATTCCTGAATCCTTTCTTACAACATAATGTATTGAAGCAGCATGGGTTCTTGTAATAGCTCTGAGATGACTTTGTGGTTTTCCTTCCCATAGTCTTTTTCCCTCTGCAGCAAAATATAGAGATAAGCTATTAGCCATTCCAAAATCAATCTCTCCTTCGTTAAGTAAACGAATATTAACATTGCTACCTCCTGTAGTTATTGCCCGTATATCTATATCTTCAAGTTTTTCAGAAATAAAATTAGCTAATGCAGAACCAATATAATTAAATGTCCCACCAGTACTCGCCGTTCCCAATACATACATATGCTCCTGGCTAAAACCAATTCCAGCAAAACAAATCAAAAAAATGATTAAACTAATAATAATTATCGTAATTCTTTTCATCAAAATTATCCTCCTTTTTTAGAATTTCTTTAAAATATTTTGTAATCGCATTCTACCAAAATACATCTCAACTTTCTCTCAATTTAAAAATTTACTCACCTCCTTGTAAAGAAATTAACGCTCTTATTGACATCAGAATGATAAGCGTCTTTTAGTTATTCTATTTAAACTATTAGTAATCATTATTACGTCAGATGTGGTTTTTATAAATTTGAAAATTTCTCGGATAAACTGATTCAATCAATAATATTTTTTAATCCTAATTTAATTAATGTCTCTTCTTTGGGAATTCCCTGATCCGTCCATCCATGTAATTGATAATTTTCATCTAACATCTTATCAAATTTTTTTCTGTCCATATATTCCCCTTTATAGGGACCATTTTTAATTTTTTCTTCCATAAACCTAGGGGGAGGGTAGTCATCCTTTCGATCCAATTCAGCATGTTTATAATTGAACATTCTCTCCAAATTATGGATTCTCTCTCCGATCATTAATAATTCAAATCGGTCTAAATCCCAGCCGGTAGCAGCATTAACCAGTTGAGCTATATCATGTTCATCTAATAATTCATAACCTTCCCAAATGCTGTTAAAAAAGCAAATTCCCAGGCTATTTAATACCGCGTGTAACTTTTCATGATAGGCTACTAATTTTGCTTTTCCCTCATATGCAGCTGGATCAGTTGCAGTTGCAGTTCCGTATAATTTCTGTGCTAACTCAGGTGATAATATCTCTGCGTTTGATTTTCCGGCTGCAAATTCTACAATCGGTGCCCCACTGCAATGTCCTCCTCCGCGCGTTGATAAAGCTGTTCCTAGGGCCCAGCCTTTGGGCATGCGCATATCTTCATATACATCCTGTCCTTTCATTGCCATGGCATATTTGATTGTTCCTCTTCCAATAATTTCGGAAGCCTTTACCACACCTTCTGCCAAAATATCTCCAAAGCCTTTACGATGGGCAATTTTATTAATCAATTTCATTAGTGATTGATGATTCCCCCAGTTTAATTCTAATCCATCTGTATCTTTTCGACTAATTAAACCTCTCTCATAGCACTCATAAGCCCAAGCAATAGTTTCTGCTGCAGTATCAATGTCTATTCCATATTCGTTACAGAGAACATGGGCTTTTATAATGGCAGAAGGTTCCCTTATGTCTAATTTTAATCCAAAATCTTGAACGGTATTCGACTGAACAGCTTCTCCTTTTAACCCAGCATATGGACCCTCTGTGACTTGATAGATCTGCCTACAACTGATAGGACAATTTGCAATTCCAAATCTTTTCAATTCATATTTAGAGAAAGCCTCTTCATCCCAACCATCTAAATTATCAACATGGCCATCTTGAAAATGTTTATAAGGGACCGAACCAACTTTATTTTTAGCTTTCACTGCACTTTTAGCACCCCATTTACTCAACCTCTGAGCAGTTCCTGAATCCAATACTTTCTTCCGGACTCTTTCTATAAGTTGATCGAACTTGTCTTCATTCCATATTTTAGGAAGTTGACTACCTCGGACAGCAATAGCTTTCAGATTTTTAGATCCAAGAATAGCTCCCATGCCGCATTTTGCAGCTGCTCTGCTCTTATTGATAATGACGCATGCACCCCTAGCCAGATTTTCTCCTGCAATGCCAATACAGGCAACCTGAAAATCATTACCATGCTTATTTCTGATGATATCAACAGTTTGGGAGGTCGTTTTACCCCATATTTCTTGAGCATCTTCTAATGATATTTGACCATCATCAATCAATAAATAAACTGGTTTTATAGACTTTCCCGTGATTCGTAAATGTCCATAACCAGAATATTTCATAGCAACAGCAAAATATTCACCACCATTGGTAGAGCCAACGCCATTTGAAAATAAATTTTTAGAATCAATATTGGTCCTAGTTGCTCCCGGTGCCTTGGTTCCAACCAATAAGCCGGATCCGAAAATAATGTAATTTTTTGGGTTCAAAGGAAGATCTTGTGGTTTCAAAAGTTTATATAGATAGTACTGACTTAGACCTCTGGCGCTAAGAAATTTTTTATGAACCGATTCACTTTCTGTCCAGGAAAAACATTTCTGCTCAGTCAAATTGACATCCAATATTTCACCTGTTAAAGAAGCTATATTATTCAATGATTACTCCTCCACTCTTTAATCAAAAGACTTAATTATTCTCTTTTTAATCTGAATTCAAAACAGATAGCTCCAGTGGGATGAAAAAACGGCCCATGCTTCATTCCCGGTGGTCGACATGCGTAATATCCTGCTTTGTAAGTTCTATTGGTAAATGTTTTATTACGACTTGTGCCGAAACCGGTGCCACTTATAACAAAAACTTCCTCCCACATATCATCATGAACCATTCCCCTCCCTGAAGATCTACCCTCCTCTGAAAGAAATTTCTCTAAATCCGGCTCCGAAAGTAACAAACGGGTATGTGAACCGGTTTCTGGATCCATACTCAATATTTTTTCATATTGTCCCGGAGAATTTTCAATTGGTTTCCAGGGAATCGCTTCCGTATCGAAAAACTCTAACTCAGGTTTAAACATTTTACGCTCCTTTTAAAAATCTTTATTTTTAATTATTTCCTGCAATATCCGTTATCCTAATCCTAACAATCTGATAGGATTATCTTTCATCATATAGTGAATTTTATATTCTTCCATCCCCTCATCCAACAACATGCCTACAAATCGTCTCAGGGCTTCGGGAGGTGCCGGTAAGCGCATTTGGCCGCAATCCGAACCAATTAAAACATTTTTATAACCAACACCGTCGATCATCTCTTTGACTCCCTTGGGAGAAATTAAATACCTGTTCTCCATACAATATAGGGCGACATGTTCGATGGTCGCTCCCATATCAACCAATTCCTTTTGTTCTTGAATCGACCATTTCCATAATTCACTAAAAGTAATATGGGTAATGATAATTTTTTTAATACCCATCTTCTGAGCTTCCTTGACCAAGGTCTTTATCTCTTCCTTGGTCAGATGCGAGGTAGCCAAGGCAACATCGGCATCTTTTATGATTTGCAAAACCTGTTTGGTCTCTAAAGTGATTTCTCCATTTTCATCTAAAATTCCAATGCCTTTCATGGGTAAAAATTCTGCTTTTGATTTCGTCTGTTGCATGTGTTTGTATTGAGCAGCACCAAAGGTATCTTCTATATGGTGTTTTGCCCATTGTGTCGGCATCCAGATAATTTTAGCGCCCAAACGAACAGCAATTTCCACTGCGTAGGGATTAATCCCTCCTACATAACGGTTAAGAACCAATCCGCCATAGATATCCACCCCTGAAACCATTTTATTGACCAGGGTAGCCGTATCGGCAGTAAGCCCCTGATGATTCTTTAGGACAATGCCTCTAATCCCGTATGCTCTGGCCTGCTTGGCAAAATCGATTGCATCTCCCACTCTTGCAAAAATTCCGGGTCCGGCATGGACATGACAATCAATGGAACCGGTTAAAATTCTGTTTACAATATCAGTTTGATTCATTTTCTTTCTAAACCTCCAATAGTTTGTTATTTAAAATTGATTTTAATTTGGATATTATTTTTAAACGAAACTAACTCTACATCAGGAGGGAAATTACCTCCCCTCATAATAAGTACATAATCTTGTTCAGGATTCAACGGAAACAAAGAATGATGCCACACCTTTCGATTAAAGCTGATTCCCTGACCTTCTTCCATTAAAAATACTTCAACTTTTTCCGGATCAGGATATTTATCGCTAACCGGTGCTACAGCTATCAGACTCTTTCCTTGACCCAAAGAGATGAATATTTGTGAAGTGTGATGATGTCTTTCCATCTGAGAAAAAATAGGTTTAATATATTTCGTACGCAAGATGCCCAAATTTACTTTGCCGCCATTTTCGAACATATCAAATTCAACCAGGTTATTCCATTTCTTCCCGTTTCCTTGATTAATAATTTTATAATCACCTTCAGCAATGATAACCTCTCCATAGGGTTTGAAATTTTCTTTATTAAGTTTTTTCACCTTTGCATTTATGATTTTTTTATCCATAAAATACCTCAATTTTTCAATGATTCCACATTTTAACGTATATTCATTATTTTTCTTTATACTTCAAATCCCCCAGAACCCAAACAGCTTTTATTCCTTCGGGGTAAGCTTTTGGATCCAAATAGGAATTTTTATCAATTATCGTTTCCGGATCAAACAACACGAGATCAGCGGACATTCCCTCCCGGATGATCCCTCTATCCCAAAGTCTCAACCTTCTTGCCGGTTCCATAGTCATCTTCCTTATGGCTTCTTCCAAACGCATCAGCTTTAACTCGCGAACATACTTACCTAATACACGGGGGAATGAACCGTAAGTCCTAGGATGGGGATGACTTCCAACAATGCCATCGGTACAAATAGTCTGCAGCGGACTTTTCATGATATATGCAACATCATCTGAGCTAATTGCAAAATAAACCGCTACAACTGATGGTCCTTCTTTTTTTAATAAATCCAAAGCAGCTTCCCCCGGAGGTAAGCCAATTTTCTTTGCAATAAATCCTAAATCTTTTCCGGACATCCAACTGTTTTCTTGTGTTCTTACAGTAGCAATTAAAATCTTTTCAGCACCACCTCTTTTTTTAATATTAGAATTTACCCCGGACAAAACTTTATCATATTCATCCTTATCACTTAATCGGTTTTGGAAAGCTTTCTCTCCTCCTTCATACGCCCAGGTCGGAACAATGACTTTTAATCCGGTACATGCGGCATCATAAGGATATTGACCAAAATTTATTTCTAATCCTTCACTATTTATTTTTTCAATTCTCTTCAAAGCCTCACGTACTTTACCCCAATTTGCAGGGCCAAGAGCTTTAAGATGTGAAATATGCAATCTTACTTTGCTTTCTTTGGCTACCCTGATCATTTCATCCAAAGAATCCAAAATTCTATCCTGCTCATTACGCATATGAACCATCATAATGCCATCGTACTTTGCAACAACTTTACATATTTCGATTAATTCTTCGGTGTCTGCATAGCTTCCGGGAGGATATATCAATCCTAAAGAAAGACCCTTTGCTCCTTCTTCCATACATTTTGCCATGATTTCTTTCATTCTTTGAAGTTCAGAATTATTGGGTTTCCTATTATCATTTCCCATGACACACATTCTGATGGTACCATGACCAATGAGACTTTCTATTCTTACTGCCGGCTTCGCCTTTTTAACTTCATTTAAATAATCATGGCAACTTCTCCACCAATATTCCCGATCTACGACACCTGCCAAAGGAGCCATATTATCAGCCAGTTCCTTAACAATTTCATCGGTTACTGGGGTTACTGATGAACCATCTTGGCCAACTAATTCAGTCGTTATTCCCTGCCTGATAACATGAAGCATCGGTTGATTTTTGAAAACTTCAAGGTCCGAATGGCTATGTACATTAATAAATCCCGGAGCCAAAGCTATTTCATTTCCCTCAACGGTCTCCCCTACTACTATTTTCATTTTTCTCTGTATTGCGGATATCTTCTGATCTTCCAATAGCACATCGGAAAAAAATGGTGGAGTCCCGGTTCCGTCATAAATCCAGACATTTTTAATTAAAGTTCTTGTCATTTAAATCTCTCCTTGATAATCGACTTATTGCGGTATTATTTTTATTAAAAATGTTTTCAAAATTTTATCTTTTGTTAAAATACAATAAGAGGTATTTACAAAATATCTCAGAAATTAAAATATTTTAAACAAAATTTAACAATTTAAAGAAAAAATTTTTAATTTAATTTTTTAATTGCTCTTTCAATTCTATCTAAACCTTCTTTAATTTCTTCCAAGGATTTGGCAAAAACAAATCTCACATGATCCGGATAATTAAAGGCAACACCAGGAACAACCGCCACATGTGCCTTCTCTAAAAAGAACTTAGCCACATTAACATCGTTTCCAATTATATTCCCATTATATTTCTTATCATACAAAGCAGTAACATTCGGGAAGGCGTAAAATGCGCCATCGGGATAATTACATTTTATACCCTCTATTTTATTAAGCCTATTAACCATATATTCTCTGCGTTTTGCATATTCCTTTATCATATTCTTAACTGGTTCTTGAGTTCCGTTTAAAGCCTCAATGGTCGCTTTCTGAGCTATTGAATTAATATTCCCTGTAGTATGACCTTGAAGGTTGATC
>Ga0136651_10002026_pt1 | contig 11146 bp, 16 predicted proteins | sample Mar14236cmmetaG_FD_94867 | JGI IMG/M metagenome (GOLD analysis project Ga0136651, IMG submission 94867) | Marine hydrothermal vent microbial communities from Guaymas Basin, Gulf of California to study Microbial Dark Matter (Phase II) - Marker... ...
CTCCGAAAAGAACTTCTCTATGTTAGGGCATTTAGCCTCTTTGTCGTAGTCTATTTCGAAACGATGTGTGAATATCTTGTCAGGTGTATGCGGCTCGAGTTCGAAAGTTTCGAGATTTAATAGTCCGTTTTTTAGAGGTAGTCTCGTTTTATCCTTATTAAATTCTTCTCGTGAAGTATAACTTCTTCTTTGTATGTGTCCAATGATTTCCTTTATGCCCTGATTAGTGGCATATTCCCCAATCGCTTTTTCTATATATTTTTCAATTTTGGTTTCTGCTGGCTTGTAAATGCCCTTGTCGTAATAAAAAACCTCCTTTGTCTTGTCTTCAATTGTTTTGAAGGATATCTCCGACATAATATTCTCGACAAGAACCTCGAAGTTCACTCGTTTGCGCCCCCGCTCATCAGTGTAAAAAACATCAATATCGGTTCTTCTCTCGCTTTGCCCTTTATCACATCTTTTACACCAGTCCCCTATAATACCCCCCGCTTTCTCTTTTATCCTCTTGCAAGTCCAAGTTTTATATCCCTTTTCTCGTGCGTAATCAATTCGCTTTTGCGTCTCATCGTATAGATAATCCTCTTGAATAGCATAGATTTTATGTATTTCCTCGTTGTTGTAGTCGTGATTAATGAGTTCACAAAGCATCGCCAGCCTGAATTCATCACCAGAACTGCCGTTTAGTTGCAGCCCGCTGATAATTGCGCGTTTAAAACAGGGGCGAAGTCCTATGAGTAAAGGAGGTACCGGGTTTTTTTTGACTGATTTAAATACTTCTAAGCCTTCTACTCGGTTGCCTGTGATATTTGTCAGCACCGACCATTTCTCTTTTTTCCTATGCTTTCCTAAAGGTAGTTTCACGAGGTTTCCAAAATCCCTCTCGTCCTTCCCTACCTCATCCTGTTTAGGAAAAATCTCTAGTTCTTCTTCTGGTATTCCTAATCCTGCTCTTATCTCTTTCATAAACGCACGAGCCTCTTTTGCAGTCGTTGTAGGCGTGAAAAAAAGCCACAGATGGTAACTATCGGGTGTACCGCTTTCTTCTATTACAATCGAATCTTTCGGCACACCTCTGCGGATTATTGCGTCGTATAACGCGACCTTCATCTTCTTTGGATTTTCGCAATGCTCTGCATCTATGTCAAAGCACCCCCACTTGACAAAATTAGTTCCTTGTTCGATTTGGTATACCCCTACCGTCTTCTCCCCTCTTAAGTGCTGATATATGAGTTCGTTTGTTATTGGCTCCTTTATCCCTCCTTTGTATGCCCCGTCTGGTCTCTGTAGTGCGTATGCATCTGTTCTAGAAATAAACAAATCCCGCATTAATCCAATGAGCTTTTTATACTCTACATCTTTAGTAATCATTGGGCTACGTGTCGGCTGCCTCCTTTCTTGGCGAGGGTTTCCCCCCCTCGCCCTCTTTTCCTGCCCCTGTTGTCTTTTTCTCTCTCGATCATTCGATATTCTTTCCCGCAGTCGAGACATTTTAATTGAGTCGCTATGCCCATAATCACCGTCACCCTCGCCGAGTTACAGTTAGGGCATAAAGCAGGAAATATTGGCACTGGCGACCGCATAAAAATCGTTACAAGGTCGGTCAGGGCGCCATATTCCTTATTCGGTACGCCTTCATATATCTTCTCTTTCCGATTCCCTTTCGGTCCGCGTATTTCACTATACAATCGTCGTCCAAATTGTCTGTATTCTCGCTCTATTTCTATCATATTTGTAAGAATAAATTTTGAGTATATAAACTTTCGATGAAGAAAGGAGGAGGGGGAGAGGGAATTCATTGCGCGGGGCGAGCGAAACCCTACACAAGTGGCGCAACGGGAAACAAAAAACCTCTCTCCGTCCTTCTTTTTATAGAGTAACACGAATTTTTTCAAAAGTTTTTATAGAGGTAATACTTTCTTTCTAATCGCAAGGGAAAATAAGTCTCTCTTGCAGGACGCAATCAAGAGGGAGGAGAGCATCCAACCAAGTAATACAAACAAAAAAAAAACGCTACCGCATACCAACAACTACTCTTCATCGACCTTTTTTTCCCATCTCTCCTCCTACTTGCGTCCTATTGAGAAGATATTCCCATAGAAGAGCGGTAAAAACCTATGAAACAAGAGGGCGTTCTCGAGTGCGAAAATCTTCTCACAATATTAGTTCCCGCAGATGGAATAGACGGAAGGAGAACGCCAACAAGGCACACCTGTCCTGTTTCTTGATGTGCGGAACGAGAAAGTAAGGCGCTGCATAGTAGGTTAGGAAAGGCGTAGTGAAGTAAGAAGTAGGTTGTAGTAATGTATCAAGGTAGCGTAGCGTATGTAAAAAAAGAGTAGAGGGGAAATAAGAAAGGAGGAAAAAAGAATGAATGAAAAAAAAGCTATTAGTAGCCTGCGAGTGTGTGAAGAAATCGCTGAAGAAATCGCAGACTATGTGAAAGAAAAGACTGGGGAAGAGGTCTCGCTGAGAACAGCCATAAGAATTATAAAAAAACTAGAAGCGGTTGCTGGGGGGGTGTATCACGAGACTGGTGAAGAGGTCCCTCAAGATATTATCGTAGCAACTATATATAAACTTGTAGAAAGTATGAAATATGTATATATAACTACTGGAGAAGAGGGAACGCTAGACACAATCATAAACACAGCAAGAAAAGTAGTAGTAAAAAATAAGCTGGACTCAATCCTAGCTGCCGCAAAAAAAACATGAAGAAGACCTTGACTATGTATGTGTAGAAATCGCTGATTCAGTGTATAAGGAAATAGGTAAAGTGTATAGGGAGATAAGTAAAAGGGCAACGCTAAATATATGCATAGCTGTGGCTAAAAAACTCAAAGATATCCCTGATTATGTACGTGAAGAGTACGATGTAAGGGTTTCTGAGAACACAATTATAGCCATTATAAAACAACTTATAGAACTTACTAGTTTTAATACCTTATTAGCCATTGCAATAATTATCAAAGGATGGGAAGGTTGGACAAAAAATAAGAAAGGGGAAAAAAAGAATGAATAAAATAGAGGGTAGTAGTAGCCTGCGAGTGAAAGGAAGGAATACCGGACAAAAAAGAGAAGAGAATAAAGGTGTAAATCTCTTAGTTAATCATAAAGAACTTCAAGAAATAATTGAAGATATCGCTCAGGATGTGCTTGAGGAGACTGGCGAACTGGTCACTATAGACACAGTATTATCCACATTTAAAATACTATTTATAAGCTTTGTAGAAATAGAACAATATGCGACACGAAGGACCGGTATAAAACATTCTATGGACTCCACCCTAGCCATGATTAAAGAATGGGAGGAGAGAACAGACTATCTATATAAAGAGACTGGTATGGGAACTCGGTTGTATACATCTCTAGCATCCACAAAAAAACTTGTAGAAATTATAGAGAATATATATAAAACTGTTGGTGCAGAGGGCACTATAGAGGATATTAAAGCAGCAGTAATTGGTGAAGAGGAGTCTATAGACGAAATTACCGTAGCACCGCTGCAGTAGGAAAAAAAGGAGAGGAAAAAGATGGACAATATTGTGGGCAGTAGGAACTTACGAGTTAGTGGCGAGGTGTATTCCGAACTTGAAGAAATTGCGGACTATGTGTATAAAAAGACAGGAGAAGATGTCTCGCTGAATACAATCATAGCTACTGCATTAAAACTTGCGAGGCGTCTCGGTGCCGACAAATGGGGGTTCGCAACGGAACTGGGTAGTAGGAATATCATAGAAGAAAAATTGGATGGGACACTCGTGGTGTGAATAAGATGAACAATAGTGTGTTGCAATTCGCTAAAAATTTTCATGAGTATCTAGACAAAAAGACAGGGGTGAAGGTTCCTTTAGAGACAACTATAGCCATAATAAAAGGTCTTGAGGAACTAATGAGACGGCGCAATCCTGAGTACTCGTGCGATATAAGAAGGTGGCTTAATGATGTAGAAAAAGGGGAGGAGAAAAAATGACATATAGAACACCCTTTGAGAAAATGACTTTTTGGAAGCTAGTGTACCTTAAGGCGAAACGGGAACATAAACACGAAACAGAAGTCTACAACGAACTGATGGAGAAGAGAGGAGGCACCATCCTTAATGAGATGGAAGAGGGGGATTTTGTTAGCATGATTAAAGAGTTGTGGGATGAGCATATAAGAGATTTGGAGGAGTTTTAGTAGAAAGAATAAAAAGGAAAAAATGCCGACTGAAATACAAAAACTATTGAGGTTTTTAGACGAGGTAGAAGCGATTAATTTCTACCCCCTCTTAAATCAAACACAAAAAAACATTATCAGTCTCGTGAAATCAAGTGGTGGTTCTATGACGCAAGCCGAACTGAAAAAATATTTCAGAGGTAATGAGGATGCGATGATTCGGAATGTAAAGAAACTCGAAAAAGCTCATATCCTAAAGTCTTACAGGTCAGCGATAAAAGTCTTTGTTTTAAATTATTCGCTAAGAAAGAGGCGAGAGACTTTCGATAAAGTAAGACATATTTTATCTTCTAATAATGAGGCTTAGGAAGGTACCGTTTATGAGATTTTAGAGAGACCTAATAGGAGCAATTCAAGACCCCTTATATGAGTAGTATGTCAACCATAGAATAACATAACCACATAAATCCCTCAAGTCGTCTTCTCGCACTTCTCCTGTGCGTTCGATTTCGTGTTGTAATCGCTTGATTTTGTCAAAGCAATGAGTGAAATAAGAAAGGTCGCCGAGCGGAAAGCAATCGTCACCGTAAGCCTTCCGCTTCTCAACCAGCAACTCAAGGATGCTTTCCAGCACACCCCATATCTTCTCTCTATATTCCCCTTCTTCTCCCTCTGCTGTCTCTGATGTTAGTTTAGAAAGTCTCATTTAAAGTTCAACTCCTAACTCCATCATTCATATACTACTTCTATCTTGCAGTCATATTCCCCCTTGTGTATTATCCCTACTTCGGATGGCACAATCTTATAAACATCCTGATACTCCTGGTTACTCCGTAGGTCTGTATTCGCGTACTTTTCCGCTATTTTTCTGCCGCCTATTAAAAGAGCGGTCTTTGTAATCCTTATCTTCCTGTCGTTAATGTTTCTGATTTTAAAACAGATTCTTCTCTCCATGTCCGCATCCTCTATTGGTCCTTCGGGAGCGACATCTACGTTCCTAATCACCACGCCCAACCCTTTCACTACTCTTATTTTCAAAGTCGTCGCATCAATTCTTCCTTTTATAGGTCGGTTATTCTTGAAAAGGTACCAAACACCTTCTAATCTGACGTCGTGTATCCCTGAGTCGGTGAACCCAAGCTCTAACAAATTAAACATAATTGTTTTACTGTACCTTCTTCCAGGTTTTAAGATGGCGTCCTTGTATTCCTTGTATTTCTCTTGCCATACCTTCTTCCCATCTCTTTTTAGAATTATAGACGACAAATAACCACTCTTATCTAAAGAGTTGTTTTCCGCTACAAACTCCACCGTGATGGGCGTATCTACATATTCCACCTCCTTTGGATATTCTACATCATCTATGCAGAATTCCACGTCCTCTCTACACTCCAATTGAAAAGTTTTTTCTATTTTGTTTCCGGTCATTTTATTTACCTATTATTTCCCTCTATATATACTTATTAAACCCTCTCTATTCAAACCCTTACTCTGGTTGATAGTGGGTTTTTATTTCATCTGCTGACAGTGCGCGGTTATAAATCCTGACTTCGTCTATTGCGCCGTTGAAATATCTTTCCGTTTCTCTTGCTCCAATCCGTAGCGTTCCACCATTCGTGTAGAAACGTTCATAAACATCAATCAGAGTCTGCTCTTTTCCGTCCAAATAAAATTTAATGGTATCGTTGGTTATGTCATAAACTTCAACCCAATGTTGCCATTGACCCGCTGTAAGGTATGAACTAATACCAAAAAGACCAACTGGATTGTAGGTAACTCCAAGAAGTATTTTATTTTCGGTTGTGTATATCCCTATTGCTATTTTCCCGCTTGAACTTGGAACATCCTGACAAACCACTATACTATCTTGAGACAATGTGTCAGGTTTCACCCACGCCTCAATCGTAATCGCATCAGTAATGTCTAGCGACGGGTCGTTCCCACAATCGAGATATGCATTATCGCCATTAAAATAACCAGCTACACCAGACCTCCCACGCACGGGGGTTACATTGTGATTAGTTATAGTATGATGATTACGAGAGAAATCCCGGAATGTTTTTGTAACCGGGTCCCATTTTACATCTAATACTATTCCTGTACTTCTCTGCAGCATCTCCTCTTTTTATAACCCTTTCACATCCCACGTAATACTTTCTTTGTCTGTAGGTTCCGTATATAACGATATATCCATAATCCCCTTCGTTATACTCTTTGCGGACTCCATTTGGTCTATGGCGTTTTTGATTGCTGCCTTCACGGTTGCTATATCCCCTGCTGGTATTCCATCCAGCGATATTCTTATATTATATTTCATTTTATCTTTTATGCTTTAGCTGAGAACCATTCGTGTTTATACGTCCGGTTCGTTCCTGCAGTTTGCTCTAATGTTATTTTAAGACCGTATTGATTATAAAAGCGATCTATTTCTAAAGAAGTCTGTTGCGCCCCGTTTTTCGTTATTATGTCAAAAGGAATGTCATAGGTGTCCCCATTTGCGATTTTCTTATATTTTCTTATTATTGTAGAATCCCCTTCTTGCATATTATCGAGTTTAATAGAACCGCCTCCAAATTCATAAGGTGTTGAGTTTGCGGTTATCTCGATCAATGTCTGCTCAGTCCCGTCTGCAGTAAGAGTTCCAGAAGCCGCTTCTCGTGCGAGGTCGATAAAAGAGTCAATCGCGTTTTTAACATTTTGTATGCTCACGCTCCCGCCCTGAATAGACTCTAACTTACCGAATATTTCCCGCGCGTCCTCATCATATTGCCTTATCGAGAAATCATCGAAGCGAATATCTATTACATCAGTGTTATTCTCTGTCCCCGCAACTAAACGGATTTCGTATTTATCTAGGTTCTCGAATGCGTATGAGCCTAGGATATTGGATACATTATCTAGAGAGACTTGGACATTATGCTCTCCTACAATTATTCTATATCTTCGTGCTATAGTATCAATATTTAAGTTATCGACATCAACGGACGACTCTCCTGCGCCAGCGATATTATAAGTTACATAACCTCTGGAATTTATCGCTTCGGAAGTGTCGCGATATAAACCGAATCTGATATAATTATCCTCGTCTTTATATAGCTCTATATACGCTTCACAACGCTCGCCGTCGCCCCCTGATTCACCAGATGTAACCCCTATCCAAGCCTCTACAATAAGCGACTTACCATACTTTTTTACCGTTGGTCTGTAAGAATATCCTGCAGTGCCCGTTCCAGGATTGTTTATCTTGACTTCGCCCCCGGTCTCAGTTATTGTAGTCGAGCCATTTATGTTGTCCGGACCCCATATCGCTGTGTTTTTTGAGTTGTCGTCAAAATTATCAAAAACGCGGGTTGGGAGGATATGCCAATAATCTATAACAATCTTCTCGTTAATTATTAAAATTTCATCACCCTCACCGAGTGCTGTACTGAACGGGGAATGCGTGAATTCGCCATCAGCAGAGACATAATTCGAAATCGGTTGAATTTCTCCTTGAGGCAACGCTCCAGCACCAGCGGAATCACGGGCTACATACACATACCATAAGTTGTTAGGACCGCCGAAAAAGTCGTCTCCTTCACCCGCAAGTTGCTCTGATTTGAAATGCGTCTCATCAACGACGGATGTAACCGTGCCGTGATAGGAAAGCCCGTCTTTTCGAAGTGCTGGTGGAATCAGTGGTCGCAGCATTTTTAGTTCCTCCCAGTTATATATGTATTTAAAACACCAAGAGTAGGGACACCCTTAGCGGTAGCTTCAATATAAACATATGGTTCCCAACCGCAAGTTTCTGGAGATAAAAAACGCGATTCGTTTCCTGTAAGAGCGCCAACCGAGAACGTCACACCAGTCCCCTGCGCACCTGTAATAGAGCTCTCGCGGTTTTGTTTAATATTTATTTCAACATCTTTGTCTAGAGTGTTTATTACGCGAACCGTTCGATATAAGAACCTACTCATATCAGCAATATTAGAATTATGCGCATTTGCATCTCTTATCTCCTCGTCGCTAAATACTTGCTCTTCTACAGGGGTGTCTGATATTACATTTACCTGCGCCCCTTCCGAATCTATAAGGATTGAAGGAACCACAGCGTCCCTAAGAACTACTATCCGCCCCTCTGGAGGTACTGCTATATACCTCTCTTCCCCTAAAATATTTATTTTCTTCTCCGCTGCCATCTATTTCCTCTCCTTTTTACCAATTAAATACCCTATTGCTGTAAGAAGAATACGTGGGACACAACCCGGGGGCATCCCGTATATCGCATTAATAGTAATCAATCCTCTAATGCCTATTAGTCCGCCCATTTTGTATTTTCCAGTCGTATTTTTCCACCTCATATTATATACTAAACTCTTTCTCTATATAAACTACTTCTTTATCCTCGACCGTTTTTGTTTCGGTCGCTTCAGATTCCAATGCTATAGCTCCTGTCGCTGCGTCCTTATAATTTCCAGTCTTCTCATCTATTTCATATCCTGGCTTCAACGTCTTTTTTGTTTTTGTCGTTGCCCTTGTCTTGGTCCGTTTCCTCTTTACAACCCTCCCCTCCTTCTCGTCCCACAAGTAATAATCCTCTTTTACTGCATATTTCTTCTTTAATGTTTTTTTAGTCGTTGTAGCACATTCCAGATGAATAGGGATTGTCATCGTGTCCCCGCTCTCGTCGTCTATTCTTATCACTTTAAGAACAATATTGTCGCCTGGAGCGAAAGCGAGACCGCATTTTGCACATTCCTCCTCTGAGAAACCCAAATCTCCCCAATGAGTATTGACTGCATAGATGTCGGAAAAACGATTCGCTGTACCTCCTAATTTGTGTGTATTATCAGTATAAGGGAAAAGACCTTTATCCGCACCATCAAAAACTATCTGTGAGTTAGATCCGCCTGACTTAATGGTTATATTTCCTCCGCCTATGATATCTGTTACACCATTGATATACTCTCCCCCCATTTCTAAAGTACCCGTCATCCCTCGCGAGCCATCTTTCAGGAATGCAGTAGGGATATGTGCATCGTCCATCGTGGGGATCCTGTCTAAATCGAAGGTTCCTGATGTTGTTTTCGAGGTAGGTAAATTTGGAATCCTGTCCAAATCGAAGGTTCCTGATGTTATTTTAGAGGCGGGCAAATCTTCAAGTTGTGCAGGTAATATCTTTTGTCCCGCTGTAGATTGATTTATAGCAGCAATAACATAATACTTCATTCTATCAGAGTACAAATTCCCTGACGTTATATCCGATGCGTCATGATCATGAGAGCTTGGGGGGTACGTCGATGGTTTCCCAGTTATGTCCGCCCACGCCCAGCTTCCTGTTGTGCATTGTCTATCAGAGGGATGGGAATAGAGATAAGGACAGGCAGCAGTTAATTTATCTTGTATTCCACTGGGTATTTGCGCCAAATCGAACGGCGCGCCGTAACTTAAAGTTTCAACATCAGGAATATGCGCATCGTCCATCGTTGGAATAGATGTAAGAGCCAGCATCTTATCTGCATCATCTGCACTATTTCTTATTTTCAATTCTTCATCTATTGCTTTGAGGACCACATCGCCTACAGGAGTTGGATCTACATCTTTAATTAACGGCATATCAAGGGTTTTAGAAGAAAGTTCTTGTGCGTCTGTAGTGCCTACAATATCTCCTGTAGGAGCGTCTTTACCATCTACTTTATCAGCGTCAAGACCATTTCCACTTCCTTGTTTTATGAACTCCAATGCGGATTCTTCATCGCTAACTTTAATTAAACTCCCCGCTTCTCCTGAATATGTCAAAGGGGTGTCGTTCAAATCAAGGAACGAGCCAGAGGAACCAGACACCCACACGGGAGGCATAGTAGGACCTCTGGTTTTTAAAAATTGCCCGTCTATTCCTGCAGGCAGTCGAACCACATTCGTATTCGCATCGACATAAAACAAATCCCCTTGAGAGATATCGCTCGGGATTTTGAAGAGATTGTCTGCTGCAACACCTATATCTTCAGAAAAAGCGCGTGAAACCACCTCCCAGCCTGTCCCTGTCCCCCGATATATCTTGTTCGTGTCCGTTTCTACAAACAACTCTGTTATTGTCCCTGATTCAGGTTTATTCGCAGCAGTGTCGAAAGAAATCTTCCGCAACCCGATGTTTTCGTGTTCCGATAAGGTATGGTCAGAGAGGACATTAGCAATCGTAGTAGGGAACTCCAAGCCGTAAGTAAACTTACCTCCTTCTGGACCGTGGGAGTATTTGAGTAATTTCTGGTTATCCCCTGCGTCTGGAATGTCAATAGGGCAGCCGTGAATAGAAGTGGCATCGGTACCGAGGTCCAACATAGATTTTACTTCTGCAGGTGTTAAACTCTTTATCACGTCACCCGCTGGTCGCCCAATAATTCGGTTCTCTGGTACAGATAACGCAACCGGCGTATTATCAACATCCGCTTTAATGATCGTGTTTGCGTCGAATATTGTATTAGGGATTCCTTCCCCATAATTAGCCAATATATACGCCACCATTTCATTATACTCATTATGGTCTAATTTACAGATTTTTTTCTTGCATCCCCCTTGTTTTGTGTCTGTCCACGCCATTTTTTTCTTCTTTCACTCCTTTGCTACAAACCCTAAAAAATCCACACGAACATAATCATTGCCAGCAGTAGCCTCTTTTTTTACAGTAAATTGTATTTGGTCGTTCTTATCTTCCTCGCCAATCGTAAAGTCGAGCAGGTATGTTTTATACGCGCTCTGGTCTAATTGTTTTGATTCAGATGCAATTATAGTGTCGTCATCATAATTCTTCACTTCCATCCTCGCAACTCCGAGCACGAACCATCCCTGAGTAGCTAAGGGGAATATGTCTGTCATAATATTATGCGCGCGTAATCTAAACCAAAACTTAGTCACGCTATTTACTGCTGTCTCTACCCAATCTCCGGGCATATCAAACGTAATATGTTTTGACCCTGTCTTCGTGAACGCCTCTGTACCGTCAGAGATA
>Ga0136651_10002027_pt1 | contig 11141 bp, 11 predicted proteins | sample Mar14236cmmetaG_FD_94867 | JGI IMG/M metagenome (GOLD analysis project Ga0136651, IMG submission 94867) | Marine hydrothermal vent microbial communities from Guaymas Basin, Gulf of California to study Microbial Dark Matter (Phase II) - Marker... ...
AAAAAGACAAAAAAACTTGACTCAAACCGGCCACTAAGGAAATTATAAATCTCCAATGCCGTTGGAACAAAATGGGTGGCCGGATAACTTAGGATTCAGTGGCCGGATTCATAAGAATACGGAATCCCTGAAACCTGCTTTTCCTGACACCTGATACCCGCACCATCCTCTTGTAATTGCGAAGCGCTTATGACATATATAAAAATTGTTTTTTCAGGCAGAAAAGGAGTCATTTCATGGGACGAAAAAATCCAAAGATCGAAAAAATTCTGATTGCGAACCGGGGGGTTCCTGCTGTCCGTATCATGCACACATGCCGCGACAGAAAGATACCCACAACCGCGGTCTACAGCACACCTGATCGTCTTTCATTCCATGTCATGGTGGGTGACTCGGCGTTTCATATTGGAGAAGCACCCCCTGCAGAGTCATACCTGAACATGGAAAAGATGATTGAAGCCGCCCTGACAAGCGGTGCCAACGCCATTCACCCTGGATGGGGATTTTTGGCGGAAAATGCCAAATTTGCCAAAATGGTAACCGATTCCGGGCTTATATGGGTAGGCCCATCTTCCGAGGTCATCAAGTCCATGGGAGATAAAATCGAGGCGAAGAAGATCGCCGTTCGGGCAAATGTGCCAACCATACCCGGAATCACTGATGTAACGGATATCGACCAGATCAAGGCGTGGATGAAAAACGATGCTGTTGCCTTTCCTGTCTTCATCAAAGCGGCTGCAGGTGGCGGAGGCAAAGGAATGGTCAAGGTGGAGTCCGAGCAGGAACTTTCCACCGCATTGAACCAGGCGCGTTCCGAGGCAAAAAAATCCTTTGGCAATGATAAGCTTCTCGCTGAAAAGTATATTGAGAAGGGCCGCCACATTGAAGTGCAGGTAGTCGCGGACCGGCATGGAAATACCTTCCACCTGTTTGAACGCGAATGCACCCTCCAGAGAAGGAATCAAAAAATCATAGAAGAAGCTCCTTCTCCATCCATAGGCGATGACATCAGAAAAGAGATCTGCTTTACTGCAACCCGCCTCATGCGGGAAATAGGATATACAACGGCTGGAACGGTGGAGTTCCTTTTCGACTCGCCAACCAATAAATTTTATTTCCTGGAGGTCAACACGCGCCTGCAGGTAGAACACGGAATAACAGAGCTCATTACAGGCATGGACATAGTCGGTCTCATGATCGACGCAGCTGAAGGAAAGAAATTTTCATTCAAACAGAAAGATATCGTTCCCAACAGGTGGGCGCTTGAGGTCCGGATCAACGCCGAGGACCCCAGGACATTCAGACCATCCTTCGGAACCATTTCACGCCTCCAGGTCCCGCAAGGACCAGGAGTCAGGATTTCACCGGGTGCATACGAAGGCGCAGACATTCCGCCATACTATGACTCCCTATTCATGCTGATGATGACCGCCGGTCCAAACCGGGATTCGGCAATACGGACAATGGACCGGATACTCAGCAGGAATCTGCGTGTTGAAGGGATCAAGACCCTTGCTCCCCTCCTCTTGAGTATTATCCGGCACGAAGCGTTCAAAAAAGGGGAGTTCTCCACCAGATTTATCAAAGACCATATGGATGAACTGATCTCCATGTTCAAGGAAAAGAACAGCGAAGATGAAGTGCTTAAAATTGCAAAATTTGTTGCTGAAATCTCAGCACTCGGACCACAGGGTTGGATGTAGGATAAAACCATGAAAAATTACGTGCGACCGGGGATGAGCCCGGGTGATATCGTTTCAAAAATTCGTTCACTTGATGGCGTCATGCTGACCTGCACCGGCATGCGTGACGCAGGACAATCCGATTTCAAGAACAGGCACCGCATTCATGATCTTGCAACGCTTGCACCCTATTATGAAAAGATGAATCTCTTTAGTTCAGAGTGTCACGGAGGTGCACGATGGCATGTAGGGATCATGAACAGAAGGGAGAGCCCATTCAAGGAGATTGAAATCCTCAGGGAAACAATGCCGAGCGTGCTGCTTCAGACGCTTATCCGGGAAACGAACCTCTGGGGATACCGCCCCTACCCGAAAAACGTCATCGAATATGTAGTGAAGGAAGTAGACATAGACGTCTGGCGATGCTTCTCATTTCTGAACGACATCAGAAACATGAGGTCTGTTGCCGAGGTGGTGATGAAGCGAAAACGGCTCTTTCAGCCTGCGATCTCCTTCACCCAGGCGGACTGGACCACCAACGAATACTATCTGGGATGCGTAGACGATATTGTTGACCTGTGCGCAGGAACCGACGAAATCATCCTCTGCATCAAGGATATGGCCGGTGTAGGAAGTCCAGCACGCATCAGGGGACTGGTTGACTTCATCAAACAAAAATATCCTGACCTTGTTGTGCAGTATCATCGTCATGCAACAGACGGCCTCGCGCTTCCTGCTCTCCTTGCATCTGCCGAGGCGGGTGCTCAGATAATCGATGTCGAAGAGGATTCACTTACCCGATTCTACGGACAGGCTCCAATCCTCGGAGTTCAGGCATTTTTCGAAGAATCCGGGATCAAGGTCCATCTCGACCGTGAGCAGACAGAGCTTGCGGTCCAGAAAGTCCGTGAGTGGATCGGTCATTATGAATGGGCCGAATCACCATTCAAAGGATTTGATCATACGGTCACTTCCCACAAAATGCCAGGCGGGGCTTTCCCCAGTTCCTTTGAACAGGCGGAAAAAGGCGGATTCCTTCACCTGATGCCTGCCATTCTCAGGATCATGTCCCTCTACAACAAAATCGTCAAATACTTCGACGTAACCCCTGGATCCCAGATAACCTGGGTTACCTGCAGCGGAATCGTCAACATGTACGATAAGGAAGGCGGTGAATCAGGGGTTCAACACATCACCGGACTCCTCGCAAAATTTGTCGAGGAGGAAAAACAGGATATGAGCGCCATGGGCAAAGAAGAACAGGCGGAGCTCCTCACCCTTTTCAGAAAAGCTCCCGGCGACTTCAAGAATCTGCTCCTTGGCGGCTATGGAAAGCTTCCCATGGGCTGGCCCGATAACTGGGTCTACCAGAGCGCCTTCGGCGACGAGTGGAAGGAGATGATGGCAAAAAGGAAGGAACTCTCTCCTCTCGATTCCCTGGAAGATGACGATCTCGACAGGATCGGTTCCGAGCTTACCGCTCATTTAGAAAGGGCACCAACGGAGGAAGAGTTTATTCTCTACCTAATGCATCCGAAAGACGCCCTCCCTATGATTGAATTCGTGGAAAAATACGGTGAGGCCCCGCTTGTTCTTCCCACCGATGTTTGGCGGAAAGGGCTCAAGAATCCCGGTGACAAGGTGAATTTCGATCTCTGGGGTAAACCCTACACCATAGAGCTCGCTTCAGTAAGCGCTGAACATGAAGGACACATCCATGTGGTCATGCGCGTAAACAACAAGACAAGGGTCTACTCAGTTGATACCCCTAGGGCCAAAAAGGCTGAAATCAGGATAGCTTACGGGAAAAACGAAATCGGTGCTCCAATCAACGGGAATGTCTGGCGGATCGGAAACCCCAAGCGTGGAGCGCTCAAGATTGGCGACATCATTCACAAAGGTGAGGAGATTGCCAATCTCGAGGCCATGAAAATGGAAAATGCGATCCTTTCTCCCTACGATGGGCATGTGGAAGAAATCTGTGTCAAATTGAATGAGTCCGTTGTTGAAAAACAACTGTTGTTTGTTCTGAAAAAAACATGATTATTCCATTTTTAATGTAAACCGCCCCACATTCTTTCAATTGCGACGGTTTCATTTTTTCTTTCTGTTATTTTAAGAATCCTCCAGGACATGAGAGCCTTCCCACAGCCATGAGACATCCCCTCTCACATAGAATCAGGCCTCTGAACACACATCGTAAGCATGTGGGGCTATCGCTTCTTTTACTCAAAGAAGCCGGTTCTACCAATTCCTTATTGCTCGATGATCACGAACTTATCAGCCAAAAGGGTCTTGTTGTTCTCGCTGACCAGCAGACCGCCGGTAGAGGACGAAAGAACCGAACATGGGAAAGTGGCTCGAACCGTCATCTTTTTGCTTCCGCTGTCCTACATCCCGTTCTTCCCCACAGGCTCTTTCCCGCCGTCACCCTCCTTGCAGGCCTTTCTGTGTTCAGAGCGCTCTCTGCCCTGGATATAAACGGAATCAGCATAAAATGGCCGAACGATGTCCTTATACAAGGGAAAAAGGTCTGCGGAATTCTCTGTGAATCCAAAAAGATCGGAGATACCCTTTTCATGGTACTGGGAATCGGGCTGAATATTGGAGGCGACGCATCCCAGTTCTCTTGTGATCTTCGCGATAAGGTAACAACGATCCAGCACGAAACCGGGAAAGCGGTCAGTCGGGACGTCCTTCTCGAGCAAATCCTTTCAGAACTGGATATGGTTATAACAAAGGCCTATGATGGAAAAACCGCATCTCTTTTTGCTGAGTGGGAGCGGTGTTCAAGCTCTATAGGGAGAAAGGTTCGCTTCGAGCATGAAGGAATGATAATCCAGGGAAGCATCAGCGGCCTTGCTTCCTCGGGTACCCTTCTGGTGAAACGAGATAATGCCGAGGTAACCGAGGTAATCTCAGGGGAAATCATTTACCTGTAATTCCGTTTTTTAAATAAATTCCAGGCGGCAACAAAGACCAGCAACTCCTGTGACCAGTTACGTTTTTTTCCGCAACCCGGATAAAAGTCTGATGTGGCCCATCTCCTCCTTTATGATCTTGTCGATCCTGTCTTTTCCAGCTTTTGCCGGGACCAAATCCTTCATTCCCAAGTAAAAAACGATCGAATCCTTTTCAAGGCAGATAGCTGTTTGAAGAATCTTTCTTATTTTTTCCTGTTCAGGCAAATCCTCGGGCAGGATGAAATCCCCCTCCTCCTCCTTGACAAATACCTGGAGGTCTGCCAGTGCTTTCAGATAAAGAGCCGCCCCTCCTTCCGGATCGAAAACAGTAGGTTTCCTTTCTTCGTCTGAGAGAGCGGCCCTCATGGATGCAAAAACCTTTTCATGTTCGACTTCCATGGCGGCGAGATCATGAAAGAGTGAGCGGACTGAGGCATCTGATATATTTTCAGCCGCCTCGAGGTAAAAGCTCACCCCGTTCCTTTCAATCTGTTCCGCCATTTCAAATACCTCATCCGCAGTGAAATCGTAACTCATGGTATACTCCTTTCCTGTTGAGGAATTACATGCGATCAACCAGTCATAGCTGAGTGGTTCCACGAAGGCAACGACTTTATGACCTACAGGCGTGTATCAAGGTGACCAGGCCCTCCGCATTCCGGCGTGTAACATGTGACATTTCTAAAATCACACTTCTCGCCGCATGAAGGGCAAACATCAGGCGGCATTGCCGCTGTGACAAGATAGCCGCACTTTGGGCACTTCCAGTAAGTCAGATTGCATTGAGGACAGATATCCCCTTTGAATTTACCTGAAGCCGTATAACCGCAGTGAGCACATACCCATTTTTTCTCCTCCTTGTTGTTTCCCATCTTACTTCCTCCTTTTTTACGCGATTTTAAACCGCCGCAAACGCAATGAATTGCCGACCACGGAGACTGAACTCATAGCCATGGCGGCCGCGGCGAATACCGGATTCAAAAAGATCCCGAAGAACGGATACAAAACCCCGGCCGCAATGGGAATCCCCAGACTGTTATAAAAAAATGCCCAGAAAAGGTTCTGCTTGATTACCCGCATGGTCTGAAAAGAAAGCCTGATAGCCGCAGGAACAGATCGCAAATCATCTCTGATCAGAGTTATGTCGCTTGCTTCAATGGCTACATCCGTCCCTGCACCCACGGCAATACCGATATCGGCCATTGTAAGAGCAGGCGCATCGTTAATGCCGTCCCCCACCATGGCCACAACTTGACCCTGAGTTTGAAGTCTCTGTATCTCTTCGGCCTTATCACCGGGCAGCACATCGGCGTATATCTGACTTATGCCCAAGGCATCCCCGACGGCCCGGGCTGTCTTTTCATTATCCCCGGTTATCATGGCCACATTCATGCCCATATCCTTAAGTATGGAAATCGTTTCATGCGCAGATTCCTTCGGCATGTCAGAAAGGGCAATAAGGCCTGTAACCCGGCCTTCCTCAGCCACAAAAACACAGGTCTTGCCCTCCTGCGCAAGCCTTTGCGCATCCATAATAAACCCATGCATTACCACGGCCTCTTTTTCCATAAATCTGAGGTTACCCAGGAGACACTTCTTGCCATTTAAGACGGCCATGGCCCCAAGGCCTGACAGGGCCTCAAAATTTTCAACAGGGCCGGGCTCCAGTTTCTCCTGACGGCCTTTTTCAACAATGGCCTGGGCCAGGGGATGCTCTGAAACGGCCTCAATGGAAATGGCTGTTTTCAAAACGTCTTTTTGCTCAACACCCTCTGACGTCAGCATGTCTGTTACCTCAGGCTCACCCCTGGTCAGGGTACCGGTTTTGTCAAATACGACGGCGGTCAGCTTATAGGCCCTCTCAAGGCTCTCTCCACCCTTGATCAAAATGCCGTTTTCCGCCCCCAGCCCAGTCCCCACCATCACCGCAGTGGGTGTTGCCAGGCCCATGGCACACGGACAGGCAATGATCAGGACCGATACAAAATTTAGCAGGGCACGGCTGAAGACCGGCTCAGGTACGAAAAAATACCAGACAGCGAAGGTGAGCACCGCGACACCGAAGACGACCGGCACAAATATGGATGCCACCCTATCGGCCACCCGCTGAATAGGGGCCTTGGATCCCTGGGCCTCTTCAACCAGCCTGATGATCTGGGCAAGGGCCGTCTCCACCCCAACCCTGGTTGCCCTGAACGTAAAGCTTCCACTCTTGTTCAGTGTAGCGGCAAACACGTCACTGCCGGTCTGTTTTGCCACGGGAACGCTCTCTCCGGTAAGCATGGACTCGTCGATTGAAGATGACCCTGAGACAATCACCCCATCTGTAGGTATCTTTTCACCCGGCCGCACCAGTATCACGTCTCCTTTCATCACTTCTTCAATAGGGATATCCATCTCCTTGCCGTCCCTTAGGACCCTTGCGGTCTTGGGCTTGAGCCCCATCAGCCTCTTTATGGCCACGGATGTCTTGCCTCTGGCCCTGGTCTCAAGCAGGCGTCCGAGGAGAATGAGAGTTATAATCATGGCCGCTCCGTCAAAGTATATATGTGGTGCCAGACCTGCGCCTGAAAAAAAATGAGGAAAAAAGGTGGCAACAGAGGAATAGAGATAGGCCGACAGGGCCCCCACAGCTACCAGGGTGTTCATATCAGTTGTCTTCTGCTTTGCGGCCTTAAAGGCGCCGGCATAAAACCGGCTCCCAACCCAGAACACAACCGGCGTTGTAAGCACAAAAAGGCAATAAAGCATGGTCTGCCTCGGAACCCCCCGGAGATATGGGAACCAGTGCTGCATTGAACCCATGAAGATAACCACGCTCAAGGTCAGACCCACGCCAAGCTTGATCTTAAGACCTTTCAGTTCCTTTTCCCGGGCCGCCTCAGCAGGGTCTTCCGGAGTCGCGCCGAACACGCCCAGAAATTGGTAACCGGCACCAGAGACCGCCTGCTCCAGGCCCTCCACGCCGGCCCAGTCAGGCCCGTGAATCACCGTTGCCCTGGCTGTGGTAAGATTGACAGTGGCGTCCTTCACACCATCAACCGCCTTTAGGGCCAGCTCCACCCGCCTCACACAGGCCGCGCAGGTCATGCCACCGACTGAAATGGTCGTCTTCAGGATATTTTGTCCGACTTCATCAGACAACTTCGTAGCCTGCCTTTTTGACCCTTTCTCTCACCAGATCCATATCAATGTGCTTTCCTTCAAAAAAGGCCTCACCCTTTTCAAGGTCTACCTTGACATCCTCAATCCCTTCAATCTCATTCAGTGCCTTTGTGACCGCCATAACACAGTGATTGCAGGTCATCCCCTTTATTTTGATCACGGCCATGATGCCTTCTCCTTATCTTGCAAAGTCATTCAGAGGCTAACTCTGTTTGAAAGAATTCATGGATTCGGGGTTCAAATTTAGAAACGGCTACTTATATCCTTTATAGATGCCGGGACAGACATATTGCTTTCATGCTTAAACGGCGAGCAGATAAATTATTTTGTACCACCATTAGAAACCAGAGGTCAAGGAGTTTGGCGGAAATCCAGGCGGCTGCTGAGATACCATCGACTCATGAACTGGTGTAGTGTAAAATATTTTATCTGTAATCTGAAAACTAGAAAAATACCAAATCATAATTCGCCTTCACGATCCTCTGAGCCTTCAGATTGCAGGGGCCGGAGGTCTTGTTTAAAGGACCGGTCTTGAAAAGTCTTGAGACTAAAAATATCGATGGAAAGTTGATCTATAACATCAAGGGTTTCATTGACAGAAATAACTTCGAGGCCCTGGCAAAAATCTTTGATGAATGCCCCCCGGCGGATGCGGCTGATATCATTGAGCACCTAGCACCTGAGGAACGCCTTTTCATTTTCAATATCCTTGTGCCTGAAAGGGCTGGAGACATCCTGGCAGAAATTGAGTCTCCAATACAAAAAAGCATCTTGGGTGGACTCGACAACCGGTCGGTCTCTGAAATCCTTACGCAGGTTGATTCTGATAAAGCGGCGGACATCATTGGCAATCTCCCTGCCAGAAGGGCAAAGGATGTCATTAAAAGGCTCGGGAAGGACCTGTCGGAGGAACTTGAAAGGCTTCTGCAATACGGTAAGGATACCGCAGGCGGCATCATGGACCTGAATTTCATCTATGTATCGAAGGATGCCACGGTTGGAGATGTCGTTAAAACGATTCGGGGAAAAAAGGGGGATGGAAAACCTCTATCACGTCTGGGTGGCGGATAATCTGAAAAGACTGGCAGGAGTTGTATCTCTTAAAGATCTGGTTATTGAGGCCCCTGACCGGAAAATCAGTGAAATCATGAATCCAGAGGTGATTTCAGTAGATGTACACAAGGATCAAGAGGACGTAGCCCAGTTGTTCAAGAGGTATGATCTGGTCGACATACCTGTAGTGGATGCGAATTACCTGTTAGTGGGTCGCATCACCCATGATGACATCATTGACGTAATTGAAAAAGAGGTTGACGAAGATCTTTCCCTGATGACCGGAGTCATTGGACAGGAAATTGCCGAAGAATCGACCCTGAAAATCTCCAAGGCCCGCCTGCCGTGGCTGATCACAGGAGTATTCGGCGGTATTGTTGCCGCTGCCGTGATCAACCAGTTTGAGACCTCCCTGGAAAGGGTCATAGCCCTGTCATTTTTCTTTCCTGTAATCATGGCCGTAGGGGGAAATACAGGCACCCAGGCCGCTACCATTGTTGTAAGGGGTATGGCCAAGGGTGACATCAGATTTGTGAGTATTCGAAAACGGCTGTGGCTGGAAATGAAGGTCGCATTTGTGAATGGAATCATATGCGGTGTCCTGCTGGGACTGATTGTAGGCTCCTGGCTTTCTGGTTTTGGTTTGGAAACCATTGTAGCTCTGGCCGGGGTATTGATCATTTTAAACTCGGGTTTTACTGGTTCCGCCGTACCTTTTGTCCTGAGAAAACTTAACATCGATCCTGCTCTTGCAACCGGTCCGTTAATAACTACCTTAAACGATATCCTTAGTCTTCTTATTTATCTGGGACTCATGACCCTTTTCTTGCGCCTGGGCGCCTGAAATCGATTCTGTGAGACCATGATACGGGCCGTCCATTTGGGATCCACACTCTTGCATCATAAGCGAAACACATAAATAGAGACGGTCCAATGGATCACCTTGGCAGGGGAAAAACAAAAATACAAAAAAGGAGAAAATTATGGATATGAGAAAGGCCTATCAAAAAAAAATAGAGGTACAACTGGAGGAATGGAAGGCTGAAATCAACAGAATGAAGGCGAAAGCCGACAAGGCAAATGCCGATGTACAAGTTGAATATTATAAGCAGATCGAAGATTTACAGTCAAAACAGGAAGCAGCCCAGGAAAAGCTTAAAGCGCTTAAAGTGGCTGGCGAAGGCGCATGGGAAGATCTTAAATCTGGTGTTGAGCTCGCGTGGGAATCACTGGGGGAGGCGGTAAAGTCAGCAAATTCTAGATTCAAGTAAAACCTTATGTTAAGATTATAACTTCTCTAGATTATGTATCTAAATGGCACGAAACAGGAATTGTTTTTACTGGTCTATCCCGGGAAACCCTAATAAGTTCAGCTCTGAATTCGGATATGCAATCAGGCACTGCAACTATGAGCGCTCATTCATGGCAATGGTTTTTGAACCGCTGAGGCACAATAATGATCCGGGAAAATTAAACCCATGACCTTTTCCCGATCATCACTGCTGTCCAAAATAAATTGTTTTTTTGATTTAGGCCTTAATATTTCAGGTACTTAACACCTCGAAAACGGGTTTTGGAGTTTCAGGTTGTTTTTCTCTTATCGAAGATGCTGTCCAGGACCAGGAAGTGGAATCTGATATTGGACAGGTGTCAAGGGACACCAAGGGCAAAGCATCGAATGGGTTATCAATCCATTCCCATAAATCACGATAGGTAAACAGATTCCATCGTAAGAATGCGACAAGATTTGATAGAGACCATCCGAACTTAGACTTGAACTGCAGGTACTTTATAAGCAGCATCGCGATAAGTGCTGTCCAAATCTGTATGTAAAGGGCATTCTCAGTGGTTCCAACAAAGGTCTTGACCTTCAGATTTTGTTTCAGGGCCTTGAAAACAGCTCAATCTGCCACCGATCTTTATAGATGGCCGAGATAGTCGTGGACCCAAATCTCAGGTGGTTAGTAAGGAGAACAATTTGGCGTTGTTTTTCCTTATCCCAAACCACGACTCTGCGTAAGGTATGAGGACAGTTTTTTTGGGCATAAAATCCTGTAAAGCGAATGAATTGATCAGCCAATATATTTCGATTCTTTGGGACGGTACGTTCTTCGACGACTTCATAGCCTGCATTTTCTTTTAATCGTGTCACAAAAAAGATCCCATTTTCCGTCCAGGAAGCAAAGAGTTTATAGTCATTGTACCCACGGTCCATGGCTACGATGGAACCGGGGGCCAGGGGAACTTTTCGGGCAATAGTGACGTCATGCTTTTTCCC
>Ga0136651_10002029_pt1 | contig 11136 bp, 8 predicted proteins | sample Mar14236cmmetaG_FD_94867 | JGI IMG/M metagenome (GOLD analysis project Ga0136651, IMG submission 94867) | Marine hydrothermal vent microbial communities from Guaymas Basin, Gulf of California to study Microbial Dark Matter (Phase II) - Marker... ...
ACCCATATTGACATCTAAAACTGAACAACGGGACATTAAAAAATATTTAACAAAATCAACTACTTATTTTTATTCTTTTTTCTTACATAACAGAATTGAAGATTAATCATTGAAGATTGACAAAGCGAATGCCATGATAGAACGCTGATTGTCATGATTGTCATGATTTTCGCTGATTAATATTAATGCGTTCAACCTTGATTAGATATAATAATGAATATAGTTTCTTAAATCGATTGGCCTTTCCAATAGGGGATGCGTTGATAACTGATAACAGATAAGAAATAACTGAAAACTGAAAAAATGAAACAAAACCCTTGGATTATCCTGCCTGAAGTACCGGATGAAATCTATACAGATCGTGAGGACATTATTGAGCGTTTGCTCAAGAATGCGTATGAAGCCATTGCGCGTCGCACTCCCTAAGACGACTTTTTCGAGAGAGGATGAGATTCAAAAATAATCGCTTTTTCCAGATTAATACCCGAGATGACAGCAGAATAAACATATTTGACGGTATTTTTGACTTTGAAAGCTTGATTGATTTCCTTTACAAAAGGATCGGTGGTTTCTAGAATAATCGTTCGTGTAATGGTTTCCAAGACAGCTTGACTGAGGTGCTTATTAAATAGCGTCACTAAATCGGTCAACGCCATTTTTAATGTTAAATTATCATACGCCGGTGTGCTGACAATCAAATTCCAATAATCATTCATCTCGGCATCAAAAGCTTTGAGCATTAACAATGAAAGCTGCCCTTTTTCTTGTTTGAAAATTTGGGTCATTTTACCCAATTCTTTCACCAATATTTCATTATCCATCGGTAAACTCCATTAGGTTTTTCGCGCACGGCATTCAATATTTCTTCGGCTTTGCTGTTGGAAATCGTGCCCTTGGGTTGGTATCTCATTTCTGGAAACCAAGGTATTATTAGAGACCAATTGGTATGCAAATCAGGATGGGCCAAACTGATTTTTTTGCGAAGCCCTGACAATAAAAGCAGTTGTTCAAAATCATGAACGGCATAAGCTGATTTGAGTTTACCAGAAGAGGGATAATCATCGGTATCCAATAATTTACAAATCCTAGCTTTTAATGCAAATTCAATGACATATCCGCAAATATAAACGGTACCATCATATAAACTCGCATTAAAAAGGGTTTCTGCCTCTTCCAATCGAAGTTTAGCCAGTTCTTTTAATTCGTTTCGAGTTGGCATATTTGCAGTGCATTTCAATTAGTAGTGTTTGGCTAAGATGTTGAAGGATTAATTTGAATCATTAATCAGCGTCAATCATCAGTACAACTCACATTTATATCATGTTTTTAGATTTGTTCGTCCCTTCATCGCTATTTATCAAGAAAACGCCTTGCGTCTTTTGCGTTTTTTACCTTTTAGTACAGCGGATCAGGGGATTGAACGGATTGGTGGGTTGGTGTTTTGAGGGGTAAATCCATTTTTCAACAGAGTGTTGTTGAACAGGATTAATATTATTATAGCCGCTATAACGCCTTGCGCCGTTTGCGTTTTTTACCTTTTAGTACAGCAGATCAGGGGATTGAACGGATTGGAGGGTTGGCATTTTGAGGGGTAAATCATTTTTTCAAAAGAGTGTTTTTACCTTTTAGTACTTTGGCTCCGGGGATTGAACGGATTGGAGGGTTGGCATTTTGAGGGTAAATCTTTAGTACTTTGGCTCCGGGGATTGAACGGATTGGAGGGTTGGCATTTTGAGGGTAAATCTTTAGTACTTTGGCTCCGGGGATTGAACGGATTGGAGGGTTAGCATTTTGAAGGTCAATCAATCCTCTTTTCAAAAGATATTTTTGTATTTGGATTTATGTAGTAGTTTGTATCGATGTTGAACATGATATCGATTAAATCAGCGTCAATCATGACAATCAGTTTAATCAGCGTTCTATCAGGTTGCTCACTACAAAAAAATGATTGCTGCTCTCTCAAAACACCAACCAACCAATCCGTTCAATCCCCTGATCCGTTGTACTAATTTCATCACCACACCACCGGTCAACCTGGTTTTTTTTCTGGGCTTTTGCTTTTTGTTTCAATTGGTTTCATCACCACACCACCGGTCAACAAACCAGTCCAGATCAAGTTCATTGATCAAGGTTTCAATTGGTTTCATCACCACACCACCGGTCAACGGGACCAATCGATTTACGCCCTGCAGGATCGTTTCAATTGGTTTCATCACCACACCACCGGTCAACCATCGGGGGGTGGTGGATTCAAACAGTACCAGCGTTTCAATTGGTTTCATCACCACACCACCGGTCAACGCGTTGAAAGTTGCATTAGCAATTATTACTTTGTTTCAATTGGTTTCATCACCACACCACCGGTCAACCAAGCCAGTGAAGGTGAGGATAGGAAAAGTTTCAATTGGTTTCATCACCACACCACCGGTCAACTATTGATAGCTTTATTAACGGTTAGTGTAGTGTTTTGTTTCAATTGGTTTCATCACCACACCACCGGTCAACATGAAACATATCATCAGTAACAAAGAACATAAGTTTCAATTGGTTTCATCACCACACCACCGGTCAACTTCACAATGGGAAATATAGATGAATCGATCATCAATGGTTTCAATTGGTTTCATCACCACACCACCGGTCAACAAATTTAAATTCGACATCAATAGGCGACAAAACAGTGTTTCAATTGGTTTCATCACCACACCACCGGTCAACAACAAAAGTTCGGTATAAAACCGGATGAAACGCTAGTTTCAATTGGTTTCATCACCACACCACCGGTCAACGGTTCAGGTACAAAGGATTCTTCCGATGAAGTTTCAATTGGTTTCATCACCACACCACCGGTCAACATGATTTCTCTGATATGGAAACGGCGATTGATGTGTTTCAATTGGTTTCATCACCACACCACCGGTCAACCCAAGCCCTATTTTTTCTCTTTATTTTTCAGTAAGTTACAAGCGATATTTCCCGTATTAAAAAAGTGGCTGAAAGATAGCTGTTTTGGCATGAAATATGCCGAAAATTTTGTTAATAAAATCATAGCTTTACAGAACAGTATTTCACAAAAATAAGGGCTAAAATCAACTACCCCCAAAACGAATCGCCACTCTTTGATTTTAAAGACTTTTTTGGATATTTACCTTAATTATTAAATGGTCTTTATAACTTACCATTTTAGCCGCGTTTTAAAACAGTTTGAATCAATGGAAAAAAAGAGTCATTTAATTGCATTATTTAATAGCAAAATCAATCACAAAGCTTAAGCATTTTTTACACTTATTTAAGCTTATATTTCATAAGTGATTTAGTCATAAGTCTTTGAAACTAAAAGTATTTTAAAATATTTGCATTTTACAAATTATTTTTAATGTGGTTTTTATGTTGCTAACTTATTGATTATAAAGGCATTTTTAGGATGACGCTCGTTTCATTTCTCAATAGTGTTGAGATGTTTTGGATTATATCTTGATCAGTTATTGAATGCAAGAACGAAATCCTTTTTTTCAACATGAAAATGTAGTCTATCACAGAATACCACGGTATATAGAGATTATTTCATTTAGGGGTTGAATTGAGAAAAGAGAATTGAAGATTAATCATTGAAAATTGATAGGCCGATGCGAAAAAGAGGATAGAACGCTGATTGTCATGATGATCATGACGGCGCTGATTTATATTAATGAGTTCAACATCAGTTAGATATAATAAAGATATATATTAATTAGAGTGCAACAGAATTTATCACAAAAATCCTTGCGCCTTTTGCGCCTCTTGCGCCTCTTGCGTTAAAAAAATAAACGCGCTTTGACGCTAAAGAAGACGCTAAAGACGCTACTTAAGAAGTTGCGCGCAACTTTATTTCACGCTAATGTTTCGCTTCGCTGTACATTAAGTACTGAACCATAAATTTTCAGGTATTAAAAAAAAAGAAAGGGGGCAATCTAAGTTTATTCCCGCGCCGAGTATAATCAGCTAATTGCTGACATCATTACCTATTTCTGGATTCATCAAATCCGTCCATTTAATATTGTTATACAGGGTTTTATGACATTTATATTTAATAATGTATAGGGGGTAATTTTTCATTTTTTCCTTAACCGGTTGTGGTTCACCCCTTATACTTTTTTTATCCCTAATTGCACGATTTTTATAGAATAAAATATGCCACACATTTTTTATCTCAACCTTTTCTTCTTCATAAAAGGTATTGAGTAGAGCCACCAAATACTCTATTAACAACTTGGTATTGATGAGCTGTGTTTCGTATTGAATGGGGGTAGGATTTTTGGACTTTAATTCGCAACAAGCTATATTCAGTTGATTATCATCATACTGAATAATCACAGCATCACAGTTTTTATTGATTTTATCGTTCTCACTATTGAGAAACTGATTCCGGCATTTTGTCCACTTATCAGCACTGATTTTAATCGCTTTATCAGCTTAAAACGCGCAACCCCGTAGGGGTTGAATGTGAATAGCCCCAGGTGGCAACCTGGGGTTGCCAAAAAACGATAAAAGTTAAGTTTATTCCCGCGCCGAGTATAGCTTTATCGGTGAATAATTGCTGACGCGATTTTATCCGAGGTTTCATTAATCTGAACAATGGCATCATCAAAACCACTTTGTATCATACCCAATTCATCAGTCTCCACTCGTGAAACCGTGCCATTGTGAGCGATATACGCCCTCAAATCCTCTTCGTGTAAAATATCATCGTTTGTATAACCCAACTCATTCATCAAGGCTTTTGGAAAGTCATCGGTAAGCATTAATAAATTATTCAATTCCTTAATAATGTAATCAGAGTGCGTTGTGATAAAGACTTTGATGCCATTATTAATTAATCTCACTAACAATCGCGCTATTTTGATTTGATTGCCGGGATGCAAATTGAGTTCGGGTTCATCTATAAATAAAATGTCTCCTTTATTGGCTTCGTGTTTCAGCCATAAATGTAAATCAGATAAAGCGCGTACAGAGGTTGAAGACATATAATAAGGCAAAGCCTGATCAGTGGTTTTATCTCTCACCACCTTCTGCCCCGCTATGATGTCATATTGCACCCCCAACATTTCTTCAATATAAGCCGTCAATTCCGGTTTTTCGGTTTTCAGAAAACTATTTGACTTAATCACATGGCTACTCTTCCTAGCAAAATCAATATTATCTTTAAGGGGTAAGGCAAAACGAGAAACCTGCTCATCTAATAACGCTAAATCGCGAGTATTGGTTAATGTCGTTATCAAATCACTGCGGTTTTTATCCAATTCTGTTTGAAATTGTTGTATACCCGTTCTTTCAGCCGTGAGGATAAATGGGCGCGGAAAATGATTGAACACCAGTAAGTCAAGTAAAATCTCCTGAATAAAAAAATTAAGATTTTGTTTATCATCTCGACTTTGGGTTATCGTCAAAACGGGGCTATTTTTATTCTTTGAAGCTTGGAACACAACTTTGTTCTTATATTTACCCACTCTGCCATATTGTTTGGCATAATCAATCCGTTTTTCTATCCCACAGATAAATTCAGCGGCCACAAATTCGTCAGCATTAGCACTAAAAACCTCTTTTAATTTTGTTGTGTAAATTTGCCCTAATTTTGTGGTGATGATCTCTTGATATTGTTCAAACTCCCTCAAATCAACATGAACAACGCCCTTTTCTTTTAATTCGGTTAAGATGCCTTCTTTCAGAGGGAGTGAATTGAAATAATCAGCAAGTTCTTGAAACCACGGAGAAAACAGGCGACTAAAAAGGCCATATAAAGAATAAGCAATATAAGTTTTTCCCCGATTATTTTCACCACAAATCACCGTCAATTTGCCCAGTTCGATTTTAGCCTGATTAATGGCACCAATATTTTTAAGTTCAAAATACATTTTGTGTTAACCTTAAATGGGATTTTTAAAAAATAGGTAGGGCGATGTATTCGCCCTTTTTAACCATAACACCCTCTTGTTTCATCTCTTAATATTGTTAAGCTTTTTAAAAAAAAAGCTTGAACAGTTATTGAATGCAAGAACGAAATCATTTTTTTTTAATATGAGAATGTAGTTTCTCACAGAATACCACGGTGTATAGAGATTATTTCATTTAGGGGTTAAATTGAGAAAATAGAATTGAAGATTAATAATTGAAGATTGATAGGCAGATGCGAAAAAGAGGATAGAACGCTGATTGTCATGATTGTCATGATTTTCGCTGATTGAGTATTATTATAATAGAACGCTGATTGTCATGATTGTCATGACGGCGCTGATTTTGGCTTAGCGTCTTAGCGGCTTAGCGTGAAATTAGGCTCACGCAAAGCCGCTAAGTCGCAAAGGTAGCCGGCCCTGCGAAGGATAGAACACTGATTGTCATGATTGTCATGACGGCGCTGATTTTGGCTTAGCGTCTTAGCGGCTTAGCGTGAAATGATGCGATAAAAGACTTTAAGACTTACTCAACCAATATCTTTCTACCAATCTGTTGATTTAAGGCAGGTTTAGGATTTGCTGGCACAACACGCCGGCCTTGATAGCCTTGTTTTTGTATAGCATCTTGACAGATAGCGTGTAGATCATTACCAAATCGCTCAGCATAATTGAGGCGAATTTGATAAATTTCTTCGAGAATCGGGTTTTTTTCCATTTTCAAACCTCCAAAAGTTCATGTGGTGTACATATAACGGGTGGTTCATAGCCTGTAGCACGAATAACAGACTCGATTTTCACTCTCAGTGCTGGATTGGCAATGTGTTTACAATTCCAAGTGAGCAAATAATCCATGCCACCAATAGTAGCAGTTGCAATATGCAACGCATCAACTTTAGCTTTAGCAGGTAAGGGCACTTGAGACAATAATTGTTTTGCCATGATTTCAACGTCTTCAGTGATTTCAATTTCAGCAATGCCATCCAGTGCTTGCATCCTCAATTTGGCTGCCTCAGCATCACCAGCCGACACTTCCTGCAAAACAAATATCAAAAACCCTTGCGCCTTTTGCGCCTTTTGCGCCTCTTGCGTTAAAAAAATAAACGCTAAAGACGCTAAAGAAAACGCTAAAGACGCTATTTCTCCCTCATCGTTCACTAATTGAAAAATGAATCGGATTATGCCCATTAAAAACAATGAGCGATTCATTGTCTAAACGATAGCCAATATACAACCAATATTCTCCGGGTAAATCGATCATGTTGCCGCGATAAATGGGCAAGTCTACCTTTTCCGGTAAGGCGGGATAATGTGTGAATGCTGGTAATTGATCTAAGAATTGATCTAAGCCTTTTTCCCAAAGTTGCCCACCGCTATAGATTTCGATCTGTTCACGGTAAACGCGACAAACGGCTATGACAATATCGGCCGGTTGCCCAACATGACGCGCATCTACGCGGAATCGCGTCATCAAATTGATCGTTTCAGATTCAATGAATTGGCACAGCCCTGTGGCTTTTCCGTTGTGATTGCTTAACCCAGTGGCAAAAAAGCTGGTGATATCGCTATCTGGCTGGATAACGTTTTTGCGCCTGTCTTTAACAATTTTAATGCTTGTGGCATTCCCTAAACTCAAGTTGAGAGGCTCTAAACCATTATAAATCACGGTGCCATCGCTTAAACGATATCCGACATAAAACGTTAATTCGCCGAGTTCCTTCAAGACAGCTTCGCTAAAATGGCCGTTATTAATATTGACTTCGATACGTGCAGGTAACTGTTTATAAGGCTTGCTTGCGGCATGTAAATTGCTGATTCTGCCATCCCAACTGATCCAGTTGTGCTGATCGCGTGTATACCGATTGATTGCCATCAGGTTATCCTGAATCGCGACGATGACGATGTCGGCCGCTTTGTTAACATGATTCGGATCAATCAAAATAGTGACTGACAGCCTGAGTGTCTTGGCTTCTTGATAGGGTAAGCGGGCACGGTTGCGTTTTGGGCCGAAAACGGTTTTTAATTGATTAATAAAACAGGCTTGTGTGTCTACTGATTGCCCTTGGGCATCGTTGCCTAAAGCACGGGTGCAGAATAATACGCCGTTGCCTGTTGTCACCGTGTCGGCCAGTGTGCTGTTTTGCAGAATCACGACATGCTCTACGTGGCTATCCGGTAAAAGGGTGACTTTGTCCAAAATGGCTGGGTTTTCCGGATCACCGGTGATCAGCCCCTGTAATTGGCCGCCTTCAAGGCGCGTATTCGCGCCAAGTTGGACATCTTCAAGCACGACATCGTCGGCCAGTGTGATATCGCCTGATATCATGATATCGCTGAAATGCTGGCCTGTTGAAATGTCGCTGTTTTTCAAAGTGACTTCATCTTCCAATATCACCTGTTCACCGAGTATCACGTTTTCAAGAAGGCTGCCTGATGAAACGACAACGTTTTCTAATAAGGTGGGCGATTCCGCTGTACCGATGATCGTGCCTGTCAATCGGCCTCCGCTGATTTGGGTATCAGGCGCTAACTGGATATCTTGGAAAGTGTGATCACCGGTATTGCTGATCGTACCTTCTAGCGTGAGTTCGTCACCTAAAATCACCTTCTCACCCAGTGCCACGTTTTTGAGATGACTGCCATCCGAAATCTCTACGTTTTCTAACAAAGCCGGCGATTCCGCGACACCGGTGATCGTGCCGCTCAAGCGGCCGCCGCTGATTGTGGTATCAGCCGAGAATTGAACATCTTCAAGCGTGTGATCACCGTTATTCTGGATACGCCCTGCTAAGGTGAGATTAGCCCCTAAATCAATATGATCACCCAGTATCACGTTTTTGAGATGCGTCTCGTCTAAAATGATCACATTTTCCAATAAAGCGGGTGCTTCTTCAGCTTCACAGATAATCTCACCTTTGAGGGTGCCCCCCATGATATCGGTGTCTCCAGCAAGCCTGACATTTTCCAGTGTCACGTCTTTCGGCAATTTTACTGTCTTATCAATCCTCACATTTTTGAGTTCACTCTTTGGCAAGACTTCGAGTTCTTGCAAGATGGCGAAATCTTTCTCATCGCCCGTGATCTTACCCGCAAGCTGGCCACCAATAATATAAGCACCACTGTTGTCAGTTGGCAAAATGTTGACATCTTTGATGATGCCGCCGCTATCATTGCGGATAATGCCTTGTAAAGTGCCACCTTCAAGCGTTTCCCCTCTAAAAATAATGTCGCGCAATATGCCCTTGCTCTTGATATGGCCGGCTAGAATCCCACCATGAATCATGACATTCTCTTCGATAACGGCATCCCTGATTAAAGCATCACGATCAGGTTCATTATATTGCCAAACTTGAGTGCCTGAATGAAAAGTCACATTGGACATCATGCCCTGATTCTCAACTTCAGCAGCATAAAACTCTGAATCAGAAATAGAGCCGTTTTTCAGGATCACATTCGATTTAAAGGTGCTATCTTGAACAATCCCGCCTTCTTGCGTCACCTCACTGGCAAAGACGGCTCCAAAAATCTGGCTACCTGATTCAATCGTCACAGCTTGAGTGAAGGTTTTGTCTTGGGCATTGCATTTTTGACTCAAGGTTTGCGTGGCAAGCTGACAAACGGGTAAATCATCATTCACAATCACGAGCGTTGCCCTGCTTCTCCCTAGCTCCACATCATCGTGTGAGCGTATGTTCAGTAGCAATTGTTTATCCGTCTCTTCTTGAATCTCATTGTCAATGATTTCAACAGTAAAGGTTTTGTTACCGTCTTCATCCGCAGCCCAACAGAGTGTTCCTTTTTCTAATCGGTAATCTTCACCCTGTATTGCGTTGTCATCAAGGGCGGCATAGTCAATGCACACTTCTCCAGCATCGTTGCCCTCACGCACAAGGCTAATCTCGGCGATTTTAGCGTTTTCTGCAATGCTATAGTCACGCCGAACAAATACCACACTATCTTTATAAATGGGTAGGGGCACATCGTTTCTGAACAAACGCATCGACGCTTTCGTCACCGCTTGCCCATCAATGATTTTCGTTTCTGGAAAAATATTATCAGGCTTATACCAACCGCGTGCATTCAGATATTCTGTCGCATACGGCCCATACATTTGATAAGCTTCAGAAAAAGCAGCCTGATCACCATGATAAAAAATCGTTAAATCCGTTTGCTGACATTCATCCCTGAGATCAACTTCGATTGTGCTGATATCCCGAATACCATACAGCCTATCCATTTGAGTATTTTGTATGTCTTCAATACCACACTCATCGCTGATTTCAAGCGTGACATAGTTGCCCGTATACTTATCAAGCCAAGAAGCTACTTGGTTTTGTTGGCTATCTGGCTGGCTATCGTAATTACCATCACCGCCATGCGGGCCCTGATTTTCAATCTCATCTGCGATACTGTCTCTATCCTTGTCGGATAAAAAAATAGCATGGCAACTTCGGTTGCCACTATACATCACCACCTGACTGGTTTTCTTATCGTATTTCCCTTTTTCACAAGCCCCTTTCCAACGATCAAATACCCAATAAGGAGAGGCTTTGGCTATCAGCTTCACCGTCTCAAATTGTGGAAAACTGTGTTGACAAGGAAAATCACAGTCAATGCCCGCAGGTTCGCTAGTGATCTTGCCTTTACCCTCTAGTGTGATAAACAAAAGCGGTTTGAATTGGGCCGTGCAAAGACGATCATCGTTCAGGATGAAATGCGTTTCAGAGGCACAATCATCTTGCCATTCAGAAAATTGCCAACCGGCATTCGCTTGAAAAGACAGATTGACGCTTGTTCCATAAGGGTACTGTTGACTACAATTCTCTTTACATTCAATGACTTGGCCGTCGGCATTGCCCAGCAACACTTTACCCGCATCCGCTGTCATACGGATATCGATTGTCTGTAGAATCGGTTTAAAAAGCGCCGTGCAAATTAACGAACTATTGACAATCAGGTTATCAGTACAGCCATGCTGCCAACCTTCAAATGTCCAACCCTCATCAGGTATCGCTGTCAGGCTCACGGCCGATCCCTTAGACAAGATATCGGTGCAAGTCTCGCGACACTCACGATGGTTATTGAGATTGATTCTCCCATTACCCACAAGATTGACAGTCAAGGGATAACCCACTTGTTCAAAAACAGCCGTGCAATTTTGCTGACGGTTCATCGTGATCTCAATCGCCTTGGAAACCTCAGAATGCAG
>Ga0136651_10002033_pt1 | contig 11128 bp, 6 predicted proteins | sample Mar14236cmmetaG_FD_94867 | JGI IMG/M metagenome (GOLD analysis project Ga0136651, IMG submission 94867) | Marine hydrothermal vent microbial communities from Guaymas Basin, Gulf of California to study Microbial Dark Matter (Phase II) - Marker... ...
ATTTATTCTACATAAGTAGAAATTTGTATTCTACTTATCAGGTATTCGTTACAATGGACTTTCATGTATTCCGAGCCGGGAATAAAGTCCGGTAACGAAAGATAAAAATAGCTCAAGTATGTTTTTCAAGCCAGGGAGGCAGCAGAAGACAGGGAAGTATGTATGAACCTATCAATCTACAAATTTTATTTGAATTTTTTAAGGCAATCTCCCCGGTTTCAGTCTGAAAAAATTCTCACCATGCGCTGTTAAATATAAAAGGTTTAGCCGGTGAAAGATAGAATTTCAGCAAAAAGGTAAAAATTTAAAGAGATTTAAAATGTTTGATACCAGCAACATTTCGATTAAGCGGAAGATAACATTTATCATAATGGCTACTACTACAATTTCCTTTTTCATAGCAGGCATCTTTTTTATTTTAAATGATAGATCTATCTATAAAAAGGAGTTAGCAAATAATACTGAAAATTTGGCCCGGATGCTGATAGATCACAGTCGCTCTGCCTTACTTTCTGCCGACCGGAATAATGCCGGAAAATGCTTATCTGTTTTACGTACCCAGAGAAACATTATCGCAGCGGCTATTTACAATCACCAAGGTGTGTTATTTGCTAAGTACCAACGACAGGGAGCCGAAGAAAATTTTCCTTTGAAACCCAGAAACAAACGATTGAATTTTACCAGCCTCTATTGTATGGTCACTTTACCGGTTAATGCCGGAAACGAGCAGATTGGCAGCATTTATATTAAAAGCGATCTCGAATCATTGAATTCCCGCTCTAACCGATATTTTATCATGATTTTTTTTACTGTTCTGTTGGCGACACTTATTGCTTTTTTGATTGTGATCAAGCTGCAAAAAATAGTTACGGTTCCCTTATTAAATTTAGTGGAGATAGTTAAGCAAATATCAGATGGAAACTACCAGATCCGCTTTAAAAGTGATAGATCAGATGAGATTGGTAAACTGGGAAAAGCAATCAACAGAATGATTGAAAAGATTAAAACCGGGATACGGGAAATTGAAAATGAGAACTGGTTCAAAACCGGACAAGCAGAACTGAACGACCACATGCGGGGAGAACTTGTGGTCGAAAAGTTGGCGCATAATGTTATCAACTTCTTAGCCCGATATTTGAACGTTCAGATTGCGGCAATTTATTTGCTCGGAGAGAATGGGAAACTGAAACTCACTTCCGGATATGCGATAAAGGGGCAAAGAAGCTACACGACTGAGTTTGAAATTGGCGAAGGATTGGTCGGGCAGGCGGCGTTTGAGAAGAAAAGCATTCTCCTGACGGATGTTCCTAATAATTATTTGCAAATAAATTCTGGATTAGGAGAGCAGAAACCGGATTCAATCTATATCTCACCATTTCTCTATGATAACCAGGTGATCGGTGTGATCGAATTAGGTTCCTTCGGCTATCCTTCCGAACTGCAACTTCAGTTTTTAGAACGGGTCACCGAAATCATCTCAATCAACTTTGTTAATGCTTGGTCTCACCAAAAATTAGAGCGGGCATTGGAAGACTCCCAGCAGAAAGCCGAAGAACTTCAGCGCCAGCAGGAAGAGCTTCGCCTGGTAAATGAACAGTTGGAAGAGCAGACTCGTGCACTCAGGGAATCCGAAAGCCGTTTGCAAGCCCAGCAGGAAGAATTGCAGCAAACCAATGAAGAGTTGGAAGAGCAGGCAAAAATGTTGCAGCAGCAGAAACAAATGCTTCGCAAGAAAAACGAAGACCTGGAAAAAGCGCAGAAACAGGTGGAAGAGAAAGCCCGGGCGCTTGAGCAATCGAATCGATACAAATCGGAATTCCTGGCAAACATGTCCCATGAATTGCGAACACCTTTAAACAGCCTCTTAATACTATCGAAGCTGTTAGCAGACAATAAAGACGGAAATCTTACCGAAAACCAGGTGAAATTTGCCCGGACCATTCACAGCGCCGGCAGCGACCTGCTGCGTTTAATTAACGATATTTTAGACTTGTCGAAAGTTGAAGCCGGGAAACTGGAACTGCTAATCGATCGGGTGGATGTAGGCGATATTGCCGCGCACTTGCAGCATGAATTTTCCTCGGTTGCCGGACAGAAGGGTTTAACTTTTGCTGTGAAAGTGGCGAAAACCGCACCCAAAACTCTTATAAGCGATCAGCAGCGGATTGAACAGGTGCTGAAAAACCTGGTCTCCAACGCAATTAAATTTACCGAAAAGGGCGGGGTGATGGTTAAAATCCACACACCCAATGGACGGATGAAACGAAAACACGCTGGTTCAAACGGGCATAGGTGTATTGCTTTTTCGGTCAGCGACACCGGTATTGGTATCCCGGCAGATAAGCAGCAATTGATTTTCGAAGCATTCCGGCAAGCAGACGGAACCACCCAGCGGAAATTCGGTGGCACCGGTCTGGGGCTTTCCATCTCCCGGGAACTGACCCGGCTGTTGGGTGGTGAAATTCATTTGCAAAGCAAAGAGGGAAAGGGAAGTACCTTCACCCTATATTTGCCGGAATCGATTGAGGACCCGAATTGCATTGAAACAGACAGTAAATCATCGGTGCATCCTGAAAAGATTGCCGGAAGCAATCCAAATAATGGAGAAAAGGAAACCAATCAAATTGCCGGGAATAGCAGTGAAAACAAAAATAAACTTCCGCCACCGGAATTAGCCGACGATCGTAATTCTCTGCTACCAGGTGACCATTCCGTTCTGATTATCGAACCGCGACCGGAGATGGCACGGCTCCTGCAAAACGTTGCCAAAGAAAATGGATTTAAACATCTGTATGCAAGCAGTGGAACCGCCGGTCTGGCTTTGGTTGAAAAATATATACCGACAGCAATTATTATTAATTTGGATTTGCCGGACAACCAAGGTTTTTCAACACTGCAAAAATTAAAAGAAAATCCTCGATGCCGTCATATTCCGGTTCATGTGATTTCGGATGCGGAATCCGGGAAAGAAGCCACCCGGATGGGTGCCCTCGGTATTTTGCGAACTCCAATTGATCTCGCCGAAACAAACAGTGCGTTTCAAAAAATCAACTCCTTTGTTTCCCGTGATGTAAAAAAACTTTTGCTTGTTGAAGATAATCAGATTGAGCGGGAAAGCATCGTTCAACTAGTCGGAAACGGTGATGTGGAAACTACCGCCGTCTCCTCGGGCATGGAAGCCCTGAAACTGCTGGAAACCGAATCGTTTGATTGTATGATTTTAGACCTGGGGCTCTCCGACATTTCCGGTTTTGAACTGTTGGAAAAATTAAAGAAAGAAGACCGGGTGGAAACGCCTCCCATAATCGTTCATACCGGAAGAGACCTTTCCCGCAAAGAAAAAACCATGCTGCAGCACCTAACTGAGCGCGTCATCATCAAGGGAGAAAATTCCGCCCAGCGGCTTCTGGACGAAACCAGCCTGTTTCTGCACCGTGTTGAAACTGACTTGCCCCCTGAAAAACAAAAAATCATCCGGATGGTACACGATAAAGAAACCATTCTGCAGGGCAAAAAAATTCTGCTGGTTGACGATGACATGCGCAATGCCTTTGCGCTCTCGAATTTCCTGGAACAAAAGGGAATGCATGTTATGATTGCAAAAAACGGTAAAGAGGGAATAGAAAAACTCCGGGATAATCCGGAAATAAATCTGGTGCTGATGGATATCATGATGCCGGAAATGGACGGTTACCAGGCGATGCGGGAAATTCGCCGGCAGGAAAGGTTCCACAAACTGCCCATTATTGCCCTCACTGCTAAAGCGATGAAAGGCGATAAAGAAAAATGTATTACTGCCGGCGCAAGCGATTATGTTTCCAAGCCGGTTGAATTGAATCATTTGTTAACACTTTTAAGAGTTTGGCTATACCAGTAGAACGAGGAATGATGGAAAGCGTTACCCCGGAAAATATTGAAGTTCGGCTTTTACTGGAATCGATTTACCTGAAATACGGATACGACTTTCGGCGGTACGCCAGAGCTTCGCTCAAACGGCGAATTGCCCAGCGCATTTCCAGGGATGGGCTGGAAAGCATTTCGCATCTGCAACATAAAATATTGTATGACATCAATTTTTTCGAGCGGCTTCTGCAAGACCTCTCGATCAACACAACCGAAATGTTTCGTAATCCTTCGTTTTTCAGGGCACTGCGCACAAAAGTATTACCGGAATTGAAAAAACTCCCGGCGGTTAAAATCTGGGTAGCCGGGTGTTCTACCGGTGAAGAGGTGTATTCGCTGGCAATTTTGCTACAGGAAGAAGGATTGTACGAAAAAACGCTCATTTACGCCACCGATTTCAACCAGGCGGTGCTACAAAAGGCAAAAGATGGTATTTTTCCGGTTGACCGAATCCAGGAATATACGCTCAATTATCAAAAATCCGGTGGCGTGGAGTCCTTTGCGGATTACTATACTGCCGGTTATGATTCTGCAATAATCAAAAAATCATTAAATGAAAATATTGTGTTTGCCGACCACAACCTGGTAACCGACTCGGTTTTTGGTGAGATGCATTTAATTTTGTGCCGGAATGTATTAATTTATTTTAACCGTGATTTGCAGGATCGCGTTTTTGAGCTTTTCAGCGATAGCTTGAGTCCGAAGGGGTTTCTTTGTTTGGGCGCTCAGGAGAGCATCCGTTTTTCTTCTCATTCTGATATGTTTGAAGATTTTGTTCAAAGCGAAAAAATATACCGGAAAGTAAAGTAGTTTGTTATGAAAGGAATACCAGATACTACATTTGAAGCGATTGTCATTGGTGCATCCACTGGTGGCGTTGAAATATTTACGGAAATGTTTCCCGCATTGCCGGAGAACTTTGTGCTGCCCATCGTCATCGTACAGCATTTGCCACCGGATTCGCAGAACCATCTGACCGAGTTTCTGGGGAGCATCTCACCGCTTCCGGTGAAACAGGCAGAAGACAAAGAGCCAATCAAAGCCGGAACTATTTACCTGGCGCCGCCGGACTATCATCTGCTGGTAGAAAATGACCACACATTTTCGCTCTCTGTTTCGGAAAAAGTAAATTACGCACGCCCGGCTATCGACGTGTTGTTCGAAACCGCAGCGGAGGTTTATGGTGATAAACTTATCGGTATTATCTTCAGCGGCGCAAACCGGGATGGGAGTAGCGGGTTGCACACGATAAAAAAACACGGTGGGTACACCGTCGTACAGGATCCCTCTACCGCTTTGGCTGACCAGATGCCCCGTGCGGCGATTGCTGCCACAACGGTCGACCAGGCACTTTCCGTCTCACAATTAATTTCCTTTTTAAGAAGCATAAACCAAAATGTACTACAATGAATCATGAAAGAAATGTCACTGACATCATGTAAGACCTCAATCACGGTTGAAAAGGTAAGTACGCCGTCATTGCGAGGAGTGAAACGACGAAGCCTATCTGCCGTTGTCGCCAAGCAGGCAATCTCGTTACTTATCCTGGGATTGCCTGCCTGGCAAGCCAACGGCAGACAGGCTTCTCCCGGTAAGCCGGGATAGCAATGACTTTACCACCCGTGATTGAGGTTTAACGACATCATGATTAAAGGAAACGTCATGGAAGAGAAAATCAAAGTCAATCTACTACTAGTAGACGACCGACCGGAAAATTTATTTGCACTTGAAAGTATTTTAGAGGGACCGGATCGCAATATCTTTAAAGCCTACTCGGGCAACGAGGCGCTGAGTTTGGTTCTGGAACACGATTTTGCTCTGGTTTTGCTGGATGTGCAAATGCCGGAAATGGACGGTTTCGAAACGGCGCAACTGATGCGGGGAATGGAGCGGACACGGAACATCCCAATCATTTTTGTGACCGCAATCAGCAAAGAAAAAAACCACATTTTTACCGGTTACGACTCCGGCGCCGTTGATTACCTGTTCAAGCCCCTTGAACCGGAGATTCTCATCAGCAAGGTGCAAATCTTTATCCAGTTGTACAAACAAAAAGAACTGTTGAAAAGACGCAAATCGGAATTAGAGCAAAAGGTAAAAGAGCTGCGGGCTGCCAAGGCGCAGGCAGAATCTGCCACCCAGGCAAAAAGCCGTTTTTTAGCAAATATGAGCCACGAAATACGCACACCAATGAACGGCGTAATGGGAATGACCGATTTCCTGCTCGATACACCGCTTAACGAAGAACAGGTCGAATATGTCAACATGATTAAAACTTCGGCGGAATCGCTGTTATTCCTGATAAATGATATCCTGGATCTCTCCAAAATTGAAGCCGGTAAGCTGGATCTTAACCCAATTGATTTCAGCCTGCGGCACAGCATTGGGGAAATCATGCGTTCCCAGGGCTTTCGGGCATATCAGAAGGGATTGGAATTGGTGTATCACATTAAGAAAGATGTGCCCGATGCGTTAATTGGCGACCCCGGTAGATTGCGACAGGTATTGATAAATTTGATTGGCAACGCCATTAAATTCACCGAAAAAGGAGAAATAATTTTCCTTATCGATAAAAAATGGGAAAAATCAAATGAAGCATTTTTACGTTTCAGCGTTACCGATACCGGAATAGGAATAGCAAAAGAAAAGCAGGAACTGATTTTCCAGGAATTCACCCAGGCAGACAACTCGACCACACGAAAGTTCGGTGGCACCGGTTTGGGGCTTTCCATTTCTTCCCGACTGGTAGAAATGATGGGTGGAACCATCTGGGTTGAGAGTCCGGCGAACATTGGCTACCAGCCCAACAAAACCGGCGGTCCGGGCAGTACATTTGCTTTCACCGCTAAATTTAAATTACAGAAAAAATCGGTTATTAATTCTAAGAACCTGAATCTCGACCGGCTTCAGGGAGTCAAAATTTTGGTTGTGGATGACAATATGACCAACCAGCGATTTATGGCGGAAACACTTGGAAGCTGGGGAATGAAACCGGAGTTGACCGGCAGCGGAGCCGAGGCTTTACGCCTGTTGGACCAGGCGGCGGAAGCAGGCGCTCCTTTTACAGTTGCCCTGCTGGACGGTCAGATGCCGGGGATGGATGGATTTACCCTTGCGGAAAAAATCCGGGAAAAATACCACCGGAACGATCTTCAACTGATGGTGCTGACTTCCCTGGGGCAGCGCGGTGATGCCGAACGCTGTAAAACGCTGGACATATCCACCTATTTAACCAAGCCAATTCTTCCTTCCGAATTGCTGAAAGCGATGATCCTGATTATGGAAAACAACGGTAAAGCAAGCACGGTTCCCCTGATTACCAAACACACTATTCGGGAGGACAGTTCTCGTTTGCATATTCTTTTGGTGGAAGACAATATGGTCAACCAAAAGCTCACCTTGCGACTTCTGGAAAAAATGGGGCACCAGGTGGAAACGGCAAATAACGGTAGAATCGCGCTTGAAATTTATGAAAAGAAAGCCTTCGATCTGATCCTTATGGATGTGCAGATGCCCGAAATGGACGGGTTGTCGGCTACCCGGGAAATCCGGCAAAAGGAACAGGAGCATGGCGGTCACGTTCCGGTTATTGCGCTCACTGCCTACGCGATGGAGAGCGATCGCAACCGTTGTTTCGAAGCCGGAATGGATGCTTATGTTTCGAAACCGGTAAAGCTTGAGGAATTGATGAGTAAAATTGAGGAGATTAAACGTCGGAAAGACGGCGGCGAAAATTCACCCACCTTCAAATCGGTGCCCAAAACCACCAGTCGGACGATTGATACCGAGGAATTGATTTCCCGCATGGGAGGCGATTGGGATATGTTAGAGGACCTAATCGATTTGTTTGAGGAAGAAAATCCGTTAATATTGAGGGAAATAAAGGCGGCAATCGATTCGGCGGATGCGGATAAACTGCGCTTTTCAGCACACACGCTTAAAGGCATGTTAGGTAATTTTTCGGCAAATCGCGCGCGGGAACTGGCTTTTCAGTTAGAAAAGATGGGAGAAAAAAAACAACTGCAATCGGGTGACAAAAAATACAAAGAGTTGTTAGCAGAAATGTTAAAGGTCAGTAAATCACTCAATTTATTAAAAGAGAATGCACGCGCGAGAAATTAGGTGTTTTTGCTGCTCGGGGGCAAAGATTGCGAAATGTCCGCATGGCGGCTGTGTTCATCAGGGTCACTTTTTCATTTTGCCGCACTACGGTTCAAACGATAACTTTCTTTTTTTCCCAGGTGAGAACCGGAAGCTCCAGTTTAAAACAGTTTTGGTTCCCGTTTACCGGGTCCAGGTAAATCTTTCCGTTTTGCGCCTCTAAAGCCAGTTTGCAAAACAGTAAGCCCAGCCCGCGTGCCGGTTTGAATCCGGCTTTCTTCAACTCCGGCTGCGCCTGTTTCAGAAATACCTTTTCCCGGAATTTGGGCGGAATCGGTTTCCCGTCGTGTGCCACTTCCAGTAATATGTGTTTATTCGGAGTTTCCGAGGTTTCGATTCGGATACTTTTATACTCCGGGGTATTCTGAAAAACATAATTGAACAAATTATCCAGCACACGTTCAAAAACTTCTTTATCCACGTAAACTTCGGGCAAGTCTTCATGAATTTTCAAATGCACCGACTTGGTGCGATGCTCCGGAATGTCCTTCAGGGAATTCACAATATCATTGATCATGCTATTCAGGTCTGTAGGAACCGGTTCCATTTCCATTTGCTTCTGTTCCAGGCGACTGATGTCCAGCAGGTTCAAAATCATCCGCAACAGGCTGCGACTGCTTCGGGCAATGCGTTGGGTGTACACCTCCTGCTGTTTCGAGGGTTCGGATTCTTTATTCATTGCCATCATCTGCAAATTTCCCTGGATCACAAACAGCGGGTTTTTCATATCGTGCACAATCAGGTTGGTCAATTCTTTCTTCAGTAAATCTTCCCTGAGCAGCGCCTGCTTTTGCCGTTCCAATTCGCGGTTTCGCCGGATCAGTTCGTCGTGATAAAATTTAAGCCGCAGCAGCGATTTCACGCGGGTAAGCAGTTCCACGTTGTCAAAAGGTTTGGAAACAAAATCGTCTGCACCGGCTTCCAGCGCCCTGATTTTGTCCTTGAGTTCTTTCAGGGCGGTAATCATTATAATCGGTATATGAAAATAGTCCTTGTCTTTTTTCAATCGTTCACAAACCTGGTAGCCATCCAGTTTGGGCAGCATAATGTCCAGGAGAATAATGTCGGGTGGATTTTTCCCTACCATTTCCAGTGCAGCAGCCCCATCATTGGCAGTAAAAATCTGGTAACCTGCCGGTCTGAGAAAATAAACCAGTAAATCAACACTTTCCTGGTTGTCTTCGACAATCAGTATCTTAGCTTTATTGGTTGGTGTATCGAGCATTTTCTAAACGGTCACCTCTAATTTTGCGGTTATATTGTTATAAAGCATCTTTTGCATTATCGAGTAAAAATTTTTGCCGTGAACAATCCGGTAATATGTCAGCTTTAAGCCTGTGTTTTCTAACTTCTCTACCAGCGAAGTAATCTGTTTATCGACTAGAATCCGAAAATCTTGATGACTACAGGAAAATTCGAGCCGTATTTGCCCGCTCTGAATACTTCCTGTTACAGAAACGTCTCCGAATTTTCCACTGTTCCAGACAAATCTAAATTCATATCTTTGGGAATTTCCGCTTCCATTCTTCCGCCAGAATGTAAGCAAATTCTGCCTGGAATGCTCACGAAAAAAAGGCAAAAATACCCATTTTCCGTTTTCGAAATTTTGCACCTGGGTTACCAGCCAGCGAACCACCTCGTTCGAAAATCGGTAGTACAATTTCCCGGACACAGGCAGCATTGCTTCTTTACCGGTCGGACGATTCTGTGTCTGCTGCAAAGATTCGTTTGTTAATTCCGGGAATAAATCTCCAAGCCCGTCGCTAAATTTTCCGGCAGCGAAGAACAGGTTTTTTAACAGAAGAGTTTTGTCCAGGCGTTCGAAGAACTTCAAGAAGAGTTCTGCATGGTCGGGGGAAATTTCGTTTTCACGGGTATCGCGATTGATTTCCCGCTTGAGTTTTTCCAAAAATCTTTCCTGAAACATCCACTGTAACAGGACAAAACGTTCATCTTCGCCGTAGGGCTCGGTAGTTGCCGCCAGTGAGAAGAATGCCAGCAGGAGCTTTTCGGGAGACTTCCCTGCCCGGTTGCCGGAAGAAAATATCTTTTTCAACTTCTTCAAATCTGCCTGCTTTACCGGCAAATGAAGCTGCAGCGACCACCTGACAAAAAGTACATCCAGCGGGTGACTGCCGAAACGAAACATCCGGGCAAAAGATGCCGCAGTGGTCGCCAAACGCTCCGGCTGGTAAACCGACAAAAACCGGAATTTCAATCGCGGCTGCAAATCGGTCAATTCCAGAAGGACAAAATCTCCCGCTTTTAACGACACCGAACTGTTTACTGCAAAAGAATTCCCACGATAATTAACCAGAAGCCGGAACGGTCCGAGGCGTTTTATGACCCGGGCAGCAATCCGGTCTCCCGGCTTCAGCAGAGAAATTTGTTCGCTTCCTGCGGAAAGCGGCTGTATTAGCGGTAAGGATATCTGCATAAATCGACCGTTAAATCTCCAGACGGTGCAGCGTGAAATTCGAGAGATGAAGGTTTTTCAGCTCGGAAAAACAGGTCGTTTTCCGGCGAAAAGCTGCTTATTGCATTACGCTTCGGCATGTCTGGATTTGAATATTTATTTTGTTAAAAGCACCGGGTACGCCGGGTTAAAACGGCTCTGTTTCGAAAGGACGCTTGTTGAGCGCCATATACAATTCCACTTCACCCTGACCCAGTTTCATTCTGCGGGCAATTTCCGAAACGTCCAGTTCTTTATCCACCAATTTGCGGATTTCCGTCTCCACAAAAGGCTCGCGGCTGACCTGACGCTTTTGTGCTTTCAGATTTAAAGCCAATTCGATTTCGCCGATTCCCAGATTCAGGTTGCGGGCAATCTCTTTTTTCGCTTGCGGTGAATAGGCTGAATTTGCGGAAATAGTATCGGTGAGGGATTCCCCCGTATCCGGTTCTTCTTCCCAGCCCTCTTCGGCGGGCAAGCCTTCTGACAATTCTGCGAACGATTCAACCGGTTCCTCTTCCTTTTGTCCGGCAACCTGGCGCGCGGCACTGAGTATTTTCTCTTTTCTCAGGTCCAGGCTGCCAAAAAAATCAGGATTCAGGAATGCAG
>Ga0136651_10002036_pt1 | contig 11117 bp, 9 predicted proteins | sample Mar14236cmmetaG_FD_94867 | JGI IMG/M metagenome (GOLD analysis project Ga0136651, IMG submission 94867) | Marine hydrothermal vent microbial communities from Guaymas Basin, Gulf of California to study Microbial Dark Matter (Phase II) - Marker... ...
GATTTAGGAGCAACTACAGCGTTGCTACTCTCAGAACTATCAAAATCTACTCTCACATCTCCTATCCTAACTGACTCTGCTCCCAACATTTTGTAGTTATACAAAGTACCTCCACCCTTGCTTTCTACAAGTTGTATAGCCTGCTCACACTGTGCATTTTTTATACTCTTATAAAGTGGCTCAAATACTATGAACTTCGTGTTAGCATTAGGAGTAGCTGTAAAATCAGTAAACATAGTGATTTTTCCATTACTGGAGTCAGAAGACTGTATTAGTCTTATATCTCCTAATGGAGTACCAGCAGTAATGTGACACGTTCCATATTTGTAGTAGTTGTCAGGTTTCTCATTATATGTTGTAGAGTAGAGACCTGAATTAGCAAAGGAGTTTTTAGAGAATGGAGTTGCTGCGTTTCCTGTTACTGTAGTATGGGTATTCCTAGGAAACTCAAGTGCTTGAGAGTCATAATATTTTTTATCTATAAAATTGAGGGAATCTATTATTCTAGCTGCTTCAATAAGCACGCGCTTCTTTCCCTCCATACTCAATGTATCCCAAAGAGAAGAATGGCCTCTAACATTTCTTATATACTCATTAGCCTCAGCTACAGTCACATAGCTGTTTGCTGTAGAATCACCGAGATTTGCATTGAGAGTAACACTGTCAAATACTTCACATGTTATATAGCTTGTATACACTTTTCCGGTACTTGATGTGCCTTGTACCTTTATCTGGTATGTTTCTCCAGCAGTTCCATCTTGCACAGTAAAGTAGCAGTCGGGAGAAGATACAGTCTTGTTTGTTATCATAGAGGAAGACACATCTTCTCCAAGAGAGTTTACTGCTGTAACATCGCAAGAAGACAGTGTTTCTCCGGTAGCAAAAGAATCAGTAAAATCAAACTCTATATCAAATTTCTCGTCTGAAAACTTGTAGAAATATGATGTTTCGTGATTGAACTTAGCCATTCCCTCCACTCCTCTTAAATATATAGATCATAAGTCTTTGATGTTATTATACATTGCCCGTTCGTAGATTTTAGGTACATCCTGAATCTATTAGTAGTAAGGCAATGCAGACACTCAAAGACTTTGTTTTGATTGGTCATGAATGTTCTCATAAACAGCTTCTCAAACATAAAGTCTGTAAATATTACATCATGCCTTGGTAGCAATTTAATCTTCGGTATGAAGCTCACTCTGACTACCATATCATTATCAAATTTATTGCCACTAGTGACAATTCTGCCATTTTTCAGTTCAATCTCCCAGGAATATAATTCTTTTATAGCATTAGTTACCATAAAATTTTCCTCTTTCTAACAATTTTCCTAATGATTTCAATAGTTTAGTTTTTCTTACTCCATTCTATACTACACTGTCTTGAACAAAAATGGTGTTTTGTGTTACGTCTTATATTACATTTAAGTCTAGAAAATACAATACCACAGTTATCACATTTTATACTAACTCTCTTGTTATTATATTTCTCGATTGCACTACGATCTTTATACTCATAAATCTCAACTATCCTATTTTTCCAATACTCCCAATCCTTCCCATTTCTTCTGAAAGATCTACCACTTGATGAATCTTTGTTTAGCATCATCGCTAATTTTACAACTTCTAGAGTATTCTCTATAGGTATTCTTTCAGTAGTTTTGAGACCTACTCTCACACCTAGTCTTAACTCTGCTATAGTAGATAAGATATCACATTGTTTTTGCTTAATCTTTAAGAATGGTCTTACACCCCTACAGATATACAACACGTCATCATACTTTCCAACATGCCACATACACTGTTCTTTTGATGTAAGACTTTTAGCAGATTTCTCTTTTTTAGTATACACAGTTCCTACTCCAGTCATTGATACGCACTCATCTAGTACAAACTTCCTATCAATCATTTGACTGGCAATAATTCTTGGTGTAATACTTATAGATTTCTTTTTGTCACTGACAGCACAAGTAAAACAACCATCAGCATCCAAAAATCCTGCCAACCACGCCCAGTCTACATTTTCCATCTTAAACCTCATCATCAGTTTTGTTACCGTAGAGCCGTTTAAACTCTACTTCTGTATGTCACCATACAGCTCAGACTATATCATCATCCTTTTAGGATGCCCCGCGCTCGTGGGTAGAATTACCAGCATACTCCAAAACGGAGGTTAGCTTCCCTACCTAGTCGTTGCTCCTTCCAAAGTGTTTCCACTAAGGCTTGGATCAGTATCGTCTTCACAAAATCAAGAAGATTTTCACTGAATTCACGGAGTTTTCTATATATGTTGCCACATATAGGCGCAAATACATACGCTATTGTTAGAGTTTCGGCGGATAGTGTTCCTGGACTGGCAGAAGATGCAACTCTCATAGCCATCAACATCAAATCTCCACAAAACCCTGTACCTGTTACCTTTGTAGCATGTACTGCATCAAGGTCAAAAGGAGATCCAGAAGTGTAACTAAATAAGTTACTTGATCCTGCTATAGAAGCTCTTGTAGCTTCCAAGAATGATGCTCCCCGATTAGATGCCTCTACACTAACACCAGTACCAAAACTGTTAGACCCATCTGTATATGCCCTAAGATTGTCTATGTATGTATCTGGTGCAGTAGCTACATACAGCCTAACAATCTTACTAAAACTTCTTGCTTCAGTAGGACCTGAAGGGATAGTTATAGGATCATTTGTGTCTACAGTAGTTGCATTTGCTGACTTAAATCTGACAGTTCCTGAAGTCTTATCAACTCCTGCTCTGGAAGCTGTCATTTCATAAATTTTTACTGTTGCAACCAATTAAATTCACCCCCAATTACACAGTTATATTATACCTCTTTAACTGTCTGGAAACTTATGCTTCTTGCTTGATTTGAATTTCAGTATGTTTTCTCCTCTAGTTACTTCGTGTATTTCTTTACTAACTGATATGTTCTTGTCTCCTCTACTTTGTTTGAGTCTTAGTATGTCTTCGCCCTTAACTGTCTCTTGTATCTCCTTACTGATTGATATATCACTATCCACACTCTCTCCCATGAAAGTTAATATCCTTCCTGTAGACTCAAGTATTTCCATATCTCTAGATCCAAACCTAAGTACTCCATATTTATAGGCTGAAGCAAGAATAGCATCAATTAGATTGTATATTGACTGCTGTTTCACTATTAAAGCATCAATATTTGTATATATTCTTTTTACTAACTCTACTAGTATTGAATCTAGTGATGCGTACTCTGTGCCATACTGCATCAACATGGAGTCAAGTTGGACTATAGTTTGGACATCAAGATTCTTTAGTACAGCATCAATATCACTGTTAGTGAGATTAGACAGCCTTTTGAGTATTGAGTCAATGTAAAGACTTTCGTAGAATACATCTTGAAGTACAGAGTCTATATCTACATACTGTGATCCACTTTTTTGTATTAAAGCATCAAGGTAGTTTAGTACCTTTACATCTAATCTTTTTATAAGTGCATCTAGTTGTGTAGTTGCACCTGTAAATATGGCTCCACCTGTTGGGACATAAATGTAGCCTAGAGTAGCATACGACTTTGATTGATTTACTAGTCTTCCTTTTGTAGCTAGTCCTAAGCTCATCCACTCTTTACCACCTTATAAGTATCCAACTCATCATTATTCCAAGAAGCAGTTATTATATAAGATGCTACACATCCACAATCAGTCCCAACACTAGCTGAATTGGAGTATATTCTTATTCTTCCTTCAGTCATTAGTTTCTGACCATTATAGGTAGTGTAGGAAGTGTTGTCCAGATAGTGATTTTCCTGCAACAACCCAAGACCTCTAAGTATGGCTCCACCCATACCTGATGTTCCTATATAGCTGGCCTCGTTAGAACTCCATACAGATTGAGCTATAGTCTCTCTATTGATAAATCCGTCAAGATTTACTGTAGCTGTTGAGTTGTTTACTAAAACACCAATCCCACTGACAGTTACAGTTCCAGCAGTTATAGTAGAATCTAAAGTAGCTTTTCCTCCATCTAGTTGTAGTAATGCCTTGTTTGAGCCAGTTAGGTTCTTTAATATTATATCACCACTATAATCTACTATTACCACATCTTGACCAGATCCACCCATATCTATAACAGGTACAGAATTCACATCCACAGAGAAGCAACCATCTAGTACCGCATCCTTACTACCAGCTAAAACAATGTTGCCATTCAATCCACTCTCATGAATATGACCATTCACGTAATTGATACTTCCAACTACACAGTTTCTTATTACAGTACCCCCATCTAGTGTACCAGATATAGTACAAGTCTCTATTGTAATATTCTCACACATAGCTGATGTAGCTATGACAATTTGTGTATTCGTACTCGACTTTCCCTTCAAGACAAAATCACGTATATCTGCACCACTATCAATTGTCATATCCTGCAACACTCGAATAGTATCAAATCCTTTGTCATCAGCTATAGTTACAGCATCTACTAGATTGTTTACAGGGTACTCTCTAGTACCTGATGGATAATTAACACCAGACATGCCATTTATATTATCAAGCCATACAGCATTTTGATATGATGAATACCGTATTGCATCTAATTCTTGTAGTGTTGCAGATGAGGAAGAAGTAATCACTATTTGCACATTAGCAGAAGGCAAAATAGGAGACATACTGTTTCCATCTGTATCTACTGCAATAAGATTACCACCAGTTATTTTACATTGTACATTAGGGTATACAGAGTACGAATCACTACTTGTCCAAGATGTACCACTACCACCCGATAACTGAGTATGTCTTATTTGAGTTTCTGATACAACTTCTGTAATAACGCCCATAGAATTGGTTGTATCATTCCATACAGTACAACCTACATAGACACCATCTGTTATAAAGTGAGCAGAACTGTCTGTTAGTATTTTGCCATCTGAGTCATCCTGAGTTACTGTCCCGGTAGTAATAGGTGCAAACCTACCTTCAAATGCAACTTTTGCATTCTGCAACTCTGCTGTAATACCAACAGTCACTCCACCACCAAGATCCTCTTTTCCAGAAGCTTTAATTAGCATATCATTGTCAATGTTCTGGATATCAGCCTCTATATTTCTTAATGTGTCTACAAGATCTTGTATGGTAAGCTCAGTAGATGGTGCAGCAACTGTTATAATTCTAGGACTTCTTGCAAAATCTACAGTTATATCACTTCTTACAGTCATATCTTACTGCTCCATTTTATTCTCTAAGAAATCTATCATGCGTCTCAATTCTTTCTTAGTTTCAAGCTCCTTTTGTATGGCATCCTCAAAAGTCTTTATATTGTCATCACACCTTGAAAGATTGTCTTTCAATGATTCTAGATCATATTTAAGAGCTTCTTTATCAATGTCCATAGTATACTAACTTCCTCCTTATGAATAAATACTATCAGCAGTTCTAATAATATTATTGCTCATACCAGTATTAGTAATCTGAGAGTCAGCTTCATAAGGTATAATATCTCCAGCATGTCGTGCTCTAATTCTAACATCTATATCAGAAGTGTATGTAACTGAAACAGACTCAGATCCTGGAGACTCATCACTACCAGTTGTCTCATATGTATGTATAAATGGTACATAAACAGTATCTGTAGCAACATAAGTTGCAACAACAGCACCATAATTGTAAGAGTCTCCACTAGTTTGTCCTGAAATCGTTGGTGAAATAGTAACAGTGGAGGCATCTACTACACTTGCAATGTATGAAACAGCATTACTCCTTGTCAGATTTTGTACTATATCTCCAATCTTTGCCGACCCAAATCTGCTCTGATCAACTATAGTAGCAGGACCTGTACCAGAATCAGCAGTAAGTCCAGTAGAAGCTACAAGTGTGAATGTATTACTAGAATAACCACTATAACGATATCTATGCTCTACCTCAGCAGAGTCATCAACTACAAACAAAACTCCACCAGTAGTCTTGCCTGGAACATAAGCAGCAACAGAAGGATTAACTCTTATCAGTGTAGTTCCTATATCACCCTGAGAAGCTGCTATGTTGTACTGACTCTTATCAATATCTCCAGTTGCGTTTACTGCAAACACTGCTATCTTGTCACCAGCTCTAGAATTACCAACTGTTACAGTGACCTTGGTTGGTGCAGTCACAACATTACCATCATCATCAACAAGCTGATAACTGTTGTTCTCAGATGTTCTCACGTTGTCAAGCACAACACCAGGAGCGCAGAACCAAATACCACCAGCAAATGTACCATGAGGAGCAGCCTTGATTGGAGTAATTGTCTGACTCGTTGGACCAGTTACATAATTAGCTGGAGAAGCTTCCACATAAATCTTGCTTGTGCTGTCAAAAGCACCTCTGGAATTTCTGAGTATCAAGAACTTATCAGTTGTATTGTGTGCCACGACAGTACCATATGCAAGTGACGTGGCCTGTTTTACAATTGTACCCTCTACAACATTCCCATTTAGAGCAGTATAGTAAATCCTGTAGTCAGGCCCAATATAGAATTGACCTTCTATTCCATCAGTATTCAGAGTAGCTGTAGATCCACGTCTTGTGATATATTTAGACCACTCATAGAGACTTGCAACTCTATGATTATTACAGTCAATTACTATAGAGTAATTTTCTGTTGTACCATCTTCATCAATATCAAATGTCTCATTAACTCCATAGGTTATCGACACACCGGACAATGTAGGAGGACCATAGTCAGACGGAGTTCCAGCATCACAACTGGCATTACTGGTATTACCTATTACACGGGAGCCATTGGTAAAATCATTAAGCATCAAGCCACCTATTAAGTAGTATTGTAGGACAGGAGCAGAGGTTGTGCCTCCAACATATGTGACAACACCCTTCTTGTTGGCAGAAGACACATCAGTTCCAGTATAGATTATCTCATCTACCTGAAATGTACCTCCTCCAGATGATCCAGTGAATGTTCTGTAGCCTGTAGCATTATTCAAGTCTATGCCTGTTGACAAAGGAATAGGATTCCTACCACCATTAGACAGAGACAAACTGAAGTAGTCATATGTCTTTGAATACTGTCTTGCAAAGATAGTTACCCTATATTCATCAATAACTGTTCCACACTCTTTAACACATACAAGTATGTCTATATGCCCATCATTCCACCAATCACTTGTACTATCTTTGTAACTAGATAGTGTAGAGCCATCCTGACGAACATACAAATGTGTGTTGTCTTCAATAGTACCAATTGAATAGATATTGGCCCATAGCATTTCCCCAGTAGTTTGTCCAGTAGAAGATACTGTGGCTGTGTGTCCATTACAGGTCAATGTTCCTGAAGTAACATCAAAATCATTTGAAGCGTTGTAATCTGCTGGCCTTATCCACACTTCATAAGTGATTGTATTTACATCCAGAAGAGTTCCACTGTCTCCATCTCCATGTGTTATTGTATTACCAATATCACCTTCTACAATGTTAAATCCAGAGCTTTCGCACGTAAGTTTGACTATTCCGGTATTGGAACCATTTGCTCTAGTCCAAGAAGAAGTCTTCAATGTACCACTTGTTAAGTACTCAACAGACTTCTTGTCAATAAACCACGGATCATTGTCTCCTACATCAATTATACCTATCGTATACTCAGTAGGAGTTTGTGCACTCATTGGAGTTCCATCATCTAATTGGGTAAGTTCATCGAACAAATCCTGTAATGCAGAATACAATTCATTTACAGTATAGGTTGTTCCACTTCCAGTATATTTTATCTGCTTTCTTCTATTTTCAGATAGGTAATATACTGTGAAGTCACCACTTAAAATGGTATCACTCATTCATAATCGCCTCTATATATTAGGATCTTCAGTTAATATTACAGTCAGGGAATATCCAGAAGAAGTAATTGTACCTACAGTAGAGTATGGAACATATCTATCAGAAGAAGCAGATGATTTCCTTACACGCACCTTTATATCAGTATCAGAGGTATAAGTATATGCCTCAACTGCATCTCCATTACCATTGGTTTCCTCATTCATTAGCTGAGTTCCGTCTGACTCTTTGTATATTCCAACTCTGGCATACTGTATTGGACTACCATTCGAATCTTCTACATGAATATTCAATGTTACCTGATTTACAGACAAATTTACAGTTGCACCAGCAGATTTATAAGTAAAGTTACCAGTACCGTTTGTTATAGTAATATTTACAGTACCAGAAGTACGTGCAATGTAAAAAGTTGAATCATTCTGCCCATTTGATGAACTGAATCCAGCACAAGTCAGTCCATCTAGTGTTATATCTGTTGGGGAACTTGTCCCAAAATATATTGCATGATGAGAATTTGTTCCCATCTCATAATAAGTATCAGAAAGATAGTTCGTTGGACTTGTTGAAGAATTCCACTTTACTGCATATGAGTCAGCAGCAACTGTAGGAGTAATAAATTTACTTCCAGTGAAGTCTCCGCCTCCGGAATCAACTTCATTGCATCCTTGAAACGTACAGTTGGTAACTGAGGAATTAGACAAAAATGTGAATGTATCCATTCCAATAAATGAACAACAATCAAAATTCACATCAGCATTATCAACAACTTGCAATATTCCTCTTGATAGCTGTGAAGTATCAACAACTACAAAAGAAACTCCAGTCCAATCTACTCTGCTGGAAGAATTGTTTATTTCAATTTTGTTGAATGTTGAGTATGTTCTTGGTGTACTATCTATAAGAATAGATACATTCGAATCTCTGAAGTCACAAGCATTTGTCGAATTTCCAAAACTCAATAACCCCTTCCAGAGATATGCACCTGCCTGTTCCTGGAATAATCCCCATCTATTTGATTGTGAATCATTTTGTGTAGCTATACCATCAAATGTCCCATAACCATTTGTACCATCACCATACTCTATTTTTATCTCTCCACGACCATATCTAATTGCATCTACACCATGAGGATTACCTTTTGATACAGCACTTGTAATATTCGGAAGTGATCCAAACATTCTGTAGGAGCCAGTTGGAGAACCATCTGTATAGTCTGCTGTATATGTAGGATCAACAGCAAAATTCTGCCATCCACCGTAAGGAAATCTTCCAAAATCACTCCCACCAACATTCCAGAAATCCATATTTCCAGAACTTGAACCAACTCCAACCCTCAGTCCGCCATTAGATATAGTATCAACAGCATTAGGAGCAAGCCACATGATCCAAAAGAAGAAGCAATCCCCTGCACTAATAGTTACATTTGATCCATAATCAAATTCTAAACCGCAAGCAGTTCCTGTCTTAACCCCAGTAGACTGGCTAACACAATATGATCCTTGAATAAAATAGTCAGATTCTTGTGTGGGAGATCCACCTCCTGTATGCCCTGACAACTCAGTCCAACTTGTAATACTTTCAGCAGTTGTTACATCTGAAAGATCTGTTGTATAACTAGGAGCAGTCATTAGTCACACCCTTATTGAAAGTATATAAATCATTCTCTATCATTTCTTTAGTGTGTCCTTTTGCAAATATTAAAGCATTTTGCATTGTTCCAGCTACTCTAAGAACTACTGAGAATCCCTGATTTATGAATTCATTAACTTGAGAGATTGCTACTTCACTAAGTCTGTTGGAGTTTTGATCAACTGTACCATGTATTAGTCTGTCTGAGATTTTCTCAAAAACTACACCACACTTATCTGGTCTTAAATCTTCAGAAACTTTATCCATTTGTGCCCACATACAGAGAAAATCAGCACATTCTTTCGGTCTTGTATCATAAGAAGAGCATCCTACTCCACAAATACAGTCATCACACCATACTCCACTAGGCTTATTCTTTTCTACAACGTTCATTAGTTTACAACAAAGTGTACATCCTGAACATTCCACATTTAACTCCCATATCTGCTAGATCTTTGAAATAAGAATCTCTTGCTTGCACCATCTATTCTATATCTTGGAAAAATACCAGATTGTACTATTACTGCATCAATATCTATCAAAGCCTCAAACGTGCCTCTCAACAAAGCATCAATATCTATTTGTGCAACTCTTGCTCCTGTCAATATTGAGTCAATATTAAACTGAATTGATGCTACTTTTGACAAGAGGGAGTCTATATATGCAAACTTCGTACTACCACCCTTTATCTGTGCATCTATAACTATATTAGCTAATATTGTTTTCTTCAGCACTGAATCTATTGAGGTGCTTGTCTCAAACAAAGACAATAGCAAAGAGTCTATGCCTATAGTATTATACTGTTCTTTAGACAGTAAAGCACTGAGATTACATGAAAATTGGACATTCTCTCTCAAAAGCAATGCATCAATACTAGAGTACTCAAATATATTCAATTCTTTTAATACTGAATCAATTGAGGTAGATATTGTTTCATAAGATATACTTTGTAACACTGCATCAATGTTTATGGATACTTCATTGTTATACTTTTTCAGCAGTGAGTCTATGCTTACATTTGACTCTATGCCGATTTTCTCCAACAAAGCATCAATAGAGATTGGTGAAACAAATCCAGAATTTAAGATAGCATCTATTGAGATAGTTTCTTGCACATCAACAATACTCAACAGAGCGTCTATTGTTATATATTCAGACTGAATCTTTTCTAACAGTGCATCAATATAGGAAGACTTTTCTATATTCAATACAGAAAGAAGGGCATCCACACTTGTTATACCTTCTACTCCTTCTTTCTTTATCAGGGCATCAATGTGTGATGTTTTCTCTACACCTAGTAATTTCAATATTGCATCAATGTATACCTCTTTCTTTAACCCAACTGATTGTAGTAAGGCATCTATATCAGTAGTTTTAACCAGAGCAATTGATTTGAGTAGTGCATCAATGTCAGTTGTTATCGTTTTTGATGAAACTGCTTCAAGTATTGCATCTATTGATACATTGATGGGAAATGATGAAAGCAAAAGGGCATCTATATAGTTGGTTACAGCAACGTCAGTTTTCTTCAATAGTGCATCTATGTAAAGAGATGACGTAAAAGTGTTAATAGTAGTCTCATAATATGTCTTCACCTGGCCCCAGATAACACTATACTTATCTGTGGGCTCTTCATCTTGCCGGATAACTCGTCCCCAGGCTGTTATGTAAGGAATATAAGCC
>Ga0136651_10002039_pt1 | contig 11104 bp, 9 predicted proteins | sample Mar14236cmmetaG_FD_94867 | JGI IMG/M metagenome (GOLD analysis project Ga0136651, IMG submission 94867) | Marine hydrothermal vent microbial communities from Guaymas Basin, Gulf of California to study Microbial Dark Matter (Phase II) - Marker... ...
AACTGGGGAATTAATGGGTATAGAAGAGACACTGTCTGAATTAAGGCAGCGGATACGGAAGAATCTCCCAGTCGGAGTGACGATCTCGGACGTGGAGTTTGAGGGTCCCGAACTGGTGATATATACGAAAGAGCCGCGGAAACTGGCAGACAACGGCGAGATCGTGCGGTCGATTGCGAAGGATGTGCGAAAGCGGATCGTGATACGCCCTGACAAGAGCGTGCTGTACGATCCTGCTGATGCTACCGCTGCAATCGAAAAGATAGCGCCGGCGGACGCTGGCATCACAGACTACTGCTTCGATAGTGATACCGGAGAGGTTATGATCGAGGCAGAGAAGCCAGGGCTCGTTATCGGGCAGCACGGGTCGATGCTTCGCGAGATCACGAGGCACATCGGCTGGACGCCAAAGGTCGTGCGCACCCCACCAATTGAGTCGTCGACGATAAAGAACGTCAGGCATGTGCTGCGCGAGAGTCTTGACGAGCGCAAACAGATCCTGCGGGAACTCGGGGAGAAGATCCACCGCAGCATCACATCTCCTGATAATTGGATACGCGTAACAGCACTCGGAGGTTGTAGGGAGGTTGGACGGAGTTGCTTCTTGTTGTCAACTCCGGAAACGAGAGTATTGATTGATTGCGGCATCAATGTGGGCGCTGATGACAACGGTGGTACACCATACCTGTACATCCCTGAAGTCTCCCCGATCACCCACCTCGACGGCGTGGTGGTGACGCATGCACATCTCGACCACTGTGGACTTGTGCCGCTCTTGTTCAAGTACGGGTACCGTGGTCCTGTGTATGCCACACCCCCCTCCCGCGATCTGATGGCGCTTCTGCAGATTGATTACATTGATGTCGCGAACAAGGAAGGAAGGCGTATCCCGTATAGCTCTGAGATGGTCAGGGAAGCGCTCAAACACACAATCGTTCTTGATTAAGGGCGCGTTACCGATATCGCGCCCGACATGAAACTGACACTCCACAACGCAGGACACATCCTTGGATCAGCGGTCGCTCACTTCCACGTTGGCGATTGTTTACACAACGTGGTCTTTACTGGCGACTTCAAGTACGAAAAGACGAGATTGTTCGACAGCGCTATCAATAATTTCCCGAGAGCGGAGACTGTGATCATGGAGGCGACTTATGGCGGTCCGAACGATTTCCAGCCTCCGCGGAATGTTGCGGAGAAGAACATCACAGAGATCGCGAAGAGGACTATCGAGCGCGGGGGCAAGGTACTGATCCCTGCTTTTGCGGTCGGGCGAAGTCAGGATGTGATGCTGGTTCTCGAAGAGGCTATGCGGAAGAAGCGGATCGGGCAGGTTCCGATATATTTAGACGGTATGATCTGGGAGGCAACAGCGATCCACACCACGCATCCTGAGTATCTGAACAGCGATCTGCGGAATCAGATCTTCCACAAAGGGATGAATCCATTCCTTGCGGATTGTTTCGCTAAGGTGGATTCGCAGAAGATGCGCGAAGATCTTTTGAGCAATATTGATCCCGCGATCATCATCTCGACCTCTGGAATGATGAATGGTGGTCCGATCATGGAATATCTCAAGGCATTTGCATCTGATGAGAAGAGCACTTTGATATTTGTCGGTTATCAAGCCGAGGGGACTGTGGGACAGCGCATCCAGAAGGGTAGGACCGAGATACCGATCACAAGGAGAGGTGTGTCCGAGTTGCTCAAGATCAAACTTGAGGTCTGCACGATCGATGGGTTTTCAGGGCATTCTGACCGGAACCAACTGGTAAAATATATCAAGAACATGCGTCCGAAACCGGAACTGGTGATGACCGAGCATGGCGATGAGAGGAACTGTCTGAGTCTTGCAAGTTCGATTTATAACAAACATCACATCAAAACTCAGGTGCCGAGAAATCTAGAGACTGTGCGTGTGGCGTGAGGTGTGTTAGGAAATCCTCAAAATAATATACCCTCATAGTTTATTTAAGTAGATAGTATATAAGAATTCGGTCAAAATCATGAATGGAACGAATTTTTACGAATCACTGCGATACAAGCGCATGAGCGGTACAAATACTGGAAATTTTAGAAATACACGGTATGCGCCAATAAACGGGACAAATTTGTGATAAAATCAGCACCAAGTGATATCATGAATTGCACGAATGTTCGAACACGTGCATACTACCATAAAATCGGAGTGTTTTCGTATCCACTCCAAAAAGTATGGTAAAACTCATCTTTAGTCTTTCTGAAAGATATGCATAAAAGACTCAATTTGTGTCCATCAGTGTTAATCCGTGTCTGAAAGCTATATTAGCCACAGATTAACACGGATTACACTGGAGCGCCGAGATAAATTCATACTCGCCGATGGTGAAAATCCAAGCCTCGAGGAAAGGATAGCCACCACCTCAGAACTGAACCCCGCACCCGACCCGGTAACGGACTGATGTGAGGCGGGGGATGGGGTACCAGGCCACAACGAAGGGTGTTCGGTTATAAGTCCCGAAATTCTGATGGTTCCGGAAGCCGACGTTTTCAGTGTGACGAAAGGCAGCATTCACACCACCGTTAGTCGGGTCCTCCTGTCTTGGAATATAGCAGAGAGTTCTGGGACATTGCGAGGTGATGTGAGTCAGAGCGGGGTCTCAGACCGTAGCATGGTATCAATGGAATGCTTGGGTTCTCGGGAGGGCCAATACGCTCTCCTCAACCCCATTCATCGTCTGTTTTGAGAATGAAGTAGAAGCCAGAGTATTCGGAGATACGATGAGACTGCAAATGGGTAAGTTTGGACTCACGATATATGAGAGAATTGAGTAAGATTATCGAGTTCGGACGGTGCGCATGCACGAGAGCAAAGCAACATGGCCGGAAATGCGAAACCTTCGATTTCATAGGCTTCACACACTTCTGTGACATGTCCGGATGGGGCAACTTCAAGTTTGGGCGAAAGACGTCACCAGAAGAAGTTCAGACAGAAGACGACGGAGATAAATATATGGTTGAAGCGTACCCGAAACCGTGTCAAGCTGGTAGTATGGTGGAAGGTGCTGGGGCTAAAATTGATTGGGTATTACCACTACTACGAAAGTGAGCGGAAACTTCCGAATACTAAAGAACTTTTACCACTATGTCCACGATAATTATAACAAATCACCAATTTTTTAGATAGTGCCTCGGTTACCACTTAATTTGAAGCAGATATGTGTTTTCACTGAAGTTTTTGATCGTGTCTGAGTTCCCTTATACAAACTCGATCGCTTTTGACGGGCAGGTTACGATACAGACATCGCACAGGATCTTATTCTGCCCGAACCGCCTGCATTCACCAACATTCTTGGCAGTGACGACGCCGCCTACCACTTCAAGGATCACCTTATCGTTGGATGGCGCAAGCCCGAGAGCTGCGCCGTGTGGATCATTGGCAACATTCACAGGGCAGGCAACGACGCAGTTCCCGCACCCGAAGCATAACTCCTCATGGATTACTAGTCCTGTCTCGGTAGCGCCGCTCACTGGCGCAAGCAGCGATTGCAGCTCCTGCAATTGACTCTCGTACCCGCTCTCGTATAATGGGGGGCAATCAGCGATTTCGGACTCGCCTGACAGAAGCGAACTTGCAAATGCCATACATGTGGGCTTCTCACACTCCTTACAGTTCAGTTTCGGGAGCAACTGGTAGATTTCCATGATACTTGTCATTGCATCGTATCTCCGTGGATCGCCCGCATAATTGAAATCACCAGGAGTGATTCATCGATGACACCGCCAGCGGGAAGGGTCATCACAGGCGTTACATTAATATCCTATAAGTGATCAGTATTACTTGCACATGACTTAAGCATAGCGCGAGGTGTATGTTATGGAGAAAACAAGGAACTTTGTACTGCGGGACAATGGTGGCAGCGAACATGGTGTCTTTTCTGGGAAGCAGCCTCGGCAGGCAGCGCTCAAGGTTGCGAATCGGGTTGGCAATACCAAAGCAAATCCTACACGGATACTGCTACGTGAACGCGGCACGAAAAAGGTGCACGTCTTCGAGGGGTGGAGGGAACAGGTTGACGCTCCAAAGAACAAGCCTGACTGGATGCCAGACAAGATATGGAAGCCAAACGTCCGGAAGATCGGCATCGAATCGCTCGAGGACATTTGAGCGATCCTATTTTTATTTTTTGATCATTCTATAGTTTTTATATTTCGCCACACATTCGTTTATCCATGACTGAGCAATAGCACTAATTCCGGCAGGTTATTCCCTGACAAGTCCTGAGCATGTTCAAAAATCCGATCTCCGGATTCATTCATCCCCATTCTCAACGCCAATTGCTGCAAAGAACCGTTTCATCACCACTTCTTCTGAGATCTTCATCAGTGCCTGCCTATCCTTTGTGTCGCTGAAGACCCCGAGCGGGATCTGGGCGCCCGCCATTGTTGCGTGCCCTCCTGCCGAACCGCTCTCCCCAAACGCATCCTGCATCGACTTGCCAAGATTCATCCGGATATCATTGCTTCTTGCAGAGAGGTATATCTGGTCCTCGCCGATCCCGTACACAAGAACAGTCGTGACCCCCTCAAGGTTCAACAGGTAGTCGGCAGCCTGTGCAAGTGCGTCCCTATCCCGGAGGGTTCCGACATTCGTGATCAGGTAACTGCCCTTGATCTTCCGGTTCCTTATCGCCTCCCCAAACACGTCCAGTGTTTCTGTGGAGATGGCCGGCGTTTCGATCCGGTCCAGAATATCATGGTCCGCGAGAGGGTACAGAAGTGCAGCCGCAGTCAGGTCGATCGGATTGGCATTCCGTTTGAATCCAAGTGTGTCGGTGCGGATGCCATATAACAGCGCGGTCGCAAGATCCTTGCTGATCGGAATATCGAGTTCCTGGAGATATTTCGTCATGATCGTTGCTGTAGCTCCGGCATTCGGGCGGATATCTATGTACTCGGCATGTACTGCCTTCATCTCAGCAGGATGATGGTCGACGATGATAGCAACATCAGAATCCTTCGGGAGAAGGTTATTCTCCCCTGGCATCGAACAATCGATAAGCGCAATCTTCTTGAAATCTTCAAGAGAATGTGTCTTCTGTTCATCGAGTTTTCCCATATCGATCTGGAGCAGATTTATGAATGCCTTGTTCTCCTGGTGACCGATCTCGCCCCGGTACAGCATCTCGGATTCGATATCAACGCTCGCAGCAATCGTTTTTAGGGCAACAGCACTGGACATGGCATCCGGATCCGGATTGTCGTGAACCACGATGGCAAGTTTCCCTGCACCGATCGAGCGCAGGATATTAAGGACGTTTGAGGCGTGTCTGGCAGATTCCACGCGGTCGAGGATCCGCAGCGTAGCATCGGAAACTACCCTTGGCGGCATGATCACGCTGTCAGCCCCTGCCTCTATAAGTTTGGTCTTTGCGATGCTGTTTGGTGCACGTGCAATCACCTGAATGCCCTCTGATGCCTGCTTTATGGTAACGATTGCGTTTTCGTTTGCAGAAACGTCAGAACTCAAGATCAGCGCCACTTCAATGCTCTTGATATCGATCGGACTGAGCAGACCAGGGTCGTTTAGATCGCCTACTACGGCTTCAAACTCCTGCTCCTTAAGTGTCTCAACCTTCCCGGCATCCTTGTCGATCAGTACAACCTTCTTATTCCAGTTCACAAGTTCTCTGGCAACCGTGGACCCTATGTTACCGCTTCCTATGACAAGATACGGTGCTTGCAATCTCTTATCGCCATTCGTCGCGCTTTTATGTGGATCTGGTGTTTTTTTGGAGTCGATAATACTGAGACCTCCACGGATATCGGATGTCTGAAGCGCATAAGCACTTTTCGCCATGATTACGAGACGTTCATTATACATAATCCTATCGATGATGTGGGGCTGATAAGTTGCGTGATGGCATATATGATTTACAATTTCGCCGCAACCATGCACCGGAGTACTCCGGGCAAACCCATTATGAACGTTAATATTAATACTGTATACGCTGATACTTCTGGAAAGAGGATTTGAAAAATGCCGACGATACACAGACCAAGACGAGGGTCACTTGCATTCAGCCCGAGAAAAAAAGCAAAGAAACCGATCGCACGAATACGATCATGGCGGACCGATGGAGAAGAACCAAAGATACAGGATTTCGCAGGGTATAAGGCAGGAATGACTCATGTGCTGATGATCGACGACCGTCCGAGCAGTATTACCGCGGGTATTGAGATATCGGTGCCTGTAACGATCATCGAAACTCCTGCCATGCGCGTTGTTGCGCTGCGCGCCTACACGGACCGGGGATACTATGGGATGAAATTGATCACAGAGGTGTGGGCAGACCGTGATAACGATAACATTGAACGCGCTCTTGAGGCGGGTACGGTGCGCGAGATCCGTGCGGTCGTCCAGACTATGCCACATCTCGTTTCAGGGATTCCAAAGAAGACACCTGATGTGATGGAGACGCTGATCGCTGGCGGGGGGGATGTTGCCGCGCAGTTCGAGTACGGCAGATCAATTCTCGGGAAGGAGTATCAGATGGCAGACCTCTTCGCTCCAGGCGAGTTTGTGGATGTTGCCGCGATAACTACCGGAAAAGGGACGCAGGGACCTGTGAAGCGGTGGGGTGTGCAGCTACAGAAGGGCAAACATAGCCGTACCGGAAAGAGGCGTCACATCGGAAACCTTGGTCCATGGACCCCGCATTATGTGCGGAGAACTGTGCCACTGATGGGGCAGACCGGGTACTACCAGCGCACCGAATTCAACAAACGGATCTTTAGGATCGGATCTGACGGAGCCGAGGTAACTCCGGATGGCGGATTCATAAACTACGGCATCGTCAGAAACGGGTACGTGATGATTCGTGGAAGCGTTCCTGGTCCGTCGAAGCGATTGATCCGGATGAGACCGCCCATACGCGGCATGCCACCATTGGACGCTCCTGCGATCAATCATATCAGCACAGAATCGCAGCAGGGGTGATTTAGATGAAAACCAATGTTTTAAGTTTATCGGGAGACGTTTTACGTGAAATCGATCTTCCGGATGTATTTTCCGAATCCTACCGTCCAGACCTCATCAAAAAAGCAGTCCTTGCCGCGCAGGCAAACCGCAGGCAGCCGTATGGTGTAACAGCGTACGCGGGCATGAGAACCTCGGCGCGCTCGCTTGGATCAGGTAGGGGAATAGCGCAGATCCCGCGACTTGTGAACTCAAACAAGGCTGCACGGGTTCCACAGGCGATGGGTGGCAGAAAAGCGCACCCACCAAAGGCAGAGAAGGACTGGAGTGAAAAGATCAACAAAAAGGAGCGGAGGCTTGCGATCAGGTCCGCGATTGCAGCCACAACCAACCCCGACCTCGTTACTAACAGAGGGCACAGGTTCGAGGCAGATATTGATCTTCCGATCGTTCTTGAGGACTCGTTTGGGAGTCTGGCAAAGACCAGGGACGTTTGCGAGGTTTTACGGGCGATCGACCTCTGGCAGGATGTGATCCGCGCCAAGACCGGGAAGCATATCAGGGCAGGCAGAGGGAAGCTCCGTGGCAGGAAATACAAGAAGCCAAAGAGCATCCTGATCGTGACGTCTGATTACAGCGGCATCGAGAAGGGTGCACGCAACCTCTCTGGTGTGGACGTCGTGACGTGCGACCGGTTGAACGCCGAAATGCTCGCACCAGGCACCCACGCAGGCAGACTCACGATCTGGACCGAGAGCGCGATTGCGGGGCTGTGAAGATAAATCATCCGTCGCGCCCTCCGATCAGGCAAGCACGATCGATGGGCGTGGCGGATGCGGGGAATATGTCTGCGATTTTTTGAGGCGGCGGCAGGGGTTTATGGGGTGTGGTGATGCGATGCGATAACATTCTATGGCGATATATCTTGATGTGTTCACTTTCAGCTCCCGAATTTCGGTGAATCGAAATAAACTTACCTTTTACCATCACGGAGTATCGGTGTTTTTGTTGGGCATGGCGGTTCAATAATTGGGGGGGAAATGAAAGCTCATGAAAGTGAACTGGAAAAAATGCAGGATAAGCAATGGCACGGCGTCTTAATTAAATTGGAATCAGGAGATTACTCTGTCGAACAGGAATGAAAAGATTATATTGCGAGTTGGACGTGAGAAAGAGAAGAACGAATTCAGAAAAGAAAGCAGAGAGAGAAGAAAGGGAAATCGAAAAACTGAGCACGAAACACGCGCATCAGCATTGATGACAACAATCTCAATAATATATATCAGTCTGCCAGCACCTGCTGGAGACGTTCTTCAAAAACGAAAAGATCGGGCTGGAAACACTGATCGAAAAGATATTCAGATTGCCGGGCAGATATATAGACACACAAACCGAAAGAATCGTCTACCTCGACTGTCAGAATAAAAATAGAAATAAACATGAACAGAAATTTAATTCTATGGTGAGAAGGGCATGCAACGATATATCGAAGAGGTGCATAAAGCTGAATGATGGACGATTGCTGAATGGGATATGTCGTGCCACCGTGACACCTTTTGGTGATGTGTCAGTGCATCACCGAAAAGTGGGATTCCCCGAAAAATCGCCTCTTGTCGTCAGATGCTGATTCACACCCCGTAAGCGAATATCCATATCCACCCCCACAAGGTTTATGTCCACGCCACCCATAATTTCACCCAATGAAAAACGTGCAGCAACCAAAACTTCCACCGAAGTCGAGTTTTAGCGAGTGGTATCACGAGCTTCTTGCCGCTGCCGAGATCATGGATATCAGGTATCCAGTGAAGGGACTTTATGTGTGGCCCCCGTTCGGATTTTCACTGCGAAAAAATATTTATTCAATCATCAGAGAATTTCTGGATAACGACGGTCACGAGGAGGCACTGTTCCCACTTCTGATTCCCGAAAACGAATTTATGAAGGAAGCAGAGCATATCAAGGGATTTGAGGACGAAGTCTACTGGGTCACACACGGCGGCGTAACCCCGCTTGAGATGAAGCTTGCGCTCAGACCAACAAGCGAGACCGCAATCTATCCGATGTACAAACTCTGGGTCAGGTCTCATGCGGACCTGCCACTAAAACTCTACCAGATCGTGAACACGTTCCGGTACGAGACCAAACACACCCGCCCGCTCATCCGTCTGCGCGAGATCACGTCGTTTAAGGAGGCACACACCGTACACGCCGACTGGGATGACGCAGCAAAACAGGTGGATCGAGCGATTGAATTATACCAGGAGTTTTACAGGCGAATTGCAGTCCCGACAATCGTTTCAAAGCGCCCCGAGTGGGATAAGTTCCCTGGCGCAGACTATACGCTTGCGGTCGACACGCTGATGCCGGATGGCAGGGTTCTCCAGATAGGAACCGCGCACCATCTCGGGGATAACTTCGCAAAGACGTTCGAGATCACTTATGAGGATGTGGACGGTGAGCAGGTGTACGCACACCAGACTTGCTATGGGATCTCAGAGCGGAGCGTCGCTGCCACAATCAGCGTTCACGGTGATGATCGCGGGCTTGTGCTGCCTCCGGAGATTGCGCCGGTGCAGGTTGCGATCGTGCCGATCATCTTCGGAAATCGCGATTCGAACGAAGCGGTGCTGAGCGCATGCGCATCCGTGCGCGACACGCTTACCGGTCACGGGCTTCGCGTGAAGGTCGATGACCGCGACGAGCATCCTGGCGCCAAGTACTACAGATGGGAACTCAAAGGCGTGCCGGTAAGGATCGAGATCGGTCCGAGAGACATTGCCAAGAACGCGGTTATGATGGTGCGCAGGGACACTGCCGATAAACGATCGGTGCCGATCGACCGGATCGCTGGCGAGGTGCTGGACTGCATGGACCTAATGCTTGCTGATATGTACACTGCTGCATTGCAGAAGTTCGATTCGAGGATATTTGACTGTGAGACGCTTGACGAGGCGTTAGAGCTTGAGGCGCAGGGGATTTTGCGGCTATGCTGGTGTCAGGATCCGGATTGCGGACATGAGATAGAGGATGTAACCGGGCTTCGTATGCTTGGAGTCCCTGTCGGATCGGCAGGATCAGAGGCAGCAACGAAAGGACACTGTGTAGTCTGCGGAAGAGATGGAGTAGTCACGCTGATGGCTCGAACTTACTAAACAATATTGAATATAAATGAGGGATTCATATTAAACTAAAGAAACGAACCGTTTTACGGAAGGTAGCGAAGAATAGCGAAGAATCCGGGGCTAGTAATGAGTCGCCTACAATAGACGATTCATCGATTTCACAGTCCGAAGAGCAGAGCATTACAGAGGGTACGGATAACACCGTTAGTAATGGCGCCTCGAATAGTTCTGACAAGTTTGTGCTTCCGGGCGATTTCATAGGAACCACTGAAGAGTTCCGCGCCGGCGCACAGACTTATGAGAAGACTGGCGGCGTCTACGCAGCCATCGCAGGAACTACCAGAATCAATACTGTTCGCAGGTCGGTTTCCGTGATCCCGTGCACGAACACGCCCCCAGTCCTCCGGAAAGGAGATATAGTCATAGGGCAGATCGTGGGACTGCGTGACTCACTTGCAATGGTGACGATCGCCGGTGCGAAGGGCGTCGTCGACCGGGAGATCCCGGATGTTGGGTCTGCTGTTGTCCACGTATCCAACGTCAAGAGGGGTTACGTCAAGGAAATCGCGCACGAGTTCGGGATATTCGACATCTTGAAAGCAAAGATAGTCGATCTCAATAACATGCGCCTTGACACATCAGATCCGGATATGGGTGTCATGAAGGCACTCTGTTCGAACTGCAGGACCCCAATGGTTCGGCACGACTCGAAACTCAAATGCCCTGAGTGTGGCAGAACCGAGACGAGAAAATTAGCCACAGGTTACGGAACCGGCATCATATAATGGAGGTCATGGTCGCCGAGTACGCGGTCGCAACGGGGGACCCCGACATACTTGACGAAGGGTGCGCGATGCTCGCAACTCTCGCGAACAGTTTCGCGGCAGGCGGGCATCTGGTGCGGTATCCTGCCAGGGAGCAGGTTCATGGAGTCAGTGGAGCTGTGGTCGTGTGCGATGATGGCTGTGATGATAACGGCTTCGCAACAGCGATCGAACGGATTGCGCGTACCTGCGATGCCGGG
>Ga0136651_10002041_pt1 | contig 11102 bp, 9 predicted proteins | sample Mar14236cmmetaG_FD_94867 | JGI IMG/M metagenome (GOLD analysis project Ga0136651, IMG submission 94867) | Marine hydrothermal vent microbial communities from Guaymas Basin, Gulf of California to study Microbial Dark Matter (Phase II) - Marker... ...
AGGTTGTTGATTTCCACTGCGAAGCGCCAACGCCCAAATGGACTCCAAAATTCACTGTTCTGTCATGGTAGCCTGCGAATAAATTACTCAGGTTAACACTTAAGTTCAGATTTTCCTGAAAAAACGTGAATTCGGAACTCATATCTCGCCCCCACTGGGCATTAAGGCCCTGAGTATCTGAGTAGACATTTTCTTTTCCGTCTTTAATACTTCCGTATCCTCCTTTCAAATAAAGACCTATAACAGATCCGAACTGGCGTCCGAAACCAATCTGACCGTTGTACCCGATATAGTTAAAATCCGGTAACCAGCCGTTTTTGGCAAGGTCAGTGTGTGACCAGCCTGGTCCGACTTCAGCCATAATAGTCCAGTACGGAGAAAAAGATTCTTTCTTTTTCTTTTCCTTTGCAGTACCACCGTCATCCTGTGCAGTGATTGAAAGAGGAAAAGCCAAGATCAAGCTGAAAAACATTACTCGAGTGAGCAAATAGTAAACTTTTTTCATGGTTCTAATTTTTGTTGATAAACTGATTTAAATACAAATTTATGAAATAATTTTAAAATCCCATTAACTTTCCCTGAAGTTAACGGGTGCCCTTGTTTAAAAGAACAAATATAAACATATTTAATTACCACTTGCAAATTGATGCTAAGTTTTACGTGACGAAACAGCAAATGTTACAAAGTGTTACAATCTGTTCATTTTGAGAAGTATGTCCCAGATTATTATTCCGTTGCTTATAGTTACATTAAACGAGTGTTTGGTGCCGAACTGGGGGATTTCGATGCAATAATCAGAAATGTCAACAACATCCTGAGCAACACCATGCACCTCATTACCTAAAACAATTGCATAAGAAGCTTTTAGGTCGGGTGTGAATTTGGAAAGCATAATGCTTTGATCGGCCTGTTCGAGAGATACGATTTTATAGCCCTTTTTTTTAAGTTCTTCAATGGCTTCAAGTGTTGTGGAAAAGTATTTCCAGTTCACCGAATCGGTTGCTCCCAAAGCAGTTTTATGAATTTCGCGGTGCGGTGGCCGGGCCGTTATGCCACACAAATAAATGTCCTCTATCAGAAAAGCATCAGCAGTCCTGAAAATGGATCCGATGTTGTTCAGGCTCCTTATATTATCCAATACGAGGACAATAGGATTTTTCTCTGCTTTTTTGAAACTTTCGACTTCCAGTCTGTTGAGTTCAGAGTTTTTTAACTTTCTCATGGGCTTGTTGACTGTTGCAAAGGTAAAAAGACCTGTCATACAATTCCCGTTTTTGGGGGAATAAATGGAAAAAAATCGGATAAGGAAAGCCAGTTTCCTGCATTTCACAGCCTGTTAAAAACTCATCAGAAAAAATACGTGTCGGTTTGTTACCTTTGTTCAAAAAATAGAGCACGTGGCCGGAGAGAAGAAATATGCGGAAACACCTTTGATGAAACAATACAACAGTATTAAAGCTAAATACCCGGATGCTTTGCTGTTGTTCAGAGTGGGCGATTTTTATGAAACCTTCGGTACAGATGCCATTAAAGCTGCCGGCATTCTCGGGATTGTACTTACCAAACGGCGCAACGGGGCTGCTTCATATGTTGAACTGGCAGGATTTCCGCATCATTCGCTGGATACCTACCTGCCAAAATTGGTACGGGCAGGCAACCGGGTGGCTATCTGCGACCAGCTGGAAGATCCGAAACTGACAAAAAAAATCGTAAAACGCGGGGTTACCGAACTGGTTACGCCCGGTGTTTCGCTGAACGATAATGTGCTGGAGCAGAAAGAGAACAATTTTTTGTCAGCTGTCCACCTGACTTCGGGCATTTCCGGGATATCTTTACTGGACATCTCTACCGGCGAATTTTATGTAGCTGAAGGAAACACTGAGTACATCGACAAGATACTACAAAGTTTCGGGCCCAGCGAGGTTATTGTACAACGCCAGCAAAGGGCGAAATTTATGGAGAATTTTGGGGATAAGTTTTACCTGAAAGTGTTTGACGACTGGGTGTTTTCTGAAGATTTTGCCATGGAGATACTGCTCAAACATTTCCATACATCTTCGCTGAAAGGATTTGGTGTGGAAACCATGAGTAAAGGGGTCATATCAGCCGGAGCGGCTTTGCATTATCTATACGAAACACAACACGATAAACTCGATCATATTTTGCGGATCAGCCGCATTGACGAAGGTAAATATGTGTGGCTTGATAAGTTTACTGCCCGCAACCTGGAACTACTTCAGCCAATTAATCCCGATGGAAAGACATTGCTTGATGTAGTAGATAAAACGGATACACCGATTGGTGCCCGCCTGATGAGAAAGTGGATTTCGTTACCGCTGGTAGATAAGCACGAAATTGATAAAAGGCTGGCCGTGGTGGAACATCTGATAAAAAACGATGAATTTGCCGGCCGGTTACGCGAAGAATTTGCGAAAATCGGTGATCTGGAGCGTTTGATCTCAAAGGTTGTTACATTCCGGGTTAACCCGCGTGAGTTGTTACAGTTGTTCAGGGCACTTGAAGCAATTGCCTCGGTAAAAGCACTTTGCAGCAACGAAGATTCGGAAGTGTTCAGGCAGTATGCTGATCAGTTGAACCCGTGTAATGTGCTGGCAAAAAGACTGACAGAAGAATTGCAGGAAGAGCTTCCGGCACTGGTGAATAAAGGAAATGTAATACAGGATGGTGTGTCGGAAGAACTGGACGAACTGCGGAAGATTGCCTATTCAGGAAAAGATTACCTGGTAGAAATTCAGCAGAGAGAGTCGGAAAAAACAGGGATTACCTCACTAAAAATCGGTTACAACAACGTGTTTGGCTATTACCTTGAGGTGACCAACACGCATAAAGATAAAGTACCACCCGAATGGCACAGGAAGCAAACACTTACCGGTTCGGAACGCTACATCACAGAAGAATTGAAGGAATACGAACAAAAAATTCTTGGTGCCGAAGAGAAAATACTGGCACTGGAACAAAAATTGTTCGAAGAACTGGTGAAATATGCCGCCGGATTTATTCAGCCCGTACAACTGGATGCATCTATTATAGCTTCACTGGACTGCCTTGCATCGTTTGCCAAGGTTTCTTCACAAAATAATTACTGTAAACCGGTCATTTCGGAAGATTATAACATTGACATCAAAGCCGGCCGGCATCCCGTAATTGAGCAGAATCTGCCACCGGGAGAAAGCTATATAACCAACGATGTGTACCTTGACAACACAAAACAACAGATTATCATATTAACGGGTCCCAACATGTCAGGGAAATCAGCCTTGCTGCGGCAAACGGCGCTGATCGTTTTGCTGGCGCAGATGGGATGTTTTGTACCGGCTGAAGCGGCTGTTATCGGTTATGTTGATAAAGTGTTTACCCGTGTAGGCGCTTCCGATAATATCTCTTCAGGCGAGTCTACATTTATGGTGGAAATGAACGAAACCGCCAGCATTCTGAACAATATTTCCAACCGTAGTTTGATATTGCTGGATGAGATTGGCAGAGGAACAAGCACCTATGACGGTATTTCCATCGCCTGGTCGATCTCAGAGTTTTTACATAGTCATCCGGCATACAGGGCCAAGGTGTTGTTTGCCACACATTACCACGAACTGAATGAAATGGCTGCTTCCATGCCGCGCATTAAAAATTACCATATTTCCATAAAAGAGATCGGGAATAAAGTGATTTTCCTGAGGAAGTTAAAAAAGGGGGGAAGCGAACATAGTTTCGGTATCCATGTGGCTGAAATGGCCGGTATGCCGAAAAAAGTGCTGGAACGGGCGAAACAGATGCTGAAAATCCTGGAAAAAAGCCATTCAGGCGATGAATTAAATCAGGCAGTTAAAGAAAAATCGCAGGATAGTGAGTTTCAACTGAGTTTTATTCAATTGGACGACCCCTTGCTGCATCAGATAAAAGACGATATTCTAAACACAAACATCGATACCTTAACACCTGTGGAGGCATTGATGAAACTGAATGAGATTAAAAATTTACTATCGAAGAAAAATAAATAACGTAACATTATGCAGACTATTCTAGGCGCCAACGGAACTATCGGGAGGTATGTAGCCAAAGCCCTGCCGAAATACACAGATAACATCCGGCTGATCAGCCACCATCCGCAAAAAGTGAATCCTGACGATGAGTTAGTGGTTGCCGATTTGTTGAATTCCGGGCAACTGAGCGAAGCTGTCAAAGGTTCTGAGGTGGTATATCTTACGGCAGGTATCGAATACAAAACAAAGCAGTGGCAGATCCAGTGGGAGATGATCATGCGGAATACAATACATGCCTGTAAGATGACGGGAGCGAAACTGGTGTTTTTCGACAATGTTTATCCTTACGGCAAAGTGGATGGATGGATGACCGAGGAAACGCCGGTCAACCCGAACAGCAAAAAAGGAAAAATCAGGGCGCGGGTGGACGAAATGCTGATGTATGATATAAAAAAGGGAAAGCTGCAGGCCATCATTGCGCGGGCAGCCGACTTTTACGGGCCTGATACGCCCAATAGTTTTCTGAACAACATGGTCGTTCAAAATCTTTTAAAAGGCAAAAAGGCGGTCTGGCTGATGGATGATTCGAAAAAGCATTCGTTTACATACACCCCCGATGCCGGTGAGGCTACAGCTTTGCTTGGCAACACCGAATCGGCGTACAATCAGGTGTGGCATCTGCCTATCGACGAAAATGTGCTGACCGGAAAGGAATTGATCGAACTGGCCGCCAAAACGTGCGGGGCAGATCCCAGGTATTCGGTGCTGACAAAAGGACAACTTAAAATGGCCGGATGGTTTAACTCCATTGTGAAAGAAACCCTGGAACTGCTCTACCAGTTCGACTCGGATTATCTGTTCGACAGCAGTAAATTTGATAAGGCTTTTGATTTTAAGAAGACAACTTATGAAGAGGGGATTGAGGCTACTGTGGAGTCGTTAAGGAAATAATAAATGCACATTCCTCATTTTCCTCTCCGGGAAAGTATGCATGTCTGCAGGCAGCCGGACTTTGTCTTCTTTCATTTATGCTATTCAGAATAAACGGATTGAGTGGTTTTTTCGTTAATTTTGGGTAATTACTGCTATAACCAGTTACAGCACATATAAAAAAAGCACATACATTCGCAAATTGAAATAAATATTAATAATAATTAAAAACGGAAAATTAAAAATGAAAACAAAAATTGGACTTTTATTGATTGTATTCGTAGTTGCAATTGCCAACTTGAATGCACAAGATGTTACTACTGTTGAAGCAACGGATAGCAATATTAGTGAGAATTTGGATTTAGAAGCAGTGGCCTCTGTATTTGGAGAGTCAGAAGACCTTGAAGACTTTGAAAAAAGACTAAATGACCCGGATACTCAAATTTCTAACCTAGACCTAAATGAAGACGGTGAAGTTGATTATTTAAGAGTAATTGAATCATCGAAAGACGAAACTCACCTGGTGACAATTCAAGCTGTAATTGCAAAAGACAAATATCAAGATGTAGCGGTTATAGACGTTGAAAAAGACTCTGAAGGAGAAACTCAAGTCCAGGTAGTTGGCGATGTTTATATGTATGGCCCAGATTACATAATCACCCCTGTTTATGTGCATCCTCCAGCAGTTGTTGTTTGGTTTTGGGGTCCTTATTATAATCCTTGGCGTTCACCTTATTACTATGGATATTATCCTCCATATTATCGCCCCTGGAGACCTTATCCAACACCAAGGTATCGTACAAATGTTCACGTACACGTCAATGTAAATAATTCATACAATAGAACTACAGTAAGGAAAAGCAGAACTTCGGTTGAACTTCAAAACAAATCAAGAAAAAACGATTTTGGTTCAAAGAATCCTGATAAGTCATATTCGAAAAGGAATGAAAGTTCTAAGAATAAACAAGATTTAAACAATAAAAAGGGAACTGAGAAAGTCAATAACACTAAAACAGAAAACTCTAAAGAATCAACAGGCAAAAAAGTTCAGGACGATTGGAAAACAGCATCAGAAAAGAAAGGGACAAAAAGTAATGTGAAAGACAATAAGACTTCTGTACCTTCAAATAAATCCAATGCTAAACCTGCTAATAAATCTGTTAATAAACCAGCGACCAGACCTGCTAATAAACCTTCTGGAAAATCAAAAGGAGGAGGAAAAAGGAGGTAAAAATACGTGCCCCCTCTGGTTTAAGTTTGTAACTTAAACCGATAGATTATTATAAGTCTATGACTTAAACAGCCCTGTAAAGTTGCAAACTTTCATTGATTTTTGAACTTAAGTCGCAGACTTAAGCCAGGGGCGACAAAAAGAAAATAAAAAAGGCGCTGAAAGGCGCCTTTTTCGTACTCGAGGCGGGACTTGAACCCGCACGACCGCAATGGTCATTGGATTTTAAGTCCAACGTGTCTACCAATTCCACCACTCGAGCAACATGTCAAAGAAAAAATCCCGTTCCCGATAATTCGGGATCGGGATTTTGTTGAGCGGGAAACGGGACTCGGACCCGCGACCCCGACCTTGGCAAGGTCGTGCTCTACCAACTGAGCTATTCCCGCGTTTTTTCCATCAAATGCCTGCGGCACTAAATTGGAGGTGCAAATGTAAATAATTTTTTATTCAACTTCCAAAAAATACTTTTAAAAAATATATTATGCTGTTTATTCGTGCCTGCCTGATTCATACAGCTTTGCTCTGAGCTTAGTGAAAACAGTATCGTTTTTCGAGATCGTGCTGTTGATCTGATAAATGCCGGTTTCATCTACCGACCATTCAATGTCTATTTTCAGTTCCGGGTTTTCTGCCGGAGTGATCATCCTCAGATATTTTGCCATCGTTACCTCTCCGAGGAACAGGTCTTTCGCAACGGCCTGTTCAAGAAGTTCTTTTATAATTTGCAGCTGCACAACGCCGGGCACGACGGCCTGTTCAGGAAAATGTCCTGAGTATATTTCATGTTCCGGATTTAACCGGATAACTGCCGAGAGTTTATTGCCGGAAGGCTGAAATTGAGTGATGTGATAAAAGTCGGGCAGTAACATGTTTAGGCCTCCTGTAGTAGTGTCAGACTGTGGTACATGTTGTGGGAAATATTGTAGATCAGGATATTTTTTAGTGTTGAACCGCTAAACCTCCTTTTTTGAATGATTTCCGGAACAGTTCCTGTTTTCATGATTTTTGCTGCCAGCCAAACGGCAAACGACACAGCTGTATCGTATTCACCGCTCAGGTGTTTGTAATAAGCTGTGGCACTGTTGGAAAACAGCTCATCTTCCAGTTGGGTATAAATAGTGTCGGGTTTTTGATCGCCATTGTATCCAAACAATACAAGATCAATGCTTTCAGCTGTCAGGCTTTTTCCTGATAGAAATTGGTTGATCCTGTTATTTATCACCGCCAGGCTTTCCGGTTTGTAAAATGTTTCCGGTGCCGTAATTTGGGCATAAGAGGTTTCCGATCTTTTGCCGGAGAGCATAAAAAAAGCAGCCCCTTCACCGGACAAAGCCCCCTGTTGCCTGTCTTCTAACAACTTGAAGTTATTCAGCGCTTCTTTTTTATAAACGCCGGTTTTGGTAGATATCAGCCAGCTTTCTTCTGTGATTTCATCGATACCGCCAAGCAATACATCCTTCGCTTCGCCTTCGGCCAGAAGCAACAGGCTGTCGAGCAGAGCGCTTTCAAACGAGAACCCGCGATTTACATAAGTGAGGTTGTAGTTGTTATTTTGTAACATCAGCGCAATCTGGCCGCCGATGGTATTGTGAGTTGACTGAATGAAGGCTGTAGGGGTCAGCAATTCTTCGTTATTGTTCAGCACTGAATTTAGAAACTTCTCTGTATCGGCCTGGCAGCCCATACCTGTTCCTGTGAGGATTGCATCGGGTTGCTCAATGTTTGCTTCTGTCATTGCCGTCATAGCCGCTGCCACGCTCATCCGGACGATTTTGCTCATCCGTCGCAAAACTTTGGGAGATACAAACTCTTTGTAATCAGGTTTCAATATCTGTAACAGGTGCGCTTCAATGGCGGTTACATCATCCAGGAAATGATCTTTGCTTAACGTGTTTTGCGGGCTTACGGCACCTATACCATTGATGTATGCTTTCATTTCGCCAGGTTTTTATGATGAGACGAAAATATAAGCGAAGAATCATTCCCGCCAAAACCGAACGAATTGGTCAGGACATGTTCTATTGTGGCACTCTGAATATCTGTTACCGGAACGAGACCTGTCTCCCGGATTTTCTTTTTAAAGTTGATATTAGGCAGCAGTTTTTGTTCCTGCAGGGCAATGATGGAAAAGATTGATTCGATAACTCCGGCAGCTCCGAGCGTATGTCCCGTAAACGCTTTGGTGGAACTGAACGGTGGCAATTGATCCCCGAAAAGTCGTTTTAATGCAATACTTTCTGTCAGATCGTTATTTTCTGTTCCGGTTCCATGCACATTGATGTAGTCAATATCTGCTGGTTGCAATCCGGCTTTTCCAAGTGCCTGTTTCATGGCCAGGTACGGACCTTTTCCATCGCCTGATGATGCTGTCTGGTGGTGGGCATCGTTCGCATTGGCATAGCCCGAAACATAAGCATAAATCTTTTTACCTTGTTCAAGGGCCAGATCTTCGCGTTCCAGAACAAGGTAGGCAGCTCCCTCACCCAGGTTAAGCCCTCTGCGGCTTTCGTCAAACGGGCGGCAATGTTCCTTATCGAGGATCATCAAGGTGTTAAAACCATTAAGCGTGAATTTTGACAGGGCATCAGCTCCTCCAACGACCACACGGTCGAGGAGACCATTCTTGATCAATCGTACACCGGACATAATGCTGTTCAATGAGGAAGAACAAGCAGTGCTGATGGTAGTCAGGTAATCCGTTATTCCAAGCTTTTCAGCTATCTTCTCCGTATGGTTTCCGGCATGGTGTGTGTCGATGTATTTTTTGTGTTTGGCTTCGGCTATGAAGTCTTTATAATATTGCTCACTTTTGTCCATTCCCCCCACAGTAGAAGCCGAAACAATACCGGTTTTATATGAATCGTTTTGGTTTAAAGCAGCATCGGCAACAGCCTCGGATGCAGCTATAATAGCTAACAGAGCTGTGCGTGTCCAGGCTTCGTCAGGGTTGGTTCCTGCCAGATGATGTAATCCGGCCTGAGTTTTTTTTACCTCACCCAGTACAAAATCTTTATGACGTGTATTGAGTATGGAAACAGGTGTAATACCGGTTTTTTTATTTAACAGCGACAACTTCGTTTCTTCAAAGTCCGTGCCTATGGACGAAATAATTCCAATACCGGTAACAACAACAGGAACAGACATCCGATCTGGTTTATTTTTTATGTTCTTCGATAAATTCAGCCATCGTACGTATGGAATAAAAAATCTTTTGGCCGTCTTTCGGATTTTCGATCTTAATACCGTATTCTTTTTCCAGGAGCACAATCAGTTCCAGCGCATCAATTGAATCCAGACCAAGCCCGTCATCGCCAAACAATGGATCATCTTCACCAATATCACCCGGTTCCATATCTTCGAGGTTCAGTTGCTCAATGATCTGCCCTTTTAGTTTCTGCATCAATTCTTCCATGTACTACCTTATTAAATTGTATAAACGTTCAACTTCATTTCCTGTATGAGTTATGGATGTTTGTTTGTCTGTTTCAGTATCAGCCCGATATAAAAAAGCTTCATAATTATCAGGCGACTGATTCACCCATCCACCGATACAGGCTTTTAATTTGTGCGACAAAAATAAGTGATTGATATAATTAGCCGCAAAATTTGCCGAAAAGTTTTCAAAAATATAAAAAGCCTGTTCCCCTCTAAAGCCATGGCGGATACAAATTTCACCAATCATGATGTTAGGCAGGGTATAAACAAACACGGAAGGACTGGGGTAAAAATCAGCATCACTTTGGATGGAATCTTGAAATTGCATATCGGTCACTAAAGTGGATTGTGCATTGCTTAACACAACGCCCACTTCTTCAGGCTGCATGTGATCGTATGGTTTGTCTTTCAACAGGATCTCCGCTGCTATAAATCCCAGTTTGCTGATCTCGTCCATTTTGTAAAATTTGGCATAACCGGGTTTGAAATTCTTAAAAGCGAGTTTCATAAACTCTTTCAGGCTGCCTGCCTCAGGAGCCTCAAAAACAAGCTGGCCATCCACCTAAATCAGATGGTTTTTAATATGGCAATATGTTTTGATATGCAGCTGGTTCATCAGGTTTTTTGTATAATCAGTGCTGCGTTGCTTCCGCCAAATCCGGAGGCCATTTTCAGGCAGGTATTAAGTTCTCTGTTTGTTGTTTTGTCGACTACGTTTATGTTTTTGCTTACACCCAGCTTGTGAAATCCCACAGTTTTTACCATCGTGTTGTTTTTTATTTCCTGAAGCAGGATAGCTGTTTCCACAAGACCGGCAGCACCAAGCGTGTGACCAAAACTTCCTTTGAAGCTGCTTACCGGAACGTGGCTCATGTCATGCCTGTCGATGGCAATGCTCTCCATTTCATCGTTGTAGGGTGTAGCCGTTCCATGAGCAGATATATGATCAATCTTATTGGCAGGAACACCAGATTCTTTCAATGCTTTTTTGATGGCAATGAAAGAACCCTCTCCGGTACGTGATGGCCCTGAAATATGGTTAGCATCGTTGGCTGAAGCACCGCCAAGAAATACAATGTCGTTATCACCGGTTTTATTCTTGCTCAAAATAATTGTAGAGGCAGCTTCTCCGAGTGACAGTCCGTCGCGGTTTTTATCAAATGGTTTGCAGGCTGTTGGGCTGAGCGACATGAATGACATAAAGCCGCTGACCACAAAACGGGAAACAATGTCGCCGCCTGTAATTACAATGTTGTCATACGTGCCCTGCTGAATAAGTCCTGCCGCCAGATTGATGGCCAGTACACCCGAAATGCAGGCGTTGGAAAGGACAACGGGCTCGTTGGGATTCTTAAAACAATCGGCGATCACCCTGCCGAGTTTCCATAAATGTACCCTGTCTCTTTCGATAGCAGGGCTTTTTTCAGGATCGAGCAGGTCAATATTACCTTTGGTAGTTGAGAGTACGATCCCTGTTCGCTCCGACTGGATGTCGATATCCG
>Ga0136651_10002044_pt1 | contig 11093 bp, 3 predicted proteins | sample Mar14236cmmetaG_FD_94867 | JGI IMG/M metagenome (GOLD analysis project Ga0136651, IMG submission 94867) | Marine hydrothermal vent microbial communities from Guaymas Basin, Gulf of California to study Microbial Dark Matter (Phase II) - Marker... ...
ATTTTGATCTCACCTTTTTCGTTTTTTGGGAAAGCATATTTTAGAGAATTTGAGACTAACTCGTTCAGGATCAGAGCAATCGGGATAGCTCGTGAAATATCGAAGGTGATATTTTGAATATCCGGCAATAACCTTATTTTTGAAGGATTTATATCGTATGAACCAAAGAGCATTCTCGACAAACTTTTAATATAATTCTCAAAATCGATATGAACAAAATCTTTTGTTTCATAAAGTTTCTGATGGATCAAAGCCATCGATCTTATCCTGTTTTCACTCTTCCTGAAAATTTCAAGTATTTTTTTGTCCTTAATATGATATTCCTGGAGTTTGAGCAAGCTGGAGATAACCTGCAGATTATTTTTCACTCGATGGTGGATTTCATTGAGCAGGATTTCTTTTTCATGTAGATCGTTTTTTATCCGTTCCGTAGTTTTTTTTCTTTCGGTAATATCTTCTGTTAGGATAACCACTCTTTGCACATTTCCTTTTTCATCTTGAATTGCATAAAAATATTGCGATATCCAGTCAGCTTTATTTTTTTTAGGATGAGAAAGTTTTAATTCCGGGATATAATACTCTCCACCTGTTTTATATACTTTATTAATATTATCCAGATGGTCAACGAGGTAAGAATCTTTATCATTAAAAGCCAGTTTTTTTCTTGGTTTATGATAATCGGAAATTTCATTGTTAGATAATCCCCAGAGTTTTTGCCAGGCTCTATTTGATAAAAGAAGTGTTCCGTTTTTATCTCTTACAGAAATACCGATGGGAGAATTTTCGATTACAGTTCTGTTTAATTGTTCACTTTCTTGTAAAGCTTCTTTTGCCTTTTTACGCGCGGTGATGTCACGGGCAATATAGAGCACACTGTTTTTGGTTTTTGGAGCTGCCCTGCCTTCAAACCAGATTGTTTTATCATTTATGAACAGAGGATATTCAATGTTGTTAATTTTATTTTCATTAAGACACTTACGAATAAATGCAAGAAATATGTCGGCTTCGGGTTTCGGGAATACTTCATGTAATGTTTTTCCAATTACTTTTTCCGAAGGTTTGAACATAAGTTCAGGTGATGTTGGGGCAATGTTGATATATCTCCCATCATAATCTATTTCAAACACAATATCTGTCATTGCATTGAAAAGTGTTCGCAAATTATTTTCGCTTTCCCGCAGCTTTTCTTCTGCCTTTTGACGCTGTTCCTCAACTTCCATATTGAACAGAGCATAAGCAATATCTCCGGCAACTTCATTAAATAGCGAAAGCTCTTCTTTATCTTCGATAAATCTCGAGGAAAAGGTAACATTAATAATACCATAAAACTTATCATCATATTTGAGACTTCTCGACATCACACTCCAACCTCGTGTTTTGTTTGCTTTGAACCTGGGACATTCTATACAGTCTGATTCGACATTCCGGAATAAAATAACATCTTCGGATTTAAGTGTTTTCGTAATGCAAGGGGGAATATAATTCTCTAAAAACTTCTCATCTAATTTGGGAAGTTTCACACTTAAGCCTTCTTCAACAAAATCAATGATCTTTTCCTTGTCATCGAAAAGAGCAATCCAGGCACTATGAAATTCTCTGGTTTCAATGAAATTTCTGCACGCTTTTTTGATCAGCAGATGACGGTCTTTTTCCTGCACGATCAGTTGATTTACATTGCGGATCGCACGCAGAACTGCATTCAAATGTTCGGCTCTTTCTTCTGCTTTTTTACGAGTAATTGCAACTGCAACCTGATCGGAGACAAATTCTAAAACAGACAGGTCTTTTTTCGAAAATACGGATTCTTCTTTATAACTGCGCACGACAATGCAACCGACGACCTTTTTTTCTATTTTCAGAGGAACACCTAACAATATTTTACTTCTTCTAACATAATCGGTTATTTTTCCTTCTCTAATCAATCTTTTGCGAAGTTCTTCAGTAAGAAATAATGATCGTGCATTTTTGATTATATAATTTGTAACTCCATTTTTTCTTAAATGATGAGGTAATTTTACATCGAACTTTTCATCGATAAAATAAGGAGAGATTATTTCACCGGTTTCTTCATTATAATTGGCAATATAAAAATTAGTCGTATCGATTATTTTCCCGAGTTCATGATGGATAATTTGATAAAGCTCATCCAGGTTTTTAGTAGTATTAACAGCTTTGGAAATTTGATAGAGAACAGCCTGGATCAGTTCTGCTCGCTTCTGTTCAGTAATATCCAAACCAACATTTATCGATCCTTGATCTTTATCCGGTACAAGATAATTATAAACATAATGATTTTCACCCTGATATAATATCGTATCGATAAATTCCACCATTTCGCCATTTAATGCTCTCTTAACATAGTCCATCACATGAGGATAAGCTTCGAAAACATTTACTCCCACAAGCTGATTTTCTTTGATATTCCATTTTTCTAATCCTGCTCCCATCGACCTGGTAAAGATTCCTTCATTATTAATATAAGTGACGGTTATAGGCAGACCCGAAAGAATAGTACTAAACATCTTATTCGTAAATTCCAATTCTTCCTTTGCTTGCTTGCGATCGATAGCGATCGCAACTTGATCTGAAACGAATTCCAGCAGGGACAGATCCTTTTCCGTATAAATCGATGCATCTTGATAACTCAAAACCGCTAATCCGCCGACTATCTTATCCTCGATTTTGAGAGGAACTCCCAACCATATTTTGCATTTCCAGTTATGCTTGACGATCTCACCTTTCCCGATCAATTTTTCCCGTAATTTTTCAGTTAAATACAAAGATTTCTTATTCCGGATCATATATTCCGTAAATCCGTTTTTTCTTAATTGAACAGGTGGTTTAACATCGAACTTTTCATCTACAAAATAAGGAGCAATTATTTCACCGGTTTCTTCATTATAATTGGCAATATAAAAATTAGATGCATCGATTATTTTCCCGAGCTCTCGATGGATAATCTGATAAAGTTCATCCAGGTTTTCAGTTGTATTAACAGCTTTGGAAATTTGATAGAGAACAGATTGGATTAGTTCTGCATGTTTACGCTCGGTAATGTCCTGGGTTGTACCGATCATCTTAACCGGTTTGCCGGTTTTATCAAAAACCACTTCTCCCAGTTCATGAACATATCTTTCCTCACCGTTAGCACGAATGATGCGATGGTCGATACTATAAGGTTTCTTTTCATATAAAGCTGCATTAACTGAATTTTTAACGAAATCTCGATCTTCGGGATGAACAGAATTTAAAAATGTTTTATATGAAATTCCTGATTTTTCGTATGGCAATCCATAGATTCGGAATATCTCTTCAGACCAGAAATCTATACTTTTTTCGATATCCCATTCCCAGCTTCCGAGGTGCGCTATTTGCTGTGCTTGGGCAAGATTAGCTTCGCTTTTTTGCAATTCTTGTTCTGCTTGTTTTCTTTCCGAAATATCTCTGGAAACACTGATGATGAAATTGCTTCCTGTTTCTTCATCAAAAGCAATCGTATTTCTGACTTCTGCCCAGATATAAGAACCATCTTTCTTCCTGAATCTAATCGTAAAAACCGGATTATTTTTGATAGCTTCAGGAGTTACCATCAATTTTGATAATCTTTCCGCATCTTTCGGATGATAGAATTCAAAAGGATTTTTCCCGATCAATTCGTCCGGTTCATATCCATGTTGTTTTATTGCAGGAGAAATATAAAGAAAAGTTCCGTCAAATGCATGCAGGGAAATGACATCAGTAGCATGATCAGCTAATAATCTATGTTTTTTCTCGCTTTCCCGCAATGCTTTTTCTACTAACTTGCGGTTGGTGATATCTCTGGTATGAACGATCACACCAGAAAAGTTATCTTCTTCATCGTAAAATGCTGTTGCTGTTCTCTCTATCGGAAAAAAAGAACCGTCTTTTCTTTTTAATTCCAATTCTAATTCGACTTTACCTTCTTTTTGTAAAATGGGAAATTTTTTTTTGAACAATTCTTTATATTCATCTCTGAAAAAATGTGTTATATGCTTTCCAATTATCTCTTCACAGCTATAACCAAGGAATTCACATTCTTTGGAATTGCAATCGATGATGATCCCTTTTGCATCCAGCAATGAAATTCCATCCGGTGCGTTTTCAAACAGGCTTCGATATTTTTCTTCGCTTTCCATAAAAACTTTTCCAATTTGTTTGGAGGGAAAAGTATTTTTGTGAGCTTGTTCCTTATCTGGTTTATCTTTTGTGCTCATAACGATTCCTTATATCATCAATAAAACTCAATAAATCTAAATCAAAATCTCAAATTATTTTTCATTTTTTACCCTGACCACTAAATTTATTTTGCAATTTATAAGTCAAATAATTTTTAATTTGTTTTGTGTTTGGAGTTTTGAAGTTTATTTCTTTAAATTCATTTCATACAAAAAATTCGATTTTAAAAATAAATAAATTGACTTATATAGAATCAATTTGAATTTCTGTTTTAGAAAAATAATTCAGGAGGGATGAAGGATCATGAAAAAGATTTTAATTTCAGTTGTTTTAATTTTATTAGTTTTAAACCTGTTTGGGTATATCCTGCATAAGAAAGCGATCAATACCAGAAGTAGTTTGGTTTATGAACATTCACGCGATGTTCCGGAATGGGAATTCATCGTTGATCCAACCAGTCTTATCACAACTTATTATGATTATATGCCGGGAAGTTATAACAGTCTTCCGGTACGGATTCAGCCTGCTGTGTCCGAACCTTACGGTTATCCGGCAGGAGGAGTTTATATCTTATATCATACGCAGGAAACATCGAGTATTGATAGAAGAGAGTATTACAGTTATGTCGATGACCAGGGAAATGTATTGGCATCAGCTCCGGTAAGCAATACTCCCATCTGGGAAGGTTACGGAGGAATAGACATAGATCCGGTTACAGCAGATCCTTTTGTTTCATACCATATAAATTTCGGAACTCTTGATGCTACCGCATTATTTTCCTATGATCTTTTTCACATGCTTGGAGCTTCCGGTTTGTGGAGAGAAACATATCCTGTGATCGTCAACAGCGAACTGGATACTCCCTACCCGGATGACAGCTTCTGCTGGCCCTACACTTTTATCGGACCTTCTCCTCTCGAAGATCATCGCAGAGTTTATATTTATGCAAACAACTATCAGGGACATGGAGCTGACGGTAATCCTTCTGAAAATGTTTTGATCGCAATTGCTGATTTTAATACTTCGGATATTGATAATCAATCTTCATTGGACTGGACTTATTCAACGATTCCTTTAATGGATGAATGGAATGGAGATCCCTGGATCAGACCTTTTAAAGCCTGTGCAGTTTCGGATGACGGCAAGATTGCTTTTATGGGATATAACACCGAAGATGAGATATTTGTCTTTTATAATGATAATTACGGAGAAGGAGAATACACATATTATTCACAGGATCTTCGTTTCTGGATCGATAATCCTATGAATCAGCAGGGAACGGAATATACTTTTGAGAATGATAATGGGAATCCTTACGATCTCTATTTCGGGATGATCCATGCAGGACATATGAATGCGATCTTTACCGATAATGATATGAAAATTAGAATTACCGGAGCACTCGGACTGCAAGGAGATGATCCTGATGGAGGAGATGGTGTTTACTGGCCCTATGCTATCTATCCGAAAGCATTTGAATTTGATATTGCTTCCCAGTCTTTCAGTTTTTATGATCTTGATTATACAGGTGCAGATCCGGATGATAATATTCCTATGATTCCCTGGGATATTAATGAAGACGGAGCAGTCGATGAATATGATGATGAGGGAAATGTTCTCTGGTACAGTGGATGGCCCATTTATTTTTATGATAATGATACCGCTTTTCATGAAAATGTATTTAAAATTGTAAAGAATGAGGAAAATGGCTGGCTGGCAGCAGTCTGGCATGACGGTTTGAAATCAAAACTTGCCAATGCTGGAGAAGAAGGATATGAGGATTGGATCGAAGTTCCGGAAATTGCAATTTCAGTCTCATCGGATAACGGAGGACACTGGAGTGAACCTATCTTTATGAACTCGCTCGATACTCCCGAACTTACAGATATGATACCGGTTTATGTTTATCCCGGAGATGTTATCGAAGATCTTGGTGATAATCACGGCAGGTTGCATCTCTTCTTTCTCGATGATTACAGTTACGGTTCTTCCATACATGGTTTTGGTTTGAATAACGGCGGGATGTTAAATTATGCAGCCATTGATATCGAATTCCCGGCAGTTTCGGTTGGAGATGGGGAAATTGATGATATTGAATTTACATTACATAATAATTATCCTAATCCTTTTCATGCCAAAACTACGATTTCTTTTTTCACCGCAGAGGACACGGAGGACGCAGAGATAATAATCTACAATATAAAAGGACAGAAAGTGAAACAATTATCAATCGAAAACCGTCAATCCCCGATTGAATGGAACGGGAAAGACGATCATGATCGAAATGTAGCTTCCGGAATTTATTTTTATAAATTGAAAGTTGGGAGACGGTCGCAGACGAAGAAGATGATCTTATTGAAGCGGTAAATCGAAAAAAACCTTCAAGGTTCAGAAAACCTTGAAGGTTTAAATTTATGGGCCCAAGAGGAATCGAACCTCTGTCCGGCAACTGCCGGATATGAGCCGGAAGCATGATTGGATAAAAAATCGACTCGTCGCTGAACTAACGAGTCGAAACATCAATGGGCCCAAGAGGAATCGAACCTCTGACCGTCCGGTTATGAGCCGGAAGCTCTACCAACTGAGCTATAGGCCCTACAATTTTTAAAGTTGTTAAAACAAATTTGCTGTTTTTACTGTCAAGAATTTCCTCTTTATACAAAGGAGATTGAGTAGGATTATTTTTATTTCACATTGAAATTTTCAATGAATTTCATTAGGACATTACTTCTGGTAGGATGACGAAGTTTTCGCAGAGCTTTATCTTCGATTTGCCGGATTCGTTCTCTGGTCACATTGAAAATATTTCCTACTTCTTCCAGAGTTCTGTGATAACCGTCATCTATTCCAAAACGAAGTCTGATCACTCTTTCTTCTCTAGATGTTAATGTCTGCAGGATTTCATCGACCTGTTTTTTCAGTAAAGTTCGTTCCGCCATTCTCTCCGGAGAAATTGTTCCTTTATCCTCGATAAAATCTCCCAACATACTGTCTTCATCATCGTGTCCGATAGGTTTATCGAGAGAAACAGGTTCTTTGGTGATAGCAAGAATGCTTTTAACTTTTTCAATCGGTAGATCAAGTTTATTGGAGATCTCTTCCGGATATGGTTCTCTTCCAAGTTCCTGCAATAGTTTCCTGCTTGCTCGTTTAACTTTATTGATCGATTCGATCATGTGCACCGGAATTCGGATCGTTCTTGCCTGGTCTGCGATCGCTCTGGTTATTGCCTGACGAATCCACCAGGTTGCATAAGTGCTGAATTTGAATCCTTTTCGATAATCGTATTTTTCCACAGCTCTCATCAAACCTGTATTCCCTTCCTGAATCAAATCCAGGAAATCGAGTCCGCGATTATTATACCGTTTGGCAATACTGACAACCAACCTGACATTTGCTTCGATCATATCATTCTTGGAACGCTCTTTCATCTTCTCACCGCGATTGATTTCCCCAAGGAGATAGATCATTTCACTGGCAGTCATTTTGGTTTCTAATTCAACTCTGCGGATTTTCCTGCGAGCATTTTTAATTTTTCTAAGTGTTTCAATAAAAACAGTCGGTTCAACATTTGTATCCTTGTGAACCTGTTTATATTCTTCTTCAGATTTGTTAGCTTTTCTGCCATAAGTGCAAATTTCATCGATGGAAAATCTGCGTATTCTGGAGAGTTGTTTGATCGTTTTCTGGCTGTCATTTATTCTATCGACCAGACTTCTGATCCGGTAAACCATTCTTTTCAAGAGTTTTTCATTATAGGTCAAGCGATTGAATATAGCATGAATTTTAACTCTTTTTTTATCCACTTCAATCTGTTCCAGGACATGTCCTGTATCATCATAATCACTGTTGTCGAGGATTTCTCCGATTTCTTCAAAAATTGTTCTGACTTCTTTGATGACAATGGAAAATTCGTTGATCAAGCGTGCTTCCTGGGATTTATCAACCCAGCTTCCGTATTCGATCTTGAAAATTTGATCGACTTTTACTCTTTTCTCATTATATCTGTGAAAAAAATTCTCCATTTCCCGCAAAGTACTTCCGGACATAAAAATGTATTTATTGATATAACGCTGACCGCTTTCGATCTTTTTGGCAATGCGAACTTCACCTTCTCTATCCAGTAAAGGAACTCTTCCCATTTCTTTGAGATACATTCTGACCGGATCGTCATAATACCTTTTGATCTTGAATTTTTTCGGTGCTTTACTCTTAACTGATACTTTTTTCTTGGTCACTCTTTTATGAGTTTCATCGATCAAAACAATTCCTGTATCTGTTAAGTGAGTAATTATTTCCTCGATCTTATCGAGGTAAATAGGACTGTTCGGTAAAATATTATTGATCTGATTAAAAGTCAGCAGGTCGTTGTTTTTCCTGCCAAGCTCGATCAATTTCGTCAAACATTCGTTATAACTAAGCATTAATTCTCCTTAATATAAGGTCTTTCTAACAACTTTTTTATTTATACCAAGAATCTTTTTTTTCAGTTTGTTTTTCTTTTGAGATAGTTCCTTGAAGTTTTTTCCTTCGAAAATTTTTTTATTTATTTTTTTTAGTTCATCCTGATATTTTCTTAATTTAACCGTTTTAATAACTTCTTCAATATCAACCTTTGGAACATCTTCCATAAGCAACTCAGAGAAAGTATTCCTGGTTATCTCATCCTCTATCAAATCCAGCAAGCCGGCAACCTGGTTAATGTTCTCAATATGCTCAGCAATTTGCTCAAAAATTTTTTCATATATTCCTGATAAAAAATAATCTGAATTCAGCTGTTCTGCAACTTTTTTATAATAAGATTTTTCATTTAAGATGATTTTGAGCAGATCACGCTCCTCCTGAAATCTGGAGATTTCAGTTTTTTCTTCTTTTTTTACTTTTTGAAAATACTTTTTTCTTCTCCTGGAAAGAATGGAATGTTCTGATATTTTAAAGGTTTCAGCTATCTCTTTGGCAAAAAGTTCCTGAGAAATTTCCTCGGTCATTTCGTTCAGAACATCGAACAAAAGATTCAGTTTTGTTTTCTGATCGAGGTTAAGATTTTTATCCTCAAAGATAAATAAAGGTAACTTTTTTGCGTTTTTGATCTTATTTTCGAGAGCTTCATTTCCATTTTTAAGCAGGAAACTATCTGGATCATCATCAATCGGCAGCTCGATTATTTTTGCGTTTGCTCCTTTTTTAAGCACATTGGAAGCTGCTCTGATCGCTGCTTTTCGACCGGCAATATCTCCATCATATAAAAGATAGAAATTATTTGTGTACCTGCTTAATAAATTTATCTGGGAATCGGTCAGGGAAGTTCCGAGAGAAGCAACGGAATTGGTGAATCCTTTTTCATAAAGACGGAGGAAATCCAAATAACCTTCGGAAATCAGGGCAAAATCTTTTTTGGAAATTTCGTAACGAGTTGAGAACAGACCGTATAATTCATTTCCTTTAATATAAATTTCAGTTGTGGGAGAATTTATATATTTTCCCCCGGATTGATCTTCCGCTAAAGTCCTTCCTCCGAAAGCAATGATTTTCCCGTTTACAGAATGGATCGGGAACATTAAACGGTTGCGGAAAATGTCATAAGTTCCTTTCTCATTTTCTCCAAATAAACCTGTTTTCATCAGGATCTGCTCATTGATATTATTTTTAAGAAGATAATTCTTCAATCCGGCAAAACTATCCAGAGCATAACCGATTTCAAATTTTTTGATGGTTTCCGAAGATAGATTCCGTTTGATCAAGTATTCTTTTGCATATTTTCCGAATTTCTCCAGGTTTTCCCTGAAATGATGATTTGTGAGAGTATAAATTTTATAGATCAGGTCTTTTCGAGTTTGTTTCTTTTTATCAACTTTTGTTTCCTTAAAAGTTATGCCTGCTCGATGGGCGAGTTTTTTCAAAGCTTCAAAAAAGGAAATTTTTTCATAATCCCGCACAAAAGTGATAACATTTCCGGATTTCCCGCAGCCGAAACATTTAAAAATCTGTTTTTTCTCACTCACTACAAAGGATGGAGTTTTCTCGTCATGGAACGGGCAACGGGCTTTATAATTGCTTCCTGCCCGTTTTAACGGAAAATAACTACCGATCACATCAACGATGTTGTTGTGTTCGAGAATACTGTCTATTTGAGATTGATCCATTTTCCTATTTCCTGTAGTTCATAACTTGTTCTGAATCCCTTTTTCATCAAGATATTCTTTTTAGGGGAAACGGAACAAGTTCCGAACTACAATTTGAGGTTAATTTAACACTCCAGTTTGATAACAGTTACTCCATCTCCTCCGGTTTCCGGTGGGGGAGTAAAAAAGCTATTTATTTTTCTGCTTTTTCTGAGATACTGTCTGATCTTTGAACGCAGAGCTCCGGTTCCTTTTCCATGCACGATTCGAACTAAATTCAATCCGCTCAAAAGGGCATTATCGATAAATTCTTCAATTAAAGGTAAAGCTTCGTCGAATGTACATCCCAGAACTTTTAATTCAAATTTTATCTCTTTCTCAGGGATTTTGATCTTCTTTCTAAACTCGCTTTTTTTTATTTTTGTTTTTTCAATTTGAAATAGATTTCTGGAATTAGTTGTATAAATGATATCATTAACTTCAACTTTAATACTATTATCTTTTATCTCGATGATCTCTCCGGAAGTTTCGATATCTTTTACCCAAACCTGTTGTCCAACTTGTGGTTCGAGTAAAGGTATTTTTTTTTCTTCAGTTAACAATTCGTCCTGTTTTCCGAATTCTCGGTTCAGTTTTATAACCTTGTTCAAAGAACTTTCATAAAGAGATTTTTTCTTCTTCTTTTCTTCTTTTTTGATAGCAGAAATTTCAGCATTCAGTTCTCTTTGCAGAGATGTTAAAAATTCTCTCATTTCCCTGATAGACTTCTTTTTC
>Ga0136651_10002045_pt1 | contig 11091 bp, 3 predicted proteins | sample Mar14236cmmetaG_FD_94867 | JGI IMG/M metagenome (GOLD analysis project Ga0136651, IMG submission 94867) | Marine hydrothermal vent microbial communities from Guaymas Basin, Gulf of California to study Microbial Dark Matter (Phase II) - Marker... ...
CAGCCTATGAGTATCGATACATTTCCTACCATTTAACAAAAGGGGATTCCGAAGTTTTTAATTGGGTACGTACAGATAAAACTTCACAGACCATTACCTTTTCATCCAGCGATGAAATCAATTTGCAAAAATTTGAGGTTAGAGCAGTAGATAATGAAGGAGCGGTTGATCCTACTCCTGCCCAAAAACATTTTTATACGCCGAGAACAATTCCACCACAGGTTACGATTTTAAAACCCATGGTGGATGATCAGTATTTTGTCTTAGAGCAAACAACTGACTGGTGGCATGGAATTCAGCTAATATTTACCGGTACAGATGCGGATGGTGTTATCAAATCTTATGCTTATTCAGTTGACAAAAAGCCTTTTATTGAAACCCAGGACACAATGCTCTTTATTGGGCCTGACCAATTCGCTACTCCATTGGCTGGCGAGCACACGATTCGTGTTATTGCCAAAGATAATACAGATTTAATCTCACTGGATACGGCAGAAGTAAAATTTAGTATGATCAAGCCCACTTTTAATAAAACCTTGCTTATTTTAGATGAAACAAATGAAAACAATTGGCCGGCAGGCATATCAGCAACAGACGATTCTGTTGATTTATTTTACAGAGAATTATTTGCCCTTGAGGATGATAATCAATGGGATGAATGGGACTATCATGAACAGGGCCCGCCTTTACGTGAGATCCTTGGTCAATATAAAGTATTGGTTTGGCATGGAGACGATCGTCCAACACTGGGGCCTCATGCTTTATCTGAAAATCAGGAATTATTTAAGGATTATGCCAGTGTTGGTGGCAATTTTGTCTTAAGTGGCTGGAGAATGATAAAATCTTTTGCCTGGCGTTCCAGTCTGCCTTATAGCTTCCCAGAAGAAGATTTTGTTCATAAATATTTACACATAAAAAGGATAGATGAGTCTATATTAGGTTCAAATTTTACACATGCTGTGGGAAACAGTGGTTTTTCAACTTTGCATGTTGATTCGTCAAAATTAGCAAATGTCTTTCCTTTTTATGGTGCACTTTCTCAAATCAATTTAATCGTTGAACAAGGAGCCTTTACAAAATCAATTTATGCTTATGGGACCACTGAAAATTCAAAATTTCCACAATATCGTGGGCAGGTTTGTGGATTGCTTTATTACGGAACAACTTTCAGATCTGTGGTTTTAGGATTTCCGTTATTTTTCATTGAAAAAGAAGATGCTAAAAAAGCAGCTGAAGAAATTTTGCAAAGCCTGAAGATTAAGTGAGGTCCAGGATGCGAAAAATAATTCTGTTTTCATTTACATTAATCGCAATCTTTTATTTAAATTTACAGGCCGGAAATACAGGGAAATTAGTAGGTGTAGTGGTTGATCGGGATACTGGTGAACCATTGATCGGGGCAAATGTGATTATAAAAGGTACCTTACTCGGTGCTGCTACAGATTTAAATGGGTACTATTACATTATAAATATTCCACCCGGGACGTATGAAGTCGAATTCTCTTATGTCGGTTATCAATCGCTTACGGTAAAAAATGTTCGTATAAATGTGGATTTAACAACAGAATTGAATGCCAAGCTAAGCAGTACTATGCTGGAGACAGAAGCAATTGAAGTAATGGCAGAAAGATCGGTCATTCAACGCGACCTAACTTCAACAAAAAAATATGCCAGCGGACAGGAACTTAACGAGTCGCCTGGAATTGAATCCTCCGCTGATGTTTTTAAAGTATTTGGCGGCGCTGTATTGGATACAAGACCGCAATCATTGGATTTAGGCAATGGCATGCGCCTACAGGTTAGGGATGAAAGTGTTAAAGATGTACACATTCGTGGGGGGCGTGGTGGAGAAATTCTGTTTATGGTAGATGGTGTTCCTATGACCCACCCTCTTTATGGTGGGCGCAGTGTGCTTGAGCTGAATGTTAATGATATTGAAGAGATTGAATTAATTACCGGTGGTTTTAATGCCGAATACGGTCAGGCGCAATCGGGAGTAATTAACATAACTACCAAATCCGGTAAAACGAATTTTGAATCAAGTTTTGAATATAAGAACGATCATTTTTTAAATGTATTTGGCGCCTCTTACAAAACCGATTACTTTGCTGCCAGTGTCAGCGGGCCATTCCTACCTACGGAAGTTTGGCTGAAAAAGAGTGGTTTGGATTTACCGGGACGATTTAGCTACTATCTGTCTGCTAACGGCACCATTACCAATACACCCTATGATAACCATCGTCAAAGAGAAACATTAAATTATCTGGGTTTAAAGTTCAAAGAACGACAGGATAATGCTCTAAATATAAACGTTAAACTCGATTGGGATAATGAAAAAGGGCTTTTTGCTGCACTGAGTTATCATGGTACAATTAAAGATTGGAGCCGTTTTGATTGGTTATGGCGCTATTATCCGGACCACACAGTTGATTACCATCGAAGGATTGATAACTTAAATTTTAAAATCAGACATGCCCTGTCAAAATCAACTTTTTATAATATTAATTTTGGATATTTAACAGTAAATTACCAGTCCTCCTTAAACGGAAGACGCCCAGTTGATTTCTGGCAATTTTATCCAGATTCTGCTTCTTTTGCAGAAGGGAAGGGATTAACTTATGATGCTTACCATGCGCAGTATGGTAAAACTTTGCCCTATCGTATTGAGCGCTTTGTGGAACCACCGACGATTGATCCCGTTACTGGATTTTTTGATGTAAACGGCTTTGAAACCGCCTGGCGAGATGATAATACTAGAACGTTTACTTTCAGGGGAGATATCTCATCGCAGGTTGATGAACGTAATTTGGTGAAGTTTGGCCTTGAGGCGCAATACAATGATCTTCAATATGTAGATATTCAGGATGGAGGGCTTTCTTTATCACCATATGGAAATTATATTTTTAAGAATGGGGATCCGTATCCTCAACCTCCTGGTCCTTTTCCAGAATTTGGACAAAACCGCTGGGTCTTCCATACATATCCTTGGATTGGTGCTGCCTACATTCAAGACAAATTTGAACATTCATCTTTGATTATTAATGCTGGAATGCGGTTTGATTGGTTTGCACCAGGAACCATTGTCCATGATAAAGAATGGAAAAAACAGTGGGAATTGGCTACAGGTTTAAAAGCCAACTGGAAATCACTACTTTATACCTTAAGTCCACGTTTTGGTATCTCTTTTCCATTTTCGATAAACACAGTATTGTTCTTTTCGTATGGACATTTTACACAAATACCTGAGCTACAATTTTATTACCGGGATCCATATACCGGCTCGTTTACGGGTAATCCCGGTTTAAATTTTGAAAAAACCATTTTATATGAATTTGGATTTACACATAAGCTGGGTAATTTCTGGTCGCTGGATGTAAAGAGCTATGCCAAGGATATTTCAGAACAGGTGGGTACGACTCACCTCAAAACAGCATTTGGAATTCCGGTTGACCTGTATGATAATGTTGGTTATGCCAGAGCGAGAGGTATTGAATTTGAGGTTAATAAGCGGCGCTCCTCCTATATTTCAGGTCGCATTAACTATACTCTACAATGGGCTAATGGCTACTCTTCCTCTGCATTTGATGATTACATCCGTTCAATCAATGATTTTCCGAAGCCGATCAGGGAAAGAAGGCTGAGTTGGGATGTACGTCACCAGGTTGTTATTCAGGCTACTTTAAATGCTTTGGCCAATGAACATATAAAGCTGTTTGGCATAAAACTGCCTGATAAATGGGATATTACTATCCTTTCAAATATTTCTTCGGGGTTACCATATACGCCAGGAACTACTGATCCATATAAAGCACAAGTTAAAGAGAACACGGCTGAAGGACCGCCAATTTACAATACCGATTTAAAATTTAAAAAATATTTCCAATTGGGTGAAAAGGGACCACAACTCGTTTTTTACATTGATATTTTCAATTTATTTGATCAAAAAAATATTCAAATCGCTTATGGATTCAATCCCTGGACAGGAAAACCATATCGTTTTGGTGATGTTTATTTTGATACACCTTTGGGTTATAATTGGAAAGAAATGCGTGTTTTACTAGATCCTCGTCAATTTTCAACCGGTCGCTATGCTAAGTTAGGTATATCAATAAAATTTTAATTGAGGGAAATTACAGATGAAAAATAGACCTGTAAAAAGTATTCTGATGATTTTGATTTCTTTACAATTCATTTTGGCACAAGGTTTTCAAGCCTCCCTTGATTGGAAAATTACCAAAAAGAGCCGGGTGAGACAGGTCATTACAAACGTTGGTACTCTTTTAGGGCATCCGCTTGAATTAAATTATCCGGGATTGATTCGTTGTGAATTCCCACCGGGAAGTGGAGAAGAACATCATGGCGAAGGAGGCATTTGGATAGGTGCCATTACGCCTGATAATGATACATTAGTAACAACTACGGTAAGTTGGTCTACACCGCCTTATTGGGAAACCTATCCTTCGGATGCTGATTGGGATACCATTTGGGTTGTTAATAAGGGAGAAGTGGTAGATATCCCTTATTGGCCGAATTACAAAGGAGTTTCGGATCAGGATTTTGTAATGCGTTACAATGATTATGGTCCATTAAGTTTGAAAGATGAAAGGCACAAGCCGCTTTATCTTGAATTTATTCAAACAACATACAGCTACAGTAGCCCGAAAAGTTTAAGTGAAATACTCATTCATCAGTATTACGTGACTCCTGTAAAGTTTGATCTGAAAAAAGTGTTCGTAGGAATCTGGTTAGATCCAAATGTAGGCGTTATTGAAAACGGAGCAAACTGGTTTGATGATTATTCATGGTTTGAGCCTAACCTGAAGTTGGCTGTAGGAGCAGATAATCCTGGAGGTACAGATGGAGATGCCATAAGCCCAATTGGTGTGATGCCCATCTTGCCCAAAACCGTAGATTTAAGACGGATTGTCTGGTCATGGACATGGGGTAACACAGCTTTAGCCCCGGGCATGGTACCGCCAACTGATCTGGAAAAGTATCGTCAATTATTGACGCCTGGGGTAATTATGCAAAATCAGCTTACACCGTCGGGCTCACACTTTGTATTATCCTTTGGGCCGTTTGATCTTACTGTTGGCGATACTTTAAAATTTGGTGTTGCAGAAATTCTGGGTGAAGGATTGGAAGGAGTTGTTTCTAATGCCCGGGCAGTTAAATTACTGATTGAAAAAGATTTTGCCGTTCCTTCACCGCCACCAGCACCTCCATTGCGTGTGGAAACGGATAATCATAAAGTACGATTAATCTGGGAGCCTACCGACGAGGTGAACCCGGAAACTTACAAGGATTCGGCTCGTGGTGATGGCGCCGAACAACCTTTTGAGGGATACCGTGTTTACAAAAGCACAGTTTCATTACAAGGCCCATGGACTTTGATTGCAGAATACGACATTGAAGGAAATGAATTTGGTAATAATTTAGGATTAAAACATGAATACACTGAAGAACTACTGCTCAATAATTTTGAATACTATTACTCTGTTACTGCCTTTTCCAAACCGGATTTAATGCTGAACTGGCCTTCTCTTGAATCGAGTATTGAAGCAAATGCCGTCACGGTAACACCAGGGCCTGCGCCTCCGGAAACAGTAGGTGAGGTAGCTGTTGTGCCGAATCCTTATCGTGGCGATATCGATTATAACAAGTTCAATCCACCATGGGAAAGACCAGGCGGCAGTAGGACACGTTGGATGGAGCAGGATCGGCGCATTCAATTCATTAACTTACCGAAAAAATGTGAGATTAAAATTTACACATTGTCTGGTGAACTGATTACTACCATTCAACATGATGATCCGTTTAAGGGCTATGAAGACTGGAATTTAACATCTTCAGTAGGGCAGGCAGTGGCCAGTGATATATATTTGTTCAGTGTACGTGATCTAATAACTGGTAAAACGCAGGTTGGTAAATTTGTAATAATTAAATGAAGACAATTATGAGAAAAATACATATTCTAATAAGCATATTGTTAATCACATCGTGTTTAATGGCGCGGCAAAAAATTGGTTTTGTCGGAGCAGCAGCTGACCTTACACAATTAACCGATGAAGAACGCGCTGCTTATGATTGGTTAAAATTACATTACAATACCGTATTTATTCCTATCAATTCGATTGAACAGGATGCAAGTATTTTAAATACGGTAGAAGTTCTGTGGTGGCATCACGACATGAGTAATACCACTCCCAGCGCTGCTCAGAAATCAGTTGTCGTAGAGGCATTTAAAGATTTTTTGCGTCAGGGTAAGGGGTTGCTTTTAACCGGATTTGCTCCGCAGTATGTAGTTGATCTTGGAGTTGAAGATACTGCACCACAGGAAGTGCATCGTGGTTTAACAACCAGCGGAAATTGGGGTTTCTACGCCCTTGACACTGAACATCCAATTTTTAATGGTTTGAGCAGGCCATTTTATACACTTTCGGCCGGTTTGCAGGTGTGGAACAGCATTTGTTGGTGGAATAATCCATCTTTTTTTGATGGGAAGTGGTTAGCTGATGTTGAATGGCAATCCGGTACGCTGGTTACGGCAGGAGAATATCAGCTTGGCAGCGGTAAAATCATTGTTGTTGGGGCCGGGGCATATGATTGGTACATTGAAAACGGAACAAATAGTTATCGTTCTAATCTGGAAAAGTTCACACAAAATATTCTGACTTATTTAACCCCACCCGAAAAAATTAAACTGGTTTTTCTGGGAAACAGTGAACAGGTCACCAGTTTAAGTCTGGAAGAACAAGCTGCGTATCACTTTGCAGATAGCATCGCACAGTGTCAATATTTGTCGTTTACTCAATTAATGAACGACACTAGCCAACTTAATGGTCATCAGGTGGTTTGGTGGCATTTTGATGAATCATTAACCTTGCCAACTGTAGCTTTAAATACAAAGGTAATTGAGGCATTTAACAGGTATTTGGAAAAGGGATATGGATTGTTGCTAACCGGTTTGGCAGCGCAATATGTGGTTGATCTGGGTATCGAAACAAACGAACCTGATGTTTTAGAAAAAGACAGCACTACTAGCGGCATTTCCGGTTTTTATCGTAAAGTAGCTTCACATCCTATTTTTGAAGGACTGTTGAATCCGCTTTTAACTATAAATAGTGGCATGGAGATAGAGCTTCAAAATTGTTACTGGCAGCCTGCGGATCATTTTAATGGCATCTGGTTAGCAGATGCAGAATTTCCTAAAGATATGGTTGCCATTTGTGAGTATCGCGTGGTAACTGGAAAGGTTATCGTAGCAGGTTATTCGGCTTTTGAATGGGCAAAACTCAATTACAATACTTATCGTCAAAATCTCTTCCAGTTAACTGAAAATATGATTACGTATTTGGCAGAGAAAACGATTTTTCTGCCGGATGGTAAAATGGCCGAATGGGATTTTGATGAAAAAAGTGGCAGGGTTGCTCATGAAAACGTATCAGAAAGCAATTTTAAAATTGAATCTAATTTCCCGCAAACTGAGTGGAAAGTCGGCGTATTTGATCAGGCTCTGCGTTTAGATGGATATTCAACTGTGGTAAGCGGACAGTTGCCGGAGTCTTTTTACAGCCGGGCAGCTTTGTCCGTAAGCAGTTGGTTAGCTATTGAAGCAAATCCTGTACGGGAAGCAGCTGTCATAAATCAACAAACTTCTACAAAAGGTTTTATTTTAGGAATAGGGAAATTAGGCAATCCTTTTTTTGCCATTGCCACAATTGATGGAACATGGAGACGTGTAGAGTCCTCTGAAGTTGTTCCAAAAAATAAATGGTTTTTACTTACAGCAACTTTTTCTGAAAACGGCCAGCTTAAATTGTATATGAATGACGAATTGATCGCACAAACATCCTTTTCTCCCCAACAATGGGCGCCTGCCACAGAAGTACCCATTGAAATAGCCCTCAACTCCAAGAGCGAATACTCAGGTATTTTTCCCATGGGCGTGATCAATGGATTGATTGACCAAAGCCGGATGTACAATCGAGCACTTACGGATGAAGAGATTCAACAATATTACCAATCCACATCAAATAATTTGCTGGCGCCTGATTTTACTATTCCGCAAAGCCGTTTCGCGCAGGATTTTCATCGGCCAAAATATCACGCTCTACCGCCGGCCAACTGGACCAATGAAGCTCATGGATTGATCTATTATAACAACCGTTATCACCTTTTCTATCAGAAAAATCCCAATGGGCCATATTGGGAGCAGATTCATTGGGGCCATTTAAGCAGTGTAGATTTGTTACACTGGAAAGAGGAACCAATTGCTCTAGCTCCTCAGGCAGGTATTGATCAGCGTGGAATCTGGTCTGGCTGTACAGTGAATGATAACGGGCAATTAAAAGCTATGTACACCGCTGTTGACGGTTTCAAGGCACGAATGGCATTGGCAATAGCAGATGAACAGGCGAAACATTTTCAGAAATTAGGAGCAGTTCTACAAGCCCCGCCAGAGAGTTATGACCATTTGGATTTCAGAGACCCTTTTATTTGGAAGGACAAAGGTTTTTGGTACATGATTATTGGCTCAGGTATTCGCAATCAGGGAGGGACGGTTTTTCTTTACCGTTCAAACAATTTGATCGATTGGAATTTTTTGCATCCATTAAAAATTGGCAACATAGCACAGTCCGGTGAATTTTGGGAGATGCCTATCTTCTTTAAACTAAAGGATCGCTGGATTTTACTAGTAAATAAAACACCAACGCCTAATAATCCGGCTAAAGCATTGTACTGGACTGGCGCCTGGCAGGATGAACAATTCATTGTTGATCATGAGGCTCCAAAAGCTCTGGAGTTAATTAATCATCTTTTGAGTCCTACAATTGTATATGATCAGCAGGGACGACTGGTGGCCATTGGTATTATTCCGGATCAAAGATCACAAGAATTGAATTATAAAGCCGGCTGGGCACATCTTTATTCATTGCCCAGAGTCTGGACCTTATCTAATTCCGGAGAAATCATCCAACAACCGCTTCCCGAACTGGAATTATTGCGTTCGGAAGTAATTTCAAAAAGCAATTTAACTATTGAGAGCGGAGTGCAGGGTTATTTGGGCGAAACCTTATATGATCAACATGAAATTATTGTTGAGTGGCATAATGTCAATGCTACTCGTTTTGGAGTATCACTCTATCAGGCGGCAGATCGAAGTGAATTTACAAGTTTGTATTTGGATGTATCTACTTCTGAATTGGTGATTGATCTGTCAAACTCATCGTTGTTAGATGGGGTGGATAAGGGAATCTATAGGGCCACATTACCAGACACGGTACAGAATGATTTAAAATTAAGAATTTTTGTGGATCATTCCGTCCTGGAAGTTTTTGTTAATGGACATTGGTCGTTTGCTAAAAGAATATTTCCATCTAATTCCGAGAGTTTCAGAGCGGACCTGTTTTGCGAAGGAGGAACGGCAAAGATCAATAATTTAAAGATTTTTAAGATAGCCTCCACGCCAATGGCTTTGGAACAAACCCGGACAAAAATCAAATTGAATCCCCAAAATTTTGAATTGACCAATCCCTTTCCAAATCCTTTTAATAGCGCAACAAACATCCAACTTAAATTGGAAAAAACATGTATGGTAAAATTCAATATTTATACTATTACAGGGCAACAAATTTACAGTTTACACCTACCCAATCCAATGGCTCAAGGGAAATATCGTTTGAGATGGCAGGGAATTGATGACCATGGCAGGAGCTTGGCCAGCGGGATCTACATCGCTCAGATAAGAATAGATCAACAGAATGTAACTAAAAAACTAATTTTGTTGAGGTGATATCATGGCACATAAATGGATTTTATTGATCTGTATTTTATTTCTGTCTGCCAGTATTTCATGTAAAGAATCACAATCAGCTGATAAACCAGTATTTAGTGAAAAGTTTCGGCCACAAATTCATTATACTCCGAAAAAAAACTGGATGAATGATCCTAATGGGATGTTTTTCTTAAATGGTAAATTTCACTTGTTCTATCAATACAATCCTTTTGGTGATCGTTGGGGACATATGAGTTGGGGACATGCAGTAAGTAAAGATCTTGTCCATTGGCAACATTTACCACTGGCCTTGCCAGAAGAAAATGGCGTGATGATTTTTTCCGGAAGCGCAGTCGTTGATTACAAGAATACCAGTGATTTTTCCAAAAATGGTGAAATTCCGATTGTTGCTATTTATACCGGTTATCGGGAGAGCGATGGTCTGCAGTTTCAATGCATAGCTTACAGTCTGGACGAGGGATTAACCTGGAAAAAATATGTTGGCAATCCGGTAATCGATACTGGCTCAAAAAATTTTCGTGATCCAAAAGTATTCTGGTATGAGCCAGAGCAAAAGTGGGTAATGGTGGTGGCCCTGTCGGTTGATCGAAAAGTACAGTTTTATCAATCGAAAAATTTAAAACATTGGCAGTTGCTAAGTGAGTTTGGACCAGCTGGGGCGGTCAAAGGGATTTGGGAATGTCCGGATCTTTTTCAGCTTCCGGTGGACGACAATCCGGAGATTACAAAGTGGGTTCTTACCGTCAACCTGGGTTCACACAGCATTTCCGGTGGATCAGGTGCACAATACTTTATTGGACATTTTGATGGCAGACGATTTATTCCTGACCAATCTTTGAAAAACAAGTTTAATTACGACTTACCTGATGGCAAGTTAATCGCTGATTTCGAAGGTAATTCTTATGGCGAATGGCATTTAAGCGGAGATGCCTTTGGAAAGGTTCCTGCCAAAGGCACGCTGAATAATCAAAATCCGGTTTTTGGCTTTTTGGGAAAGGGGCTGGTTAACAGCTTCAATCATGGCGATGCAACAACAGGAAAACTGATTTCTCCACCGTTCAGGATAGATCGTGATTACATTAACTTTTTGGTTGGTGGAGGAAGTAGTGGATCGACGGCAGTGCGCTTAAAAGTGAGCGATAAAATTTTATTTTCAACATCCGGGCAGAACAGTGAAATGTTAGAATGGCAATCCTGGAATGTAAGCCCTTACAAAGGGAAAATGGCTACGATCGAAATTATTGATTCAACCAGAGGTGGATGGGGGCACATCCTGGTGGATCATATTTTTC
>Ga0136651_10002047_pt1 | contig 11080 bp, 6 predicted proteins | sample Mar14236cmmetaG_FD_94867 | JGI IMG/M metagenome (GOLD analysis project Ga0136651, IMG submission 94867) | Marine hydrothermal vent microbial communities from Guaymas Basin, Gulf of California to study Microbial Dark Matter (Phase II) - Marker... ...
ACATAAATTAATATTACTTTGACCATGGGGTGTTAAATTTGGAGCAATTTTGTCATTTATTTTTCACCCGGTTTTTAAGCTAAGGTTAGAAATCTGATTTTTGGCAAAAATCGGAGATCGAGGGCAGACACACAGGTCTGCCCCTACCGAACCCTACATAAGCTTAGAGTTTGTTTGGGTGATCAATGTTGGTGGTGACGGTCTACAAATGTTTAGCTCAAATTCTCCAGCCAGTTTACCCGGTAATTTGAGCAAACCAAGTTCATGTTTCTTATGTTTTTCATCAAATGTATAAAATGCATCAACATCATAAGTGATAGCGGAAGCTAAGTGAATTGCGTCAGGTGTGCCAACAGTTTTGCCACCAAAATCAGTATTATGGCTTATGTAGTAGTCCCTAATTTTATGAGCCAACTGGGCTATTTTTAGTGTTGTTTCTATACATAAAATGTTGGGGCGCTTAAACAAATCTGGAAACATGTCTTTTTTATCAGCCGGTAATTTGCCACTTAAAACCTCTGTGAGCGTAATTGCTGAGGTTATTAAAATTAGTTTATCGGCATCGATCAACTGGACTTGTTTTTGTATTTCCGCTAATTCTCCTGGTCTATGTTCTTCCCCTTTAAAAAAGGCATAGAAAATACAGGCATCCCAATAGATCGTTTTTTTCTTATCGCCATTCATTTCTAATATTTTGGATAAATTTGTTGGTGGATGCATTACCTGTCGCATCCGGGGCAATGCCTGCAAAACTACCTAGCGTCGGTAATTCTTTTTTATCTGGGTGTATTTCTATCTCATGCACTTCTACTTGTTCTGGATGATGATGATTGGCAAGATAAGTCAACTTACCCGTCACGGTAATATATTGCCCTACTGCCAAGTCCAAGGTTTTTATTAATTGAGTCTCATCAACCTGACAATGAACTTCAGTGGCACCGAGGGTTGGATAAATCACATATCGGTTATCATCACTCACTCCAAGTCTCCCACTGATTGAACCCAAAGCATATTCATTTTGCTTTTTTAATTTATTAATTTTTGGCGTTTGAGTTAATGTTTGTCGGTAATGTAAAAACACGACAAAATTTAGAACTTCTTTAAGTTCGTAAGAATAAAGCCCCTGAAGGTTGTTTATAATTTGGCGTTGTATTTGTGTGTCCATAATCAGTTATTAGTTATCAGTGATAACACGTTATGCAAACTCGTATGATGCAGAACATCAATTCAGTCCTTCCCAAATAGAATTGTTCTCCGTTACTGCGTTTGGGAACGAGAAAAAAAATAGTATTTTTTATAGAATAACATTCTATATTCTAACACGAAAAATAAAAAGGCAAACTTTTTAAAATTTTCCTTTGATAAGGGCAACCAACTGGAATGAAAAGACGCGAAGCAAATCAATTTGCTCCGCATAGCAACATGCATTACTGTTAGCTCTTAAAAAATGTTAATTTAATTTGAAAAACAAAAAAAATTGACTAAACCAAGCCCTCGTGCCCTGAAAATATACACGATGATATTTTATCCGAAGCTTTTACCCAGACAAGATTTAGTGTAGAATTCACCATTCCAGAAAATGTTCAAAAGGAATGTCACTGAAATTTGATGTATACTGGAGTCCAAAGCTTTAGCTTTTTTTATTTCATAACAACGAGGAAATGAGACACAATGACACCTATTCAGGAAGGAGATTTTATCCAAAGCATTGCCGATGCTTTCCAGTTTATTTCTTATTATCATCCGGTAGATTACATCAAGGCTTTAGGAAAAGCCTACGAGCGTGAAGAATCGCCGGCGGCTAAAGATGCGATGGCGCAAATTTTAGTCAATTCCCGCATGAGCGCAGAAGGGCATCGCCCGATTTGCCAGGATACCGGTATTGCGGTCGTTTTTCTGAAAATTGGGATGAATGTGCGTTGGAAAACGCAAAGAAGTATCATAGACATGGTTAATGAAGGGGTGCGACACGCCTACCTACATCCCGATAACGTCTTACGTGCATCGGTACTGGCTGATCCCGCCGGAATACGTAAAAATACTAAAGACAATACACCGGCGGTGGTACACACAGAAGTTGTCCCAGGAGACACCATCGAAGTCACTATTGCTGCCAAGGGCGGCGGTTCTGAAAATAAATCAAAGTTTGTCATGCTCAATCCAAGCGATAGTTTAGTGGATTGGGTTATTAAAACCGTTCCTCAAATGGGTGCTGGTTGGTGTCCCCCTGGCATATTGGGCATTGGTATTGGTGGCACCGCTGAAAAAGCCATGTTATTAGCCAAAGAATCATTGATGGCACCGATTGATATTCAAGAATTACAAGCACGGGGTGCCTCTAACCGAATTGAAGAACTGCGTTTGGAACTCTATGAAAAAGTCAATGCTTTAGGGATAGGCGCACAAGGCTTAGGGGGATTAACGACGGTATTAGATGTCAAAATTCTCGACTATCCGACTCATGCCGCCTCTCTACCAATAGCCATGATTCCCAATTGTGCAGCGACTCGCCACGCCCATTTTGTCATGGATGGCAGCGGACCAGCACATTTAATCCCCCCTCGTTTAGATGAATGGCCCCAAATCACATGGGAAGTAGGGGCCCAAACCCGTCGCGTAAACCTTGACACCATCACACAAGATGAAATTGCCCAATGGCAACCGGGTGAAACTTTATTACTCAGTGGTAAATTACTGACTGGGCGCGATGCCGCTCATAAGCGAATTGCCGATTTATTTGCCCAAGGTAAACCCCTTCCAGAAGGCTTAGATTTGAAAGGTCGTTTTATCTATTATGTGGGACCGGTTGACGCGGTGCGTGATGAGGTTGTTGGACCGGCAGGACCCACAACAGCAACACGCATGGATAAATTCACCGATATGATGCTAGAAAAAACAGGCATCATTGGTATGGTTGGTAAATCTGAGCGGGGTCCCCAAGGCATTTCCGCTATTAAGAAACACAAAGCTGTGTATTTAATGGCAGTAGGCGGTGCCGCCTATTTGGTATCCAAAGCCATTCGCGCCTCACGAGTCATCGCATTTGCAGATTTAGGCATGGAAGCGATACACGAATTTGAAGTACAAGATATGCCGGTGACTGTAGCGGTGGATACCAAAGGGGAATCGGTGCATCAAACTGGACCAGCGGAGTGGAGAGCTAAGATTGAAAAACGCCTTTGATTGTAAGGGCAAATTGTAGGGGCGAACCTGTGTATTCGCCCTCTCTATTAAAAGGGTGGTGGGTAACATATAGTGTTCATTTGGGTGACAGGGACCGGCAATATTAAAAATTTTCTTCATAAAAATCTCCCTTCGAGCTAAGTCACTTTAACACCCAACGATATGAATCGTTTTTTGAGCAACTGACTTGGTTTGCCACAAAATTTTTTGTTCCCATGATGGCGTTTTTCGTCTATCAAAGACAATTAACCAACCTTCAGAACAAGCCTGCTTATCCATATAATTCGCTAATTGCCGTTTGCCCTGTTGATAGGTTTTATCACTATAGTGCCGTTTCAATTCAATGGGATATTTTAAATCTTGATAATGCACACATAAATCTAGTCGCCCTTTTCCAGAAGCCATTTCGCGTGAAATTTTACCCCCACTATTAACGATTCGCTGCAAAAATGCTTGTAAAATGAGATGCGGTGCTGCTTCTTTATATTGATACCGCTCAACCAAAATCTCACTGTTTTCGCGCCAAAATTGCTGAAAGTCAGATAGGAGCCGTTTCATATCCAGTTTGCCCTTGACTAAATAAGCGGAAGCCTTCTGATGATGATGTTTCATCATGTCCATTTGTGAGCGATAATTCAAAGTGCGAATAATTACCTCACCATAAATCGGATTTGAGGGAGCCAACTGGTCAGTAAACTCTGTCAACAAACCCAAATCCAGCACATATTGATAGTCATCATCAAGCAAGTCATAGCTTTCAATTTCTCCGAGAATCACCGGTTCAACGATGCGCTGTACTCGCGCCTCTTTTAAACGTTCCATCAGACTGTCGATGTGAGTATCACGACGCATAATCAAGGTTTGCGCCGCTTGTTCAACCTGTTTTGAATTAATGGTTTGTGAAAAATCGTTGTGACAGATTTTGACAACCATCTCCCGGACAATGGCATTGACTAACCAAGGTTGTCCTTGCGTATAGTCATAAATTTTTTCAATCACGGTAGGCGAAAAAACTTGCCCAGTTTGCTCAGTATGTTGGCTATAGAGACTAGCGATTTCTTCAAGGGTAAAATTTCGTAACGTTAAGGATTCAGAAACAATATTAAACGGACTGGCACTGCCCAGTGTTTCCCGTTCTTCACGAATTTTACCTTTGTAATCACGGATATTTCGCATACCCACGAGTGCGATGGAATGGACGAAAAAATATCGGATCGGTTGATATACCCATCTCGCAATTGCCGTAAAAATCCAATGAGAGTGCCATTTGATAAGCAATCGGCTTCGTCAAAAAAAATGACTAAGGGCTTATCTAATGCTTCACAAAAATAGGTTAAAGCTTCTATCAAAGCGACATTGAAATCGGCATAATTAATCTGTTCGGCAAAAGAATAGCGCTTCAATGTTTTGTGAAATTTGATCCTGGTTTTTATTACTCTGATAATGGCGGCTATACCTTCTTTCGCATCAACGATTCCCTGCACAGTTTCCAATGAACAATACAAGGCATAATAATCCCCACTGTCGTTTAATTGCCGAGTGAGTTCTAACAATAACGTGGTTTTGCCTGACTAATGAGTCCCACACAGCGTTCCTGTGTGGGTAACATATAGTGTTCATTTGGGTGACAGGGACCGGCAATATTAAAATTTTTCTTCATAAAAATCTCCTTTCGAGCTAAGTCACTTTACAACGATATGAATCGTTTTTTTAGCAGGTTGTTTGGTGGATACTCAAATAAATCTGATTTTATCAAGTCTATACTATTATTATACTTGATGTTCAAGTTTTTTTGTTCACGAAGAAAATAAATAGAGTACCATTAGAAATACTATTTTGGGCTAAAATTTTGGGCTAAAAAATGATGTGTGGATTTTCCTTCAAAAAAAATCATGGTATAATATGTCGGTGCAAAAAAGTAGAAATTTGATTTTTGGAAAAATCGGATTTTTTGAATGGGTTCTACATAATTTCAACTTTTAACGGGAGCGATTTATGCATTTAGTAACAAGACTGATTTTTTTGATTATGATGGTTTTGCCATTGATAGGATGGGGAACCAATATACGTTATATGCTGGATGTCACAATTGATACCCAGAGCAAAACCTTGACCGGTATTGCCCATCTAAGGGCAGCCGAAGATCAGGCAATGACATTGTCTGTTAAGAAGCTATCTCATCTAACGGTAGATGGTAAAGCCACTATTCCAGATACTGGGCAACTCACTTTAAAATTTCAAGCGGATCAAGAAATCGTTATCTGCTATGAAGCCCTGTTAGATGATACACAGGTTATTGATCAAGATAACGTTTTTTTAACATCCGGGAATTGGTATCCACAACAAGAGGGATTAGTGGAATATGCACTTTCCGTCAACTTGCCGAATGGTTTTCGGGCGATTTCTGAGGCAGATTCGGTGGATGTCCAACAGACTGAAACAACTTCCACTTTTCAGTTTCAGTTTAATCACCCGTTAGATTCATTAAATTTAGCTGCCTCCAAAAATTACGTTTTAAAAACAGGTGCTTATAAAGACATTGCTATCGAAGCCTATTTTTTTCCAGAAGAGGCTCATCTGGCGGAAACCTATATAGAATACAGTAAAAAGTATTTGGCGATGTATGAAACCATGCTCACCCCGTATCCATACAAACGCTTTGCTATCGTTGTAAATATTTTTCCCACCGGCTATTCAATGCCAACCTATACTTTATTAGGACGCGCCATTGTGCGTTTACCTTTTATTGTGAAAACGTCGTTGGGGCATGAAATTCTGCACCAATGGTTTGGTAATTCGGTATTTATTGATTATGACACAGGTAATTGGGCGGAAGGACTCACGAGTTATTTAGCTGATCTGCACTACGCTGATCTGAACGGTGGAGGTGTCGCTTATCGTAAGCAAATCATGCTAGATTACCACGCTTATGTTAATACTCAGAATGCGATTCCCGTGAGTGCTTTTAAATCTCGTCATCATAATAAGGCATACGGGGCGATTGGCTATGGTAAAGCCGCCATGATTTTTCTTATGCTAAGAAAGCAGTATGGCGATGATATTTTTTTTGCGGCAATGCGTGAATTTATTCAACAGCATTCATTTCGCGTGGCATCTTGGCACGATATACAGCAGACTTTTGAAAAAGCCACCGGGGAAAATCTGTCTGGATACTTTACACAATGGGTAGCTAATCGCCAGGATATTCCTCATCTCTCGGCAAAAGACGTTAAATTGCTTATGGTATCGGGTCAAATCACGCTGTCATTTACCTTGGTACAACATACCGCCCCCTATAATCTGCAATTGCCAATAACCATTCATTCGGCTGCGGGTAAAACACAACGCTTTGTTGATATTAGCAGCGAGATTGAAAGCATTAATTTACAATTAGATGAAATACCTACTAAAGTGGTTATTGATGAAGACTACAACATCATGCGGCAATTATTGCCCCAAGAAATTTCCCCTACCGTGGGAAGACTCATGGGTAATAACAATGTCATTGTCGCCAGTATTCCAGAAAAAAGTGAGTTATATCAACCACTTATTGATGCTTTAGGGATTGATAATATCACATTAATGGCAGCAAAAGAAATTAAGTTCGAGCAATTAAAAGCGCATTCCTTCATTATCATGGGTTTTGATACCCCGATGGTAGAGCCATTATTTGGCAAACAAACCTCCACAGAAGATGGGGTGCGCGTGGTTATCCATAAAAATCCCTATAATGAACGGGAAGTGATTGCCCTCTTGCAGGCTAAAAATGCGGATGAAGTCAAAGCCGTGGCGCGAAAACTGTCTCATTATGGCAAATATAGTACGTTGGCGTTCACCGGTGGTCTAAATACGGCTAAAACCATTACCGATTCCATCAAGGGTATGCCCTTATTAACTCGTTCTCCCAGCTACGCGCTACAGCCCGATAAGGTAGCAACGCTGAATGATATTATACCCAACATTCAGGACTCCCAAGTGATTTACCTGGGTGAACAGCATGATTTAATGGCTCATCATGTAAACCAATTGAAAGTGATCAAGGAACGCCATGAAGCAGGTGCCAAAATAGCTGTTGGTATGGAAATGTTCCAAATACCTTATCAAGGGATACTGGATGATTATCTCGCTGGGCAAATTGATGAGCGGACTTTTCTCAAAGAATCACAGTATTTCAATAACTGGCGCATTGACTATAATCTTTATAAGCCCATTATAGATTATGTCAAAGATAAGGGCATTCCCCTGATCGCCCTGAACATAGATAAGCGCATCACGGATAGAGTCATTCGTCAAGGTATAGACAGTTTAACCATTGAGGAAAAGCAACAGTTACCTGCCGGCGGGCTAGATTTGTCTAATGACGCTTATCGGCAAGATTTGTATCAAGTCTTTCTAACTCATAAAGAGCTTTTTGGACATCAGGATTTTAACTATTTTTTGCAGACTCAAGTCCTTTGGGATGAAACTATGGCGCAATCTGCCTATCAATTTCTCACAGAACATCCCAATACGCAATTAATTGTTTTAGCGGGCAATGGACATATCATGTACCAATATGGAATACCTAACCGCTTATTTCGGCGTATCCCGGCATCATTCACTACCATTGTGCAAGATGAAGCCATAGACAAGGGCATCGCCGATTATATTCTCCAAACTGAAGAACTCAAAGTGAAAATGGCACCTAAGCTTGGAATTGGGATAGAAGAAAAAGATAACCAAGTTATCATTACCAGCGTCAGTGACAATACGCCGGCAAAAAGGGCAGGATTACAAGTCGGTGACATTATTATCCAATTAGCAAGGCAAACCATTAAAAACTTAGCTGATTTGAAATTAGCCCTCTTTTATAGCAAGATGGGGCGTTCTGTCACTATAAAAATCGTCAGAAATGGCAAGATATTCACGCTCAACATGACGTTGTTTGAATTTATGCAAGCTCATTAAGGGCAACGGCACAAGGGTGTGCAGCCTACAAACCGTCATAACCTGTAGGGGCAATCCGTCGGGTTGCCCTCTTAAAATTTTTTCCTGTACAAAGCGTTTAAAATATAACTGATAACTGAAATAATTGATAACTCATTTTTGCTTGATTATCAATAAGGTAATATCATCTAACAGCCTATTATTTCCAATATGTTGTCGCACATCATCAATGATAGCTTGACAGAGTTCATGGACTGACTTTTGTCCATATTGTTGTATTAGCTCACAAAATCGTTCCATACCATACAGTTCATCTTCTTCATTTCCTGCTTCGGTAATACCATCAGTATAGAGTACCACAACGTCGCCAGGATTTAATGGCACCTGCATTTGTGCGATAAATTTCGTAATATTTTCGACGATTCCAATGGGAAATCCTAAATCAATCGTATCAATACGTTCCAAGGTGCCATCTTTTCTCAGAATAATCAGTTCTTCATGTTGTCCACTGATATGTAAAATCCCGCCTTTTTCAGAATGTGGAACATATTCTAGTAGGGAAAGGGTTAAATTTTTATCAACGCCCATCCGTTGTTGGACATTTTTATAAATGGTTCGATTAAGGATATTTAAAAATTTGACAGGATCCTTTTCTTCACTTTCCAGCAAGGTTCGCACCGCTGTTTGTGCCATGAGCATTAAGACACCGCTTTCTAAACCATGCCCGGTGACATCACCAATACCAAAAAGGATGCAGCCTTCATGTTGAAGCACATCATAGTAGTCGCCACCCACTTCTTCGGTTGGTTCCATAAAGCCTGCAATTTCTAATCCTGCCACTTGTTCCAGTTCTTGATCATTGGGCAAGATCATTTGTTGTAAGCGGCGCGTCACATCCAGTTCAGCACTCATTCGCAAATTTTCTGCTTTCAGTTGCTGAATGTTCAGATGGGTTTTGATACGGGCTAAGAGTTCCTCTTTGAAAACCGGTTTGGTTAAATAATCATTTGCACCGACTTCAAGTCCCGTGACGAGATCACTGGTTTGATTTTTCGCTGTTAATAATAAAATAGGCAATTCATTGGCTTGCTGGGTTTGACGAATTTCTTCCGTGACTTCGTAGCCGCTGATATGTGGCATCATCACATCCAGCAAAATCAAATCTGGCTTATATCCTTCTTTCATCAGTGCCAGTGCTTCAACGCCGGAACTGGCTTGCGTGAGGGCATAATTTTGTTGTAATGATAGATGGTTGATGAGGACTTGTCTATTCACTGCGTCATCATCAACAATAAAAATTTTTAATAGTTCGATTGTGGTTTCTACACCAGCTAACTGAGGTTCTTCAGGCGACTGAGCTTCTTCAACAGGCGGTTGTGTATTTTCTGGTATATTGCTTGACAAATCACTGAAAATGGGCGATGATAGGGATTTGCTGTCGGTTTCCCCTGTGGATAAAGGTAAAGTGAAAGTAAACTGTGAGCCTTCGCCTAATTGTGATTGAACTTGCATTTGCCCTCCATGCAATTGGACTAATTGTTGAGTCACCGCGAGTCCTAAACCGGTGCCACCGTAAATCCGTGCTGTTGAGCCATCGGCTTGTTCAAAGGCTTCAAAAATACGACCGACTTTTTCTTCTGCAATGCCAATGCCTGTATCTGAAATCGTAATCGCTAACCGCTCCTCCGATGAGTCTAATTCTTTGACAATTTTAGCGGAAATTTCTATTTTGCCACTATCTGTGAACTTAATCGCGTTGCCTACTAGATTGTATAGTATTTGTTGGACACGATTTTCGTCAGCATTAATGGAAGGTAAGTCAGCCGGGATGGCGTTGATGAGTTGTACCTCTTTTTGACCAATCAAGGGCTGACTCAGTTTCAAAACGATTTCAGCGATGGTTCGGATATCCACCGTTTTGAGTTGTAAATCAAGTTCTTTTTGTTTGAGACGAGAAAAGTCTAAAATATCATTAACCAGGCTCATAAGCCGCCGTCCACTAGAGGCAATCATGCCTAAGTTGGTATTGGCTGAAGCATTTAATGCGCCCGCCGCCCCGTCAACAAGGGATTCGGCAATGCCAATAATACCATTGAGTGGGGTGCGTAACTCGTGAGAGGTATTCGCTAAAAATTCATCTTTTAGTCGATCAGCTTCTTTTAATTGAGCCGCTATCGCCTTTTCACGTTCTAATTCTTGCTGTTTTTCCCGTAGTTTTTGTTTTTGGAGCCGAACATAGCTAATAATAATCGTCAAGATAATGATAACATATAAAGTATAAGCCCACCAGGTTTGCCAGGGCGGCGGTAAAATGGTTATTTTTATTGTTGTACCCTGTTCATTCCAGACTTTATCGTTATTGCTGCCTTTAACGCGAAATTGGTAAGTGCCGTGTGGTACATTGGTATAATTTGCTTCGCGTTTTGAGCCTATCTTATTCCAATCTTTATTAAAGCCTTCTAATTGATAGGCATATTCATTTTCTTCAGGGCGCAAAAAATTTAAAGCCGCAAATTCAAATGAAAAAAACGATTGTTTGTAAGACAAGATCATTTCGTGGGTGCGATTAATGTGTTGTTGTAAGGGCGAATCGTTGCCTGAAGAAACAGATTTGTTGAAAATTTTAAAATCCGTAATCACAATAGGCGGAATATAAGGATTATCCTGGATACGTTCAGGATAAAAGGCATTAAAACCATTGATGCCCCCAAAAAATAGCTCGTCACGCGAACTTTTATAGTAAGCTGAATTAAATTCATTGCTTTGTAATCCATCTAAAACATTATAATTCCTAAATGTTTCCATTTTGGGGTTGAATTTAGAAATACCTTTGTTTGAAGAGAGCCAAAGATTGCCATGTTGATCTTCTAAAATGCCATAAATGACATTATTCACTAAGCCATCGGCTTCACGATAAGCATAAAAACGTTCTGTCTCCCGATCAAATTTGTTCAATCCACCGCCCCAAGTG
>Ga0136651_10002049_pt1 | contig 11079 bp, 12 predicted proteins | sample Mar14236cmmetaG_FD_94867 | JGI IMG/M metagenome (GOLD analysis project Ga0136651, IMG submission 94867) | Marine hydrothermal vent microbial communities from Guaymas Basin, Gulf of California to study Microbial Dark Matter (Phase II) - Marker... ...
GGGCATAACGCGCTATGGAAAGCGCGGCTACGTTAAAAGTGCCCCAGAATATTGAGATGATACAAGAAATCCGTGTGTATCCGTGAGCAATGTTAAAAGTGTCAGTCAATCAGGGCACGTTTAATAAATTCATTCATAACCAGATTTTCAAACAAAGCGCCTCTCAGGAAATGGGTATGCACCTGGCTGGCGTCTCGAATACCCAGCAACGAACAAGCCAGGCCAGTATCGTAGAAATATAGTTTTGGAGATTTTACCAGGCGCTTGTTGAAATTTTGTATCATCTCAATATTGTGGGGCAGCCATTGAGACCTCCGAGGTTTGGGCAGCATATTTGGTTGGGAAAGCGAACATTGTGCCGCCAATAACTTGATGAGGGACACAAATCTATGAACCTCGGAGGTCTTGCCCCACTTTATTGAGCAGGTACGCGAACTGCGTGTGATGGAGTTACTGCAGGAGCACATCGCGCGCTACACGGCTTTCCGGGGCTCTCTCCACGAGTGCCTGTGCGAGAACTTGGACACCACGTCCGATGAGCGGCCCGCTACTGGTCCTGACTGGCGTCACGGCACGGATGACCGAAGGCGACCTGAGCGCCCGCGCCGACGTCAGCCGGCAGGACGAGTTTGGCACACTGGCGCGCTCCTTCAACCGGATGGCAGATCAGATACAGGAGACCATCACCACGCTGCGCCGCTTCGTCGCCGACGCGGCCAGCGCTGTGCCAGGGCTTCGGCGGCCTGGTAATCGGGCAGCGTGTGGCGTCCCAAATGTTGCGCAGGATCTGGGAGTGGGCTGGGTGGCGCAGCCAGACCAGGGCTTCGGTGTGCAGTTGGCAAGCCCGTTCGCCGCTGAGCCCCAGGGCGGCTCTCGCGAGCGTATCACACTGGGGACAGATGGCCCACCGCCACCACGCAGAGCGTTGAAACGCCCCACTGACACTCAAAACCTGTTAAAAACAGGTTGCTCCAGTGCGTTTTCAACGCACTTTGTGGTATCAGCCGATGGTTTCAACCATCGGCGAGGCGGCTTTCAGCTCTTTGTCCCAAACGTGATACGCTCGCTTGAACCTGCCTTGACACCAGGTGTTCCTCGCGGTAAAATCACGCCCGGAAGGCGGATATGGTCATCGTAGTGATTGATGGGCTAGGCGGGGGCATCGGGACCCAGATTGTCACCCAAATACGAAAGGAATTGCCACTCGACGTAGAGATCATTGCTCTGGGTACCAACGCCATCGCTGCCGACAAGATGATGCGCGCCCGCGCCAACCGGGGGGCCAGCGGCGAGAACGCCATCCGCGTCTCCATCAACCTGGCCGACTTCATCCTGGCCCCCATCGGCGTCGTCATCCCCAACTCAATGCTGGGCGAGGTCACACCAGCCATCGCCGCGGCCGTAGCCGGGGCGCGGGGGCGCAAACTGCTCCTGCCCATCAACCAGCCCCACTTCGAGATCGTGGGCATCGAGTGGAAGGCGCTCACCAAACAGATCAGCGCCGCCATCGAAGTCATCCGGCAGGCGCTGGAGGGCAAAGCGGCTTGACATTCCCTGGAGTTCGTGATATAGTCACTGTCGCCGACATGAAGTCGGCACGGGATAGCGCATCGTGAAGATCGCCATCGGCCGGCCTGAAAGCCCGGCACGCGGCGGTCTTTTGTTTCCTCTGGAGGTGCGAGATGTGTGAAACCACCATCTATCTCAGCGAAGACGGCGAGGAGCAGAAGGCCATGGAGGACGTGGTGCTGGTGCAGCCTGAGCCTGAGAACGATGCCTACCTGCTGGTCAATATCCTGGGCGAGCAGAAACTGGTGCAGGGGCGCATCGTGCGGATAGACTTTCTGAAGCATACCCTCCACCTGAGCCGACCGCAGGAGCCGATCGCCGTCCAGAGTTGACCGCGCGCGTACCGCATTTTCCAAGCCAACAGCATAGGGGATTATAAGGGTCATGAAGGCCGCTTCCGGCTTGAAGCCGGTCGGTCTTCGTGGCTCTTTTTCGTTTCACCGATGCAGAAACCACCTGACGAACTGACCCTGTACGATCGGACGCGCCAACGGCTGCGGGAGGCCCTGGCCGGAGAATTGCCAAGCGACGTTGACCTGGAAGGCATCCTCACGTCCTACGCTTACTGGGTATGCACGAGCGTCAGCAAGCAGGGCGCAGACTGGGAGGCAACACTGCACGATTACGCCGACGTCGCGCTTCGCCGTGCCGCCGACGAGAGCGAGGCCGAGCGACGCGAGGTAGTCCTGTTGCGGCGTGAACTGGCGCGGGCACGCGGGCCGGTGTTGGACGTAGGCGCGGGATGGGGCCGGCTGGCCTCGCTCTACGATGAGTTGGGCCTGCGGGCGGTCTACGTCGAGCCAGCGACGCTTGGCACGCAACTGATGCGGCGCGGTGGCCTTAGCCGAATCGTGTCTTCCGTGGGAGAAACGTTGCCGTTTGCCGACGGCACGTTTCCCACCACTGTCATTGGCTGGGTGTTGCATCACGACTCGTCCGATCTCGACGCGGCCGGCGTCGTGCGCCAGATGGCGCGCGTGACCGCCCCGGGCGGGGTGCTGCTCTCCGTCGAGCCGCTGGGGGCGAGGTTCGACCAGGAGAAGTGGATGGGCCTGTTGACCAGGGCCGGCTTTGAGGTGAACAGTGTAGAGAGGTTTTTTGAGACAGAGACCTCGCGCGGCGAGATCGAACACCACGCGCTGACCGCCGGTACGCGACGTGCAAGTTGAGTTTGCTCACAGGCCCGAGTACTGCAGCAATGAGTTGTCGAAGGGCTTGTCCTGAGCGGCTCGACTGAGCCTTCGTCCCGAGGGCTTCGACCGAGCTCAGCCGAGGTCCTCAGGCCGGGGGGCTCGCCGAAGTCTTGCGGAAGGGGGTGAGAAAGCGGAGATAACGAGCAGACTACTACCTATTGGTCGTTTTCAAGTTTCGCTCATCGAGAGCATCCGGCAATTCATTAAAGGAGAAAAATCCAATGAAGAGCAAGGTAGCAAGAATAGTCTCGAGCGCTTTGGCGCTGGTTGTACTGCTGATACTGGTGGCCGGGTGCGGCGCCAAAGAGGAGCCAACGCCGACACTGTCTCCAACAGCCGAACCAGCCGCAACTGCGATGACTGAAGAGGAGGCCACGCCACCAGTAGTGCTTCGCGTAGGCTCTACCAAGCCCTACAAGACCACCAACAAATTCGGTGACTACTGGTACGGCGTGCTGTCAAACCTGACTACGCACGATAGTCTGATCAAGCTCGACACTGATATGAAGCCAACCCCCTGGCTTGCAACGGAATGGGAAATATCGCCGGACAGCACGAGATTCACCTTTACTATCGCTGACGGCGTCAAGTGGCACGATGGCAATCCATTGACTGCTGAGGACGTCAAGTTCTCCTTGGAATACTACCGCGATAAGGCCCCTAGGTCCGGCTGGATGAAGGACGTTATTGATACAGTCGAGGTTGATGGCAACAAAGTGATCGTTAACCTGAAAAAGCCCTATGGCAACCTTCTCACCGAGTTTATGACCTATGCACCGCTTCCCAAGCACATCTGGGAGAACGTTGACGACCCCGAGATGTACGAGGGTTCTGATATGGTCATCGGGTCCGGGCCATTCAAGCTGGAAGAGTGGGACGAGACAGCGGGCAAATTCACCTTTGTGGCCAACGAGGACTATTTCCAGGGCAAACCCAACATTGATCGCCTTGAAGTAGAGGTTTTCAGCAATATGGATGCCCTCGTCATGGCCCTCGCCCAGGGCGAGATTGATGTTTGGTGGGACTATTCGGGCGAATTCCCCTACACCTATGTGCCGACCCTCTTGAAGGCTGACGACATCGAGTTCGCTTCGGCCACCTTCCTGGGCGTGCCGGCGGCGATGGGCTTTAACCTGGAGCGCTATCCGATGAACGAGCTGGCCTTCCGCCAGGCGGTGGCAAAAGCGATAGACTATGAGCAGATCGCCAATCTCGTCTTCCACGGCTACGGCACAGTGCCGTCCTACGGGTTTGTCCCCTCGACCCATCCCAACTTTAACAGCTCGATACCCACTATGGCGTACGCTCCTGAGGAAGCGGCCGAACTCCTGGATTCGCTCGGCCTCCAGGATACCAATGACGACGGGATACGGGAGACTGCGGAAGGCGAGGGCCTGGTTCTCACGTTCCTCGTCAGGTCCGACAAACCCAGCATCGTCCGTTCTGCCGAGTTGGTCGCGAGCAACCTGGCGGAGATAGGTATAGGTGCCGAACTCAACTCAGTGGACTCCTCTACCTGGGTAGCCACCAAAGATGAGATGGACTATGACATCGTCTTCTTCCGCGCCACCCCCTGGGGTACCATGATGCACGCCGGTCATGGCTCTGGCTATTTCGATTCCAGGCGCACCGGTGCTGGGGTTCTGCATAACCTCGATGCTCGAGAATACCTGGCCACCTGCGATGCCCGGCTCTCCACGGCTCTTCCCGAAGAGCAACGGGATCTGGATCTAGAGATCCAGGAACTACACCACGAATATCTGCCTGGCATAGCATTGGTATGGATTGAAAGCGTCTACCCCTACCGCACCGGCTGGGATAACTGGGTCATTGACCACATCTATGGCGGGGTGGTCAACAGCTTCTCCTGGTTCCAGGTAACCAAATCATCAGAGTAAGAACGGAGGGAGGGGGCACACTGAGTGTGTCCCCTCCCTGGCTCTACCTATGGAAAGACACGAACATCCTCTGGCAACCATGCTCTCCAAGGTGGTGAGATATTTCATCGTCCTTCTCGTCATCGTTTCCTTGAATTTCCTCATCCCCCGCCTCATGCCTGGCGACCCCATTATGAACCTATTGGGCGAAGAGGCTTTCTACGGCTCGGCCGAGGTGTTGGAGGAGCTTAGGGTCGAGTTGGGCCTGGACGGGTCACTATACGCACAGTACGTCCGCTACCTGGGCAACCTGTCTACAGGCGATTGGGGATACTCGTATCTGTACATGCGTCCGGTGTTGAACTCGATCACGCTGCACCTGCGCTGGACACTAATCCTGGTCTTACCATCGATCATGATTGGAGCCTCTATCGCAACGTTCTTTGGTGCTCTGGCTGCCTGGTACCGCAAATCGCGCCTGGATGTTGCTCTGTCTTCCATGTTCCTGTTCTTCTATTCCATGCCACACTACTGGCTGGCAATGATGTTGCTCTTCCTGTTCGGCTTTCAGCTTGACTGGTTTCCGTTGGGCAAGGTCTCAGGCGGGAGCTCAGGCCTGCCCTATATTCTCGATGTGGGCTGGCACATGGTACTGCCCCTGGTAGCGCTCACCACCTTTAAGGCCTCTTATGATTTCTTGATCGTGCGCAACTCAGTGGTCTCAATCTATGGTGAAGACTATATCCTCATGGCCCATGCCAAGGGCCTGTCGCAAATGACAGTTCTCTTCAAGCACGCCCTGAGAAATGCGCTGGCCCCACTGGTGACGGTGACAGCCATCCAATTCGGAGCGATCCTTTCCGGGACATTGCTGATAGAGGTCGTCTTTTCCTGGCCGGGCATGGGCACTCTGATTTATGAGGCCATAGGGGCCCGCGACTATCCGCTTCTCCAGGGTGCCTTTTTCATCGTCGCCGTCTGTATGCTCCTTGCCAATTTGATTGCCGATGTGCTCTATACCTGGCTGGACCCCAGGACGAGGTGAGCCGCAGATGCCAATCAAAGCGGACAAAATGACGTGGGCAGGCGTGGCGATATTGGCTCTCCTGGTGCTGTGCACTATTCTGGCGCCGCTCATCACGCCTCACGACCCGTGGGCATACGGACGGCAGCCATTTCTCAATCCCGGCCGTGTGAACCCATTGGGAACCAACGACGTCGGTCAGGATATCTTTTCCGAACTCGTCTACGGAGGACGTACTTCGCTTCTGATTGGCTTTGCAGCGGCGCTGGTCGCAGTGACGACGGGAACGCTCATCGGTTTGGTTTCAGGCTTCTGCAAAGGGCGGCTCGACGAAGCGCTCATGGGGATCACTGACGTGTTTCTGGTCATTCCGGCGTTGCCTCTGGTTATCCTCGTGTCGGTTTACGTGGGGACGAGCATCTGGAATATCATTCTGGTCATAGGCCTGGTGTCGTGGCCCAGCACGGCACGGGTTATCCGTTCACAGACGCTCAGCGTTCGCGAGTCAGGATACGTGGAATCGGCCCACGCTATGGGTGCCGACGATTCGTGGCTGATGTGGCGACACGTCTTGCCCAATGTGCTCCCCCTCATCCTGGCTAGATTCGTGCTGGCAGTAGCCATTGCTATGCTCATGGAGGCCAGCCTGAGTTTCCTGGGACTGGGCGACCCGACCGCCAAGAGCTGGGGGATGATGCTTCACTACGCATTTGCCCGAGGAGGTTTCATCAACGGATTGTGGTGGTGGTACCTGCCACCAGGGCTGGCCATTGCACTCTGCACTCTGGCGCTGAACCTGGTTAACTTTGGCGTTGAGGAAAGGTCGGACCCACGACTGAAAAGGGTCATGGAACGATGAAGGAACTGCTCAAAGTAAGAGACCTGCACGTCGTTTTTGAAACTCCTGGGGGCCTGGTGCAAGCCAACCGTGGGGTCAATCTGGACGTCAAGGCCAATGAGGCGGTGGGTATCATGGGCGAAAGCGGCTGCGGCAAGACAGTGCTCTTTCTGTCGCTGCTACGCCTTCAGCAGCCGGGAAAGATCGTCCAGGGCTGTGTGTTATTCGACGGTCGCGATCTTGCAAGGCTAGGCCAGAAGGAGATGCAACGCATCAGGGGCAGCCAGATCGCTCTCGTGCTTCAAGATCATGCCACGGCGCTCAATCCATCATTCACCGTCGGAGAACAGCTTGGCGAGGCTTTGGTCATACGAAAGAACGGCGGAGACCTCTGGAGAACGGTATGGGGTCAGCATAAGCTAGACGATGTCGAGGTACGGCGTGAGATCGATTCAGTATTGCAGGACCTGGCCCTGGGCGACGTGGTACACGTGGACAAGTTGCTTGATAAATACCCGCACCAGCTCTCTGGCGGCATGCGGCAGAGGGTTCTCATTGCTATGGCACTATTGGCGCGCCCCAGGCTGCTCATAGCCGATGAGCCCACCACTGCCCTGGACAGAGCAACCCAGATGCAGACCCTTGCTCTCTTTGAGAGACTGCGTGGACGGACGGCCATGCTGATTATCAGCCACGACCTGGATGCCATCTCCCAAACCTGCGACCGGGTTGCCGTCATGTACGGCGGCAGCATAGTGGAGCGTGGCGCAGCGGCTGAGGTGTTCGCCAATCCCCGACATCCCTATACCAGACTGCTCCTGTCCTGCCAAAAGCCCAGGCGGGGAGAGTCGCTGCCCCCGGTATCCGGCGACGTGCTCGACTTGATTGATTTCCCGCCAGGATGCAGTTTCCATCCGCGCTGCTCCCAGGCAATGTCCGTTTGCTCTCAGGTTAAACCGAGTGAGTTTGAGGTCGAGGGCGTAAAGGTCGCCTGTCACCTGTTCGGCGAGGAGGGACGGTCGTGATACAGGTGCAGGGCCTCAAAAAGCACTTTCGCTTTCGCCACGGCCTCATAACGCGGTTGAGGCACCCAGATCACGTCATCAAGGCGGTGGACGGTGTCTCCTTTGACATCAAAGAGGGAGAGACACTGGGGCTCGTAGGCGAAAGCGGGTGTGGCAAGACAACTCTGGCCAAGACGATGCTGCGCCTCCACCTGCCCACAGGTGGTCGAGTTCTTTATCGAGGTCGTGATATCTTGAGCATGGGCAAGAAAGAGCTAAAAGCGCTACGGCGAGAGGTTCAGGTGATCTTTCAGGACTCAAATTCCACACTCGACCCTCGTATGACACTGGGAAGCATTCTCGAGGAACCCCTCCGAATACATCACGTAGGCAACAGGGATTTGCGAAAGCAACGTGTCGCCGAGATGATGGAAAAGGTAAAGCTATCGCCCGCTTTTCTTTCACGACACCCTTCAGAGCTATCGGGCGGACAGCGGCAGCGCATTTCGATAGGTCGGGCCTTGCTCCTCGAACCACGTTTCATCGTTGCAGACGAGCCGCTTGCCGGTCTCGACCCTATCGTCAGTACCCAACTGCTGGACCTGATGCTCTCTCTCAAACGCGACTATGGACTCACTTACCTGTTCATCTCCCACGATCTGGACACAGTTGCCTACGTCAGCGACCGCATCGGGGTGATGTACCGTGGCAAAATAGTCGAGATCATGAACGCCGAGCGCTTTGAGTCAAGGGCAAGACATCCCTACACGAGGTTTCTCCTCACGCCCGCTCCACGAGCGTCGGAGCCCGCTCTCGACGGTGGAGTCCATTTTCGTGACCAGCGTAGCGAGAGTGGCTGTCTCTTCTCGAAGAAATGCCCACATTCAACCCAGTTATGTGCTGAACTCTCTCCCCCCCTCCGTGAAATAGTGCCTGGTCACCAGGTGGCCTGTCACCTGGCAGACTGATTGCCTCAGCATAGACCAGATAGGAGTTCTTGATGGCGACCAATTTGACAGCACTACAGGAATGGCAGGAGCGGGTGGTCGCCTGCCGCAGAGAGCGGGAAGAGTCGGACGACGAGGCGTGGCAGCGGCTGGCCCACTGGTACGACACCTGGGTGCGGCACAACGATTACGTGGAACTCGTCCTGCCCCGGCTGCTGCGGCACGCGGGGTCCACAGCGCGGGTGCTGGAGATCGGTCCCGGCAGCGGCGCATTCACCATCCCTTTGGCCTCTGCCGTCAGAGAGGTCGTGGTCTTGGAGCCCTCACCGGCAATGCGAGAGGTGTTGGCCTACAACCTGTCAGAGGCCGGCATCACCAACGTGCGCCTCGTCCCCCGGCGCATCGAGGAGGGACTGGAGGTGGTGGACGGGCCCTTCGGCTGTGCTCAGGGCAGGCCTTTCGACCTGGCTCTGGCCTCGCACTCTCTTTACAGCGTCAAGCCCATTGACGCCATGGTGCGGGGGCTGGTGCGCCTGGCCCGCCACACTGTCGTTCTGATGGGCACGGGGGAGCAGCGGGAATGGTATCAGGCTCTGCATCGTCGCTTCAAAGGGAAGGCCCGGGTGCCTTACCCCCATTTCCGGCACTTTTACGCCCTGCTGCTGGAGATGGGTATCTACGCTGATGCGGAAATCGTATGGGCCAGCGCCAACTACGTCTACGATAGCGAGGAAGAACTGGTCGAATGGTGGATGAGGCATTTCCACCTCGACGAGAGTCACCGTGAGGAGCTACGCTCCGCTCTGCTCCAGGTCGCTAACTGGCGAGGGGATCGCGTCGGCATCTACGACCACCGTCGCACGGCGCTGGTCTGGATAGACGCGGAGCGCAGTCTGTTCGATAGAGATGGTGGTGAGTGAAGCGAAAACGGCTAAGAAAGTGACGCCGCGTCCCGACGGCCATTCACTGGTTCGATCCGGTTCGGATGGCCGATCTGTACCAGGAACTATCTATGTCGCCTCGCACAGCTACCAGCCGCCTGCGGAGCAATTGCGTTACCGTTTTGCCCTTCTTGGTCACCCGTTCGCCCAACCGCGCCAGGATCCCCACTTTGATTTCCCGCCAAACTGTGCGCCCATCGGGTTGACCATCGTTTGGTCGGAAAGGTACCATCACCCCGTCTGCACCGACGAGCAACGGCAACTTGGCCACTCCTGCCTCTATCTTCTCCTCCTCTGGCAGATCTCCTGCCAGAAACGCCTTCAACTGACGCTCGATCCGCGCTTTTGCTCTCGCTCCAACCAATTGTACCCAGTTCCAGATGCTACTGGCACTCACTTCTATCCCAGTCAACAAGGCCAACAGTTCACGCGCCGTCCCAAAGGGAACGAAGACCGCCAACGCGCAGGCCGCGCGCATCAAAACGTCACTGACGCGTTGATTGGGTCTCAGCCCCAGTTCCGTGTCCAGAGGAGCGACTCGACCAATTTTACACCGATTGGGGCAACGTCCTACACGCCGCTTCCAGCGCACGATCCCGATCAAGCCTCTCAAGGTGCGCTCGACGAACCCTTTACTCTCCAACCGTTTACCGCACTTCTCGCACGTCGGCCACTCCGTCGGGCGTTGCGCTCGCTCGGCCAGCACATCCTCGACCACGGCGACCGCTATCGCGCGTGCCAACTGCCACGCCGCCAGCATCATAGCTGCCAAAGTCGGCGCATTTTCAACGGCAACAAGCAGTTCTGCCAAGTCGCCACCCGTATGGCGTATACTCTCCCTGAGACACGACATCGAAATATGTTCTCCTTTTCTGAATTTGTCCTAACCTCCAGAAAGGATACCACGTTTTCGACTTTTCGCCTTCCCCCCAAGTTTTGTATACGCCCGGTTAAATGGTTCCGCTCACACTTGGGCCTTTTGCTGGCGTGCGGCGCTATGGCGGAGGCGATCCGCGCCCACCTGCCCGCCTGCTCCTACCAACGAGCAATTGAACGCTCGTCGGCGCAGAGAAAGTGACTGTTGCAGACCCAGGAGCCCGGCGATTCGCCGGGCTCTTTTGTCTTCGAGGCGAAGTTATAGTATACTTGCCGTATGGAAACGCCCCTCCTGCAAACCAAACTCTATATCCCGCCGCCGCGCCCGAACCTCGTGCCGCGCCCGCGCTTGATCGAGCGGTTGAACGCGGGGCTGGGCCGCAAACTGACGCTCATCGCCGCCCCGGCCGGCTTTGGCAAGACCGAGAGGTGATAGACTATGAATGTAACCGCCGAGTCCAGGCAGTCGGAAGAGGCTCCAGGGAAAAGCGAACTCAAATTCCGCTTGCTCTTTGAAAAATCGCCCGATGCCATGCTCCTCTTGGACGGAGATACGTTTGTAGACTGCAACCAGGCAGCCGTAAAGATGATGCGCTGCGCCAGCAAAGAGCAGTTGTTGGCCCTTTGTCCATACGACATCTCTCCCGAAAGGCAACCCGACGGGCGGCTCTCCGTCGAAAAGGCGCGTGAGCTGATTGATATGGCTCACCGGCAAGGCAGCCTGCGCTTCGAATGGGTCCACCGTCGCATGGACGGCCAGGACTTTGCGGCGGAGGTGTTACTGATAGCCATACCCCTGCCCGGCAAACA
>Ga0136651_10002051_pt1 | contig 11077 bp, 8 predicted proteins | sample Mar14236cmmetaG_FD_94867 | JGI IMG/M metagenome (GOLD analysis project Ga0136651, IMG submission 94867) | Marine hydrothermal vent microbial communities from Guaymas Basin, Gulf of California to study Microbial Dark Matter (Phase II) - Marker... ...
ATGAAGTTCTCATCATAAGTACTGAAGCACAAATAAACAGGTATTTTAATTAATAGAAACAACCAAGGGGCAACCACAAGGGATTGCCCCTACGGGCGATTTGTAGGGGCAATCCCTTGTGGTTGCCCTTTACTGGTAAAATACCTGTTTATTTGTGCTTCAGTACTTAAGATAAATAGCATGATGATATAATGCGAACTTTTTATGACAAAATTCACGACAAAAACAGCAAGTTACACCCATAAAGACACCTATTAATAGAAGGAAAATGATTGATGACTTTACAAGAAGACATGCGACATTTAGGCCAACATGCGCGTGAAGCGGCACAACTGTTGGCGCGTTCCACAACCCTGAGTAAAAACAATGCGTTGGAAGCCATTGCCCAACAATTAGAACAACAACAGGATACCTTACTTGCCGCTAATGCTAAAGATTTAGAAGCGGGGAAAGCGAAAGGTTTAGATTCGGCCTTATTAGATCGTTTAGCTTTGAATGATTCTCGCATTGCGAGTATGGTTGAAGGTTTACGACAAATGATAGCCTTGCCTGATCCGATAGGTGAGATCACGGATTTAAACTATCGTCCAAGCGGCATTCAGGTTGGCAAAATGCGTGTGCCTTTAGGTGTGGTTGGGATTATTTATGAATCGCGCCCTAATGTCACGGCCGATGCGGCCGGTTTATGTCTTAAATCTGGCAATGCCACCATTTTGCGCGGAGGCTCTGAGGCCATTCATTCTAATCAAGCGATTGCTCAGTGCATTCATGCCGGCTTGGCGGCCGCGCAATTGCCGCAAACAGCGGTGCAAGTGATAGAAACCACTGATCGGGCGGCAGTAGGCGAATTAATACGCCTGTCAAAATATGTCGATGTTATCATTCCCCGTGGGGGTAAAGGCTTGATTGAGCGTATCAGTCAAGAGGCCCGTATTCCGGTTATAAAACATTTAGATGGCATTTGCCATACTTATATTGATGATAAAGCGGATATTGAAAAAGCCATCGCGGTAGCCTATAACGCGAAAACGCAACGCTATGGCACTTGCAATACCATGGAAACCTTATTGGTTGCTGAAGGTATTGCGAAGCAAGTGTTACCGCCATTGGCCGAGAAATATCAATCAGTGGGTGTCGAATTGCGCGGTTGCCCCGCGACACAGGCTTTATTACCTAATATAAAAGCGGCAACTGATGAAGATTGGGATACCGAATATTTAGCCGCCATTTTATCCATAAAGATTGTAATAGATTTTGATGACGCAGTGGAGCATATCCGTTTACATAGCTCTCAACACACGGATGCGATTATCACAGAAGATTGGAGTCGAGCGCGACGGTTTTTGACTGAAGTTGATTCAAGTTCTGTAATGGTTAATGCCTCTACCCGATTTGCAGATGGTTTTGAATATGGGTTAGGGGCAGAAATTGGTATCAGTACCGATAAGTTTCATGCCAGAGGGCCGGTAGGATTAACCGGTTTAACCTCACAAAAATTTATTGTGTTGGGAGAAGGGCATATCAGGAACTGATTGAAAAGATAGAATTTTTAGGTATTTAGCTTCGCTGGCCTTCGGCTCACTTAAGAAGTTTCGCGAAGCGAAACTTCTTAAGTGAAATGGTGGGTTCGCGCCAAAAGTTTTGCGCGCAAAACTTTTGGCGCGAAACGTGTTTTTGTTGCCCACCATTCCCCTATCCTAAAATCAAAAATCATTCAAACCCGTTGGAGCCACCGGCGAAGGTTGAGACGGATTAGGCAAATAAACCCGATAATCCTGCAAATCACCCGATAAACTCGCCTCTTTGACAACCACTGGCCGCAAAAAAATCACCAATTCTGTTTTAGCGTAATTATCATCACGATAACTGAATAAATCACCAATAAGCGGTAATTGTGAAAGTACCGGCACCCCCTTTTTCTTCTGATCAATCACATCCTCCATTAATCCCCCAATAACCGCAATATCACCATTATTGATTTTTAAAATCGACTCAATTTCACGTACTTGTATCTCAGGAATCCGATTAACCGTATCCGCTAATGCCAAGGCCGGGTTAGGATCCTCTTTAAAATCAATAACACGCGAAATGGTTGGGCGGATATTCAACATAACCACATCATTTTGACTGATTTGTGGCGTAACACTCAAAACTAAACCCACTGGCACCGTATTGATTTTCGTTGTATAAATTTCCCGCGTTCTCGTCTCAGTCTCGTTAATTTCTACCACCGTCGTAAAATACACAAGATTATCAACGACTTTCAATATCGCCGTTTGATTATTCAATACCATCACTTTAGGGCTAGATAAGACTTTAACGCTTCCAAATTGTTCCAGCAAACGAACATTCGCAGAAACATTTCCAAATCGGCTGTTAGGGTTGTTATATCCAAAAGAATAAAATGCTCCTCCCACATTTCCCCGCATCATGGATTGCGTATAACTAAAATCACCAGAGATGCGTTGCCAATCTATCCCAGCTTGATACTGATCACTGAGTCGCACTTCCGCAATCGTCGCCTCAATTAACACCTGTCTCTGTACACTCGCAATGACTTTGTCAAGGAAATGCTGTATTTGCCCATGCTGTTTGTGAGTAGCACGAACTGTAATAACGCCACTTTCAGGATTCATGATCACCTGCGCCTGTTTATTACCAGTATCGCGGGTAGAATCACTGGCTAAAATCGCCTTAAGATTGTCTTCTAGTGTTTTCCAAAACTGATTATTTGACTCATTCGTAATCTCAGTGGTCGAATTATTCTCCCCTTGGCTACCACCGCCACTACCACCCACTTTGCTGAGATCACTGATGATTTGTGTCGCAACAATCACTTCACTACGACTCTTTCTTGACAGATTGACATAATCCACAGTATACAACCGTACATAAGGCCGATCGGGCGAAATCGTCAAATGCGTTCCATCAATCTGATAACGCAAATCCACTTGTTTCGCAATACGCGCCATCAATTGCGGTAAAGTTTGATTAATCGCATTAAGCGTGATCGTGCCACTGATATCCTGATGGATATCGATATCCAAATCCGCATCGCGTGCCAGCGCAAACAATAACTTATCAACAGGCACATTATCAACCACCACAGTATACGTTTCCAACAGTGCCTTAGACTTTGTTGGCGGCGGCACAAAAGGCTTTTGTTGTATCAATGGTGGAATATCATTTTTAGGCGGCGGAATTTGACTCGTATTGATATGGCCTGGCGACGTTCGAGGCGGTTGCGGCGCACAGGCATTCAATAACATTAATAAAACCATTAAACCATAAAAAAAAGGGTATTGGTGAAAAAAATCGTCAGATTGCATTGATATTGCCTAGGGATAAATCCCCAATTTATAACGCCATTAAAAACCTGACAGGTTTTGAAAACCTGTCAGGTTTGGGCCAAAATATTTATCTGAACTATACTGCACGCGGGCACAATTTAAACTTTTAAAAGCATTCCCGATTGCATAAAGTACAAAGGCAAATCGTTCAGAAAAAGCTTAAAACGCGCAACCCCGTAGGGGTTTTCACGCTAATGTTTCGCGGAGCGAAACATTAGCGTGAAATGTGAAACTTCGTTGCCGAGCGTAGCGAGATCATAGCCCCAGGTGGCAACCTGGGGTTGCCAAAAAACGATAAAAGTTAAGTTTATTCCCGCGCCAAGTATAACGCTAATGCCAACATTCAGCCGAAAGAATTTTCACCTCATCATTAGACAAGTAAAACGACGACACCGGCACATTCGATTCTTCACAGCGCAACGGCTCAATCTGCTTAGAAAACGGATTCCAAATCACCGTTATCGGCCGCCGCTGCTTTTTTCTAATCAATTCACAAGCAATATGCACCGTAGGTAACTGAACCACTAAAGCACTATGCATTTGTGCCTCTACTTTAAGCGCATACCTTTCCCGAATATCAGCCAATTTACGTTTAGATTCCATTTTAGTGGCTTCAATGCGATCCAATTCACGCTGCTTATCCTCATCCTGTAAATGCTTCTTCTCAATTTTTTCCTTAATTTCCTGAATAATAATACTGTAATAATCGGTTAATCTATCTTCATCGCGCTGTTGCTTGCGACGCAAACTTTTTTGCCAATTCTCCAGTTCATCTTCAATCAAACTCTGAGAAATGTTTTCAATAATGCCCGACAAAGTCTCAAAAGAGACACTCAATTCAGGCGACTCTTCAACAACAGCCATGCGATCAGACTCCCATAACAACGCATCACCAATCTCTATCGGTGCCACCCCCGTCAAAGCATTCAAAAAAAAAGAAACTAACCCTAAACGATTTTCATCGGCTTGTCCAACATAAGCCATATTACAAAGCCAATAAGGCGTTATTTTCTCTTTTGCATTTTGCACCCGAATCAAACCATTTAAAGGTTTTAAAGCATTCGTCACCGTTTTCTCAAAACCCGTTGTTTTCAGATAGCCCTCATATTTCACACCAAGCGTCGCCACATAACCTTTTTCTTGCAGCAAAGCTTCAAATTGTTTAAGGATATCAGAACTATAAGTCACAAAATAACCATCTCGCACATCAGCAGTTGTCGTAAAAGTGACTTCCTCATCAAGTTCTAACCATTTAGCCACCGTTTCAGGCAATAACACATTCAGCGTATTAGGCTGTGAAGATTCAGCAATGCCATCATGTAGATGTACGATTTTTTCAAGCGTATTTAAAATCGGATCAGTTGTCATAACGTTTGTAGGGGCAATACATGCCTTCTTGAATTACAATATTTATTGGATAGGCTCAATTTTGATAGGGAAATAATAACGCAAAAGACGTTTTCACGCTAAAGTTCGCGGAGCGAACTTTAGCGTGAAAAAGAGACGCAAGAGACGCTTCGATGCCAAATTCCTTACTGAGCATCTTTAGCGTCTTTAGCGTCTTTAGCGTCTTTAGCGTTTATTTGAAATTACAATCAGACATTTTTTATCCGTCTCCAAAGAAACAAATCATAAATCATAAACTTTTCCGAATTTGTGTCAAAATCTGAATCGTTTGAGTAAAATCCCTTTCATCTAAAAGTTTTTGCGGAGCAAAAACTTTTAGATGAAATTCAGTTTCAGATTGCGTCGTCTGCAAAGCCTGTTCTATATCGTCTGCCGCCAAGCTACACAAAGGGGCTAAGTGCTGACTGAGTTCACCATGAGATAAATGCATCCAATCTGGGTGAACAGAGTGTAAACGTTTTAACAAAGCCTGTTTAGTACTGTGCAATAAAACCGGCCCCTGTTTTTGCTTCCACAAAAAATGCCCACTCGCTTCGACATGTTCAAGTAAACGACGGCGAGTGCGTGAAGGTAGCGGTAATAAAGGCCCAAAACGGCGACTCGCTAACCAAAGCCAAAAGAGCAATAATACCGTAGCACTGATGATCACCGTCCACAAATTGCGCCATAACAAAATCGGTAAGGCCGGCATATTGCCTTTACTCGCATTGCCTTTCTCAGTAACCACAGCCTTATTCGACAGTAACCATACCTGTGTTGCGGGTCGTTCAAAATTCACTAATAACCACAAAAACTTCGCATGATCATACTCACCAATTTGAGCATTTTCAATAAACGCCAAATCGCTTAACACCGTTATCATACCGATACCATAATAATAAAACAGCAAATGGGTACCATATTCATCGTGGATTTCTAGTGCCTGATCCGAATAACTTGATTCGAGATAATAATTCGGATTAAAGGCCACTTTCAGAGGGTATTGCGCCCACACCAAATCAGTCGGTGGCGCTTTTTCGATTTCCGTTTCATCCAAATCATGTTGAAATTGGTAAATATTCAACTCAGTCAATAAAGGATCAGAATCACTGGTTTCACCGAAGGCATCGTGTAGTGTCTCACTCACTATAATCAGATGCCCCCCCTCATCAATCCACTGATTCAATTGTTGGATATGATCATCATTCAAAAATGAACCATAGTGTAATAACACCAAAGTATCTTGTGTATCCAAGTTTTCAAGATGATGCAAAGATTGTAATGTTTTGACAGGCGTACCCATACGATCTAATAAACGTTCAGCGGCTAATAAAGGATTTTCACGCGCTTTGCCTTGAAAACCGACTTCGACTTCTTTAGAAACACGTTCAAAATTCATGTAAAACCAAAGGCCTATAAAAAAAATCACGCCGATGAATAATAAAACCAGTACATTGTAAAAAATAGAAGCATTTTTCATAATCAGTTATCAGTTATCAGTAGTCTCAAGCTTGTTCTCTTAATGGGCGACTATCAGGTGGGTGCATTCCCAAAAACTACGCAAAATAAATTTTGCACTCCAATTCTACGCAAAATAAATTTTGCACTCCAATTCTACGCAAAATGAATTTTGCACTCCAATTTTACGCAAAATGAATTTTGCACTCCAATTCTACGCAAAATAAATTTTGCACTCCAATTCTACGCAAAATGAATTTTGCCTATTCAGTTATCAGTTATTCAGTAAGCCCAAGCTTGCCCTCTTAATGGGCGACTAAAAAAAGTCATCAAGATAAATCTTAAATCATTAACGCATGAACTCATGAACGCCTTTATCAATCTACTGATTATTTAAAAAGCTATAGCATAAATAAGGAGATTATGACAAAACATATCAACTCACTTTATCATAATTTTATCTGATAACCACTCAATTTATGTTAAACTCTGTCCACACAAACGAAAACCGACGCGCTGATTTCAGCGCTATCATGGAGAATCATTATGATATATTTACTCTGATAAATTCAGATCACGCCACCACTACAAGGCATTCATTTAGCCTATCTGGATAGATTTAGTCGAACACGGTTAGTAGCCAAAATTATACCTATAATGACTGGCTAAAATATCTGATAGCGCATTTTTTCAAACCCTGGCATTACACACTTTCTGGCAAACTTGAATGTAATGACTATTTTTCTAAATATGTCTCACCCAATGGCGATAAAGAAAATGAAATCGAGGTTCCTTATGTTGAGAAAAGCGAACTCATTGTCAAAGACAACACTGTCATAGAAAAGCTTTTGGGAACGTTTAAAGATGAACGGTGAACGTAACCTTGCTCCAATGCCATTAAGTAGGGGCAATCCCTTGTGGTTGCCCGACTTTTTTAATGCTCCACTGGGCTTGTCGTTGTAAATGACTCAAATGTAAGTGAATTTTCACCCGTGCTAAAACTTCTTCCCGCCGAAAGGGTTTAGTAATATAATCAACAGCCCCCAATTGAAATCCTTTAACTTTATTGTCTAATTCTGATAAAGCCGTTATAAAAATGATCGGGATATCCTCGGTTTTCGGATTCGCTTTTAATTGTTTACACAGTTCATACCCATCCAGTTCTGGCATGATCACATCCAATAAAATTAAGTGAGGTGGTGTCAATTTAATGAATTCTAAAGCCGCTTTTCCATTTTCTGCTAATAACACTTGAAAGTTATTCTTGTCTAAGAAGGTGGTTAATATTTTTAAGTTGAAAGGCATATCATCCACAATCAGGATGACAGGTTTTTTAGGCAAAGTCAGGCTTAAAATTTTTTGGCAACGTTCCAAATAAACTTGTGCTGCTGTATCATCAGGATTAGCTTGCAAAACCGTTTCAAAAAGGGGTTTCGCCTCTGTGATATTACCACAATGATATAATACAAATCCGGGTTCAAAAGTTTGTATCGTTTCATTTTTTAAAGCGATACTATCTGGTGTATCTGCGTCAAAAACTTCGTAGATCGTTATTGTTTTGGATTTTCCTTTCACCTTAGTCGCATCAATAACTCGAATATTATACCGAGCCTGCCCTTCTAATTTCGTATAAGTCTCCTCGCTAATGAGCAGAGAACTACCATAAATCTTGGTTAAATCTTCAATGCGAGAAGCTAAATTGACGGCATCAGAAATCACAGTGCCATCCATACGATTTTCACCGCCTATTGTGCCTAACATCAGCTGTCCCGTGTGAATACCAATACCAATATTGAGAGGTTTTTGTTTTGAATTTGCAGTCAGATTATAATGCGCTATGTTTTTTAACATACTGATGGCCGCTTGCACAGCATCATCGGCATTATTTGGAAACAGTGCCATAATCGCATCACCAATATATTTATCAATCACGCCATGATGTTCATGAATAATGGGCTCCATCCGACTCAGATAAGCATTGATAAAATTAAAATTTTCTTGGGGGGACATTTTTTCCGAAAGCCGGGTAAATCCGCGAATATCGGAAAACAAGATCGTCATTTCTTTTTCAACTTGATCACCTAACTGAATATCAATGACACTTTTTTTATCTAATAAACTCAAGAATTGATGGGGAACAAATCTTTCATAAGCTTGATTCAGTTTAGCCAGTGTTTCAGTAAAGCTAATCCGTTCTGCTTCTGCTTCTTTACGCTCAGTAATATCACGAACAAAAGAAAAGTGATACTCAACACCGTTAAATATCGTATAGTTAAGCGTGATCTCTACTGGAAAAATAATGCCATCCTTAGTTTGATGGTAGGATTCAAAAATAAGACAGCCACGCTGTTTAAGTTTTTTCCAGCGTTCAGCCCAAGCCTCAACAAGCAAGTTGGGTTCAATATCATGTACCGTCATGGCATATAATTTTTGGCGTGAATAGCCCAATGAACGAATACCCGCTTCATTAACATAGAGGATTTGTGCATCTGATCCTATCCAAAAAATTGCATCGGCAGCATGTTCAACAGAAAATTGGGTTAACAACAGTTTTTCCTCGGCATTTCGGCGTTTCGTAATATCTTGGAAAGCCGCTATCGCATACACCACATTACCCAGTTCATCAAAAATAGGGGTTCCCCATACCTCAATGGGAATAATCTTCTCGCCTTGGTGGATTGCCATATCATCAACGCTAGAAACTTTGCCTTTTAATGCTTGGACAATAGGCATGTTTTCAGTGGGGTACAACTGCGTGGTGCCAGCAAGATAGATTTGATAAACTTCTGACAATTCTTCTGTATTAGTTCTGGGAATAATGTTTTTACAAAGTATCTCCTTTGCCTTTTGATTGGCATAATAAGGAAACCCATCAGCATCCATCACAAACACCCCTATTGACACTGCTTCTAGAAATTGATCCAGTTTATTCTCACTGGCCTGCACCGCTTCTTCGGCTTCTTGAGCTTTGTGTTGTAATTCAACATTACTAGATTGTAATCCTTCTGTTTTCGTCGTTAATTGGTTTTGTTGTCTATCGCTCATTTTGACCAAAAATTTGGTTTGCTTAAACAACTTTTTATAATCCGTGAGGAGACGTTCATACTCGTTTTTAAACGGTGTCTCTTCATCCTTAAACTGTTTTAAAAAATCAGCCGCTCTTTTAAGCACCTCATCTTCTTTGTGAAACAGCGTCGGTTTATTTGCCATGATAATAGGGAGTGAAAAGTAGAGACGCACTGCCGTGCGTCTCGACTGCCATGGAGACGCACGCAGTGCGTCTCTACGGCCGTGCGTCAAATGAAAATTGTAGGCCGTGCGTCAAATGAAAATTGTAGAGACGCACTGCCGTGCGTCTCTACGGCCGTGCATCAAATGAAAATTGTAGGCCGTGCATCAAATGAAAATTGTAGAGACGCACGCAGTGCGTCTCTACTTTTCATTCTTTTTAACCAAATTAAAAGTCAACGCTTCTAAATCCTCTTGAAATTCCTCGCCGTATTCTTCAGCACTATCGTTGTCAGCATCATAAATCCAATTAACCGTAATATTTTTGCCGTTTTTTTCCACTTCTTCCTCCAGTTTATCAAATAAATCCAACAACATTTTGGAAGAACTGCTATTGAAATAAATGAGTTCAATGTTCACCGTAACGGGTTGAGCCACCAATTGTTCCAAATATTCATCCAGCCATGAAAAAATGGGTTCAGCAAACTCCGCCATATTTTCAGGGTAAGATTCACCCTGAAATTCAAGAACATGGTTGTTAGCATCAAAACTCACTTTGGGTGTCTGCTTGGTGGCTTCAATGGCCAAATTCTCCATAAGTCAATCTCCATAAATTCACTAAATCACTGTTTTCAAAGAAAAAAAAGAAAATTTGTCATCAATTTGTTTGACATCAAATTCAATCGGCTTGACCGATTTTCGGGCCAATTCGATAAAACCCAGTCCCGCTCCTTTACTGTTGGTGGGACTTCCCTTTTTACGTTGTGCCTTGTAATAGCGTTTGAGTTCATCCTTACTCATGCTTTGCAATTTGGCCAGTTGTTCACAGAGTGGCGCGACGGCTTCTTTATTGATCAGATTTCCACATAACACATAATAATGTCCTGTGTCATAACCTACCCCAATGATGCCACTACTCAATTCGGCTTTGTCTTCATCAGGTGGTGTCTTTTCAGCAGAGTAATGAATGATGTTTTGGCTTTGTTCCACAAACATGGAAAATACCTTGACAATCGTTGAGGAGTTGGCATCATCAAGTTTCATTTTATTCCTCAAAGTGTCACCGATGCCTACCATGAGTTCTTGTGACATAGGCCCGCTAAAACAAAAAAAGATGCCCTGCTGATCGAGAAGCATTTTTAATTCATGGAGATTGGCTAACATGATATGATATTTTTTCCTTGAATAAATTCAAGGGCAACCACAAGGGATTGCCCCTACAATTGATGTATTTAGCTTCGCTTCTCTTCGGTTCACGCAAAAGGAAAACGCTATATTTGTAGAAACGCGATGCCTCGCGTCTGTTCTCGTCGAAACGATCATTTGTAGATTTGCTCTGCCTCGCGTCTGTTCTCGTCGAAACGATCATTTGTAGAGACGCGATGAACTAGAAACGCGAAACAGAGACGCGAAATAGACGCGAAACAGAAACGCGAAACCGAGACGCGAAACCGAGACGCGAGCATCGCGTCTCTACAGATTATCAATTTTGAGAGGATGCTGGAGCAAATAGTGGAACATCAAGGCATTTCTCCAATAATCGCCATCGTTTCCACGCTAACAGTACACACCCTTTGCAATAATTCAATCACCGATTCCTTGTAATCGGCAAAACGATAGGTGTTGAATTTCTCCGCAATGGTTTGATCACGCGG
>Ga0136651_10002054_pt1 | contig 11066 bp, 8 predicted proteins | sample Mar14236cmmetaG_FD_94867 | JGI IMG/M metagenome (GOLD analysis project Ga0136651, IMG submission 94867) | Marine hydrothermal vent microbial communities from Guaymas Basin, Gulf of California to study Microbial Dark Matter (Phase II) - Marker... ...
CCTCCACACGTTACTCTGCGAATTTACGAATCTACGAATAACGAAGCGTTCGCCCACTCTCCATTCGTTCATTCGTTCATTCGCTGACTCGCTGACTTGCTGACTCGCTCATTCGCTGACTCGCCGACTCGCTCATTCGCTGATTCGCCCGTCTCGCAGCCGTACAATCCGCTCCGCCTGGGCGCCGATCTCTTCGTCGTGTGTGACCATTACCACAGTGATGCCCTTTTCCCGGTGCAGCCGGTGTAGGATCTCCATCACCTCGGCTCCCGATGTAGAGTCCAGGTTGCCGGTGGGCTCGTCCGCCATTATAATGGGAGGATCGTTGACCAGCGCGCGGGCGATAGCCACTCGCTGTTGCTGCCCGCCGGAGAGTTCCGTTGGCTGATGGTCCATCCGGTCTCCCAATCCGACCATCTCTAGTGCCTCCTGCGCCCGCTGCTTCCGCTCCGATGAAGCGATCCGCGTCCCATTCCGGCTGTACTGCATAGGCAGCATCACCTGCTTTAGCGCGCTGGTGCGGGCCAGCAGGTTAAAGGTCTGGAAGACGAAACCGATCTGCCGGTTGCGAATGACCGCCAGTTGGTCATCCTTCATACCGCCCACCTCGACCCCGTCCAGCCGGTACGCGCCCGAGGTCGGCGTGTCCAGACAACCGATGACGTGCATCAGCGTGGACTTGCCGGAGCCAGAAGGCCCCATGATCGCCACCCACTCTCCCCGCGCAATCTGCAGCGACACCCCGCGCAGGGCATGAACCTCTACCTCACCCATCTGGTACACCTTGGTGATGTCCGCAATCTCGATCAATCTCTTCTCCATCTAACCACCTCCCATAAACCGCCCCGGGCCAAACATTTGCCCGCCAGAATCCCGAGTTGCCCCGGCGACCACGACCACCACGTCTCCTTCCTCCAGGCCACTGGCGATCTCGACCTCCGTATCGGTCATCAGCCCCAACTCTACCTCCACTCGCTCAACCGAGCCTCCGGTCAGGCGATCCACGTAGGCCAGTCCACCCTCAGTGTGGACGGCGCGTAGCGGGACGAGCAGCGCGTTCTCCTGACTGGCAGTGACAATCTCCACGTCGGTCGTCATCCCGGCGCGCACGGGCAAGTCGGTTGGTGCCAGACGGATGGTGACCGGGTAAAGCACCACGCCGGACTGGGTTTCGGCCACCGGCGCAATATACGTTACCTCGCCGGTCAGTTCGGCGTCAGGGAAAGCGTCCACGCCTACCAGCGCCTCCTGGCCGACCACTATCTGCGCCACGTCGGTCTCGTCCAAGTTGACGTCCACCACCAGCGCCGACAGGTCGCTTATCACCACGACGGCAGCCTGCCCTGCCCCGACCATCTCACCCACCTTAATGTTCATCTCGGTGACAGTGCCGCCCATCGGGGCAACCAAGACCGTATCCTCCAGTGTGCGCTGCGCCGATTCCAGGCCAAGTTGTGCCTGGGCTAACGAGAGTTCCAACTGCTCCAGTTGGAGAGGTTCGCTCTCCAGCGCCACTTGGGCGTTGAGCACATTGGCCTGGGCGTTCTGCACATTCTCCTCGCTGATGCTGACGACCTCCAGACTGTAATTCGCCTGCGCGACCTCCAAGTTATACTGTGCGCTTTTCAAGGCGCTCTCAGTCGCCTCCCGCTCGTTCTCCAGGGCGTTCTTCATCCACTTGATATCGAGTTCCCAATCACGGGCCGGGTCCCAGGCGTTGTCATAGTTCTCCTGGGCATCGGCGAGCGCGTCTTGAGCCTGCTTCAGGCTGACACGGGCCGATGTGAGTTGCGTGCCGGGGATCGCGGCCAGTGCAACCGCTTCCTCATAGCCAACCTGGGCAGCATCCAGGTTAGCCTGCGCCACCCCAGCCTCAGCCTCGATCTGCGCCGACGCCAGATTGATCTCTGCCTGGGTTACCTGAAACTCGGCATTGGCAACTGCTTCGCGGGCATCGGCGTCATCCAGTCGAGCCAACACGTCGCCTGCCTCCACCACGTCCCCAGCTTCCACCAACACCTCGGCCACCCGCCCACCCGACAAAAAGGCCAGCGCGACCTCGGCGTTGGGGGCCAGGTTGCCGGTCGCATCCACCGTGACTCGCAATGTGTCACGCCGGACGACGGCTGTCTCCATTGACTCCTGAGCCTCGGCCATGGACTGCTGGCGGCCTGCGACGTACTGATAACCGGTAAACCCCAATCCTACAACTACGACGACTGCTACGACGATCCACCATTTCTTGTTCATTCATTTTCTCCTGATTTTGTTCTCACACTAACGCCGGGTGCAGGCCGTCAGCCCAGGCGCGGATGGCTTCCCAGTCGCGGAAATCGCCCTCTGTCGCCCCCATCACTTTCATCATCAGCCGAAAGACAAAGGACAACTTGCTATAGTCCATCACCCCCGCAAAGAGGCCCACATCCACCGGCTGCACCATCTCACGCACCGGGTCCAGGTAGGCCGCCGCCGTGCGGCGATTCTCCTCCGTGTCATCTCCCAGTATCACACAGGTGAGAAAATAGGCCACGGGCACCCGGCTCAACGCTTCCCGGTGCGTTTCCACGAACTTGCTCGCTTCGGGCAACCATCTGCTCGCACGAATTGCGCTGCCCACGATCACCGCCCGGTAGGGGCTCACGTCGGTCACGTTCTTGGCCAGGCGCACGTCCACCGCCGCGCCCGCGTCGCACAACACCTGCCCGATGGCCTCGGCCACCTCGCCGGTGGACCCGCACCTGCTGGCGTAGGCTACCAGAATTTTGTCACTCATCTCGTTATCACCTCCACAACTTGATTCGTTGAACTCTACTGCCGGCTGTCGCGTGCCCAACACTGTCAGGCCACAACAGGTCAGCGCCGTAACGCCGACCACTCCTCCAGTCAGCGCCAGGAAACGCCTGCGGCTAATCCTGTTCTGTTCGCTCATCTCTCTACTCCCCTCTGTCAATTTTCATCACGGCCTCTAGTTTACAGGAATCCTGTGTAGAAATTATGGAGATGCGGTGGAGGGATGTTGGAGATTGGGGATTGAAGATTGGAGATTGATGCCCACTTGCACTTGACAAATTAGCCAAGAATCGCTAAACTCTGAGTTGTGCGACGAGATTATTGGCTACGTAAAGCGCATCGTGCGGGGCTTTGACATCAGTCGGGAGATGATGGCCGTTGACGTGATCCGCCAGGTCGGGCCGGCCGGCAACTTTTTGACCCAGAAGCACACCGCGACCCACTTTCGGCAGGAACTGTGGCAACCCAAGTTCTTGAACCGCGACACTCCCAAGGCGTGGATGAAAAAGGGAGGCCAAACCTACGAGGAAATTGTGACTCGGAAGGCTATCGAAATTCTCGTCACGCACCGGCCCGAGCCGCTGCCGGAGGACGTTTGCCAACAGATCAACGCAATTGCTCAAGAGGCCGAAAAGGAGTTGGCGGATATGCAGTTCGTGGCATAAGGCATGGAGAAACAGAAATGACACTCAAACCATTGGAAGGGTTCAAGTCACTGACGACCCACCACTGCATCACCGGCTCAATGCGCCACGTCTACGTCTACAACGACCATCCCATCAGCGAAGAGATGCTGCTGGGAGTGGGCGCGGGAGTCGGGTTCATCTACTGGCACCAAAAGGGCGCACCGCCCATCATCGGCGGGCGGGCCAACTTTGAGCGGCCAGGCGTAGAGGGATTGGCAAAATCCACCGGAAGGCGCACCGGCGTGAGCGTCGAATCGTACACCACCTCCAGCGCGCGCAAGGCCGAGCGGACGCTCCTGGAGATGCTCGACGTTGGCCAGCCGGTGATGATCTATTGCGATATGGGGTTCTTGCCCTATTTCGACTTTGGCGGCAAAGAGTATCACTTTGGCGGGCACGCGGTAGTGGTCTGCGGCTACGACGCGGAGACACGCCAGGTGCTCATCGCCGACCGGGATGGGGAACTGCACCCGGTTTCGATGGACGCTCTGGAGAAGGCGCGCGGCTCCACCTACAAGCCCTTCCCGCCCAAACACAAGTGGTACACCTTCGACTTTAGCCACAAGCGCCAGCCGACTGCCGGCGAGGTGCGAGAGGCCATCGCCGAACAGACGCAGGGGATGCTGGAGCCGCCCATCAGCAACTTTGGCGTCAAAGGCATACGCAAGGCGGCCAAGCGCGCGCTCAAGTGGCCCGACCAGATGGACGAGGAAGAACTGCGCTTTGCACTGTTCAACGCCTACATCTTTATTGACGCGACGGGCGGCACCGGTGGCGGCATCTTTCGCTACATGTTCAGCCGCTTCTTGCGCGAGGCCGCCGAGATGACGGGAGAGACACGCCTGGACGAGAGCGCCAACGAGTTCCAGCGCACCGGCGACAAGTGGCAGGAGGTGGCCGAGATTTTCAAGCGAGGGTGGAAAGCCCAAGACCCGGTCGCCGTGCTCGCGGAGACGAAGGCACCGCTGATGGAATTGGCCGACCTGGAGGAGGCGGCGTGGGGGCGGCTGCGGGATTTGGTGTAGGGATGGGGCATGGAAAACCAGTATAATTTACGTGCATAAAGGAGTGAGGATTATGGATCTAAACAAATTTACACAAAAAGCACAAGAGGCTATCTTGAGCGCACAATCGCTGGCCGGCGAACACAGCCACGGCCAGATCGAGCCGGAGCACCTGCTGCTGGCACTCTTGCGCCAGTCCGAGGGCGTCGTGCCCCAGATCGTCAAAAAGTTGGAGGCCAATCCAGGCGAGATGGCGCTGGGACTGGAAGGGAAGCTGCAGGGCAAACCCAAGGTCTATGGGGCGACGGCACAGGTGAGATTCTCCCGCGAACTGACACGCGCATTGGAGGAGGCGGAGAAAATCACCAAACGTATGCGCGACGACTATGTCAGCACGGAACACCTGCTGCTGGCGCTTACCGGAGCCCACGGCGGCGAGGCATCCCGCTTCCTGGCGGCCTACGGCATCACCGAAGACGCCGTTTTGCGGGCGCTGACCGGTATCCGTGGCAGCCAGCGCGTCACCAGCCAGCATCCCGAGGCCACCTACCAGGCGCTCGAAAAGTACGGGCGCGACCTGACTGGCTTGGCTCGCCAGGGCAAACTGGACCCGGTCATCGGGCGGGACGATGAGATCCGGCGCGTGATGCGCATCTTGAGTCGCCGCACGAAAAACACCCCCGTCCTGGTGGGCGACGCCGGCGTGGGCAAGACAGCCATCGCCGAGGGACTGGCCCAGCGCATCGTGCGCGGCGACGTGCCCGAAGGGTTGAAGAACAAGCGTATCGTCACGCTCGACCTGGGCGCGCTCGTGGCCGGGGCCAAGTATCGGGGCGAGTTCGAGGAGCGGCTCAAGGCAGTGCTCAAAGAAGTGACAGACGCCGCCGGCGAGGTCATCCTGTTCATTGACGAATTACACACCGTCGTCGGCGCGGGCGCGGCCGAGGGCGCGATGGACGCCAGCAACATGCTCAAGCCTATGCTGGCGCGGGGCGAACTGCACTGCATCGGTGCGACGACGCTGGACGAGTACCGCAAGTACATCGAGAAAGACGCCGCGCTGGAGAGGCGCTTCCAGCCGGTCTACGTGGACGAGCCGTCGGTGGAGGATACCATCAGCATCCTGCGCGGCCTCAAGGAGCGGTACGAGGTGCACCACGGCGTGCACATCCAGGACGCGGCCTGCATCGCCGCCTCCACGCTCAGTCACCGCTACATCGCCGACCGGTACCTGCCGGACAAGGCGATTGATTTGATTGACGAGGCGGGTGCCCGGCTGCGGATGGAGATTGATTCCAAGCCGGCCGAACTGGACGAGGTGGACCGGCGCACCATGCAACTGGAGATCGAGCGGGAGGCGCTGAAGAAAGAAAAGGACAAGGCCAGCAAGGAGCGACTAAAGAAACTGGAGCAGGAACTGGCCGATTTGCGGGAGCAAAGTGGGGCGCTGCGCTCCCGCTGGGAGCAGGAGAAGGACGCCATCCAGGCCATCCGTGAGACGAAGGAGCGTGGTGAGCAGGTGCGCCACGAGATTGAGAGGGCACAGCGGGCACAGGACTATGCCAAGGCATCCGAATTGCAGTACGGCACGCTCGTCGAACTGGAGCAGCAACAGCAGGAGCAGGAGGCTCGCCTGCGCGAACTCCAGGGTGACCATGCACTGCTCAAGGAGGAGGTCGGCCCGGAGGACGTGGCCGAGGTAGTGGGTGAGTGGACCGGCATCCCGGTCTCTAAACTGTTGGAGGGCGAGGTCGAGCGCCTCCTACGCATGGAGGAGGCGCTGCACCGGCGCGTCGTGGGCCAGGACGAGGCAGTAGACGCTGTCTCCAACGCCGTCCGCCGGGCCCGCGCCGGGCTGCAAGACCCCAACCGGCCCATCGGCACCTTCATCTTCTTGGGGCCAACGGGCGTGGGCAAGACCGAACTGGGGCGGGCGCTGGCCGAGTTCCTCTTCGATACCGAGGAGGCCATGGTGCGCATTGACATGAGCGAGTATCAAGAACGGCACACCGTCTCCCGGCTCATCGGCGCGCCGCCGGGCTACGTGGGCTACGAGGAGGGCGGCCAGTTGACCGAGGCGGTGCGCCGACGGCCCTACAGCGTGGTGCTGTTCGACGAGATCGAGAAGGCTCACACCGAGGTTTTCAACACGCTCCTACAGTTGCTCGATGAGGGGCGGCTGACCGATGGCCACGGGCGGACGGTGGATTTCACTAACACCGTCGTCATCATGACGAGTAACGCCGGTAGTCGCTGGATCAAAGAACTGGGCGTCGAGGCGGCGCGGGAGCGGGTGATGGAGGAACTGAATCGCGCTTTCCGGCCCGAGTTCCTCAACCGCATTGACGAGGTCATCCTCTTCCGCAGCCTGACGCGGGAGGACCTGGTGCAGATCGTGGACATCCAGACGCGCCACCTGCGCGACCTGCTGGCCGAGCGGCACATTGGGCTGGAGATAACCGTCGCCGCCCGCCAGCACCTGGCCGACGCTGGCTACGACCCGGTCTATGGCGCACGCCCGCTCAAGCGGGTCATCCAGCGGGAGGTGCAGGACCCATTGGCGCTGGCGCTGCTACAGGGCGAGTTCGGCGAGGGAGATATGGTGCGGGTGGACGCCCGCGACGGACACGTGGTGTTTGTAAAGGTGGAGACGGCACCGGTTGTGGCATAGTGTTTGGGCTGGTCAGCAGTCCCGTCAATGCTAGTTGGGGGATGAGAGAAATCTGTGCGTCGGCCTCGGTGGCGCCGGGAGTGATGCTCAGATAGTGGCTGACGGGAGGATGGCAGTTGTCTCTTACGCCTCATTCGACTATAATTCCCCCAATGGACACAGAGACCGTCGAGAGATTGCTCGCGCTGAACCGCGAGTTCTACGCTACCTTTGCCCGGCCCTTTGCTGCCAGCCGGCCAGTGTCTGACCCGGCCTTGGTGTGCATTTTGCCCTATATCCCACAGCGGGCAAGCGTGCTGGACGTGGGCTGTTGCAACGGGCGACTGGCGCTCTTGCTCAATCGGGAGCGGCCTGGCGCGGCCTACCTGGGCCTGGATGCGACGCCGGAATTGGTCGAACTGGCCCGCGCCCAGGCCGGTGAACTCTCGACCATCGCGGCCGAATTTCGCATCGCCGACGTCGCCCGGCCCGGTTGGGGCGCGAGGCTTGACGGCGCACCTTTCGGCTGCGCCGTCGCGCTGGCCGTATTGTTTCACATCCCCGGCTTTGAACTGCGCGTGCGAGTGCTGTGCGAGATCGCCAGTTTGCTAAAGCCCAATGGCTGCCTGATCCTCTCCACCTGGCAGTTCCTCAACAGCGCGCGGATGCGGCGCAAGATCGTGGACTGGAGCGAGGTAGACATGGCCGGGGAATCACTAGAGCCGGGCGACTATCTGCTCGACTGGAAGCGAGAGGGTCGTGGCCTGCGCTATTGCCACCTGGTGGACGCGGCCGAGATAGAACGGCTGGCCACCGAAAGCGGTTTCCGCGTGCGCGAGACCTTTTGCGCTGGCGGTCGTGAAGGGAATCTGAGCCTGTTTGCCATCCTCGACAAGTTCTACTCCCCCGCGAGCAATTTCAAAGCGTAGGTCACGCGGCGTGGCCGTTTGGTCAGTAGTCCACTGGCCTCCCACGCCTGGGCCAAGGCACTCAGACGGGAGCGGGAGATTTCGTCGCGGAAGGCGCGGTGCAGGGCCTTGATGGTAAAGTATCCCTCCAGTCCGTCCAGCGCGTGGCACACGAGGCGACGTTCGAGCGGGCTAAGAGCGGGGAAAGATGCGGGAGGACTGATTTGGGGAGAGATGGCAACGGCGTGCAGCATCCCTAGCCAATGCACCGCGTCCTCGATCAGATGCCCCATCTGAAAGTAGAGCCGGTTCGACCACACTGCCACCCCTTGCAAGTCGTGGATGAAGGGAGGCGAGGTGGCAGAGGTGGCGTAAGCAACGAAGGGGAAATCAGCGGTGCTAAAGACGCCCGCGCGGGGGGTGCTCGCCTGGGCGCGGAGCACGTCCCAGCGCTCCTCGGTCACTGTGTAGTCCAGCCGGGCGGTGACCAGGATGCCGCCCGGCAGATGCCAATACCAGGCCGCGCCCACCCGCCCCTCGTAGCAGGGCGTTCGTTTGCCGATCTCGCCGATGAGCCTGTCGGCCAGGCGCAGCGCGTCGAATGAGGGGTAGAATAGAGGGGTTATGGTCATCGTTTCGGTCACTTGAGAACACAGATTAGCAGGATTGGCGGATCGTGGTCGCTAGTTGCTAGATCGCCGTTGCTCACGCGCTTGCAGGACGTCACTCTCGATATCTTTATTCTTCATCGGCATTTTCCAGAACCTGGTGTACCGCCTAAGGGCAATCCCTTGATTGTGAGTGTCCTGTTGCTCGAGACCATAGTTTCTACGTATCTGCTCAATAAAGTGGGGCAATGTAGCCGAGGTTTCCATACCTCGCGGGCATAACGCGCTATGGAAAGCGCGGCTACGTTAAAAGTGCCCCAGAATATTGAGATGATACGTTTCTACATAGTACGCTTGCATTTTCTTGCTAATCTATGTTGGTATACCAATCTGCTGATCGCATTACGTGCGATTATACTGCCGCAGGATGACTTGTCAACCGGCGAGCCACTCGGCCGCCGCCTTGGGGAGCAGCGCCAGCGATCCTCGATGCACGGTCGGATCGGGCAACGAATCTATGAAAAACTGGCCGTAACTCTTGGTCAGCAGGCGCTTGTCAAAGACGGCCACGACGCCCCTGTCGGTGCGGGTGCGGATCAGGCGCCCAAACCCCTGCAAAAAGCGCAGGATGGTCTCTGGCACGGCGTACTCGAAAAAGGGCTGCTCAAAAGTCTCGGACCGGGCAGCAAAAATGGGGTCGCTGGGGACGCTGAAAGGCAGTCTGGCGATAGCCAGGCAACTGAGCGCCTCGCCCGGCACGTCCACCCCCTCCCAGAAACTGCGCGTGCCCAGCAATACCTGGCGCTGGCCCGTGCGAAAATTCTCCAAGAGTTGCGCCCGCGAGATGCCCTCCCCCTGCGCCTGGATGGTGATGCCCGCCTGGGCCAGCGGCGCCCGGATGGCCCGCAGCGTGGCCCGCAGTTGATTGTAGGAGGTAAAGAGCGCCAGCGCCCGCCCCTCGGTCGCCCGGAAGAGCGCCGTCATTCCCTGCTCCACCGCCCGCTGGTAGCCCTGCTGGTTCGGCTCGGGCACGTCGTTCATCAGGTAGACCAGCGTCGAGTTTTTATAGTCAAAGGGGGAGCCGACTGCCAATTCGTCGGCCTCCCAGGCGTTCAGCCGCTCGCGCAGGTAATCGAACGAGTCGCTGGTGCGCAGTGTAGCCGAGGTCAGCACCACCGACTCCTTCTTGTGGAAGAGGTGCTCCTGCACAAGTGGCCCGACGTGCAGCGGGGCGGCGTGCAGAGCCAGCCGGTCGCCGTTGGAACTCGATTCCAGCCAGTAGATGAGGGACGCTGAAGGCTGCGTAATCATGTGGCTTACCTGCCCCCGCGCTTCCGCCAGTCGCCGCGCCGTTCCCAGTATCTGCGCCTGCAACTCGTCGGTCTCGGGCACGTCAAAGGCAGACAGGTCGTCCAGGCCGCTCGCCAGCCGCTCCAGCCCGTCCACGACGGCTGCCAGTGGCACGCTGGCGTCGTCCCAGGCGATCTCGATTGCCTCCCATGCCGGCTGCACGCGCAACCCCGAGGTGACGCGCAGGCGGAAAGAGTACTGGCTATGCCGGCCTCCCTTTTGTTCCTCTACAAACTCTTCCAGGCGGTCGAAAAAGAGGCCCAGTTGTCGCATGGCCCGGACACCTGCCAGCCCGATTTTACCGACAAAGAGTTCCATTTGCTCCATAATTTCGCCGGGCAGATGGGCCTGCTGGCAGCGCCCAATCACCTCGCCCAACATGCTGGTCACCCGGCCGGATGGGCCCACCCTGCCAATCTCGCTCAACAGCCGGTACATACTGGCGCGGTCGGCCTCGAAACTGAGGCCGCTGGTGGTGGCCGCCTCCAGGTGATGGGCCTCGTCCACGATGAGGTAGTTGTACTCAGGCAGGGCGCGGTTCTGCACGGCGACGTCGGCCAGGAGCAGCGCGTGGTTAACAATGACGAGGTGGGCAGCCTCTGCGGCGTGACGGGCATTATAAAAATAACAACTGCCCTCGCGGAAATGGCGGCAACGCTCCGGGTCACAGCCCTCGTGGTCGGCCGAGAGTTGCCTCCACGAAATCCGCTCGGCCGGGTTGGGCAGGAACAGTTCGTCGCCGTCGCCGTCGGTTGCCTCGGTCAGCCAGACGAGCACTTTGGTCAGCACGCGGGCCTCATCGGGAGAGTTCGCCCCCCGGCGGCGCAGCGCCTGCAGGCGGGCCGGGCAGAGGTAGTGGGAGCGACCCTTGAGAATGGCAGCGTGAAACTCGAACGGTAGAACGCGGGTCAGATCGGGCAGATCCTTGCGGTGCAGTTGCTCCTGCAAGTTGATAGTGTTGGTGGAGATGACTACTCGCTCGCCGTTCTGCACTGCCCAGTGCACGGCGGGGATGAGGTAAGCCAGTGACTTGCCGACGCCGGTAGGGGCTTCGACCAGCAGGTGATCGC
>Ga0136651_10002057_pt1 | contig 11055 bp, 7 predicted proteins | sample Mar14236cmmetaG_FD_94867 | JGI IMG/M metagenome (GOLD analysis project Ga0136651, IMG submission 94867) | Marine hydrothermal vent microbial communities from Guaymas Basin, Gulf of California to study Microbial Dark Matter (Phase II) - Marker... ...
ATACGCCATCAGCTTTTGGGCGCAGATGATGGCACGGGTGGGCCTCCGCGCCCCCACGCTGCCTGCCCTACTCGCGGTTACAGCGTGGGCCTACGATCATGCATCGGCCACCATGGACCGACGTAGAGCCAGGAAATGGTACAGCCTCACCGGAGCGGCGCTTGGCCTCAGCATCTACACATACATGGCCAGCCGTGGCATGCCACTTCTCTTCATCGGTTATCTGCTGAGCACGAAGTTCCTGGACCCACGCAGGTTTCAGAAGATACGGGCAGGAACTCAATGGGCTCTCTTTCTAGCACTCCTCATCGCGACACCGTTGTTTCTCTACCTCCTGCGCCATCCCGGTGTTGAGCAGCGGGTCTCCCAGCTTGGCAGCGCGCTTCAGGCGCTCCGGGGGGGCAATCCCATCCCACTCGCGCGAAATATCGCCTCAAGCCTCCCGATGCTGTTATGGCAAGGGGATGCTTTCTGGCTGTACAACATCGCCAGACGCGCCGGGCTCGAACCACTGCTTGCGGGCACCTTCCTTATAGGTGTGACAAGAGCTACTCTGCACCTGCGCGACTACCGTCATCGCTTCCTTCTATGGTGGCTCGCAGCGGGTGTTGCCCCGGCGTTGCTCGCACCACCTGCCTATAATCTGCTGCATGCCATTGCTGCGATGCCTGCCGTATTCCTGCTCACCAGCAGTGGCGCACTGACAGTCGTTCAGTGGGCTACCCAGCTCTCTGCTCGGAGTCAGACGGCTCTAGCACTGTTGGGTGTACTTGCTGCAGTGAGCACTGGTGTCGAAAGCGCCAACGCGTACTTCGTCAGATGGGCAGAGCAACGGGATGTGCGCGTAGCCTACCATCACCATGTTGTGATGCTCAGCCGGTGGCTAGAGACTAATGGGGACCCTGAGCTACCGACAGTACTTACGACCCTATATCCAGGCAAATTCCATGACCCTTACACCGTCGAAGCCACCCTGCGACGAGAAGACCTCGATCTCCATTGGGTCGACGGACGGTGGGCACTATTCGTCCCGCGCGGGGCGGCTCGGCTCATTGTCGAGGCCCAGACACAGCCGCCGCCTGCCCTATGGACCCTGGTTACACCCGACATCAGTCAGGAAGCTACCCTGCGCCTCCGCCCAGACGACATTCCTCCTACCGTGAACATCTACCAGTGGCTGGCTAATCGCTCATGGGAGCGATGGGAACACAACGCCCGGCGCAATCTGTCACTGGCTCCGGGGGATCCCCCTCCTCAAGAAACGAAGACAAGACTGGCCTCGCCCGTTGTCTTCGGTGACGGCCTCACGCTAGATGGTTATACGATCGACTGCGAGAAGGCTGATGATAACTCCCGTACGCTACGTCTCCTGACCGGCTGGGATATCCACACCCCCTCTCAAGACGAACTCGTCATGTTTGTCCATGTGCTAGACGCGGACGGGGACCTCATCACCCAGGATGACCGACTGGCTGCACCAGCTTGGCAGTGGAAAGATGGCGATAGATTTCTCCATCTCCACCAGCTCAGGGTCCCCGCAGAAGCTCCCGATCACCTCTGGCTGGCGGTCGGTGTCTACCGACGAGCGGACGTCACCCGCCTCGAGATCACAACGCCAGCGATTCTGGAGCAGGGCAAGCCGCCCGCCACTCGTGTGCTGATTCCCCTTCAGGAGCCTGCACCATGACCAGACTCGGCCAATGGGAGAGGAAAGCCATCGTCGTAGTGCTCGTTCTGGCGTGGGGCTTGCGGTGGGTCCTACTCACGGAGGTCCCTCCTGGTTGGCGTGACGATGATCTGATAGAGCTCTACACATTCTCAGCCCACATTATCACGCATGGCCCGGTGCTTTACTTCACCGGGGCTTCCGGTCATGAACCCCTCTATCACACACTTCGAGCACTAATCATCGCAGGTGCGGGGATCAACACCGCCTCGGCCCGCTTTGTCAGCGCTGCAGCGGGCACATTGAGCGTGCTCCTTACCTGGGCGTTGGGGCGTCGCATCTTGGGACGATGGGAAGCACTGCTTGCCAGTGTGCTCATGGCAACGAGTTTCTGGAACCTGATGTACAGCAGAGTGGCCATTCGCCACATCGGGACACTGCCGTGGGCTCTGCTCGCTTTCTATTGGATGTGGCGCCTGATCTGGGACGAAACGCCATCACAATGGGGCTGGGCTGGCATAAGCGCCGGAATTGCGGGCGCCGTACTTACGTACTATGCCGGACGCCTTGTGCCTCTGGTGCTCATCGTGGCGTGGATAGTCTTAGGTCGTCCACGCAAACGTCTAAGTCATTTAGCGCTAGGCTTGGCGGTCGGATTACTTCTCACGGCCCCTATGTTCTGGGTGATCTTTCATCAACCCGGTGCCGACGCACGCCTCAGCGAGCTCGCGGTACCCTTGAAAGCACTCCAGCAACATAACCCCATCCCCCTACTCCAGACCGCGTGGCGAACCCTGGGTATGGCCCACGCGCATGGGGATCCCGAGTGGTTGTACAACGTCAGCGAGCGCCCCGTTTTCTCCACAGCAGGCGCCATAGCCTTCTATCTAAGCACGGTCTGGCTCCTGTTGAAATCGAAAAGCTGGCCCGCCGCCAGGTTCCTGCTCCTGTGGCTTGGCATTGGCATCGCACCTGCGTTGATCAGCCTCCCCCCTTCAAGCTATGGGCACACGATCCTCGCTCAGCCCGCCGCATCGCTTGTATTGGCAGCCCCTGCAGCCTCTATTCCTCTGCCTGGCCGGTTGTTCCGCATCGGGAAGCGAGGGATTATCGCGATCAGTAGCCTCCTTCTTGTCGCAGCAACTGTACCCCGCGACCTCTACGACTACTTCATCACATGGCCGACAGAGCCAATGGTACGTTTCCTATACCGTGCCGACTATCGACATCTGGCAACATTTCTGCGGCGCCAGCCGCCAGACACAGGGATAGTGGTAGGCAGCTTTCTGTACGGCCCCTGGGACAAAGTCGCCTGGCGCACAGATTGCCGTTGTCCCAGCGTCAAACCACGATGGGTCAATCCCCAGCGTGCCCTGGTCTTCCTCCCTACTGGGGCAACCCACGTGGTGCTCCAAGATGAAGGAACGCCTCACCCCTGGTTGCAGACCTTGCTTGACACAGCTCAACAGGCATCAGCCCCGGTGGGTATGCGGGGATACAACGTGGATTTCCCTGAACCACCAGAGAACGCCATCACGAGGGCCCTCACGGGCACCCCCTTGAAGGCGCAGCCCTTTGCTGAAGCCCTGACACTTGACGCAGTTAGCTGGGTACCCTCAGAGGCCAGTCAAACCCAGTGCACTTTGCTTACATGGTGGTCGGTCAGCGGCCCGTTGCCACTGCCGGAGGAAACGCTTGTGCCGAACCCTCCGCCGCCAGGGACCTACAGTGGCCCGCGCCTGAAAGTCTATACCCACCTCTGGCATGGCGACACCATGGTATCTGTCGACGACGGTCTCTGGGTTGACCCCTACAGCCTCCGTCCCGGAGACCAGATCCTCCAGGTACACCAGCTGGATGTCCCCATCCCATCGGAGAGTTACAGATTAGAGATGGGGCTCTACGATCCCATGACCGGTGAACGGTGGAGAACACCCCAAGGACGCGACAGTCTTGAGATACGCCTACCTTCCTGCCAACCCAAGACGAGTCCATAGGGGAGGGCCAAGCACGCAAAGCCCCACCACAACTGAAGTGATAGCCATGACCAACACTGCACCCGCCATCATATCTTTGGCGCGCTTAGCCAGTGGATGATATTCCGGGCTGACTAGATCAACCAGTGTCTCGGCTGCTGTGTTTAGGAGTTCAGCAACCAAGACGCTTCCTATAGTCAGAGTGAGAGAAGCCCAGGCCTGCAAACTCAGACGCAGCCAGAGGCCCACGGCAACAACCGCAACAGCGGCCAAGACATGGAGTCGGAAGTTTCGCTCTACCCGCGCCACATGTACGATACCCTCTAGAGCACATCGGAAGCTGGCCAAAAGCGTGTGTTCACTGCAGTCCATAGCACTTTGTCTACGCCCGCATTTCATGTTGGGAGTACGATATCAATACCCAGTGATTGTAGAATCTCACTCTGGATCGCCCACATTTGATCCTTCTGCTGCTTCGTCTCATGGTCGTAACCCAGCAAATGAAGAACCCCGTGGACGGTCAACACACTCAGCTCATCTTCAATGGAGCCACCAACGGCCTCCGCCTGAACGCGAGCCCGATCCAAGGAGATTACCACATCACCCAGGTAATACGGAAATCCACTCGGGCCACCGGCAAACGGCCCGCGAGTGTCGTCCGGGAAAGCCAGTACATCTGTGGGCTCTGGAACCGCGCGAAAGCGCCGGTTCAAATCTTCAAGAGCAGTATCGTCAGAGATCACCACCACCACCTCACACCGATCATCAAAGACGTGACGGGCAAGCGTCGCCTCCACAGCTCTGACAATCGGCCCCGTATCCACCGGACCGACATGCTCCTCCACCTGGACCTCAACCACATGCTCCATAATCTACTCCTTCGAGGAGTTATGTTTCCTGCACACCGCCGGGCTCGAGAGAAACCACATGTTCCTCAATCACCACGCGATCCTCAGAGGAAGCTGGCACCTCCTCGGTCCCTTCGTCAGCGGGAGGCAAACCAGGTACTTCACGCTGGACTGCGCCACGCTGCGGATAAGGTATCCGTGGATGATATGCAGCCCGAAGCAGCTCAATGTACGTATCCCGCACCACTCGCAGCTCTCTCAGAGTGATTGGACACTCATCCATTTGGCCATCTCGCATACGTGCCTCAAAGATTTCGTCCACAAGCGCAGCCAACTCCTCCGGCATCTCTGGGCGCCGCGCTCGTGCTGCAGCTTCACAGCCATCAGCCAGCATCACCAATAGAGTCTCTCTGCTCTGCGGTTTCGGGCCAGGGTAACGGAACTGCGACTCATCCACTAAGTCAGACTCGCCGCCAGCCGCCTCCACGGCCTTCTGGTACAGGAAACTCACCCTCATCGTGCCATGATGCTCGGCGATGAAAGCCTTTACCCTTCCTGGCAATCGGTACTTCTGAGCGAGCCTTAGTCCCTCACGCACATGTCCAACCAGGATATCCACGCTGGTATAGGGGTCAAGCCGCTCATGAGGATTGCTCAAACCCTGCTGATTCTCAGCAAAGAAATACGGACGTGAGAGCTTCCCAATGTCATGATAGTAGGCTCCCACACGAGTCAATAACGCATTGGCGCCAATGCGCTCCGCTGCCTGTTCCGCCAAGCTAGCCACCATCATCACATGATGGAAGGTCGCAGGCGCCTCCCGCAGCAGTCGCTGCAAAAGGGGATGGTTGGGACGGCTAAGCTCAGTCAGACGAAACGTCGTCGCCAGATCAAACAGGGGCGCCAACACAAACAGCATCGCGATCGTCAAGCCGCCCGACAGCAGTCCACCCAACACCGTCGTTCCAACCTTTAGCGTCAAACCAACAGGCTCCAGAACCAACTCGTCGATGGCAAAGACAACAACCACCACGCCTTGAATCAACCCCGCCAGTAAACCTGACCGAAACAGCGTGCCAGTCTGTTCGTAGCGAGGCAATGTCAACATGGCGACAACCCCACCAAGCGAGAGCATAGCGGCCATCCCCAAGGAGCGCGAAGCCACCCATCCACCAATAGCACCAACGAAGATGGTGCCCCCCGCAGCAGGTACCCGCCCCAGAGTCGTGACTAACAACAGGGCCACTGCCCCGGCGGGAAAGAGATAAGGCACTAACTCGCCAGATCGCAACAGAGCCCATGCTATGCCTTCGAAGAACGTCAGAATCAGTATCAGCAGGGCCTCCTTGGGCCCTTCTGCAAGGACGGGTGCTGCCATGCGCTCCATGAAAAGGCGGAATGCCCCCACCAGAAGTAAGCCAAAGATGAGAGCGCTCACCTGGTTTTCCTCATCCCGGGCGGTGGCTGTCAAGCCAAACTGCTCCAAAGCCTCCAGGTCAAGGGCAGACACCACTTCCCCCTCACGCACAATGACTTCACCAGCGCGAAGCGTGCGCACGACCGGTCCTACGCTTTCACGGGCGGCTTGTCGGGCATCCTCGGTCGCCTCTTCGTCATAGAACACGTTAGGCCGTATGAATGCGCTGACAAGGGCCTCAACGGCAGCGGCTTCATCCTGAGCCAATTCCAGCGAGACCATCGACGGAATGCGCCGCCGCAACAGGGCCAAATCCGCCTGTCGAATCTCTTCCTGGCGCATAACTTTGTCCAGGAGATCAAGGAACTCTAGCTGCACCCGACTCAAACTGGAATCTGGCAAGGTCAACAGGGCATCGATCACGCCTGGGGGCAAATCGGAAAGCTCAGGCACAGCACGCATCCACGCCCGTTTCTCTTCCAGCGAAGCGTACGGGTCATCGCGTAGCGCCCGCAGATAGACAAGCACCTCACGAGCTCGGCGATATTGCTCACGTGCGATGTTAGAATCTGGCGCCGTATATACCGCCTCAACCTGACGGGCTGCCTCACCTTGAGCCTGGGTACTCAGGATCTCACTGATGAAGGTAATATCACGAGGCGCGCGGATGTTCTGGGGTGCCACATCGCCAACAGTGAGATCATACCCCCCCCTCACAGAAAAGGCGAGGACGGCAACAGTCACCATGGCCAGCCACGTCCACAACAGCACATGCCGCAGCCAGGTCCACGAGCGTTGCCGATGGTCTCTCAACTGTCGAGCACGTTCTTGCTTCACCATGAACTCATCTCAAAACACAAAGGGACTCCCCGTGGGAGCCCCTTGTCTCATATCTCGAGCACTCGCAAGACACCAGGCTTCAAGCGGAGAGTAACTCTCGTGCGACCTTGCTCACCACGCGACCATCAGCCCGACCCTTTATCCGTGGCATCACAGCTCCCATCACTTTACCAAAATCCCGTGGCGAGTTGGCGTTCACTTCCTCAATGACACTCTGAACGAGTGCGCGGATCTCAGTTTCGTCGAGCTGTGCTGGAAGATAAGCCTTTAGGATCTCCAGCTCCGGCAGCTCTTCGGCGACCCGATCCTCACGACCAGCTTCCCGCATCATGGAAACAGCTTCTTCCCGCCGTTTCACCTCGCGGCGAATCAGCTCAATGATGTCTGCGTCATCCAAGTCGCGGGCCGACTCGGCCTCGGCAAACTGGATGGCCATGATGACCATGCGAAGTGCAGCCTTACGCCGCTCGTCGCGCGAGCGCATCGCTTGATGGAGGTCTTGCTGTAATCGCTCTCTGAGTCCAGTCATCAGTGATCTCAACACTCAACCAGAAAGAGTCACACTCAGTAACGCCGTCGCAGATCCTTATAGGTCGTGCGGCGGCTCTTCCGCAACTTGGCAGCGCGCTTCCGCTTGCGGACAATGCTCGGCTGTTCATAGTAACGCCGCTTACGGATCTCTGATAAGATCCTGTCCTGCTGCACAGCCTTCTTGAAGCGCCGCAGCAACGAATCAAACGACTCGTTGTCATGTGCAACCACATAAGTCACGTACCTCACCCCTTTCGCGCCCCCGGTATTACTGCCGGCTAGGAATGGAACGACTAAACCCGGTGTCTTCCGGGTACGTCTGCAATTATAGCCGCCCGCGACATACTGTCAAGCGTCTGCAAATTGAACAACGTTGACTTCATTGCGTCCCATCACTGCTCATCTGGACGGCCCCCTACCTCCGGGCACCAATCATACACATACATCAATGGACGTCTGTCGCTGGCATGCAGTACCTGGAGGCGCCCATGGGGAAAACGCACCTTGATCGTGTCTAGCTCATCCAGGCGTTCTGGCACTATCGCAAAACGGGCAACATGGCCGAGCCGTTTGGGGATCTCCACCTTGCCCACAACATCGCGGCCCGCGATCCCACGCAACATGAACCTCAAGGTACCGAACCGCCAGGTGATGAACGGGGCACCCAGGAAATAGATTCGAGTCTCAAAGCGATCCGCGAAATCAGCGGCGTAGGCGGGCGTCGGATGCGTCAACACCCAGCGAGCAAATTCTGTGGTCGCCTCTGCAGTAGGATTCCCATACAGGCGTCGGGTCGTGTACGACTTGAAATAGAACGACACATTGCTGGTGCACACAACAACAAGAAGCCCAATAATAACCCAATGTCTCATGTTCCTCTTAAGTCGCACCCATCGCATCAGTGCTTGCAGTCCACAGGCCGTCAACATAGCAATAGCCGGTACGAGAAGCAACCCTCGCTGACTGCTGGGAGGGTTCTCCGTGATCCCCCATGCCATCAGCGTTGTGGTCCCCCACCACAACAGCAACAGACCTCGCGAAGGCCAGCGAAAATGCCAGACGGCTTCCAATAATCCCAGAAGCAGCAACGCACCTGACCAGCAATCGAGTAGAGGCCTCTCGGGCCGGTACCAGAAACTTGGATCAGCGGTGAAATGGAAGGCACTGAACGCCCGCCAGAGTTGCTGAATCAGCAACTCTGCAACCGGATGACGTGTCAGCATCACCTCTCTGGTCAACCATCCAGAGGAGAGGATGTTCACCGCACGATAGCGCTCAACCAACGTTGAAGGATGACGCGTATACCAAGCCAACAGAGGGACCAGGGTGAGACCCCAGCCCAGGACAAGAGCTCCAACGGCTTGCCGACGACGCGCCAGCCATCCCGACTCAACCCAGGAACGCCACAGGAGATACAGAGCTACGAGTCCTGTTACCCACCGTGCTCCGAAGTACCCATACCACCCCAGAGCCAGCACGATGCCTGCCAGCCCCCATGAAGCCGCTCGCACCCTCTTCCCGAGCCCCGTGTCGTTGTGCCGCCGGAGCGCCCGGGCCTTTTGCTCGCCAAGCAGCAACAGCCAGAACGTCAAGGAGCCAACAAGCGCGTCGAATACCTGGTTCGAGGCCAGGCGACTGAAGTGGATGCTATAGGCGAAGCCCGTCACCAATATCGCAGCGATCCACCCAGCCTCCCTCCCCAACATCAGCCGCGCTAACAGAAACGTACTCAGCACCGTCGCAGTACCGGCCACGGCCGATAGCATTCTGCCACCAGCGATACTGACGCCGAATATCCTCATCCCATATCCGTAGAGCAAGAACGACATCGTGGGCACAGAATACCAACCCGTGGCGAAAGGATTACCCAGGGGAGGCGACACCAGGCTCAATGCCTCAACAAGTTGTGTTCCTTCATCGCCGCCGAGATTCGCCGGGATGTGTTCCAAGGCAACAGCTCGCAGGGCTCCAGCGACCATCAACAGCGCCAGCAGCCCAAACAGCTCACTTCGCTGAAGATGGGGGCCAGCCTGTCTCATACGCCAGAGCACAGCTCCCCAAGACACAGTCAGCAGGGCGATTGCCAACAGCCAGCTCAAGAATGTAGCGGTGAAATCATGGTCTTGGGGCCAACTCCGGGCAACACTGGCAGCGCCCAGCGACAAAACCATCGCCCCTAGACGGGGCCACCAACTACGCAGTAACGGTCGGAGATCTGGAAGCTTGTACTGCTTGTACTGATCGAGATGACGTCGGAGCCAATATAGCAAGAGAAGCAGGAAGGCCACGCCAAGCAACAGGGCACCGTCCCATCGATAGCGCCCTTCCGCTATCAGCCCGGTGCCAACCGCCATACATAAGTAAATGCCAGCCGCAGTCCACCGCACCCTGCCTGAGCCCCCTAGCGGCATCTCTTCGTCAATCCATACAGAGCACGGCGATCTCGCGGGCAGTGGAGCGCGTACGATGGCGCAATAACCCTAACCGAATCGTGCCACTGACGATCACTACCAGTAGCGCGTCCAGCAGGCCCAGGGCATAAAGCATGGTGCTACCACCAGTCGTGCTCTGTTCGAACCGCACCTGTTCCACACCCAGGACGCGCGAGACATCCGTGGAGGCCTGCCAGCCGCTGAAGGCCGCATCCGCCATCGAGGCAACCTCTGCAACATCCACTCCTCCGATAGCCATCAGAACTTCACGCCCCCTGGCTAACAGCACACTCTCTGCCCCCACCTCCACGGCCAACTCGCGCATCAGCGCCGCAACCTCCGGTTGATGAATGCGGAATTGCCGGCGTGAGAGCCCGGCCACCTCTGGTGCGGCCGCTCCTTCCGGGCCCAAAGGATATGGCAGAGCTTCGTCTGAGAGGCTTACTTCCTCCCCTTCCATGTCCTCAGGCAACGATCTCAGGGCCCCTGCTCCAGCAGCGGTCACCTCATCAGGTGAGTCAGCCATAGCAGCAGCAAGCCGTTCAGAAAGCTCAGGAACATAGAATGGCTTGGGCAACGTCGCTTGCGGCGAAGGGAGATCCTCACCCCAGGTGATGCCTTCACCCGCAGAGGAAATGAGTAGCAGCCGCAGGGATGGTCTCAGCAGCCGCAGTTCGCGAACAAGACTTACAGCATCCGGGTTATCCAGCGCCTCATCGAGAAGGACCAGGTCAGGTGCGGTGGATGCCGCTGCCCGCAGGGCCGACGTCCCATCAGCACACACCGCCACCTCGTGGCCCAACGCCTGCAAAGCCTCCCTCAGTACCTCACTGAAACCGGCATCCGAATCCACCACCAGACAGCGCATCCACGTCCTCCGGTAAGATAGTCACCCGGCCTGTAAGTATTCTAGGTCGCTGGTGCGGATGGGCAAACCTTGGATATAATAGAGCTATGAGACATCAAGCGATTCTCGTGCGCACCGGATGGGCGTTGACTGCTCTATGGGTACTGGTGGTGTGTACGACCATCCCCTCCGCCCGTGCTGCAGACCTGACGGTGACGCCGTTACCCCCCGTCGAACACACAGGGGACCGCATGGGCACGTGCTGGGCGCTCTATCAGATAGAGGGCACGCCGCTGGCCCCGGTCGCATATGCAGCTGGCTCACGTTGGGACCGCTTTGACTTCCGCTGGGACGCTATCGACCAAAACGGCTATGGCCCACACGAAAACGCTGTGAACCGCGATCGTAGCGCCGGCCTCGAGGTAGTGGGCATACTTTGGGCAACGCCGCAATGGGCGGCGGAGCCCTCATGCGCCACCGCCGGGGCCTGGGCCAGCG
>Ga0136651_10002058_pt1 | contig 11053 bp, 5 predicted proteins | sample Mar14236cmmetaG_FD_94867 | JGI IMG/M metagenome (GOLD analysis project Ga0136651, IMG submission 94867) | Marine hydrothermal vent microbial communities from Guaymas Basin, Gulf of California to study Microbial Dark Matter (Phase II) - Marker... ...
ACCTTCATTAAAACATAAAGCACAAACGGCTTAATGCCTGCATGATTTGGCAAATCGCCATTTGTCAGGAGAGGGAGTTTGAAGTATAAAATTGGTATAAATTATTGAACTTGACGATCGAGTTTCATAAATTTCCAATGGCAAATTATCAGGTTCCTTAAAAAAGGTAAAACGCTGCCCTGTTATCTCGTCTAATCTGATTTCTTCAACGGCTACTTTTTGTGATTTTAAAAAAACCACAAATTCTTCAATATTCTCAACGGCAAAAGCCAAATGCCTTAAGGCATATCCAAAAAATAAATTATCCGTGAAATGTGAAACAGTCTTTCTTGTAGGGCTCCCTACGGGTTTTTGTTGCCCACCATTCCCCTATTGCTCGAAATGTTTCCTGAATAATAGAAAAACCTAAAATATTGACCTAAAAATGCTTTGATTTTTCATAATCAGAACAAATCAGCGCAACGTGGTGGAATCCCTTTATTTTCTTATGATATATAAATGCTCTTAAGATAGGATGAATAGCAAATGGCGAATTGTCAATTTGCTAAACGCAAATTGACCCTTCTTAAGGTGTGCTTAAAAAACACGCAATTCCAATTCAGGATATCGAAACCAAAACATCTTGCGTTTCAATTTAAACACATCTGTTTCTACCCCTTTCGTATCTTCCACAATGAACTTCCCATTTTGTTTATATTGAAAATCAGCAAAATATTGAATGGGTCGAATCGTTTTACCCGCATATTTAAATCCTTCTTGAAGCATGTACGCAGGTTGTAATGTTAATTCAGTGATATGGCCTTCTTCCTCAAGTTTTATAAGTTCTTGATAACGTCTAGCTTCTTTTTTACTATCAAAGGCAATATCACCAATTCTTGTTCTAACAGCATGGTATTTATGGCGGCGATACTTGGTATTATTTATAAACATAAACGCTTAGTTCTCAGGTTGTCTTTGTCACCAATATTCTTGATTAAAGAATAACATAAATGAGTTTATTCAACCAAATTATATCATTATTACTCCTTACCACCTATCCGTTTTTTTTCACGTTTTTCACGATAGCACGGTACGGTTACAAATATGATGTTTTATAATGTCAAATTGTAGACTTTTGCACGCTGCAAATAAACGCACAAAGCCATCATACAGTTGGGCGTACCTCAGTGAAGCATTTTTTAATCGTACAAAGTGGGATATCGTTCTACCAACTTATCTTTAATCCATGCCAAGTACCATCGCTAAAAAATTTTTTCAGGTAGTATGGGGAGTAATGTTATTGATCACCGAAAGGGTAGGCAAGATGGAGGGCACGAAAATGCCCACCCTACAAAAAATTCAGCGTAGGGGCAATCCCTTGTGGTTGCCCCATTTCAAAATACACGAAAATTTATGCTTCAGTACTTACCAGAAAATTTAGGGTTCAGTACTTATGCTCGTTCATTTGAATCATCACAGTTCTTTCCATTTTCATAATGATAATGTTCCAAAGATGCCGAAGTAAATCGCTGAATAAATTCTGGCAAATTTTGATATGAATGTTTTGGGCGAAAAACACCGTTTTGAATCGCCCATTCATAAACACTTGTGTTGATCGGATAGGCAGTCAATATGCCAGAGACACCTTTTTTCTTTATCCCTGTTTCTGCCAACTCCAAACTCAAAAACACCGCATTAGGGAGATGACTTTGTTCTCCATTAAAAACCCATACATGCGTTATTTGTGATGACATTGAACGATCTGCCATATTTCCTATTCATTCCCTGCTTTGTGATGGCCGGTAAAGCTAAACAGGCTTCCAACCGGCAAGCTACCAAACATCGAAGTCAGATATCTCAATTATCAGTTATCAGTTATCCGTTACGTTCCAAATTTATTCGATTTATTCGTTATCAGTTATCCGTTACGTTCCAAATTTATTTCGCTTACGCGCGATCGGAGCGTACTCGGCCAAAGCACTCAACCGAAATTGATAACAACCCTTTTATTGGGAAAGGCCCTTGCAAAATAAATTTAAAACGAAAACCGTCGTAACGGCTGCCCTTGCGTGTTCGCCCAAGCCCAACCCAACGGCATTCAGGTTGCACCCAGGGCCATTCACATTCAAGCCTGCCACCGTTGTGCGGTTACTGCTCATCCACATTTGTCTAACAGAGTTCAAAAAAACAGTTTCCACAAAATTTCACCACTCTTTTACAAAATAAAATTAAAAATCTCCTTCAAATTCAAACTCATGTTTCCAATATTCAACCAGTGAACAATGATGACATCTGAAGCCTACAGCTGACATCACCGGTATCAATTCTAAGTCCTCGGTACGGACAATTCGTAAGCTATTGATTTATTTATCAACAGAGTGGCCCTTGAAAATCTTTTCAGGGCATCGCCGTTTGCAATTTTTGTCTAAAACACAAACTTATGTCGATTAAGTACTGAAGCATAAATTTTCAGGTATTTTAATTAATAGAAACAACCAAGGGGCAACCACAAGGGATTGCCCCTACAAATCGCCCGTAGGGGCAATCCCTTGTGGTTGCCCTTTACGGGTAAAATACCTGTTTATTTGTGCTTCAGTACTTACTTTTGCGTCCTCAAGCGTCTTTTGCGTCAAAGCGCGTTTATTTTCACGCTCTCTCTCCTTGGCTCACCGTGATATATGAATCACGAAAAAATTTATCACCAAAAAAATGCACATCGCCAGATTTTAGTTTAAACTCTTAATAATCCATGATGTACGTATCAACGTTAAAAAAAAATATTTGATAGAACGCCAAATGTGAATTTCACTTAAGAAGTTGCACGCAACTTGTGAAATTCACGCAAAAGTTTCGCGAAGCGAAACTTTTGCGTGAAATACCGTTTTTGCGCGCAAAAACGGGAGCAAAACATACTGATTGTCATGATTTACGCTGATTAATATTAAGGAATGAGGCCTTAATAACTTGAGAAACTTGTCAACCAAACCTGACAGGTTTTCTTTCGCCTGTCAGGTTTAATATTTCACGCGTGAAATCGGGTTTTATTGAATTCTCATTCCTAACCAGTTCAACATCAATCTGACCAAAAAAGGTTAATTCTTAATTCTTAATTCAAACTTAAACAAAGGCACTCGTAATCTTTTTTTCCCAAGTTGCACCAAGGCTATTCACATTCAACCCCGCCACCGTTGTTAAAATCAATACTGTACTCCAAATTAAAATATCAACTCCCCTATCATTGACAAATCAGGAAATTTAATCATGTTACGTTATTTACTTCCTTTATTCCTATTTATCGTATTAGCCGTTTTTTTATACATTGGGTTAGGTTTAAACCCGCGTGATATCGGCTCTACCCGCCTTGACAAACCCGCACCGGCCTTTGTTTTACCACAACTTGATGACACAACTCAAACACTGAGTGATCAAGACTTTAAAGGCAAAGTCTCACTCTTTAATGTCTGGGCATCTTGGTGTGCCACTTGCCGTTATGAACACCCCTTATTGATGCAACTGGCTAAAGAAGGTTACACCATCTACGGCCTCACCTATAAAGATACCGTAGCCGAAGCCAAAACGGTACTCATGCGAACCGGTAATCCTTATACCGCTAATGCTTTTGATGAAAAAGGATTAGTCGGCATGGATTGGGGTGTCACAGGCACACCAGAAACCTTTGTCATTGATAAACAAGGCATAGTGCGCTACAAAATCGTTGGGCAATTAACTCCTCAACTTTGGCAACAAAAAATCAAGCCACTGATTCAAACCTTGGAAAATATATAACTACGCTTCAGTTATCAGTTTCACATTTCACTTAAGAAGTTTCGCGAAGCGAAACTTCTTAAGTGAGCCTTCGGTGCGCGAAGCTAAATACAGTTTTGCGCGCAAAACTTTTGCGTGAAAATCAGTTCCACATTTAGCTTCGCGCACCGAAGGCTCACGCTTAAGTATAGCTTCGCTCAACTTAAGCGTGAAATCAAGTTTTTTGCGCACAAAAAAATTTTGCGTGGAAATCAGTTATCAATAATCACCTTTAATTCGCGTTCAATACGAAAAATCCTAGTGCAGTAAAGCGGAAATCCTAAGACCACCTAGCCAACAGCCAACAGCCAACAGCTTTTCACGCCAAAGATTTTGCGCGCAAAATCTTTTTCACGCTAAAGTTTCGCGGAGCGAAACTTTAGCGTGAAAGCGTGAACCTTCGGTGTGCTACGCTAAAGCAGTTGTCTAAAAGTTCAAGTCACCTAAATGTGACTAACATGCTTCCGTTTTTGTACGCAAAAACGGGCAGCTTTAAATGGATTTTAACTTCCAAAACAGCGCAAACTATATTGCAACAGTAGTCAAACATTTTATAGGCATAAATTATTAATAGTATTATTCTGTGTTAGTCACCTTTAGGTGACTTGAGCTTTTAGACAACTGCTTTAGCTGTTGGCTTTTGATGGCTTTTGATGGCTGGGTGGTCTGATCATTTCCGCTTTACTGCACTAGTAGGGGATTTGTTCCGCACTCATTGTCACCTTCCGTGACAATCTCTCCTTTTCAAAACGACTGATACAACATGGTGGGCAAAGCCCACCAAACAGCCTACATCCTAAATACCTCCATTTCAAAATGAAAATCCAAACGAAAATTTCCAGTATCGTCTTCATACTGATTTTAATAACCGGTATCACCGCGATTAGCATAAGTGTTTTCGTTTCAAAAAATACCATTGAAACAGAAATTTATAATCATTTAAAAGACGTTGCAACATCAAGAGCCCATCATATTGAAACACTTTTTATTGAACATCAAGATGTTGTAGAAATACTCGCAACAGAAAATACTTTTATAGAAGCCGTTACCCATTCAACTGATGCACAAACTCTCCAACTGCTTCAGCAACGGATAAATCAAGTTATTCAAACAGATGATCATATTTCTCAAATCACCGTATTGGATAAAAACGGTAACGTCATTGCAGGAAGCCATCTACATCTTGGCATTGATGCAGCCGATTATGCCGAAAACTTCGCGTATGGCAAAGAAGGTATTTATATCAAAGATATTCATCTTTCCATGAAGACAGGAGAGAGCAGTTTCTCCACCCCCATTTTATTCAAAGGCGAATTTGCCGGCATTGTGATTATCAATATAGAAATGGCAAATAGGTTATATCAAATTACCACAGATAGAACCGGCTTAGGAGAAACGGGAGAAATCTATATCATCAACAGAGAGGGCTATATGATCACGCCTTCACGCTTTATTCATGATAGCTTATTAAAAGTGAAAGTGGATTCTTTTGGGGCGATAAACGGTTTCGCATTATCTGGATTAGATTTAGAAAAAGAGCCAAACACCGTTTCAATTTATGAAAATTATCGTGGCATCAAAGTGATTGGCACTCATCATCTCATTGAAGCCATGAATTGGTGTTTGCGGGCAGAAATAGATGCAGCAGAAGCTTTTGCGCCCGTTAATAGGATCATCCAGTTAATGGTTTTATTTTTTCTCATACTTTTTGCCGTGAGTATCATAGTTGCCATTCTCATTTCTAAAACAATCACCGATCCAATTACTAAATTATATAACAGGGCAAGGAAAATAGAACAAGGCTATTGGGATTCTCAAACTGCCATTGATACTGAAGATGAGATTGGAGAATTATCAAAAGCATTTGATAGCATGGTGGCTCATTTGAAAAAATCCCATCAAGCCTTAAAAGCACATCGTGATGAACTTGAAAACAAAGTGGCCGAAAGAACGGCTAAATTGGCTCAACATCTTCAAGCCCTTGATCAACAAAAAAACGCCGCGCAGAATCTCGCATTGAATTTAGAAAAAACCAATGAACAGTTCATATTAGAAATTGAAGAACGCAAACGAGCAGAACAGGCCCTGATAAAATCTCAACAGCGGTATGAACAGCTTGTGCATTCCATTGAAGGGGTAGTTTGGGAAGCCGATCCAAAAACATTTCAGTTAACCTTTATCAGTCAACAAGCCGAACGTTTTTTTGGATATCCGCTTGAAGTCTGGCTGAATGAACCCAGCTTTTGGGCAGATCATGTTCATCCAGATGATCAGAAATGGGCGATTAACTATTGTGCCAATGCAACCGCACAATGCCAATATCATGAGTTTGAATATCGCATGATAACGGCCGATAATCGGATAATCTGGATCAGAGACTTGGTTACAGTTATCGTTGAAAATGAGCAAGCTGTGAAGCTACAGGGTATTATGTTAGATATCACAGCAAAAAAGGAAGCAGACGAAAAACAGCTTGTTTTTCAAAGATTTATAGAAAATTCTGGAGAAGGCATGGGTATGGCAACACTGGATCGTAAAGTGGCCTATATGAATCCGAGTCTTTGTCGTTTTATTGATGAACACAATCCGGAAAATGTGATAGGCCAAGATTTTACGCGCTACTATCCAGAAGCATCGCAAAAACGTTTTCAAGAAGAGATAATGCCTCAGATCATGCAAACGGGGCAATGGTCTGGGGAAATGGAACTGATCTCTACGCAAGGTAAAATAACCCCTATCTTTGAAAGTCTATTTCTGTTGAATGATCAGGATGGCAATCCACGTTATATCGGAGCCGTGATTAGTGATATCACCCAGCGCAAGCGCACCCAAGATGCCTTGATACACAGTCAGCAAAATCTTTCGATAGCCGAAGAAATCGCTCATTTGGGCAATTGGGAATGGAACATTCAAACCGGAGAAAATTCGTGGTCTCACGAACAATATCGTATTTTTGGGTATGAACCAAACGAAATACCAGCCAGCTATGATCTCTTTTTTAAAAGGCTACATCCTGATGATCGCGACAAAGTGCTTGAAGCTGTCCAGAAGGCACTGAATGATAACATCCCTTATCACATTGAATTTAGAATCATTCGACCTAACCAAGTTGAGCGAACTGTTTTAGCACAAGGCAAAGTTTATAGAGATGTAGATGGCAAGCCAGTGCGAATGGTAGGCACGGTTCTTGACATGACAGAGCATAGAGAAGCTGAAGAAAAACTGAGACAAAGTGAGCAGTGGTTTCGCAAAATGTTTGAAGAAGGGCCAATTGGGATGGGCATGATAGACTTGGAACAACGGTTTATCAAAGTCAACACTGCACTTTGCCAGATGTTGGGTTATACCGAACCTGAATTACTTCAGTTAAAAATTGCCGATGTGAGCTATCCAGAGGAGATGCCCAAGAATCAAAAACTGATAAGGCAAGCCTTAAAAGGTGAAATACCCTCTTACCAGATGGAAAAACGATACATTAGAAAAGATGGGCAGTTGATTTGGGCACATTTAGCGGTTTCATTTTTTCATAATGAGAAGGGAGAAATAGTTTATTTCCTAGGCAAAATTGAAGACATCACTGAGCGTAAACGCGCTGATGAAAAATTGCTTGCCAGTGAAAAACGGTTTCGCAAACTTTTTGAAGATGCACCACTGGGTATGGTTATTTCTAATCTGGATTATCAGTTCATCAAAGTCAATAAAGCCTTTTGCCAGATGTTAGGGTATAACAAACCCAATGAATTGGTTGGGGCTACACTTGCTGATGTCACAGCATCAGAAGATATGCCCAAGGCTCAACAGCTTTTTAAGCAATTGCTTGAGGGTGAAATCTCATCTTTCCGAATGGAAAAACGGTACCCCAAAAAAGACGGTAATTGGGTATGGGGCAATACAACCGTTTCATTTTTTTATGATGAAAACGGTGCAGCCCTTTATTTCTTAGCTATGGTTGAAGACATTACTGAACGCAAACAGACTGAAGAACAACTTCGTAAGCTTTCAGCCGCTGTTGAACAAAGCCCAAGTACGCTTATTATTGCCAACACTCAGGGCCAAATTGAATATGTGAACCCCAAGTTTACCCAGATTACAAGGTATACACCTGAAGAAGTTATCGGCCAAACGCCACGCATTCTTAAATCAGGTAGGCACCCGCCCACATTTTATAAAGCCTTGTGGGAGACTATTCAATCCGGTAAAGAATGGCGATCTGAATTTCAGAATAAAAGAAAGGACGGGACACTCTATTGGGAATCAGCCTTGATTTCTCCCCTGCGAGATATCAATCACAAAATTACCCACTTTATCAAGCTCGGTACCGATATCACGGAACGCAAGCAAGCAGAAGAAGCCTTGCTAAAAAGTGAGGCGATGTTAGCACGCGCTCAAGAAATAGCACATCTCGGTATTTGGGAATGGGAGAACAACAGTGAACAACAAATCTGGTCTGATGAGAATTATCGTATTTTAGGCTACAAACAGGGCAGTATTGAAGCGTCTTTTAAAAACTTTATAGACAGAATTCATCCAGATGATAAAGCGTGTTTTACCAACGCTGTCAAGGCATGCATAGCCGGAAAACAGTTCAAAGAAATTAATGATTTTCGCATCTTATGGCCTGATGGTAGTACACATATCCTACAGTCACAAATCCGGTGTGATTTTGAACAAGCTGATTTTCAACAAGCGGGTAAGCCAACTAGGCTGACAGGTACAGCACTTGACATCACCGAACTCAAGCAAGCTGAGGACAAATTGCGTGAAAGCGAAACCCGTCTCCGCAGCATTCTTGATAACGTCGTAGATGGCATCATCACCATTGATGAATACGGTATCATTGAATCATTTAACCCAGCGGCTGTGAAAATATTTGGCTACCCAATAGATGAAGTCATCGGGAAAAATGTCAAGATGCTGATGCCAGAACCCTATCAGAGCGAACATGACTACTACCTTTTGAATTATAGAACCACGAATTTGCCTAAAATCATTGGGTACGGCAGAGAAGTTGAGGGACAGCATAAGGCAGGTTTCATTTTTCCACTTGATCTGGCAGTGAGCGAAATCGGGTTAGGTCATCAACGTATGTTCATCGGCATTGTGCGTAATATCAGTGAACGCAAACAAGCAGAACTTCGCATAAAAGAAAGTGAACAAAAATTCAGGCAACTGGCTGAAAATATTGAACATGTTCTTTGGCTGCGAACCTTTGATAAAATGCTTTATATCAATCCTGCCGTTGAAACGATTTTTGGCCTGAAATGTGAAGAGCTTTACCAGAATCCAAATCAGTTGATTGAAGCCATTATTCCAGAAGATCGAGAACGTGTCATCAGTGCTTTTCAAAATCAATTTCAATTTGAAAAGGGAATAAACTTTAATCAGGAATATCGTATCAAAAGGCCTGATGGTGAAATCCGTTGGATTTGGGCACGCACTTTTGTGTTTCAGGTAGAAGGGGTTCAAGAATTGCGAACCGTCGGTATTGCCCAAGACATTACTCAAATCAAGAACACCGAAATAGCCTTGAAAGAAGCTAAAGAGACGGCAGAATCGGCTAATCGTGCTAAAAGCGAATTTCTCGCTAACATGAGCCATGAAATCCGTACACCCATGAATGCGGTTATTGGTTTTTCGGAATTATTGTCACAACGAATAACGGATAAAAAACATAAAAGTTATTTGGATGCCATTCAAACGGCCGGTAAAAGTTTGATGACTTTGATTAATGATATCCTTGACTTGTCTAAGATTGAAGCAGGGCATTTGGAAATTCAGTATGAAGCCGTTAATCCTTATACCCTCTTTAATGAGTTAAAACAGATTTTTGCCGTCAAAATGGCTGAGAAAAACTTGGAATTGATTGTTGATATAGATATAGATAAAGCCTTACCCTCGACACTGATACTGGATGAAGTCCGGTTACGACAAGTGTTGCTGAATTTGATTGGTAATGCGATCAAGTTTACCGACAAAGGCTATATCAAATTAAGTGCCAAAATTCCCCCTACCTCTTTTTCAAAGGAGGGTGATGTTCCTACCTTCAACTTCAAGAAGGGGGAAATGAGTAATAGCCAAGTCGATTTAATCATCACTATAGAGGATACTGGCATCGGCATTCCATCAGATCAACAGGCGCTGATTTTTGAGTCATTTCGCCAACAAGATGGTCAAAGTACCCGAAAATATGGTGGTACTGGATTGGGATTAGCGATTACTAAACGATTGGTAGAAATGATGAATGGGCATATTTTGGTCAAAAGTCGTGTCAAGCAAGGGAGTGTTTTTGAAATAACATTACGAAATGTCGATGTTTATTCCACAGAATCGGTCAAGAATACAGAGGAAGAAGGCTTTAATTTAAATAATATCGCCTTTGAAAAAGCCAAAATATTGGTGGTAGATGATATTGAATCCAATCGTCATCTGATCAAGGCCTGTTTATCTCAAGTTAATTTGGAAGTGCTAGAAGCTGAAGAGGGGCAAAAATCTTTGCTTTTTGCCAAAGAATATCAGCCCGCTCTCATATTGATGGATTTAAAAATGCCAGTAATGGATGGCTACGAAGCCACCCAACAATTGAAAGAGAATCCAAATACTCAAGAAATACCGATAATCGCTTTGACCGCTTCTGTTACTGTAGAAGAACAAAATAAAATCAAAGCGCACGATTTTGATGGCTATTTGTCAAAACCGGTTAATACGCAAAACCTCCTTAACGAATTATCCCGCTATTTAAAATACATAGAAAAACCAGTCATCACCGAAACGGCAACTGATACGCTAACCCTAGAAAATATTATCGAACTCCCCGTATTGCGCCAAACCTTGGTAGAAAAAATATTGCCGTTGTGCCAAGAACTCAAAGATGTCATAGACATAGATGCTGTTGAAGCGTTTGCAGAGCAGTTGTTCCAATTAGCGGAAAAGCATCAAGCTCAACAATTAATTCATTATGCTGAGCATTTACGTGAATTTGCACAGAATTTCGACATTGATGGGGTAGAAAAAACATTACAGCAATTTGATAAAATGGTTAAGCGTTTTGCCAATGGTAATTAAATAAATAAATTGATAGAACTTTTTATATAGATTTGGTGGGCAACAAAAACACGTTACCCACCCTACATTGATCTAATTGGGGCCGGCAACAAAAACACGTTACCCACCCTACGATTAAGATGGTGGGCAACAAAAACACGTTACCCACCCTACGATTAAGATGGTGGGCAACAAAAACACGTTACCCACCCTACATTGATCTAATTGG
>Ga0136651_10002060_pt1 | contig 11045 bp, 9 predicted proteins | sample Mar14236cmmetaG_FD_94867 | JGI IMG/M metagenome (GOLD analysis project Ga0136651, IMG submission 94867) | Marine hydrothermal vent microbial communities from Guaymas Basin, Gulf of California to study Microbial Dark Matter (Phase II) - Marker... ...
TAGTCTATGTCTAATAAAATGCATGACAAAAACTCATGATACCTTTTGGCGCGCAAGAAGTCTTTTGACAACTGCTCTTGGAAATATCGATGGTTATATAAGCCTGTTAGCCCGTCCCGGTTGGCTAATTCCCGGAGCTGCCGATTCTTCTCCTGAAGGTCTTCATAAAGCTGTTTCAACCGTAACTGTGTATTCACGCGGGCTAACAACTCGCCTTCGTCAAAGGGTTTGACCACATAGTCCAAGGCCCCCAGTTCCAGGCCCTTTACCTTGTCTGCGGGCTCAGCCTTTGACGTAAGCATAATGACAGGTATCTCTTTGGTGCTGTCCTCATCTTTCAAATTTTGACACACCTGGTATCCATCCATGACCGGCATTATCAAATCCAACAGTATGAGGTCCGGGCATTCAGATTTGGCTGCCTGCATGCCTGCCAAGCCATCCTGAGCCAAAATGACCTCATGCCCTCGCTTGGTCAAAATAGTTTTCGCAACGTGGGAAATCAATCGGCTATCGTCTATGACAAGTATCTTGGCCATGCAATACCTCTCATCACTATGTTTCGGATTTGCGGCTTATGCCTTGAAGAAATCTGGAATACGGATTTCACATATATGCATTCACTACATCATCACCCTGACTTGAGCCTCGAAAGAACAATATCCGGTATGTCATCCAGTGGAGCCACTACTTCAACTGCGCCTAATTTGATAGCAGCCGCAGGCATGCCAAACACCAATGAGGTGGCTTCATCCTGTGCAACTGTAAAGGCACCGGCTTGCCTCATAGCCAGCAAGCCGTCGGCCCCGTCGTTTCCCATCCCTGTCAGGAGTATGCCTATGGCATTGGAGGCTGCGGTCTTTGCAACCGAATTGAGCAACACATCTATAGAAGGACGCTGGTGTTTGACTGGCGGGCCGTCTTGCAGCCGGACGTAATATTCCCTATGGTCCTCGGCCATCTGGAGGTGCAACCCACCGGGCGCTACCAGCACCTTCCCTCTATTGAGGCGATCACTGTCGTTGGCCTCCTTAATATCCATAGGGAACAATGTGTCCAGCCGTTGGGCAAAGGCTCTTGTAAAGCGAGCCGGCATATGCTGGACTATGACAATTCCATTTACATTGGGAGGCATGGAGCCAAGCAGTCTTTCTATGGCACGAGTGCCGCCTGTAGAGGCCCCGATGGCAATGATCTTATCCGAGTTTGTCATACTTGCCGCCGGAACACGCTTCCCGTTTTTGCCAAATAGGCCATAGGGTTTGATCCGGGTACGGGCTGCTGTTCTCACCTTAGTGATAATCTCATGCTTCAATTTCCAAAGACCGGTTTTGACGTCCTCTCTAGGTTTGGCAATGAAATCAACAGCCCCAATATCCATGGCTTCCAGAGTACGCATGCTATTTTCCCAGGTATATGAACTGATCATGATCACTGGAATGGGACGAAAACTCATTAGGCGTTTTAGAAAGGTGATTCCATCCATTCGAGGCATCTCAACGTCCAGAGTGACCACATCAGGCCTTTTTTCTATGATCATATCCTTGGCATCAAAGGCATCCGAAGCAGCTCCCACTACCTCAATATCAGAATTCGATGACAGCAGGGTCGTCAGCACTGACTGCACAACAGGCGAATCATCAACAATGAGCACGCGGATCGGTTTCATCTAGAACAGCACCACTCGCGACCTTGCCAGTCGTCCCTGAAAAATCCTTCTTTTATATAAATCTTCGTTTTGAAAGGAACGTTTGTCTTTTCTCATATCAAATCGTTTTAAGAGGACCCTGTGACTGTCAGTAAAAAAGAATATCTTTCTGCCGGCATTGCCACCCACATCTACCTTTACAGCAGGAATACCTTCCAGCTCCAAGAATTTTTTTGCGAAACGAACATTGGATCCGGTAATATCGTGGTCATCCCTTCTGAAGTTCAGTACATTGCCTCCCCCAAAGACCTTGGCCCGAAGCCTTTTTCTCCGTGCTCCTAACTTAATAAGTTCCCCGATCAACAGCTCCATGGCAAACATACCATATCGGGCGACCTCAGAAGATAGGATTTCATCAGGATGAACCATTCCCGGAAGTAAAAAATGGTTCATCCCTGCTGCTTTTGTTTTCTCGTCATAGATGCAGGTGGTAATACAGGAGCCGACAATGGTGTGAAGTACCTCACCATTTTGTGTGACAAAATACTCGCCGGACATGAGCGTTATAACCGGTTTTTTTAGCTTGTGGCTGTAAAATCGGTACAAAGATCTATCCCTTCTTTTGATACGTGAAATGGCCCACCAAGGCAAAACGGTCGTCGACGCCGATCAAAGATTCGGAAGCTCCCAGATACAGGAATCCATCTCGTTCTAAAAGGCGGAAGAAATTATCTATAAGCCTTTTTTTGACTTCTATATCAAAATATATCATCACGTTTCGGCAAAAAATAATGTCTACAGGGCTCCTGAAAGGGAAGTCAAAATCAACAAAGTTAAGCCTGCGAAACAGTAGTCTTTTTTTTAAGGCTTCCCGGACCAGGAAGAATCCGGAGTCCTTTCCAGTACCTTTTCTGAAATATCTATTGAGATATTCTGTTGGGATCTGTTGTATAGACTTCTTTGAATATAGACCCTTATAACCGAATTTGAGAGCGTTAGTATCAATATCGCTGGCCAAGATCCTGATGTCCCACGTGTGGTCCTCTTTAAACATCTCGTTTACGACCATGGCAACACTGTAAGCTTCCTGGCCTGTGGCGCATCCGGCAGACCATATGCGCAGCTTCTTGGTGGTGTTCTTCCGGATTGCCACTTGAGGCAATACGACGTTGGCCAAAAGCTCAAACTGTTTTGGGTGCCTGAAAAAGGCGGATTGGTCGACTGTAATCGTGTTGATGAGTTGCCGTAATTCCCATCCGCCTTCTTTGTCTCGGAGCAAGTAAAGATAATATTCGCCATATGATTCTAATCCAAGGCTATTTACTCTGGAGGCCAACTTTCGTTGCAGAATAGCCTTCTTTGTACGAGCAAACGAGACGCCGATATGTTTTTTGACCAGATGTCTGAATAATTCAAATTCTCTTTCCGACAGGCAGTCCACCATAAGAGTACACCGTGCTGATCAGGCAGCATCCAGGATTTCGAGCTCTTCAGGACTCAAGAGCCGATCTATATCCAACAGGACCATAAGCTCATATTCCTTTTTTCCGATTCCTTTCATATATTCGGTCTGTACACCAGGAGGAAGATTGGAGGTAGCTTGAACTTCTTCAGGGAGGAGTTCCACCACATCCGAGATCTCATCTACAATAACCCCCATAACTCTTCCCGATATCTCCATTACAATGATTGTATGGAAAGGAGTGTACGTGGTCTCCGGGAGATTAAACTTTTCCCTCAAATCAAATACAGGCAAGACAACACCTCTCAGATTAATGATCCCCTTGATGAACCCTCTCATATTGGGAAGAGGCGTGATCTTTCTATAACCGACGACCTCTTTTATCTTGAGGATCTCAATCCCATACGTCTGTTCATTTATTGAAAAGATGACATATTGCTGAGTTTCAGACATTAAAATTCCTCAAATCCTTCATCCAGCTCTTTTTCTATCAAGTCTTCTGATTTCTCTTCAATGGGATGCTGAGTGACCAGCTCTTCACGTAGGGGCTTTGTGGTAAGCGGTTTACTTCCTCGCCTCTCGTTTTTTGAAACCGGGATACTCTTTTTGAAACTAAAATCTTCAACCTCGATATCGTAATGATCGCTCAATGTGAACTTATCGGTCATGTTTTGTAGCAAGGTGGCTTTTTCGTTGAGCTGTTCTGTAGCGTTTGCCAGTTCATCCACTAATGTTGCATTATGTTCAACCACTTCACTCATTTCACCCATTGCCTGGCCAATTTGTTCAACTCCACTTGAGCTTTCCTGCGTGGCCAATGAGACCTCACCAAGGGCATCAGAAGCCTGTTTAATGGTTTGGATGATCTTTTTAAATCCGTTCTCCAACTGGTTAACCCATTCCTTGCCCGTGCCGGCCCTATCCATAATATTGCGGACAAGGCCTTGAATATCCTTGGACGCGCTGGAGCTTCTTTTTGCAAGACGTCGAATTTCGTCGGCAACCACAGCAAATCCCCTGCCGTGTTCTCCGGCTCGTGCCGCTTCTACGGCAGCATTGATCGAAAGAAGGCTTGTCTGAAAGGTTATCTCGTTGATCAAATCCATCATCTCAACTATCTTGCGGCTACCTTCCGCCATGTCGTTTATGGCCTCGGTTGTCTTTTCAACTGTATTTCCACCTTCTACGGCTACTGTCACTGCCTCCTTTGAAAGCCTATCGGCACTCTGGGTATTGGTGGCGTTCATGGTAATGCTCGATACAAGTTGTTGCACGGTTGCGCTCGTCTCTTCCGTAGTGCCAGCCTGTTGCTGGGTGCGCTGCGAAAGCTCCTGGTTTCCTTCAGAGATGTGCCGGACCCCCTTGATCACTGTAAGAGCGGCGTTTTTCGTCTGCCCAATAAGCTCCTCCATGCGGTCAACAGTCTCGTTGGTCCTTTGAACCAACTGGTCCATTGCATCCTTTTCGCTACTCATTTTGCCCCTCACTGTCAGGTCTCCTTCGGAAACCCTCTTCAAGATATCCGAAAGGTTTTTGATCCTGCTCTGTAATTTCTTCTTTTCTTCTTCTTCCTTGAGAAAAGAATCCTTGAGCATAGATTCTGCCTTGACCTCTTTGGATATATCGCGCATAATTTCAAATCCGCCCAGGATCTTGCCGGAAGAGTCCAATAGGGTAGCACCACTCGCCATGATGGGAACCTCTTTGCCTTCAGCGTTTTTCAGGGTGACCTTCTGACCAGCGGCAACTTCTCCTGTTTGCATGGCCTTTTTTATAGGGCATGACGTGCGGCACATATCGCTGTTGAATACCTCTTCACAGGTTCTCTTGCCCTGGATCTCCTCAGGCCGGACACCGGCAAGTTTGGCAGCCGCATCATTTATGTAGGTTATCTTCATATCAGGATCGACCATAAGAAATGCATCTGTGATGCCCCGGCTGAGGCTGTTGGCATATTCTATGCGGTCGCGGATGTTTCTGATCATATGGTTGAAATTCCGAGCTAACCTCCCAATGGAGTCCATGGAATCATCGTGGACTTCGATGCTGATATCGCCTGCCGAGACCTGGTCCGTTTTTTCTGCCAGAGACTTGATACGCCGGGTTACCAGTCGATTAAACAGGAAGTTTATGACAAGTATGATCCCGATGATCTCCAGAGCAGAAAACATGATTAGGCGATTTCTGGCTACGGCAAGCGACGTATAGACCTCTTTTACGGGGTGTTTCACAACCATGGCACCCAGCACCTTTTGACTTGCCCCGTGGCAGTGATGACAACTACTTTCGTTCAAAAGGGGCATTATGGTGACCAAGAATGCCTCCTTACCTCCAGTTTCCGTAAGGGATTCTTTAGGCGACAGTCCCGTGCTTATTGCATCGGCAAGGGCTTCCTGAGTCTTTTTTTCCCACAAATAGTGCGTGATGCCGGTATTAATGCGATCCTCTTCTGAGGCATAGATGACGATATTGCGGAAGTCCGATATATAGACCTCAACGCCTTCCATATGCTCTTTGACGTTCTTCAGTTGAGCTTCAACTGTCTTACTGTCCCCAACTGACATGGGATATCTGATGGCACTGTAAGTATTTTTGAGCAGGCTTTGGCTCGATTGTGCTATCTGATTCAAGACTCTTTCAGTAGAAGAAGACAGGGCCTCATAAAGGAACAAGCCGGTAAATACTCCGACCACCATGATTGTCGCCACAAGGATCTTGACACGAAGTCCAGTTCCTTTTAGCAGTTTATCTATCCAGTTTATCATGACTTCACCTCTACGGATTATGAAATCGGATGCTTAATGTATGAATCGAGCTTGTATAATTATCCAGCTTCTTCAAAGGGATGTTGGAAAAATATTTCTTCGAATCCTAAAAGATCCAAGACGAGTGAGACCGAGCCATCCCCCAGAATGGTGGCACCGACAATTCCCTTTATGGTGCGGTAGTTTGTCTCCAGGCTCTTAACAACAACCGGTCGTGGTTCCAGCACCTGCTCCACAGGTATTCCGAAGGCCTTTCTCCCTGTATCCACAAAGACCAGCGCAGAGGTGTTGTCACCTGCAGAAGGTACACCTGTATCAAGGATTTTTGCTATATCTACAAGAGGAAGATAATCATCGTGGAATGGGTACACCCTCTCCTCGGCTCCGAACCTTTTAACGAGGCCCTTGTCGAACCTTTCGGTTTCAAGAACAGCCTGCAGTGGTACCATATATGAATTGTCATGCACCATCACGTGCAAGACATCCATGAGGGCAAATGTCAAGGGCAGGCATAAGGTAAACCTGGTCCCCCTGTCCTTTTCCGTTTCTATATTTATGGTGCCGCCAAGCTGATCAATCTGTGTCTTGACCACATCCATCCCAACCCCTCTTCCAGAGAGTTCCGTAACTTTTGAGCTCGTGGAAAATCCGGGCATAAAGATAAATCTCAGCAAGGCCTCCTTGCTCAAGACTTGATCCGGCTGAATCCAGCCCTTTTCAAGCGCCTTCTGCCGAATGTCCATTAAATCTATCCCTTTCCCGTCGTCACTTATCTCAATAAAGATACTTCCTCCTCTCTGATAGGCCTTTAATTCGATGATCCCCGAGGGCGCTTTGCCCTTTACTTGCCTTTCTTCCGCAGTTTCTATGCCATGATCAAGACAATTTCGCACAATGTGTTTTAAGGGGTCTGAAATATGTTCAATAACCTCTTTGTCCAATTCGGTATCAAGTCCGGCCGAGATCACCTTGATCTCTTTGTTTTGCTTAAAAGCAAGGTCCCTTACCATGCGTTGGAATCTCTGGAAGGTCCCTTCCAGAGGAAACATTCTGACCTGGGCGACTCGTTCTTCAAATTCTCGATTCACCTTAAGGAGATTTTCTATCTCTTCCAGTATTTCCATTTGTCCATGGCCCGCGTATTTTTCAAATAACATGAGCACTTTAGAGTCTCCAATCCCCATTTCCTCAGCCAGGTTTACCAAGTTATCAAGCTTTTTCACATCAACACGAATAGTTGTTTTACGATAGACCTTGCGACTTTCCTCCTGCAGGGCCACGGCCTTTTGAAGTTCTTCAGGCTCAATTCTTCCATCGTCCACCAAGACCTCGCCCAGCTTCTTCTGTTTATTCAACGCATCGGTCAATACCCCTGCTGTGATTTTTCCGGTTTCCAAGAGCACTTCACCAAGTTTTTTTTCAGCAAGTCCTATATCAATGCCCTCTCTGTAGTTTTTGGTGACATTTTTAATATGAATGTCGTTGTCGTCTTTGACAAACATGAAGACGTCTTCAAGATCCTCATAAGACCGGTTGGTCTTAATGATCACCCGCCAGGATATATAAAGATCATACATACAAAAGCTCTCAAAATCGGGAAGTTCGGAAAGATCAGGTATTACCTCGACAAATTCGCCCAGCTCGGATAGGCCCAATAAGACCAGGATCGGGTCCTGGCCAGAACAGAAAAGATCCTTTCGAAACGCGAGGTCGATTCTGTAAAAGCTGAACTCTTCCGGGGGTTCCTTGGTGGCTTCCTTGGCCGGTGGCCCAAATTTCTCTCCAGGAGCATCCATGGCATCAATCCCCAAGTAGCGCTTCACCTGGTCTTTTCGTTCATCGAGGACCCCCGGGGCTGCTTCTTCGGTCTTCCCTTGAGACACCCTGTCAACCATAGACCGAATAAAGTCGATTGAGCTTAGAAGAATGGTAATAAGGTTCTTAGTGACGTCCAACTTACGAGACCTGAGACGTTCCAGGAGGGTCTCAAGAAGGTGGGCATAGTCTGAAATATTCATAAATCCGACCATTGCCGCACTACTCTTTAAGGTATGAACCGACCTGAAAAGCTGTTCTATATCTGGCATGGATTCTGGTGTGGATTCGAGCGACAGAAGGCTTTCTTCTGCCAATTTGAGCAAGTCATCTGACTCGGAGAAAAAAATCTCTAAGACCTCTTCTTGTTCATTCATTTTGACCACACGACTTTCTTGACAGCCCACAGGAGCTGTTCTGGCTGAAAAGGCTTCAGCAGCCACCCGGAAACGCCTGCAGCTCGGCCTTTTTCTATCATAGATTCCCCAGCCTCGGTGGTCAGGACTAATATGGGAAGGAATTTTAGCTCGGTCTCTTTTACCTTGGATATGAAAGTAATTCCATCCATCTCCGGCATATTAATGTCGGTGATAATTAAGGACAGAGATTGATCTTTGTCTTTTATGAATTGCAGTTTTTGAAGGGCATCTTTACCATCTGTCGCTTCTGTCACTCCATATCCTGCATTTCGCAGGCAAAATGAAACAGACGACCTCATCGTAGGCGAATCATCTACCAATAGAATGTGCTTTTCCATCTTGGCGTACCTTTTACATCAATGCGGCCTTCAGACCGCAAAGAGACAAAATGTCCTCCACCTCAGCAGAGACAGCGGAAATTCTCAGCTTGACCTCAGGTTCCAGCCGTCGTTTAAAGGCAATCAGCAACTGAAGAGCAGCAGTGTCAATAAATCTGACCTTGGCGAGGGAAATAGGAACCTCCTCTGCGCCTTTGAGAGACTCTTCCAAGAAGGCTTTGAACTCGTCCAACTCATGGATAGAGAGTTCTCCTTCAAGGTTGTAAATCCCTTGGCCGTCTTGGCTTATACTAAAGGTTCTTGCAGGCATTTTAAAAGCAGTACAAATAACAAAAAACGTAACACCTGAGGACTATGGCAATAAAACATTACCCATTATTATAAATCGAACACAAACCAGATATACTTTAATTTTGAGCAAACAATTACAAAATATCTTCTATCTTTCTTGCAAGTTTAGTATGGGGTGTTGCCCAAACATGCGCATGGTTTTATGCTATTAGTACTTTCAGTGAAATCATGAATGAGACATAAATGACCACTTCAGAACTTCAGAATCAGGTCTGCCGTGAATGGACAGAAAAGCTTCTGACTATGACCAAGGAAATGAGGAGGCGTGACCTTTCTCTCCATCTTGGATCAGGGCAGACCCGGAATGACCCCTCTGGTCCCATGGAATTAGCGGACGTTGAGGAAATAAAACACGCCTTTGGTACAACGGGATTTGCCGGCCGGGTTTACTACCAGGCAGTTGATTATTTTATCCGGTCAAAGGTAGAGCCGTTTCAGGCCGTACTGAATACATGGATGCGGGGAGCCAAGGCCAAGGTGAATGCCCGGAATGTCCCATTTACCGAAGTAATTACATGGTGCCAGGATGCCGGTGATAACCAGGCCAGGAGTGAACTAGCCAAAGAAGTACGCTCTCTTTGCGCCTTTCTGGCCCCTTTCAGTTATGGCTCTTGGAAGGCCCTTTTAAATGTGCTGGAGCACGATCTTGGTTATCCTGAATATATTGCCTTTTGCGAAGAAAAAAGGGACGTCTCGCTGACAGAATCCGGGTCTTATGCCCAGGACTTTCTCAGTGAAACCAGAGAGACATACAGAGGTCTTGTTGAACCTTGGCTAAACACGGTTACAGGCCTGTCCATGAAGGACGCCTCCCGTTTTGATGCCATTTACCTCTTAGGGCTTCGTTATCTGGACCACCTCTTTCCCCAGGAAATCAGCATAGATGGGATCATGAGCTTTTTCCACAAATGGGGAATGGACCTTGTTGGGAATCCGGCTCTCCATATCCACTCGGAAGGCATTCCTGGTCGCCAGTCCTACTGTATCCCTGTGGATATACCAGGAGAGGTGCACGTCATTGTAGGGCCACTTCAGGGATGGCTGGATATGGAATCACTTTTCCACGAGTTGGGTCATGCCCTGAGCTTCATCTACACAGACCCGGCGCTACCACCTGAAGAAAAGGACTTTTTTCAGTCAGGGGCCCTATCAGAGGCGTTTGCCTTTCTTCTTCAGAGGATGTGCATGTCCAGGGAATTTCTCCAGGAAATCCTGAGGCTGTCTTCTGAAAATGCTCAGACCGTCTCGCGTGCCCATGCCCTGAAATTGTTCATCTTGACTCGCCGTTACACTGCGAAACTGGTTATTGAGATGGAGAACTTCCGCCTTGGCCAACTCAAAAAAGGGCAGTTCCTTTACTCGGAAGTGATGGAAAGGGAAACCGGCTTTTACTATGATCCGGAAACCTATCTTTTTGATCTCATGCCTGACTTTTACTCCCTGGACTACTTCCATGCCTTTATGGGAGCTGCCTGTTTTTGGGAATACCTGAACGACGCCATAGGTAAGGATTGGATACTGAATCCTGAGACCGGCAGCATCCTCCGTCGCTGGTGGCACGATGGAAACCGGCTTGATCTCACCGCCTTCCTTCAAGAGACCCTGGACCAGCCCTTGGAATCCGGGCCATTTATAAAGGTAAACCAATATGACATCGAAAGTTGACTTACTGGAGCTTGATCGCAGATATCTCTGGCACCCATATACACAGATGAAGGATTTTGAGAAGGAAAATCCCCTGTTTGTGGATCGAGCTGATGGTGTATTTTTATTTGATGCCCAGGGACGACGCTACTATGACACCATATCCTCATGGTGGTGCATACTCCATGGTCACAACCATCCCAGGATCAAGTCTGCCATCAGGGATCAACTGGAAAGACTGGAACACGTTCACTTTGCAAGCACTACCCATGAGGGGGCCATCCGTCTGGCAGAAAAACTTGCTGTCTTGACCCCGGAGAGACTAAGCAGGATTTTTTATTCAGACAACGGTTCCACTGCCTGTGAGGTGGCAATAAAGATGTCCCTTCAGTACTGGAAGCATATGGGTGAGACCCAAAGGGAAGGCTTCGTGTCCATTGAAAGGGGATATCACGGTGACACTATCGGTGCCATGAGCCTGGGCGGAGTCCCTAAGTTCAAGAGCCCTTTTGATGCCCTTACCTTTGATTCCTACAGGATACCATCCCCGTATTGTTATCGCTGTCTATATGGTAAGCGACCACCCGGTCAATCACCAAATCA
>Ga0136651_10002061_pt1 | contig 11044 bp, 13 predicted proteins | sample Mar14236cmmetaG_FD_94867 | JGI IMG/M metagenome (GOLD analysis project Ga0136651, IMG submission 94867) | Marine hydrothermal vent microbial communities from Guaymas Basin, Gulf of California to study Microbial Dark Matter (Phase II) - Marker... ...
ACCTCCAGCCCCATGCTATTGTAAATACCAAAAGTAATAACAAGTAAATACACCATACATGCAACGCTTAAAATCTTTCGTAGCACCAGCGGGAGAAACACGTTTACAACACCCACTACCAGTGGAACCAACAATAATAAACTTAACTCATTCAGTTGCATTTATGCTTCCCTCCGAATTCGCTCGGTTTTCTCTCTTGACAACCTTAATAAATCAATATGCAACTCTCTATTTTTCTCATCAATAACCCTCACAGCTCTCTCCGTACAACAATAACAGGGATCAACAGAAGCTGTCGTTATAAGAGCATCAGCAACAGGAATTCCTATACAACTTGCCTTACAGGTCGGTATATTAGCATAACTCGGCGCCCTAACCTTGTGCCGTACAGCTCTATTGGAACCGTCGGTACGAACGTAATGGAAAACCTCTCCCCTTGGAGCTTCATACCTACCTATCCCTTCACCGGGGGGAATCTCCTTCACCTTATTCAAAACCGGACCTCTTTCAGTTCTAAGCAGCTTCAAACATTGCCGGCATATTTTCACAGACTCAATAATCTCAAGAACTCTGACAACAAACTTATCATACACATCTCCATTAGGAAGCACTATTACCTCAAAATCTACCATGTCATAAGCATCCTTAGGCTCATCTTTCCTAACATCAATACCGACATCCGATGCTCTCGCGGTAGGACCAACCGCACAAAAATTAATTGCATCTTCCTTCTTTAACACACCAACACCCTTCAGCCTCGACTTTAAGACCGGATCATCGCGCACCACTTTTACTAACATATCCATTTTCTTCTCAATCTCATCCAAAATTTTCTCCATCTCAGGAATTGAATCAGGTTCAACATCCCTCCCCACTCCCCCAATTCTCATCATCCCGTAATGATTTCTATTCCCCGATATTATTTCGAACATTTGTAAAACAGGCTCCCTATATTTCCACGCCCACATCCAGACCGTGTCATACCCGATGAAATGCCCTGCGAGACCAACCCACAAAAGATGACTGTGAATTCTTTCAAGCTCCCCTACCAGAGTGCGTATTATCTTCGCCCTAACTGGAACTTCCACATTGCAGACATCCTCTACAGCATGGACGAAGGCAAGCGGATGCGATGTCGAACATATACCACATATTCGCTCAACCAAATATATAGACTGGGTAAAGGTCATTGACTCAGAGATAAACTCATGTCCCCTATGCATCCAGCCTATCTCTATATCGATATCAACAACTGTCTCACCATCAACTTTCAAGGTAAAATACTCAGCCTCTTCAAGTAATGGATGATATGGCCCCACGGGAATTATCCGTTCCATCATTTACCTCCTATTCTCAAAGGCTTGTCTACCTTTTCAGGATGGTTTAAAGTCAACAATTTCTCAGGCCTTGGATGCTCTCGAAACTTTATCCCAAACATCTCCATCATCTCCCGTTCAATCCATTCCGCACCTCGCACAATCGGGGTGATAGAGTTCATCTCAGGATTGTCTTTGTTTGGAATAAACACAGTAGGACATAGATAAACACCACTCCCATCATGAGAAAAGTGATATATAACCTCAAAACCATCTGGACGTTCAAGAGCTGTTGCCGTCGAAAGTCGACACCCCAGCTTATGAAAAATGTGTTCTACTACCTCCCGTAATCGGGAATCCTCAACATAAAAATACAATCTGTCCTTCTTTTCACGACGCACCGTTATTAAATCTTTATAGTCCTCTTTAAATTTACCAAGCACTTCACTAAGCATTCAGCACCTCCACGAGCTTCATTATTCCCTCTATCATCGCCTCAGGCTTTGGAGGACACCCTGGAATATATATATCAAAGGAAATTTCAGAAAGGACTTTAGATGGATAATTATATCCGCCCTTAAAAACAGTTCCTGAAGCGGGACAACTCCCCACACCAACCACAAAAATAGGCTTAGGAGCCTGCTCATAAATGTACTTCACCCGGGGAGCCACCTTTTTATTCAAAATACCTGTAACAAGCAAAACATCAGCATGTCGAATGGATCCAACAAGCTTAATCCCAAACCTTTCAAGGTCATACTTGGGTGTCAAAAGATCCAGGATTTCAATATCACAATTATTACACGGCGAAGCACTAACATGAAAAACCCAAATCGATTTTGCTAACTTTTTTGTGTACCAGCTCATTTTTATACCCCATAAATAGCAAGAATTACCCCAACAAAAGCTACGGGCGCTGCACAACGCCAGAAAAATTTTATCGCCGTATCTATTCTTATACGAGGATTGGTATTTTTAATCAGTACCATTAGAACAACTATGCCCAGATATTTCAAAATAAACCATAAGATTCCAAGACCATCCGCTCTAAACCCACCAAGAAAGAGTAAAATCAAAAGAAATGGATAAAAAACCCACATCATGTACTGATTTAGTTTCCAGTAACCAAGCAGCGGTCCGGAATATTCCATAAAAGGCCCTTCCACAATCTCCGTCTCGGCTTCAGGAATATGAAACGGAGGTAACGCCATCTTTGCCTGAACACACAAAATACCAAATACAAAAGCAATAACACCTGATACAGAACAAATAAAGGGAACCCTACTCTGAGCATTGACAATACCATCGAGACTAATAACATAACCTGACTTTATTATAGGAACAAAACAAATCAAAATAAACGCAAGCTCATCGGCCAGCAAAAGCTTTATCTCCCTGCCAGCACCCAGACTTGAATACACATTTCCAGTAGAACCTCCCCCAATAATTACCATTACAGAGTAAATCATCAAAAGATACATCACAACAAATATGTCGCCATTAAACCCCCTTTCAAAGAACAAAGGCACTCCAATAATCGTTGAAACCAAAACCAGTACCCCGAAAGCAACAATAGGAGCCAGAACAAACAGGGATTTAATGCTATCCTTAACAATTATAGTCTCTTTTCCTAAAAGTTTAATGAAATCATAAAAGTTCTGTAAAATCGGAGGACCAACTCTAAACTGAACCCTTGCTGATAGTTTTCTGTCCACCCAACCAACCAGCAACCCCAGAATAGCTGTAAACAAAAGTCCAGGAAATACCAGCAAATAAAATATATACCACCAGTTCATGCCTTATCCTCCTTATGCCGCCAGCTATGACTTTTAATAGCAAGATGCTCCCCGTAGAAAAACAGGTTGTTTTCCGGATCCTCTTTCTCAATATCTACCATCTTAAAAGCTCCATTCGGAGAGGTCTTAACACATAGCGGGACATAGTCCGGATTTGACTTTAGTTGTTCAAGGCAATAGTCACACTTTGCTGTAATGTAGTTAATAACTTCCGGGAAAATGGTACCAAAAGGACACGCCAGAATACAACTCTTACACCCCACACATCGCATATTATACCGCTTAACCAATCCATTCTCCATTTTCTCAAGAGCTTCCTTCGGACACGCAAGCACGCAGAAAGCATCCTTACATTGCCGACAGTAAACCGCAAACTCTGCTACCTCCAGTAAGGAGAACTGCCCGGGATTATCCCTATGATAGAAATATTCACACTTAATATCCTCAACCGATTTACCCGACTCAATTAATGCGGGTATATCAATTAATAATTTCTTCATTCCCAAATATTCTCCTCATTTTTTATCATTTCATAAGTAAACACTGGACCATCTTTACAGACAAAATACTTACCCATAACACAGTGTCTGCATTGCCCAATTCCGCAATACATTTTCTTCTCCATTGAGAGATAAATATCCTCAGGAGAATATCCGTACTTCAGTAAATCCATGGTTGCAAACTTCATCATTATGGGAGGTCCGCACACTACTACAGGATTACCATCGGGTTTTATATCAATCTTTTCAAGAAGCTTCGTTACCAGACATACCTCTTCATCCCACGATTGCCCCTCCGGTACAGAATCAACAGACCTCAAAACCTTAACTTTCTCATGCTTACGCCATTCCTCGATTTGATACTTATAAATCATATCTTCAGGAGTTCTTGCCCCAGCAAGGAATGTAACACTGTTATACTGATCGATATCGTGGAGAAGTGTAAGAAATAAGGACCTGGTAGGCGCCATTCCAACGCCTCCGCCCATTATCAGTACATCCTTCCCTTTAAATTTCTCCAGAGGATAACACGACCCGAAAGGGCCCCTCAAACCAACAATATCTCCAGGTTTAACCCTGTGAATATGCTCCGTTACAAATCCCACTTTCATTATCGTAACATCCATCTCATCCACAACATAATGCGAAGAAGACGGCGTAAAAGGTGCTTCACCTATGCCCGGTACAGAAAATTCTATAAACTGCCCCGTTTTAAACGGTATCGGTTTCTCAGGCTTTAAATGAAAAGTCTTTATCGTTGGTGACTCATCAATTACTTCGGTAACCTCTGCCGGTATAACCTTATAAGGATTCTCTCTCTCCATAATTACGCCTCCTGAAAACTCTTTTCTTTCTCCATAATTCTTTTTACAACACCTCTAAACTCTATCTCTCCCGGACAGACATCAATGCACCGCCCACAGCCCGTGCACCCGAGCAGATCAAAATTATACTTCATGTACAGAAACTTACAAAGATACCTGTTTCTAAATCGCTGATACATCTTAGGGCGAGGATTTGCCCCCCCCGCAACCCTTGCATATCCTGTTAACTGACACGAGTCATAACTTCTTACCTTCGTAAAATCTTTATCCTTCGATTCGTCATTCAAAATTACACAATAACACGTGGGACATATGTTGTTGCATCCACCACACCCCACGCAGTCCCTCGATTCCTCTTTCCAAGCTTCTATAGATATTTCCCTCATCCTTTCGTAGTCAGTACCCCTCTCAAAATCTTTATTATTTTCCTCAAGCCTCTTAAGAACACTGGCCCTATTATCTTCAACAAGTTTTTCTATTTCATCACTCGAACTCTCAACCTTTATATACCTCCTCATTTCACCGACAAGCCTCTCACCTTTATCAGACCCTACCTTTACCAAATAGCTATCACCAACCCGCGAAAGATTCAAATCATACCCATCCTCTGAGTAAGGTTTTCCTCCAACAAGATTGCAATGACAGGAAGGAGCAATTTCCATACAATCACTGGTTATAACAATTGTATCATCTCGCCATTTCTTATAAACAGGATCAACAAAATTTTCATTAATGAGAGCCTTATCCAGAAGCTTCAATCCACGAAGATCACAATCTTTGACTCCAGCGATGATCCTTTTTACGCCTGCTTCATCCTCAGGGTATACTTTCTCTCTGGGTGCATAAAATAGAATCTTCACAGGATCAATCGCCCTATAAGAATCGATTACATACTCTCCCTCTTTATCCAGTTCGGCCAGATTATACCCATCGTTGCCAAACTTTGACTTTACAGGAAGGATTACCTGTGTTACCCCCAGGATTTTTTTCTCTTTACAAAGATACAAAAACGCGAAAAAGTCCTTGACCTTAACAAGCATTACTACCCCCAGCAGTTAAAGGTGGGCCACAATTTTTTTAACCAATGAATTTCAAGTTTAGCCTAACCCCAAAAGCTCCAATTATCATCGCCTTTATGATAGTCAATTCCCGTGCCACTTCCAGAGCAATACAGGTTTTAAACCCCTCTATTATACATTTTCTTCCCAAGAAGGGAAAAATAACCCGCTAAAATTTCTTACTTATGAGAAGATTCGGTATTAAATCCACCCGCTTTAGAAAATAAAAAACCACCAGAATCCCCACACACAAGGGGCCTCCTGAAAGATTATTCCGCATATTTCCTCAAACAAGGAAAACCTTCTATTCAGGTAAAAGGAAAACCTTTTTTATAGCTCTCTGAGCCCTGGCGAAATTTTCATCATCAATAACACAACTTACTGTTGAAATACTGGTGGAAATACTCAGTATATTTATACCTTCCCTTCCGAGAGCTCTGCATAATCTACCTGCAATAGCAGGTTTTTCCCGAAAATGTGGACCGTACACCCCTATAATTGCAGCTCCTGGGTAAATCTTTATATCCTTTGCTTTCACCTTTTCTGCTATCTCTCTTATCAACTTTTCTGCTCTATCTAGATCATCTCGGCTTATACAAAAAGTTATATCCGCACTGTTATCTATGTTTCCGCTTTCAGTTATGTACTCAATGTTTATATTATTCTCTCCCATATAGCTCAATATTTCTCCAGCAATACCAGGACGATCAGTAACACCTAGAACAGATATTAGTACAAGTCCCCTACTCTCAATCGTACCACTAATTTTTATTTTATGATAATCCTTCATTCCAGGGTAATCGTAAAAAAATTGGGAGAATAAAGCAACAAAAAATGGTGAAATGTTAAATTATTCAGAGGTAAGTGCCACTCTCGATTCCATTTTTTAACTACCCAGATGCTTCCGTACTAAGTCAACTAATCTCGCTGGCGTTACAGGTTTCTCAACAAATTCCTCGACCGGTAGAAAATCCTCATCTTTCTCTTTATCAAATTTAAAACCAGTCTCTTGTCCAATGGCAGTGAGCATAATTATCGGCACCTCGCCCACTTCCCTATTCTGCCTGATCCTGTAAGCAACATGGAATCCCTCATCCTGGGTACCCATCATCACATCAAGGATCACGAGATCAGGCTTTTCCTTTACCACCAGTTCATAGCCTTTCTCACCCTCCTGTGCGTCAATTACCTCGTACCCCTCTTTTTCAAGAACTATTCTCAGTGCCTCTACCAGATCAATATCATCCTCAATTATTAAAATTTTCCTCTTATTCATAGAGCTTATACTCCCTCATTACAAGTTCAATTACTTTATCAACACTCTTAGTGACTTCCTGTGACATCAACTCTCCTAGCCGGCACCTCTTAGGCTCAACCCCTATAACTGTAACTTTCCCTAATCCTTTGCTACCCTCAATCAAACTCACAAGCTCAGATAGACCAAATGAATGGGTGCTTAAATTTTCTACCATAGTATTGAGCCTAACAGAATCAAGCTCAAATTTCCGAATTGTCCCAGGCTTTGTGCCCATCTTCACAGCATCAACAATTATAAGAGGCCTGTTTCGCTCCACAAGGTTAAAGAGAATCAAACCGTCAGTCCCTGCAAAAACAACATCTTCTTCATTTACCTCCTTACACTCCTTCAATCTTTCTATCACCACCTCCCCTACCCCATCATCACCGTAAAGAACATTTCCAAAACCTACAATCAATGGCTTCCTCATTTTTTATTCCACAAAATCAACATCCAACATATGTACAGAACATGAAATACATGGGTCATACGCCCTCACAAGCATTTCCAGCTTCTTAACAATAGATTCTTTTGGCTCCTCAATTATCTCAGGTACAAGTTTTTTCATATCGTAATCAATATTTCCAAGGTTCTGACCCGTAGGTATTACACAATTTGCTTTAACTATCAATCCTTTCCTGTCATAAGTATAATCATGATATAGAATTCCACGAGGCACCTCAGTGGAACCTATCCCTCTACCATACTTTTTTGGCTCCTGATCTGGTTTTTCATCTTTCAGACCTCTTGCCAACAAAGTATCTATTATCTTGATCGCTTCCTCGGTACAATGGACAACCTCTACTATCTGAGCAATAGAGTTCATGTAAGGATTATAGCAAGGTGCTTTAAGTCTAAGCTTCTCTGCTGCCCTCTGTGCTCTTTCAAGTAGCTGACTACTGTTATTATTGAACCTTGCAAGGGCACCTACCATAAAAGATTCTCTATTAGCCCTTGCATGCTTGGAAGTCGAATGAGGCACCACAAATTCATTCGTCATCTTTTCATACTGATCAACAGGCACTCTTCCAGTATCAGAAGAACAGATATCCCCATCATAAAACGCATATTCATCATCACACTGGAGGCTGATATATTCCGTTTCCCGCTCAAAATTGGGAATGGTATCAAGAAGCTGGTGCATCAACTCAACAGTAGCGTCACAATCAGGGAGCATCTCATTAACCAGCTTCTCCTTAAGAAACTTCAACTCTCCTGCTTCAGGAATCCTTGTAAATCCTCCGGGTATCGGTGTCACTGGGTGAACAGCCCTACCACCCACTACCTCACTCACCAGATTCGCAATATTTTTCATCCTCAGCGCTCTCAGGACAGCCTCTCTATAATCGCCAATCATAGCGAAAACACTTGGTTTTCCAACAAAATCAGGTGTCACGAGAAAAAGCGAATGCAAAACGTGACTCTGAATTGTGGCCCCATCAATGAGAAGCTTCCTAAGCAAAACCGTTTGTTCTGAAACATCCAAACCAAGAGCCGCTTCCGTTGCTTTTAGTGAAGTCATTTGATGACCAAGACTACAAATACCACAAATACGAGAAGTTATTATTGCAGCTTCCTTATAGTTTCTCCCCTTCAGAATAGCTTCAAAATATCTTGGTGCTTCTACTATTTCAAGATATGCTCTCTCAAGCTTGCCCTCTTTAACATTGACAACAATATTTCCATGACCTTCCACTCTCGTTATGTGATGAACATTTATATCCAGATTCTGTCCCATCTATAGCCTCCAAACTTATGGTTCTACCTTAACCTCAGTAGTGTTAAACAAATTCATCCTTTTTATCGCTTCTTCCAAAGAATAGCCATATCTTTTCAAAATCTCAATGGATGCATTTTGATTCACATCATCAACTAATCCTCTGCAACCTATACAGGACTGACCAAAAGATGGACATCTTGCATTACAACCAGCTCTCGTTACCGGACCGAGACAGAATATTCCCCTCTCCAGAAGACACTCATTTTCCCTCAACTTGCACTCGACACAAACCGCGTAATTAGGAACCTGAGGTTTCTTCCCCATTACAAGAGCTTTAAACACTTTAACGAACTCCTCCTGAGTCATCGGACATCCATAAATCTTATAATCAACCTTCACTATAGCATGAACTGGCATTACAGGAATCGTTGGAAATAAATATTTGTCTTTCCCGTAAACCCTTTCCCTAACCTCATCTATATCATGGATGTTCTTTAGGGCATTAATACCACCATTCGTGGCACAAGCACCGAGCGCCACCAGAACTTTACTTCTTCTTCTGATATCATGTATTCGCGTAACGCACTCAGGAGTGGTAATACTTCCTTCAACAAATGCTATATCATATTCATCTGCTTTATCATCCATCGCCTCGCGAAATTCCACAATCTCCACATGTTCCAGAATATCAAGCAGGTCATTTTCAAGATTCAGTTTGTTCAACTGACATCCCTCACAACCGGTAAAATCAAAGAAAGCCACTTTTATCTTATCTTTCCCACCTTTTTTCATATTGCTTCCTCCAGGCCTTTTATCTCAAGATAATTAAACACCGGTCCATCCTGACACACATAAAGGTTATTTATCTGGCAGTGCCCACATTTACCAACACCGCATTTCATTCTCCTTTCAAGAGACATGTAAATATTCTTCTCAGGAAATCTTTTCCCCTTTAGAGCCAGTACAACAAACTTATACATTACAGGTGGTCCTACAACCGCAGCAATAGTGTTATCCAGGTCAAGCTCAAGAGGAGGAATCAAAGTTGTAATCACACCTACATTCCCTTTCCAGTTCTCATCCGCCCTATCCACTGTAACATGATACTCTATATCTTCCCTCTCTTCCCACATTTTTAGCTCATCCTGATAGAGAAGTTCAGAAGGACTTTTGGCACCATACAAAATTATCAACCTTCCATAGTCATTTCTGTTGTCAATTATATAGTTTATCAGGGAACGCAAGGGAACTATTCCGATACCACCTCCAATTATAAGAATATCTTTCCCCTTAAAACCTTCTACATCAAAACCTCTACCATATGGCCCCCTGATACCAACCTTATCCCCGGCTTCCAGCTCATGGAGCTTCTCGGTCAGCATCCCTACCTTCCTTATAGTCAATTCAAAATATCCCTTCTGGGTTGGAGAAGAACAAACCGAGATAGGGGCTTCCCCCACACCGAACAAAGAAACCTGAACGAACTGCCCCGGAGTGTGCCCAAGCTCTTTACCTTCAGGTAACCTGATCCTGAAAAATTTTTCCAGATCGGTAAGCATTTTTGCTTCAACAACTTCCGATATCTGGGGCTTATATAAAATTTTCTTTTCCTTAACCAAGTTTTCCATCACTCCTCCACTATATCACAAGCTCACTTTTTCTCTTTCTTCAAACTCTTTTATCAGATCATTAACAACGTCCACTATATTTATCCCCGCAGGGCAGTACTTCGAACACCTACCACACCCAACACAAAATGGAGCTCCATAGTGATCTGTTATATATTTGAACTTTCTGTGCAATCTGTGTCTTGTCCTCTGATAAATTTCCTTTCTGAAATTTTCCCCACCAGCTACCATAGCAAATTCGTTCAACATACAGCTATCCCAGCGTCTGGTCCTAACCCCTTTTTCTACCCTCAAATCCACATCATCTTCCATATCAAAACAGTAACATGTCGGACAGACAAGATTACAATTCCCACACCCTACACACTTTTCAGATACCCTTTTCCAAGTTTCAAAATCATAACATCTTTCAAAAATCTGGGGCAAACGCCCATAATGATATTTTATCTTTTCCTTAAATTCTCTTTCTTTGAAAACATATTCCCCGGTAACAAAATCCTTTTTCCCGAACTCTTTCAGAAGTTCCAGCCCCTCCTCATCAACCGCAAAAACGACAAATCTATCATCGTCAGCAATATCAATAAACAAAGAGAAGCCTTCCATATCTTCAATTGCAATTCCTACTGACTTGCAGAAATGATACTCGTCTGGTTCAAACGAAATCCCAATAAATATGGAGTTCTCGCGCCGGGTCAGGTAATTATACTCGGGCTCCCCCTTCGTAAAAGAGTAATCAAGCCTCAGGATCGATTGCATATCATAAGAGTGTACTCCAAAAAAGAATTTTCTCTCGGATGAAATCCCTGGAATCTCAAATGAATTATCCTTCAGATTAAACTCCAGCAAAACCTCCCGCGTTGGAAAGAAGTACTTTTTCAACGGTAGAATGGTACGAGTATACTCAA
>Ga0136651_10002063_pt1 | contig 11038 bp, 8 predicted proteins | sample Mar14236cmmetaG_FD_94867 | JGI IMG/M metagenome (GOLD analysis project Ga0136651, IMG submission 94867) | Marine hydrothermal vent microbial communities from Guaymas Basin, Gulf of California to study Microbial Dark Matter (Phase II) - Marker... ...
GTTTTCAATTGACTCAATTGAGTTGACCACTGCTCGATCAGAGCCGCTTGCTGCTGAAAGGAATTTGTGGTTTTCTCAGTCACCGTTTGATTGTGTGCCGCTAATCCCTTGATCTGATCGTTTAGCGCTTCAAACGCTGTAGTCAGTTCGCCCACAGCCGTTTCTTGTTGAGTCACTTGATGAGACAAAGCTTTGAACTGCTCACCTTGTTGGTTAAGCGCAACCGTGTTTTCCGCTTTCACGGTTTGCAATTGGGCCTCTAACCCATTCAGTTTATCGTTCTGTTCTTGAGCCAATACTTTGAGATCTGCTTTCAAAGTCGTTTCTAACTGAGTGACTTGAACTGCCAATGCTTTGAGTTGCTCATCTTGCCGATTTTGTGCAACCGTGACGGCCTGTTTCAAGGTTTGCAATTGGGCATCAAGTGCTTCGATTTTTAAGCCCGCTTTGTCGTTCAGCGCATTTTCCGGTTGCTTGATTGAAGCGGCCTTTTCTTCCTTCAAAGCCTCAAACACAGGCTGTGTTGTCATTGAGGTGGCAGTCTCTTTTTGCAAAACTTGCAAACTGGCCTCTAATTGACTTGAGCGGATTTCAAGCGCCGAAATCTTTTTATTATTTAATAAGCTTGTGAAACCGGCCACAATCACAATTAAAATGACCGAACTCATTGCCCCAATAACAAGAGAATTGTTATGAGGTATTTGCTGCGGCTGATTGTCAGCGTTGTTAGGCGTACTGTGGTTCTCATTTCCCATAAAAAATGTCCTCGCGAAGTGAATTATTGAGGTATTGAAATCATTGAAAGGGAGCATCCCTAGTTTAAAAGGGCTGACACGTCAGCCCCGATCCACAAAAATATCTTCATCAAGACTACTGAGGAGATAATTGTGTATGATATTCCAAAGAGATTCTCTAAAGCTTATGCAGGGCGCATTCCCAAAAAAAGGGTCATTATCAATCTTGGCGATCCGCAAAATAAATTTGGAACGAAATTCGGGCAGCAAAATAACATGCATTCCAATTGGGCCGCAAAATAAATTTGTTTTGAAAATCGGGCCTTCAAAATTTATCTTCATGACCTTTTTTTAGAAATGCGCCCCCTTAAGCATTCTAAGCTGTTGCCGGTTTAGTGCCTTTAACATACAAGTACCAATAAATACCCCCAACCAATCCAGCACCACTCACAATATTGCCCAGAGTCACGGGAATCAGATTGTGAACCACAAAGGTGTAAATATTCAAGGAACTGAGTTCCCAAGTAGGATGATTGGACATGACAAGCTCTGCAACCGCAGGTTCCAACGAAGCAACAATACCCGCTGGAATAATAAACATATTGGCGATACAGTGTTCAAAACCGCTGGCGATAAACACCATTACTGGGAACCAAGCCCCTATAATCTTACCCATCGTATCCTGACCAGCTACAACAATAACAGCAGCTAAACACACTAACCAGTTACACCCAATACCCCTAACAAAGGCTTCCAAAAATGTCAAATGCGTCTTTTTATACGCTATAGATACCGCATGGGCACCGATTTGGCTGCCATGTCCGTCCCAAATACCGCTGGAGTACATCATCCAAACGAGGAATAAACCGCCAATAAAATTGCCCGTATAAACAAGCGCCCAGTTGTTTAGAACTTGGTTAGTGGTTAAACTTTTATTTAACCAACCCATGGAAAGAAGACAGTTACCTGTAAAGAGATCAGAACCGGCAACGAGGACAAGGACGAGGGCAATACCAAATACGCAGCCGCCAATAAAACTGCTGAATCCAACACCAAAATACCCTGCCATATCGTGAGTCACGGTGGTCATAACTTGGGCGGCCAGTGCAATATAAGCACCTGCAAGGAAAGATGAGACGATTACCTTAGAAATAGGCATTTTGACTTTGTAATCGCCAACACCAATAAATGCTTGGGCTGTTTCAGCCGGAGTCAGAAAATTTTTTGCCATCGTTTTCCTCTTTAGAATTTTTCCTAAATTATATTAATAGTAATAATAAATAAATAGTAATAGTGAAAAGAGGGCGAACACAGCGATTCGCCTCTACACCATTCTATCAAATGTCGCGTAGCGGCAGACTTGTGTGTATGCTCTCTTGCTCAAGTTGCTATCTAGTCAAAAGAGGGCGAACACGCAAGTGCAGCCCCGACATCATGCCATCAAATATCTATGGGCAGACTTGTATGTCTGTCCTCTTACTAATTGATTTTTATGAGAATTATATAGATCAGATAGTGACGCTAAACACGCCATTTCGCCCCCTATATCATTTATGCTATTTTGAAATTGATATGTCCAAAACTAATTAATTTTCCAAAACCCTATAAATTGTCAATTGTCAATTAATTAAATTTGATGGGAATAAAGGGATAGATAGCAACTTGGATTATTTTTCATATTATCATAGTATTTTGCAAAAACTGTAGTAATCAGATTGATGTTGAACAGATCATTATTAATCAGCGTAAATCATGACAATCATGACAATCAGCGTTCTATCACGATTTTAGATTTGCTCAAAATCTCATTTTTTGTTTAACATCCGCTTGATCACTACATTTAAATTAAAAAACAGTCAAAAAATTAGAATCATTTCCATTTATTAATTAAGAATTAAGAATTAATTTTCTCTATAATAACCGGTTTGAGACGACTGATGAAACAACAAATTAGATTGAGTTATAAAATACAATAATAACGCGCTGAAAATATTTTCATTTTTAAATGTATTTTCTTTCTTTAATTATTTATTTCAAAAGTGATTTAAAAGACAGACTTAGGCAAGCACAGGGGCAACAGGGGCAACCACAAGGGGATTGACATGACGACGCGGTGAAAGGGTAAGCGAGGGCAAGCAGAATATTGTAGGGGCATTGCCCTAATTAGGCATCAATGCCATATCGTATCGGGCAAACACGCAGGTATTCCCCTACTGTAGGGCTTTCCTTTAGTGTTCGCCCAGGTTAAAAAAACTCGCACATCCCTGTGCTTACTCATCAAACGAACATCAACTCTCTTTTATTGATATTGCCGAAAATTCTATTTGGGAGACTTTGGTGTCCAACTACCAAAGCCCCCCATGCCACTCATTCCGCCCATACCAGACATGCCACTCATACCGGCAATTGTCGGATAGAACACGATGACACCTTGAGGCATAACACAAGAATGGCTAAAAGCACCTGCCATGCCAGACATATTGCTCATACCAGACTGATCGCTTTGCTCGCTTTGCTCGCTCATTCCGGCCATACTGCTTTGCTCGCCGTTTTTCGCGTTTTCGCCACTGGACATACCACTCATTCCACTGGTTGTAGGATAAAACATGATTACACCTTGTGGCACCATGCAGATATGACCCGCCTTGCTAACCGTGACACTCGTAGCTGCCATAGCAGATAGCCCACTCATTCCAACCAGACCACCACTCATTCCACCCATGTCAGACATACCGCTCAAACCACTCATTTCATCTTTGCTGGCTGTGTCTTCTGCCACAGCGGATTGCTGTGTGCCGACAACTAAAGTACTAATCATAGCAGCCAGTCCCATAGCTTTATTGAATTGACGCACGAACTGCATTTTATTCTGCTCCTAAAAAGTTAGACAAAGTTGGACGTTTTTAGGTAATTCGCTCTCTGTTGATAATTCCGAAAAATTGCAACTAGATTCCTGGTTGAGCAGTCCCAACCGTTGACATCAGTCCCGCAAAAACGGTATGATATAACCATGTACTTTACGTTCTGGAAGGCAGTCCCGGTTGGGTAAAACAGAGCTTCAAACCAAGATTTGAAGAGCTATTTACCAGCCTTCACCTCGAAATACCAGGTACAAAAAAACATTTCTTGTTATGAGTCAACCTGACTCGTGCGTCATATTGTAGGACGACTTAGTTTCATTTTCAAGTCATGATAATTGTATTATTGTAACTAAAAATACACAAAAAACGTTTTCACAGAAACGCAATTGCCAAAATTTTTGCGTGTCCCCAGAGCTTGTCTTCGGTGCGTAAAAACTTTAATGTGAAAAAGATATTTTTAAGGCATCGCCAGCAGACTCAAGCGTCTTTTGCGTTTATTTTCCGGTTTTTTTAGTAATGGCCAAAAAATAAGTTCCTTTATGAACTTCTGAACTTGGAACAAAACGATATTAACAGTCACTGTTCACGCCAGTTTTGAGTTTTACTTATATTAACACCTATATTAAAGACGCACCTCAATCCCTCGATCTGCCATCACTTGTTTAGCTTGGGCAATGGTGTATTCTCCAAAATGGAAAATACTGGCTGCCAGCACGGCATCTGCTTTACCTTCATGAACCCCTTCTGCAAGATGTTCTAATGTGCCGACTCCGCCAGAAGCAATCACGGGAATACTGACGGATTCACTGATGGTGCGTGTCAATGCTAAATCAAAACCATTGCGGGTGCCATCTCGATCCATACTGGTTAGCAGTATTTCACCCGCTCCAAATTCAGTCATTTTTTGGGCCCAGCCCACTGCGTCAATGCCAGTCGCTTTACGCCCGCCGTGTGTAAAAACTTCCCAACGTAGGGGTTCACCTTCTTGACTGACTTGCTTTGCATCAATCGCGACGACTATGCATTGTGAGCCCAAATGTTCACTGGCTTCTTTGACAAATTCTGGATTGAATACGGCGGCTGTATTTATCGCTACTTTATCCGCGCCAGCATTGAGCATACGCCGAATATCGGATAGTTGACGAATACCGCCACCTACTGTTAGGGGAATAAAGACTTGACTGGCGACTTCTTCAACGACATGTACTATGGTATCGCGTTCATCAGAACTCGCGGTGATGTCTAAAAACGTGACTTCATCTGCGCCTTGATCGTCATAACGCTTCGCAATTTCAATCGGATCACCAGCATCGCGGATATTGACAAAATTAACGCCTTTAACAACTCGTCCAGCATCAACATCAAGACAGGGAATTATGCGTTTTGCTAACATTTTTAGTTATCAATCTCAATAGGGCTATCGCAAAATAACAGGCATTCCAATAGCAAACAAGCAAAATAAATTTTGCTTTAGAAAATCTGCCTATCGCAAAATAAATTTGGAACGAAAATCGGCCTATCGCAAAATAAATTTTGCTTTAGAAAATCGGGCTATCGCAAAATAAATTTGGAACGAAAATCGGGCTATCGCAAAATAAATTTGGAACGAAAATCGGGCTATCGCAAAATAAATTTTGCTTTGAAAATCAGGCAGAAGTTAAGTACAAAAGTTAAGTACAACTTTTTTTTAGAAATGCGCCCTTTTGGGCAACACGTTACCCACCCTACATTGGTGTTTTTGGGAGATGGGTGGGCAACACGTTACCCACCCTACATGACAAAGCCATCGGCTAATTTTTGGGCTTGGGTAAAATCTAATGTGCCTTCGTAAATCGCGCGGCCTGTTATTACGCCCATAATATCTTGTTCGGCGACTTCACATAAGGCCCGAATATCATCTATCGTGGTTATACCACCGGCGGCTATCACTGGAATTTTAATGGAGCGCGCTAATGTGACTGTTGAGTCAATATTGAGGCCTTGTAGCATTCCGTCACGACTGATGTCTGTAAATACAATCGCTTCAACGCCGTCTTGTTCAAATTGTTGTGCCATCTCTATGGCACTATGACGGGATAGTTTTGACCAACCTTCTGTTGCCAGTTTCCCTTCACGGGCATCTAAACCGACGATAATATGCCCTGGAAATTCTCGGCAGATATCGGCAATAAAGTGTGGAGACTGAACAGCCTTAGTACCAATAATGACATAGTTTACCCCAACATCAAGATAAGTCTGTATGGTATCTTCATCACGAATACCCCCACCCACTTGTATTGGAATATCAGGGTAAGTTTGAGCAATTTCATGTATGACTGAAGCATTGACGGGTTGACCAGTAAAAGCGCCGTTTAAATCGACAATATGTAAACGACGTGCGCCTGCCTTTATCCAGCGTTCTGCCATGGCGACAGGATCACTGGAAAATACCGTATCATCCTCCATACGGCCCTGTCTAAGCCGTACACACTGACCATCTTTTAGATCGATGGCGGGTATAACTAACATTTTGGGTTCCTCAAGTGAAATTAAGAATGAAATAATGACAAGGATTATAAAACGGTTTCTAAATAAATATAAGTCTTTGAAATTAAATGAGATAATCCAATGGGGGCAACCACAAGGGATTGCCCCTACCACTTTGAAATTAAATGAGTGTATATAAGTTGGCACTGTTTACTTGTGTGCTTAAAAGGGGCTCACAAATAGATAATGATGATTCAATGAATGAATTGTTTAATTCATTCATCATTCATCATTTATCATTCTAGCTTTAAACAGATACGCCGAGACGTTGAGTGGGTAATTTATAAATCAAACGACGTTTTTGAGGTTCGGGATGAGATTGCACTAAAGGGTGAAGTTCTTTAAGCGCATTTTCATACACGGCCTTTTTAAAATAAACGACTTCACTTAAAGGATACCAATAATCAACCCATAACCATTGGTCAAATTCTGGATTATCGCTTGTATTCAGGCAAATGTTGTTGTCATGGCCTAAAAGACGTAGCATATACCAGACTTGTTTTTGACCGATGCACAAAGGGCGTTGGTGATAACGTATCAAATTATGAGGTAAGCGGTAACGTAACCATCCGCGTGTGGCACCTAATACATGGACTTGTTTAGTGGTTAAACCTAATTCTTCATGGAGTTCACGAAATAACGCCCGTTTTGGGGTTTCAGTCGCTTTAATACCACCTTGTGGAAATTGCCAAGCATCTTGTCCAACACGTTTTGCCCATAACGCTTGCCCATCCTGATTAGTCAGGATAATACCTACGTTCATTCTATAACCGTCTGTATCAATCATGGGACTACTCCTTCTGTAAGATGAATAAGGGAGTGTTTAATGCATTATTAATATTGATTTATATTACTCCATTACACAGCAATTACAACCCTTCGTTCAATTATCAATTCTTTGCCCCAGTTTTTGCGCGCAAAAACTTTATTTCACGCGCGTAGTGAAGCTTCGCTATACTTTAGCGTGAAATGTGGAAATCAATTATCAATTATAAATAGATTAAATAATCCCGCCCATCAACAAGCTCAGGTATGGGCAAAATAAATTTGGAACGAAAAGGCAAAATAAATTTTGCACTCCATACCTTCGCTGAATGCCTGATTGTCGTTGCAAAATTTATTTTGCGGCCCTCTTGGAATGCCTGTTATTTTGCGGCCCTCTTGGAATGCCTGTTATTTTGCTTATTTTGCTTTTATTTGTTTTCGATCTACTGATAATTGATCATTGTATTTCAGCCTGAGTGTATTCAAAGACTTGAGTCAGAGTGGCATCGGGATAACGCGCTAATACTTTTAGAAAAGATTGGGTAAACACTCCACCTTGTTTCATTTCATAGGCGTTTTGAGATTCGCGTGCCGCTGCAAAAACTTGGCCCTTAAGCTGTTCTAACCCATTTGCCCTTTCCATTGGATCACGCGGCAATGAAAACGTGCCGATTTCACCTTTGGCATAAAATTTATGCCGTACTTGATTTGATAGCCTCTGATTTTCTGAGTCTCTACTACCCTCGTAGCCAGCATCAATAAACGTCATAACACGTTGAGTGGGTAACTGATTGATTAATCTAACTAAATGATCATCGGTCACCACATCTTGTCGATTGGGATGTTTTGAATCTTGAACATCCAAAGTGACTAGCACTTCATCGACTTGATCGGCTTCATCTCCATTATCATCTCTGACATAAGCCCCCGCTCCTGAAAAGAAGATGATCACACGATCATTTGGTTTAACCCTCTGTTTTAAATCTCTCAACGCTTGTTCAAATTCGACGCGATAAACGCCTTGTAATAAACACACTTGTTGCTCGGGTACTTTAAAGCGGTTTTGCATGGCTTGTGCAAATTGTCGCGCATCTTGATCGCTGAAACGAAGTTGGCCGACGTTTGCACCCGTTGCCAAAATAAAAGTCTTAGGCTGTCGCCCATTATTAGGAATACTCTGCCAACACGAGCGAGTTGTGTGCGCGACTAGAGAACTTTGAACAGCTAAATCATCAGTATTGCCTTGCTCAATAGGCTCTCTAGCAACAAAGGGATGATTAATTTTACAGGCCGTCAATGTGAGATAACATAAGAGTAAGACAGAAATGAGCAATCTCTGTATTTTCATAATATTGATTCTCCAAATCGAATAACGGGGTGTGAGCAATGGGGCAATCACAATGGATTATCCCTACAAGAAGAGGTTGTATGTAGGGGCAATCCCTCGTGGTTGCCCTTGTGTGAAACCTTCCCATTTAACCAACAATCGGTTCTTGTAGGGGCAATCCCTCGTGGTTGCCCTTCCTTGTGGTTGCCCTTTTTAGTACACAAACGCAAAAATCAATAACACGCTGACGACGGTATGCAGCATAATCGTGTTTTTGATCGCGGGAATGAGGGCCGTTGATTGATCGTAAGCAACATACAGCGTTTTAATCGCAAAGAAGCCCAAAGGTAAGGCTAATAAACTGATAAGACTTAACATAGGTAAGGTATTAAACATCACACCTAAAATGACAGCAATGAAACTGAATCCGATCAACAGCGCATAAATCGGGCGAGCTTGAATTTGCCCTAAACGCACCACTAAAGTTTTTTTACCGGCTTGTTTATCCGCGACATAGTCAGGAAATTCATTGAGATATAAAATCGCCGTGACTAAAACGGCCAGCGGTAATGCCGCTATCACGGCAATGAGACTCAAGCTTTGAATTTGCACATAGTAAGCGCCCAACACGGCTAACACGCCAAAATTGAGGCCGACTAATATTTCGCCTAAGCCGCGACTGTGAAATGAAAATGGGGGCGCGGAGTAGAAATAGCCTGATAATATACCGATTAACCCTATCCATAGTAATGGTAATCCTCGGGCCCAAACTAAAAAGAGGCCAATACTGATAGCGATTATCAGTAATAACATGCCAAAACGATAGGTTTCGGTTGGGGTTAAAATCCCTTTTTGAATCATGCGACTGCCACCAGCGAAGGGGGTAAGGGGAGTATGATTGAAATCATCGGTTTTATTGAGGTGATCAAAATAGTCATTGAGCACATTGATCGCAGCATGAGTGAGAATACCAGCGAGTAGCGATAAGCCAAAATAGAGTGGTAAAAATACGCCATGCAAATGGTTAGCGATAGCGGTGCCTAATAAAATAGGCAAAATAATCACCGTAAAAAATTGAGGGCGAGTTGCTTTAATCCAAATTGTGAGTGTTTTTTGAGGCATTTTTTTTAGAATGAATGATTGAGTACAGCGGATTCGCTTCGTAAACGGATTATTGAGTACAGCGGATTCGCGTAATGAACGGATTGACTCAATACTGCCAACACACCAATCCGTTCATTCCCCTAATCCGTTGTACTAATGATATAGATAAAACACTGATTAATCATGTACATCTAATATTGACGCGAATAACAAAAATCAGTGTCAATCATGACAATCAGAGTTTTATCACGTTTTTAGATTTGAAAATCCACTCATTTTCTGTTTAGCATCTTGCTGATCACGATATTAATTATATAGATAGAAGGCTGATTAATCATGATTATCATGATTTACGCTGATTAAAAAATCAGTAATTATTAATGGTTAATGGTTAATTATTAATGACAAACCCATTAATAAATTGGCGTGATTTTGTGATTTGAATCAATCAGGGGTGTTGTCATCAGGTGTTGATCAAAATTGACACATTTTTATTAAATATTTCCAATTTGAAAGCTTGAGATTTATTTTTGGTTCAAATATTTTCGCGAGGAATTTTTTAACAGGTGAAGAGAATGCGCTTTTGAGTTTGGATAGGGCAGAAGGGAGATGTTTGTGGAATTTTAAAAACTGATAGATAAAATGGTACCTGTGGAAGAAATGGATACTGCTATTGCTTCATATCATTGAAAAAGAGTCAAATGATAGGATTGGATATTCCCCGTCAAAGTTGATACTAACTTTTTGATTATTTAAATTTTTTTGTTCATTTTAGACTCTACATGAAACCATAAATTATAACTTACTGATTTATAATATATTTTTGATAAATATATCCGTCTATTGTCACTAAATCAATAACTTATATCGGACTTTGACGAGGCCCTGCTACTCCCTACTTACCACCTATCAGTTTGCAAATTCGCTCAAAAATACACACATTTAAAGTGCATTTAATATCAGAGTATTAATTGAAAAATCATAGACTTATTCTCTGTGGTACTCTGTGGTACTCTGTGTTCTCTGTGTTAAAAAAAATGAAAAATACTTCTACTAACGGGCATAGACTCGTTTTTAATACTCGAACTGGTAATGATAAAATATGAAAAAATCTTCAAAAGAAGATTTCAAACAAGCTGATCTGTTTGCATCTCTTCTAAGTACTGTAAGCACAAATAAACAGGTATTTTACCGCAAGGGGCTTACGCTACGGATTGCCCCTACGAACCGCCCGTAGGGGCAATCCCTTGTGGTTGCCCCTCTTCTTGGTTGTTTGAGAAACCAACTCTTTGACGCGGATTCTGGAAACCACACTTAACCATTTGAGAGATACGACCTTTCACATAGAAGTACAAACAGATTATGATGACACAATAGATGAGCGAATTTTAGTTTACAGTGTGTTGATCAAGCGTAAAATCAAAAAGCCTAAGGTAAAAACGTTACTGATCAACTTGGCTCCGAATCCAAAGTGTCAATTGTTAGGAAAGCGGGATTTTGGAAACATCAAAATTGAGTATGAAGTCAGAAATTTATGGGAACAAAGTTATGAAGAAGTCAAACGACACCACTTGACGGGTTTGTTACCCTTTACGCCACCTTTAAAAGGTGCTGGTAAGGCTGAAATTCTGGAAGCTTCTGTAAATTCCTCAAAGCAGAAATTTCAGACTCTCACGAACAAGCTGAAATGCTTTTTCTACTGGCTATTTTGGCTGGTAGAA
>Ga0136651_10002068_pt1 | contig 11032 bp, 10 predicted proteins | sample Mar14236cmmetaG_FD_94867 | JGI IMG/M metagenome (GOLD analysis project Ga0136651, IMG submission 94867) | Marine hydrothermal vent microbial communities from Guaymas Basin, Gulf of California to study Microbial Dark Matter (Phase II) - Marker... ...
GTTAGATACATTTTTTGGCAACCCCAGGTTGCCACCTGGGGCTATTCATATTCAACCCCTTCGGGGTTGTGCAGTTTAATTTTGATTGATTTTTTGTACGTCATGAGACTGGGAAACGCTATATTCTAAAAATCTATATCAAATAAATCACGGTTTTTCATGGCACAAATCACAACTGACTTGTTGGCCTTTTTCCAAAATCACGGTTTTGTCTTCCACATTGAAAGTGCGTGTCGCGGCCATTTTCGATAACGGGGTGCCTTCTAATTCTTTACCATGACACGCTTGACAACTCTCAGCTTCACTCTGATAAAAATAATAATGCCGGTTTATCCAACGCGAATCGTTGATATTATGTAAACCATGAGGGCCTTTTAACGTCATCTCTAAACTACCCGGTGCATGACAGGTATCACATTCGATAATTGTGCCAGTATGCCCTTGTAATTGGATCGCTGTCAAATTGTCGTTAGCAGAGATATCCGCATTCGGCCAGATGGCATGAGTGCTGCCATGACAGCCTTCACAGGCTATCTCGTTATGCCCGTGACTGTTACGGAATAAGGTATTTTCGTTTTCTGCAAAACGTTTATTTTCTGCGAGTAGCGGAGAAGCCGAATCATCGCCCGTTCGATAAGTCTGCATTAAGCGAATACCGTCTTCGTGAAAAACGAGCCCTTCTCCGTCCAAATGATCGACGGCATCTCCAGTATGACAGGATTGACAACGGGGCAAATCAAGCCAAGGGCGACGTGGGCTACCATCATGGCTGCCATCAAGACTACCGCCTTTTTGTAAGGGGAATTTTCCACCGACTGCCAATAAGCCACCGTGACAGGCCGTACAGGTTAAACCAGCCGATTTCATTGCACCACGTTGACATTGCGTCGTCTTACCGGGATGGCAGTTATAACAACTTTGTTCTACAGGCACTGTGTTACCGGTTGGTATGATAGGATTGCCTTTCGCATCACGTAGTTCACCATGAAAAAGGTGCATCACTTGGGATAACGTTGATTTGCCCTGTTGTTCACCTTGTGGGCCTTTTTTCTCTAAATCCAGTGCAGGTGAATAATGGCAACCGGCACAAAGTACCGGCGTATTCTTTTGTAATTGCGTTTCATGCTGTTTATCGTGCAATATTAAAATATTGCGCTTAGTTTGTATTTCTAAATCAGCCTCAGTTGCCCAAGCCACATCCGCATCATTCGCAGCCATTTTCCCGCTGGCATGACAAGTGTCGCAACTGACTTCGGTGGAAACGGGTACCACCACATCGGTTGCACCTAACGGCTCTCCCGTTTTTTTATCATAAGCACTGATCCGTAACATCTGATAAGGATTCATTTGCCCCATATCATCTGTCGGTACAATAGGAATCCCTTCAGCACTAAACCAGTCTTGTTCAGCATTATGATGTAACGGTTGTTCACCAGGCTGATCTGGATGATCCGCTGGCATATATAAACCCGTTAAACTCTCACCGGGTGGCAACGGAGCCCCAAATAAGCCTTCGGCATATTGCCAAAAATTAGTTTTAGCGAGGCTACTCGAATTGATAGAACCTTTGCGATCCGTTATGGCGGAATAACGCACTTCTACTTCATCCGCATCCAGTAATTCAGGTTCGCCATCGCTTCCTTGTCCCACCACTTGTGCATTCACAATATTAAACGGTGGCAGGATGCTAAAAACAGAAAAGTCACTATCCATGCAGTGCATGCCCAAATCGTTAAAAGGGAGTACCCGCACTTTTTGAGGCAAACCTACGCTGAAACTCAAGAAATTCAAGCCATTACGGCCACCTATCCAATTTTTATCATTAAGCGGATCAGTGTCAGCTTGTGTCACGATTTGATAAAGCGGATAGTTCCCAGGGGCCAAGCCTTTCCCATCAACCGAGAACAATGGGTATTCACCTTGAAAGGTTTCATTTGGCTTAAATGGGGTGGGAATTTCTGTTAAAGCGATGCCTTGAGCATTTTGAGTTAAAAACCGCAATTGCCCATTTATGATGGTAGCCAGATACAGATCACCCGATTCAGGGCTATCAAATCGCAGCTTAGCGACGATTTTGTCATCATCGCCTTGTAGCACAGGTTGAGGAGTATATAATTCACTACTCCAAGCTGACAGGCTGGCTGTCAGTAAGCAGATTGCTACTGTCCAGTTTTTCATTGTTAACGTGTTTCCAAGAGAAGGAGAAGAAAGAGGTGGGAAGGGGGAAGATTTTGGCAGAGAAATAACGACAGGGATTCGATATAAGAAAGGATAAACCCTTAAACAAATCGAAGTCGTAGGGGGGTTATCCATTCTTATATCAAATCCATGTAGTTGTTAGGGGTTATCCATTCTTATATCAAATCCCTGTAGTTTGGGTTATCCATTCTTATATCAAATCCCTGTAATTAGGGTAATCCCTTGTGGTTACTCCAATTCAATAAATATCATGCGTCGTATTGTAAACATTGAATTTACCCGTCGGCGTAATCAAGCGTTTATCCTTGATAACGTGTTTCAGTTCACGAGTTTTGTCATCCACAATCACAATCGCAGACACCTGCGCCTTGTTATTCCAAATGGAGAACCAAACTTCATCACCGTCTTTGTTGAACTCTGGATGCACAACACGCTTCGCCCCTTCATCCAAATCAGCCCATTGGGCAATTGGTAACACCTCATAACCTTTATCCAAGTTATCGATATCAAATACCGCAACGCTTTGCCTTTCTTCCGTACTGGGATTTAAGGGCGTATCCACATAGAGATTCTTTGAATTAGGATGTGTCTTAATAAACAAAGAACCACTCGCCTTACCTTCCAGCGTCTCTACCACTTTCCAAGCCGATTCAGGATGATTTTCTGGATCAGTACCAATCAGGGATATCGTCGCATCACCTAAATGACTGGTTAACCACACTGGCCCGTATTTGGGGTGAACAAAATTCGTGCCACGTCCAGGATGAGGCTTTGTACCCACCTCAATGATTTTTTCCAATTTCCCTTCCTCAGCATCAATAACCACAATCTTATTAGCATTATTGGCCGCTGTCAGAAAATAACGGTGTGAGGCATCCCAACCCCCATCATGCAAAAAGGGCGCAGTCTCAATCGTCGTCACCTTGAAATTCGTCAAATCTTCATAGTTCACCAATAACACATAACCGGTTTCCTTGACATTGACAATAAATTCAGGCCGTTGGTGAGAAGCCACAATCGTCGCAACACGCGGTTCAGGATGATATTTTTCAGTATGCACAGTGACACCGCGGGTAGAAACGAGCTTCAACGGCTCCAAAGTATCACCCTTCATAATGACATATTGAGGGGGCCAGTAATCACCAACAATGGCGTATTTGTCTTCCCAACCTTTGTATTTCGAGGTTTCCACCGAGCGTGCTTCTAAACCCGTTTTAATTTCAGCCACTGTCTGAGGCGGATCCATCCATAAATCGATCAGATTCGTCTGAGCATCCCGTCCAATCGTGTACAAATAACGCCCAGAAGCCGAGAAACGGGAAATGTGTGTCGCATAACCCGCATCAATGGTTGTGATAATTTCTTTAGTATCCCCATCAATCAGAGCGATTTTATTGATATCACGTAGCGTAACGGAGAATATATTTTCAATATCGTAATTGTTCTCCTTCTTGGTAGGCCGTTTGTTGGGCGGCACAATCACCTTCCAAGTCGCCTTGATTTCATCCATACCAAATTCAGGGGGAATCGGTGGCTCATGTTGTATATAACGCGCCACGATATCAATCTCTTCCTCAGTGAGATCTGCATCAAAGTTCTGCATGCCCGCCGCTGTTCCCTTAGCAATAACCCAGGCCAATTCTTCAGTTCCTATTTTCAAGGTAATATCAGGGGTTATCGCTTTACCCGTCGCGCCTTTACGCAGTACACCGTGGCAACCCGCGCATCGCTCAAAGTAAATCTGTTGTCCCTGTTCAAATTCCGCTTTGGTGAGCGGGGGCACAGTGAGTTTTTCCAAAGTGATCCCGGCCTCAGCCAAATTAGAACCTTTGTGTTCCAACAAACTGCGTGGCGGGGCATTATGATCTATCCCATGATCAGGATTCACATAAAGGGCATAAATCACATACTCACCAGAGGGTAATTCATCGGTGGCTATTTGCAACGTAATCCCCTCCTTCTTTGGGGAAAAATTCTTCATCAGCGGTTGCAACCGGGTACTAAAGGTAGGATTCAGCGGACTACCGGTCAGAAATTGGAATTGGCCAGTAGGCAGCAGCACCGCAACCCATAATTCCACCTTTTCCCCTGCGGATAGCACCGGCGTTTCTAATGTGACAGTCACACTATCACCAACAAAAGATTTTTCTTGTACGTCTTTGAAAATTAAATCACCCGAGAGGCCCATTATCGGCAAGCCAAGGATGACTAAAAGCGTTAGGGTTTTCAAGCAACCCATTGATAAATACTTCATAACAAAACTCCTCATAAAAAAACTTGGCCATTTTAGTACAAATTTGATTAAATAAGCAAGTAGAACAAAATATTAGAATTTAATAATTTTCAGAATAATTGATGAAATACAAACTTTAGTTTGTGGAGTTAAAACTTGAGTTTGAATTTTGAATTTTCGTACAAACTTTATTCTGATTGTAACGGCTTTTGGGACACCATTAAATGAAAGGGCGAACACGTAGGTTCGCCCTAGGGTGTTGACTGAGAGCTTTTTTAGCGGGTATTTTTCATGCTGATTTTGTGTTTGTCAAAGGCCTCAAAAATGGGGTTAAACAACCCCTTGGGGCCTTAGCGTTTTAAGTTGTTATTTTTAAAATAAAAAAGCCATGTACTTTTAATCACACCCACGGTGGATAGTATATTTATAGCTATTCTAAGTATTTTTGTCTGAAATGGCTATAACTTCTTTTATTTGTAAATCAATGGGTTAGAGATTCGCGATCCTCAATACTATTTTTAGCTGTTTTTCTGAAGTCGGCTTTGAAAATCGTGCCATGCATCAAGGCTGTATAAGTTGCCCAAGTTGCCCAAGTTGCCCAAAACAAAAAAATGAACTTTTGAACCATTGAACAAAACTATATTTAGCTTCGCGCACCGAAGGCTCACGCAAAAGTTTCGCGGAGCGAAACATTAGCGTGAAATGTGAAAAATGAACAGCTAATGTTCATGCCAGTTTTGAGTTTTACTGGTATTAAATTATTTATAGCGCCTACAACGCAAAGGCGCAAAGGTGCTAAGAAGTATTATTTCGATGCTTGATGCGCGAAGCGTGAGATTAAAAAAGCCTCACAGATTTAAATGATTTTTATGAAATTATTTCTAGTGCAGGAGAGCGGAAATATCCAGACCATCCAGCCACCCAAAAAGCTCAAGTCAGGTGGTGGTGACTAACCTGCTGCCCGTTTTTGCTAAAACGAGCAAAAAAAAGCGCAAATTATAATTGTGAATAGTATATTCACAATCTCGTTATAAAAATGATGCTAATAAATACGATTGTGGGGATGTAGTCACCACCACCTGACTTGAGCTTTTAGACAACTGCTTTAGTTGGCCGGTTGGTTGGCTGGCTGGTTGGCTGGTTGGTCTCGATATTTTCGCTCTCCTGCACTATAGTCTGAGTCATATGTGTTTGCACTTTTTTTCGCTATCAAATCGCGCTCTGACAAAGTACACCGTCGTGTTTTCAGGTGCAGAGTCATTCGACTCAGACTATAGTTGCCTTTTGCCGTAATGATTTCTCAACTATAACCCCAGTTGTTTATGCCGCTCTTCTATTGGTAATTCACCGATTTTGGCAACCCGTTTGTAAAACCTCTGTAAATCCTGATCAACTTCTGCAAGAAGGCCTTGAAATGCGGGCACATAATCGTGATAAGTCACCACTGATAACAATTTGGCATTATTCAAGTCTTTTGCAAACCAATTGTCATAACCTGCGTAGCCTCCCCACTGTTTTTTGAGTTCGGCATATTGAGCGAGCAGCTTCTCAAAAGCGGCTGTTTTGGCGGCATGTAATTTATCGGGGGCCCCATTTTCTTGATATCGCTGTTGTAGATGATTGCGAGTGGTTAGCACTAGCTCAGTAAAGGCCTGATGACGTTTCTGCGATTGTTGATAGGTTGCTAAGTCTTCATCTGTGCCATTTTGTGCGAGCCAGCGTTCAATACCAACATATTCTACAGCCATTGCAAAAGCTTCGTTAAATGCCGTATCATCTTGAATATACATTTTCTGATGAGCCAGTTCGTGAAAGATGATGCCCGCAATGTCGTGTGAAGGCCAAGCTAACATGGTATTGAGTACCGGATCAGTAAACCAACCTAAGCTAGAATAGGCTGGTATCCCAGCAACATAAACATCATAGCCTTGTGCGCGTAATGTCTCAGCCAAAGCTTGTGCTGGCGCTTCTGAAAAATAGCCCCGATAACTGACACATCCCACGATTAGAAAACACCATTGTTTTGGTGTGAAAGAAAACCGAGGAGTCGCGAAAACGCTCCAAACAACAAAAGGGCGTTGTAAATCAGCGTAATGGGTATAACTACGATTATCCGGTAAATACAACTGCTCACTCGCAAAAGTACGGATTTTTAAAATAGCCGTCAATTGCTTTTTAAGTGGTGCCGAAGTAGCCGGATCAATCAGAACATTTTCAATCGGTTGTGAACGTCTGAAGATTTCCCATTGCCCCCCTATTGCTTGACTATAATAAGCAATAGAGCTACAAGCATTGAGAGATAAAAGACATAAGATCAATAAACTGCGTTTTAGTATTATTTTTGGAGAAACCATGACGATCTATTTTTACTCAAGTCAAGAAGACTATTCTGAATTTTCAAACTTTTCCCAACATGGCTTTACGCTCAAGGGAAAATATTGGCCCACAGTCGAACACTATTTTCAGGCCCAAAAATTTCCAGGGCAACCATTAGAAGAACGTATTCGTACCGCATCAAGCCCATCACAAGCTAAAAAATTGGGCCGTACACGTTCAGTGCCATTACGCGCCGATTGGGAAACGGTTAAAGAAGATATTATGAGAGAAGCGGTATTGGCAAAATTTAGCAACCATGAGGATATCAAAAAACGGTTGCTCAGTACAGGCAAAGAGAAATTAGTCGAAAATGCCCCAAGGGATTATTATTGGGGTTGTGGTAGTAATGGTAGCGGCAAAAATCGCTTAGGCATCATTCTGATGGAGACGCGAAAACAATTATCAATGAACAATGAACAATGATCAGTAAGCCAACAGTAAGCCAACAGTAGAGACGCACTGCCGTGCGTCTCTACTGAGTGAGTATTTTTAACAATTCAGGCGGAATAGCTTGAGGGCGCTTATCGATACTATTGACAAGCGCGATTTTAACGGTTGCTGTACACAGAATCTCTTTGTTGCGTGAGACTTGTTGCGTAATTGTCATACTGGCTTTTCCGAGTTTACTCAGGTTGACGGTGATATGGACTATGTCATCAAGGAATGCGGGTTTTAAGTAGTTTATGGTGAGTTGTCGTATGACAAAGATGAGATGGTATTGTTGTTTGAGCTGCGTGAGTTCAATGCCGTGTTGTCGCAACCATTCAAGACGAGTACGTTCGAGAAATTTAACGTAATTGGCATGATGAACTATGCCGCCGGCATCGGTGTCTTCGTAGTAAACGCGAATGGGCCAAATAAAGTCATTCATTATCAAATAAATCCTTTGAGGTTTTTGGCGTTAATCCAAAATGTTGCCAGGCTAAATGGGTGACGACGCGCCCTCTTGCGGTACGTTTGAGAAATCCTTGTTGTAGTAAAAAGGGTTCGATCACGTCTTCTATTGTACCCCGTTCTTCACTGATCACGGCGGCTAAATTTTCGATGCCGACGGGCCCGCCTTCAAATTTTTCCATGATGGCTAACAGTAATTTCCGATCCATTAAGTCTAAACCGTAAGTATCGACGTTGAGCAAGTCTAAGGCTTTTTGTGCGATGCCTTGGTTAATGTGTCCGTCTGCTCGGACTTGGGCATAATCACGGACTCGTCGCAGTAAACGGTTGGCAATACGCGGTGTGCCTCTGGAACGACGGGCTAATTCCATCGCGCCTTCGGTATCAAGGGGGACGTTTAAAATGTGGGCTGAACGGGTGATGATGGCGGCTAAATCTTGACTATTATAAAACTCTAAGCGTTGCGTAATCCCAAAACGATCACGTAGGGGGGAGGTGAGTAAACCGGCACGGGTGGTTGCGCCGACTAGGGTGAAGGGTTGTAAATCCAGTTTTATGGAACGGGCTGCGGGGCCTTCACCTATCATGATGTCTAATTGAAAATCTTCCATCGCGGGGTAGAGTATTTCTTCGACTACGGGGCTTAATCGGTGGATTTCATCAATAAATAAGACATCACGGGCTTCTAAATTGGTTAATAAGGCGGCTAAATCGCCTGCGCGTTCTAAAACGGGGCCGGAGGTTTGTCGGAGATTGGCTTCCATTTCGTTGGCGATAATGTGTGCTAGGGTTGTTTTTCCAAGGCCGGGTGGCCCAAAAATTAAGACATGATCTAGCGCTTCGCTTCGTGATTTGGCGGCGGGAATAAAAATCTCCATTTGTTCACGGGTGCGCGGTTGGCCGGCATAATCGGCTAAACGACGTGGACGCAATGCTTTGTCAATCACGCGTTCTTCAGTATTGCCAGCGGCGCTAATTAAACGGTCGGTTTCGATAGTCACAAGAGTTAGGGGTTTAGAAATGCGTCCGTAGGGGCGAACCTGCGTGTTCGCCCTTTTGAAAAGATTATAATTAGGGCGAACACGCAGGTTCGCCCCTACAAATTAGAACACGCAAATTAGGGCGAACACGCAAATTAGGGCGAACACGCAAATTAGGGCGAACACGCAAATTAGGGCGAACACGCAAATTAGGGCGAACACGCAGGTTCGCCCCTACATATGCGTCCGTAGGGGCGAACCTATGTGTTCGCCCTTTTGAATGTTCGCCCTTTTGAATGTTCGCCCTTTTGAATGTTCGCCCTTTTGAATGTTCGCCCTTTTGAATGTTCGCCCTTTTGAATGTTCGCCCTTTTGAATGTTCGCCCTTTTGAAATTTAAATCTCAACAAAATGCCCCGCTATTGCAGCGGCGGCGGCCATCGTGGGGCTAACTAAATGTGTGCGGCTACCTTGCCCTTGCCGCCCTTCAAAATTGCGGTTAGAGGTGGAGGCACAACGTTCGCCCGGTTCTAAACGATCCGCATTCATGGCTAAACACATTGAGCAGCCTGGGTTACGCCATTCAAAACCGGCTTGGGTGAAGATTTGATCGAGGCCTTCTTGTTCAGCTTGTGTTTTTATGAGGCCTGAACCGGGTACCACTAAGGCTTGTTTGATATTGGAGGCGACTTTTTGGCCTTTAACCCTTTCAGCGGCGGCGCGTAAGTCTTCAATCCGCGAGTTGGTGCAGGAGCCGATAAAGATTTTATCTAAGCTGATATCGGTGATGGGCATACCGGCCTTTAAATCCATATAGATTAATGCGCGACGCATACTTTCAGCTTTAACCTCATCTTCTACGTCGGCCGGATTGGGTACGGCGCTGTCAATTGGGGTTACCATTTCTGGTGAAGTGCCCCAAGTGATTTGCGGTTTAAGGGTAGTCGCGTCTATCTCAATAACCTGATCAAATTGGGCATCGGGATCACTGTGTAATTCGCGCCATGCGGTTTCGGCTTGTTGCCATAATTCGCCTTGTGGCGCGTAAGGTTTTCCACGCATATAGTCAATGGTTTTGTCATCAACCGCAACCATCCCTGCCCGTGCGCCGGCTTCAATCGCCATATTGCACACCGTCATCCTGCCTTCCACTGATAACGCTTGAATGGCACTGCCACCAAATTCAATCGCATAGCCGGTGCCACCGGCCGTTCCAATTTTGCCTATAATATATAAGATAATATCTTTGGCTGTGATGTTGGGGCTCACGATGCCATTAATATTAATGAGCATATTTTGGGACTTTTTTTGCACTAAACATTGCGTGGCTAAAACATGCTCAACTTCGGAGGTGCCAATGCCAAAGGCTAAGGCACCTACAGCGCCATGTGTGGAGGTATGGGAATCGCCGCAAACGATAGTCATCCCTGGTAAAGTTGCGCCTTGTTCAGGCCCTATCACATGCACTATACCTTGGCGAGGATCATTCATGGTAAATTCCGTGATACCATACGCCTGACAATTGTTATCCAAGGTTTCAACTTGCAAGCGCGATGTGAGATCAGTAATCGTCACCACGCCGCCGTCACGGGCTGTGGTGGGCACATTATGATCGGGCACGGCAAGATTGGCAGAGATGCGCCTGGGTTTGCGATTGGCTAAACGCAATCCTTCAAAGGCTTGGGGTGATGTCACTTCGTGAATCAAATGCCGATCAATATAAAGCAACGTTGCACCGTTTTCATCAACGCGCACAGTATGGGCATCCCATAATTTGTCATATAATGTTTTTGTAGACATGATGTTTTTTATCAATTGTCAAATTTGATGGTAGGGGCAATTTTTTGTGCCTCGCAAAATAAATTTTGCACTCCAAGCTTAAGCAAAATAAATTTGGTTTGAAAACCGGCGCAAAATAAATTTGGTTTGAAAACCGGCGCAAAATAAATTTGGTTTGAAAACAGGGCCTTCAAGATTTATCTCTTTTTTTAGAAATGCGCCCCTCTGGTTGATTGTTAACGATAAAAATCGCTTAGAAATGAAAAATCCATTATTACTTAAGAGTTTATAGTTACCTAATCTATGGTATTCCATAGTATGGAACTAACAGAGGGCTGAGAATAATCAGCAGCAGTTAGATAGGTGAATCACACCCTGGGATGTTTGAGCCAGTCCCGCAGCGAAGTGGTTAAGTATTAAGGGTAGCGTTCACTAAAAGGTGTACTTAACGTAAAAACCCTATTTAACAGTCTCAAGGATCACTTTACAAACCATAAAGGACGAGCTTAAAGCTATTTGGTCAGTACGATTTCTGTACTGATCACCTTTTCATCACAACCATTAAGACTAAC
>Ga0136651_10002073_pt1 | contig 11023 bp, 5 predicted proteins | sample Mar14236cmmetaG_FD_94867 | JGI IMG/M metagenome (GOLD analysis project Ga0136651, IMG submission 94867) | Marine hydrothermal vent microbial communities from Guaymas Basin, Gulf of California to study Microbial Dark Matter (Phase II) - Marker... ...
ATCTTTTCCATTCCACCCGATGAAATGTGGACCTTTGCTAAAATTATCGGAAGCAATCGTATTTACCAGTTGACCGCGAATATTGTAAATATCGAGATTCACGAAAGTGTCTTCCATCAGGTTGAAATCAATGGTAGTCGCAGAATTATTTCCGGTTCCGATGATAAATGGATTAGGGTAATTCCTTCCTAGAACCGTATTAAATTCCTGGATTTCATGATTGGAGGTCGAAGTCAAATCAGGTGCAATTCCGGTTCTTTCAGGATTAGCTTTGAAGCACTGCCAGGCTATTTCCCCAATTGGTCGTTTATAATCCACCAGGACAAATGAATTCTGGTTGGGAATGATGATCTCTGGATCATCATCAGCATCAGCATAACCTATCGCTGGACTGACCTTGAGAGTGTTTTCCAGGAAAAGCGGGAAATTAGCGGTTTCATTGCCGGTAATATCTACTGAGTGCAGGTAACCGTCATTATCCCCAAAAATAATATCGATACTTCCATTATTATCCATATCAGCAAGGATGGGAGTAGATTCGATGGCAACTCCGATATTAATCGGGAAATTATCGATGTCATTTCCCATATTATCGATGACATAGAGCCAACCGCTGGAATTCCCGAAAATAATCTCGATCATATCATCATTGTTTAGATCAGCTGTAACTACCGAGGTTTTGATTTGTCCCTCAACTTCTTTTTCAAAATTTAATGTTCCGTCATGGTTGATCGCGATCAATTTCTGTCCCAAAGTTCCAATCAGGATTTCAGGATCATCATCAGCATCGATATTGGTAATGATCGGACCATTCCAGGAACCTCCACCTAATGTATATGGAAAATTATCCAACATATTTCCATCAGAAGTTGAAATAGCGTTCAGAGTTCCGTTCATAGCATCACAAACAATATCGAGATGACCGTCTCCATTTAAATCTGCGATGGCTGGAGAACTCAAAACTCCGGCAGCCAGTGTTACCGGAAAATTACCATAATCAGTTCCGTCGGCATTCAGGACGATCGCTTTATTTCCGGTAAATGTGCAGGCAATGATCTCTTTTGAACCGTTTCCATCAACATCTGCGATCATAGGGCTTCCCTTGATCAATCCTCCAGCTGCATAATTGAATATTTCCGCTCCTGTATGATCGACAGCGATCAGTTGACTGCTTTCATTTCCAACAATGATCTCTAAATAATTATCAGCATCGATATTGCCGACAGCAACAGCAGCACTGATATTTCCGCCAAGATCGACAGGAAAACCAGCAATTTCCTCTGTTCCATTGACATTTACAGCATGTAAAGTTCCGGTGTGATCTCCAAAAACGATTTCCATTTCCTCATCATTATTAATATCAATGATCAAACCGGAAGATGTAGAAGCTCCACCAACATCAAAGGGCCAGCCTTCTTGAACAAGCGATAAACTGGCAACTAATTCCCGATCCACATTGTAAGGATATTCGGAAGACTGGTTTGAAGTCAGAGTAATGATCAAAGTAATATCCATTTCATTCATATCTTCGGAAGTCTGGAACTGGAAAGGTTGATCATTATTCCAGATGGAAATTCCTCCGGCAATATCCGGCAGAATGGAAGTTCCCTGTAAAATTTCTACTTCCGGATTTTCACAGCTTAAAGTTGCTGTAACTCCGGTAGCATTTGCCCAGAATCCGGCAGCAAAATACCCGTTCTGGATCATAACAGTCAGTTGCAGAACTTCTCCCGGATTGGGAACACCATCACCATCTCCGTCTAATTCAATGAGATTATGGGCTTCGATGGTTAATTTTGGAATCAAGTCATACATGGTTGCCTGGAAGGCATTTACTCTTCCTGTTCCCAACAATCCGGCATAATCGGGATTTACCGTATCTATATAATCGGTTGTATTTTCTATCCTTGATCTCAGTTCAAGAGGAGTTAAATCAGAATGAATTGATTTTACCAGAGCAGCTACTCCGCAAACAATAGGAGAAGCCATGGAAGTACCCTGGTAACTTGCATATCCGTTATCAGCAATGATGGTTGACTTGATATTAACTCCCGGAGCACTGATATCTATAGGTTCTCCATAGTCGGAAAAATCTGCTTTGATATCGTTCTGGTCTGTGGCGGCAACACTTATCGCATTATCGCAATCAGCAGGATAATCCTGGTAATAGTCCGTATGCTCAGTATCTTCATTGCCGGCAGCACAGATAACTAAAGATCCTAATGCTGTTGCAGAATTGATGATATTATTTGCTGTTCCTCCGCTACCGGGACCACCCCAACTGCAGTTAATAATATCAGCTCCGGAATTCGCACAATACATAATACCGTTGTATCCATCCTGAACAAAACCGTAATCATAAGTAGTAGGAGCATGCCTTGATGAGATCAGTTTGACAATCATAGAAGAACCGACAACTCCGATCCCATTGTCTCCAACAGCTCCGGCACAACCTGCTACATGAGTCCCATGATCGTTCTCCGGCCAATCCTGGTACGAGTCGTTATTATCTCCTCCAAAGAAATTATAACCGATAACATCATCGATTCTGCCGTTTCCGTCTTCATCAATGCCGTTACCTCCGGAAATAGTACCATTTTCCCAGTTGATCGTCATTCCGGCATCCAGTTCCGGTTGATTGATCCAGATATTGTCCATCAGGTCCGGATGGTTCCATTTAATTCCCGAATCAACAATACCAATCACAACTTCTTCATCTCCAACGGTATAATCCCAGGTTTCGGGACATTCGATCTTCGGCAAATGCCATTGCACTGGATAAGAAGGATCATTGGGAATATGTCGTAGCCTGTTGATCGTTTCATATTCCGCATAAACAATGTTCGGATCATTTTGCAGGTTAGATAATGCTTCCTCAATATTGGAATTACTATCCAGATGAATACGGTAAATATTCTGAATATAAACTCCTTCATTATTCCAATCCGGATTTTTTACAAAATCGATAAGCCTGCTCAGATCGACGAACCTGTATTGCTCAGCTAAACGATCAAAACTCTGAAGACCGGTTTTTACAATACCGTTTTTTATTTCAAAATTGAGGATTCCTTCCCTGTTTCCGACTGCTTCTTTTTCAAAACAGGCAATGATTATTTTTTCCTGGAAATATTCGGGGATGAAAGGATCGCTACTTGCTGATAAAAAACCGCTACTGAAAGCGATCAATAACATTATAAAAATTAAGCGTTTCATGTTTACTCCTTATTGTCTCTTTGATATTTTATCGTTACCAATCCCCCGATTGGTAATGAATTAAAGTTTAGAAACTCACGATTTTAAAAACTTGTGTAAAAACTGTAAATCAACTTGCCAGGTTGATATCTTGAATTCCCTGTATCGCTTTTGAAACAAGGTTTCGAGTTCATTTTCACAATTTGCAAAATTGTGCCAGCTTTTACACAACCTCATTAACCGTGAGAAAAAAAAGATGTTCCGATCAGATAACCTTATTTTCTCCCTTTCCTTTTATGAGAATTGGGGCTTTAGTCCGGCAAAGACGGATGGGGTGGAATAAAAAAAATAAGATACAGCCCGAAGCAAAAGCTAACGAAGCTGTATCTTATCTATAATTTACATGATTTTGTGATACTATTTAAGTAAGAGCATTTTCCTAGTGAGAACCTGTCCGTCTGTTATCAGTTTGTAGAAATAAATTCCGCTGGTTACAGTTTTATCACTATTATCCCGACCATTCCAGTTATATTGAGTTAAACCGGATTCAACCACATCATTGACCAATGTTTTTACTAACTGACCTCTGACATTGTAAACCTGAATTGTAGCTTTACCTGTTGCCGGCATATTCAGATTGATAGTTGTGTTTGGATTAAATGGATTAGGATAGTTGGAGATAGAAAGGACATTATCTGGAGTTAATTCTTCTTCAATGCCTGTTGAATAACCTAAAGCAATGGATCTGATCATTACATTTCCGCTTGCTTCCATTACCCAGCTTCCGCTTTCATCTGTATAACTGTATCCGGAACCGCTTGTATCTAAACCAATTGCAGAAAGTCCTGCCATTTCAAAAATTCCGACATAGTAACTTCCTGATTCGAAATCCGGTTGGTTTGCTTCCGGAATCGGAATCGTGTTCCATCCGGTACTTAAATCTGCTGCAGGATATACAAATTGGAAAAGCATAGTTCCGGGAACTCCACCATTATCATCCCAGGCTCTGATGATAACTTGACCTGTGTCATATTCATGAACATATACTCTGGCATGTGTCAATGTCCAACCTGTTGAACGACTATAATCCGGAGTAAATTTAACTGCCATGCTATGAGTCAAACCCACATTATAACCTTCTTCACTTGTCCCGTCATCATGGTTGAATTCTTCTTCATCATCAGCAATAACATAATCAAAGGCAGGAGGATCATGCATTGCACCATCTGCTCCATCCCAGAGAGGAGTTACATTATAGTAATTGTTTGCACCGTGGATGGGAGAAGCATGTGTATATTCTTCAGCAGGATCGATAGTATCGATCACTTCATAAGTTCCGTCGAATGTATCACAATGCCAGATATGATAGCCAGTAACCGGACGATCACGATCGTTTGTAACTTCAAATGTTCTTCCGTCAGCAGCTGCGATATATCCGTGGATTAACCAATTGTAATCAAAATCACCACTGAGATCTTGCCAGCTGCCGAGGTTTGCATACAATCCGCCAACATTTGGTCCTGAATCATATCCAGCCGGGTAAGTGCTGGCATTTGGTTGGTTGATCTGGTAACCGATCCAATATTCCATTCCTGATTCAATTAAAATAGGATCAGGTAAAGTAACCTGGTTCCAATCTTCAATAACAGGATTTGTTAAGGGAATTTCAACCTCCAGAGTAGAGGCATTGGAACCCGACCAGACTGTAACTGTATAATCAGCAGTTACTTCAGCAGGATAGATCGTGACTTCAGTTAAAGAACCACCAACATAAGGCATCATCTCTGTTATAGTGAACCTGGTAGCAACAGCCCATTCTCCGCCGTTTGTCAAGCCCAATGAACCTGCATATTCTCCATTATCATGTTGGATCCAACCTTCTTCTCCACCTTCTTCGGGTGCAGTCCAGGTAAGGTGAACGCTCTGATCAGCATTATTCGCTTCTGCTGTCAGATCTGTAACTCCAGCTCCGGGCCAGATTATGTTTGTTACAGTGAAATCGTCAATCATGATTCCGGTTCCAATCGGTTCATCTCCATCAGATTGGAAATAAATACGGAAGATAGAATCTGTTCCTTCATACATATCATGTCCGTCCAAACGTCCATCTAAAGTGTAAGATTCGACCATGGAAGACCAGATATCAGGTGCATCTGAATAAACATAATTTGGTGAGCCGTCATCAAAAGGATTGCTCATATAATACCAGGTCGAACCTCCATCAGGAGAAACTTCCCAACCAAAGAAATCAACTTCCGGGAAAGTATCGTTATCATCAAAGAAACCTTTAAGCATAAAATCAACATGTATTTCACCAGCTTCCGGCATTGTGATGGGAGGAGATTCCAAATAATTAAGCATATTGATATTATATGTTCCCTGATCATTCTGGCAGATCATAGCATGAGTTGGAGAAGGAGCATCCCCGGGTTCACCCAGATACCAGATGTCTCCACCAACAGGAACGATACTTGTAAAAGTCATTCCCTGTTCATTACCATCATCAAAATCATGGTTAAAATCACCAAGCGAGATATTATCAACAGCAAAACCAAACATACTGGCATCATCCTGGGTACAATAAGCAGGATCGGAAGCAAAAGCAAAACGGATCATAACATCCTGTCCCGCATAAGCGGAAAGGTCAAAATCCGCTTCCTGCCAACCGGGACCAAATCCGCACCAGCCGGGGACATTAGGACCTTCACCATGTTCAAATCCGAAACTATAAAGAGATTGATTTGTGTAAGCTGGAGTTCCATTTTCTAAAACAGTCCAACTCGTTCCACCATTGGTTGAAATTCTGATATTACATCCGTCCCAACCATCATAAGGTGGTTCTGCTCCTTCCGGTAGTTCACATCGATAAGTAAAATCAAAAGTTAGATGACCTCCTGTGGGAACAGTAATTTCCGGAGTATCAAGAACAACATAAAGATGGTTGATATATCCACCAAGTTCTGGATCTCCCATCCACCAGGAAAGACCGGTTCCATCCGGTGTAATGAAATCATCGAGATGCCACATGGAAGCAGGCAGAGTACCATCATAATGAGTCCAACCACCCATTCCATCTTCAAAATCCTCTAAATAGACGACTACTTCATCCCTTAAAACATTTCTTGCTTTAAAAGCACTTTCTTGTGATTTTTGTTCGATAAAATTGCTGTCTGAAAAAAGACTCAAGACAAAAACCACGACCATTAAACTAATAAATAGTTTCTTCATTCTAACCTCCTGTAATTTTTCTTTTCTATTTATTTTCTTCACTTCGGTAAAAACTCTTTTCACCCTATTTTGTCAAACACTTTTCTTATTATTATTAAAACTTTATTTCCGCATTTTTTATTCCAGAGCGGACATATATTTCATAAGATCAACTATCCGGCAGGAATATCCCCATTCATTATCATACCAGCTGAGAAGTTTCACCAGGTTGCCATTCACCATTGTGACTTTGGAATCAAAGATGGATGAATGCGGATTTCCAATAATATCAGTTGAAACAAGCGGTGTTTCGGAATACTCGAGAATATCTTTCAAATAAGTTTCAGATGCTTCTTTTATGAATTGGTTCACTTCTTCAATCGATGTTTCTCTATCCAAAGTGATAGTAACATCTACCAGTGAACCATTCGGAGTCGGAACCCTGACAGCCATTCCGTCGATCTTACCGGAAAGATCGGGAATGACTTTCCCGGTGGCAGCTGCAGCTCCTGTTGTTGTCGGAATAATGTTCAGAGCAGCAGCTCTGGCTCTTCTCAGATCTTTATGAGGAAAATCAAGAATGCGTTGGTCGCTGGTATAGGAATGGATGGTTGTCATAAAAGCTGATTTAACTTTAAATTTATCGGTAATTACTTTCATCACGGGAGCCAGACAATTTGTCGTGCAGGATGCATTGGATACTATTTTATGTTCAGGTTTCAGAGTTTCATGATTAACTCCCATGACGATAGTAGCGTCAACTTTATCTTTTGCCGGAGCGGAAATGACCACTTTTTTTGCTCCTGCAGTAAGATGTTTGGAAGCACCTTCTTTTGATCTGAAAATCCCGGTAGATTCGATAACTGTATCGATTTTCATTTCTTTCCAGGGAAGATTTTCCGGTTGTTTTTCAGATAAAATCTGAATTTCCTTTCCGTTCACGATCAGCAGACTGTCACTTGTTTTTACATCATATTTGTAAATTCCGTGAACAGAATCATATTTCAGAAGATGAGCAAGTGTTTTTGCATCTGTAATGTCATTAATAGCGACGATATTGAATTCTTTCTCTTCAAATAAAGCCCGGAAGACGAGTCTTCCAATTCTGCCAAAACCATTAATGGCAATGTTTTTCATTTATACCTCCGATTTGGTTTTTTTTTATAAAGTTCTAAAAAGTCCGAAATTCACATTTTGCAAAAATGTGCTACCTTTAGATCATTATCGATTTATCGGCAGAACCGGTAATTTTAACTAATTCTTCTACAGCATTCTGTACGGAATTTTCTGCTTTGACCATCCATTTTCGTGGATCGAATCTTTTCTTATCCGGGAAATAACTATTTTCCGCAATACCTGTCGGTCGCACGATCGCATCTTTTTCTTTTTCCCAATAAGCCTGAACTGCAGCAGCCATTTCCATCTGATACCTTGTATCTTTGTTGATCTTGACGACTCCGTTTCTGATCGCATCCTGCTGTTGTTGGGCAGTCAAGCCGGAAGCACCGTGCAGAACGATCCCTCTTTCAATATTATTGGAAATTAAAAGTTCGTCTATTTCTTTGATCAAGTCTAATTTCAATTTGACCTGATGACCTTTAGTTACGCCATGATTCGTCCCGACAGAAGCAGCAAACAGATCAACATCGGTTTTCTGTACAAATTCCAGAGCTTCTTCCGGTTTTGTATATAATTCCGTATCGGAAACGATCTCATCTTCCGAACCTTTAATATAACCGATCTCACCTTCGACCAGGACACCATGTTTATGAGCGACTTCAACAACTTCTGCGGAAATCCTGATATTCTCTTCAAATTCTTCATGAGAAGCATCGATCATAACAGAGGAAACAAGATCATTCTCAATGCAGTAAACGATGAAATCAAAGTAGTTAGGAGTGGCATGATCAATGTGCAATCCAATCCCGGAATTGTGATATTGCCCGGCAATGATCTTGATCATGGAAGAGATAAGTTCAGCTCCGGTATTCATATCTTTGGTATTTCCGGCTGCATATTTTACAGCTCCTGAACTCATCTGCAGGAGACCATCGGATTTCTGGGCTTCATAACCCTGAATAACTCCCCTGATCACGCTGTCAAAAACAACATTTGAAGCAATGATGCCAAATCTTTCTTTTTTTGCTTTGAGAAAAACCTTCTTTAATTTATCACCTTTCAAGAACATTCTAACCTCCCCAAAAAATTATTTATCACTTGCTTCTATCTCGTCGAAAAGGTTACTTTCACCCTTCAACTCTTTGGTCATAAAACGGGCAGATTCATGCAGATCTCCCTCCGGATATTTTTCTAAAAATTCTTCAAAGAGCTTGATCGCTTCTCCCTGTTTATTCATTTCTTCCGCATAAAGGAAAGCTTTCATGAACATTGCTTTATAGTCGTCCGTATTGTTTGGATAATACTTCATAACTTTGTCGTAATAGAAGATCGCATCCTGATATCTTCTGTTTTTCTGAGCATTTTCCGCTTTCGTGAAATATTCTTCCGGAGTTAATTTGATGACAAGTCTGTCAGGATATTTTTTCAGATTATATTTTACTTCAAATTCTTTTGTCACTTCCTCAAATTTCGTTTTTGCCAGGTCTTTGGTCATGCTCATTTTGATTTTTTCTTTTATTTCTTCAAAAGGTTGGGGATCTGCCGGATGATCTTCCAGAATTCTAAAAAACACAAACTCATCTTTTGAATTCTTGAAAACTTCACTCATCTGATCAGGATCTGTTTCCCATATTTTCTGGGAATAAATTTCATCTTTTCCAATTCCAGGAACAATCCCGTTTTGATAAATATAATCGAGAATTCCGTTCTTTTCAGGATGGATCGAGTTTTCTTCGATCAGTTTTGTAATTGAATCTTCATTTTCTTTTTTTACAGCTTTTTCGACCTTCTTCAAAACATCATTAGCTTTATCTTCCTTATCGAAATAAAATGCCTGGATTTTCCTATATGGTTTGGAACTGAATTTATCAAGATTATTATCATAAAATTCCCGTATCTTATCGTCTCCAAGATCGAGTTTATCAACGACAAGCTGATTATAAACTGTTCTCAACATCACTGTTTTTTTTGTCTGTTCGATCGTATCAACTGCATCCTCTTTCTTATCAAATCCCTGTTCAAGAGCGTCGAAGTAAAAAACATCCGTTTCAACTAACTCGTTGATGTGTTCTTTCAGTTTTTCCGGAGAATTGATCGTTTCCTGTCTTTGTGGGGGAAGTCCCTTAAAATAATCTATAAAAAGAGCGACATTTTTTTCCATTCGCGGTTCTGAACTGAAGACAAATTGTTCATCCAGAATGGCTTCATTTTCATCGATATTTTTAATGTTTATAGATTCAATCACTGTTGTATCGATGACGACATTATATTTTTCAAAAAATTCCGCTTTCTTTTTATCAAGAAAATCTTTTTGCTTATCATTGCGAAGTTTGGCTTCGACACTGGAAATTGCTTCTTCGTAAGTTTTACCGGGAAATTTATCCTGGTTCTGGATAAAATATTCATGTTTTTCTTCTTCTGTGATGATAAATTCATTTTCGATCAAATCCTGTTTTCTCATTCTGGAAAGGGTAGATTTTATCTGAGTATCTGATTTCATGTTGACATCTTCATCATTTTCCAGACCAGCTGCTACAGCTTCGAGGTAAAATAGTTCTTCCGTACACATCATATCAAGAAGGCTGATCTTACCTTCTTCTGTCTTATAGCGTGATTGATAAAAAGGTGGAATGTTGTTAATTCGTTCTTCGAGCTGGCTCATTGTGATCTGACCACCATCAAATTCAGCCAGAACTTTGTCTCCGGGAATTTCTTCCGATATTAAAAAAAGTGTGATAAAAGTCAACACCACTATCGAAATTTTCTTTGAAAAATCCTTACTTATCATTTCTAAACTCCTTCCTTAACATAAATTTTGCTTACAAAAAAAAATTTGACGATTTCAAGTCAAGTAAATAAATGACAGCATAGATAAAGCTATTTATCTAAACAGGTAAAGGATTTATGGAGATTTTTTCACCGGAATTGATAAAAATGAATTATTTTGCTCTGGATAAAAAGAGTTGCCTTTCCGAAATGGCGGAATTCCTTTTTGAGCATTCAATTGTCAGTTCTTTTGAGGAATTTTTTAAGACGATCCTCGAAAGAGAAAATCTGATGTCAACAGGTATTGGCAGAGGTATTGCGATACCTCATTCACGCAGTGAAACCGTGAAAAAATTAACGATTGCAGTATATCTTCTTGACAATGAACTTGATTTTCAATCGATTGACGACGAACCTGTCAGGATGGTGTTTATGATAGCAGTCCCGAAGGATATGAAACAGGAATATATGAAACTTTTGAGTGCGATTTCAAATTTTTTGAAATTGGAGGAGAACAGGGATAAATTGCTCGGATGCAAATCCAATCTTGAAGTTTATAATATCTTAAAAGGAATAAAATTATGAAAGATAAGATCATATTAATAATGATAATGTTCGGATTACCGCTTATGGCAATCCATGAAAATGCAGGAACAACCGGTTTCAGTTTCCTGAAAGTTGATTTTGCCGCCAGAAGTGCAGCTTTGGGAAATTCCTTTACTGCTCTGGCTGATGATGC
>Ga0136651_10002075_pt1 | contig 11019 bp, 10 predicted proteins | sample Mar14236cmmetaG_FD_94867 | JGI IMG/M metagenome (GOLD analysis project Ga0136651, IMG submission 94867) | Marine hydrothermal vent microbial communities from Guaymas Basin, Gulf of California to study Microbial Dark Matter (Phase II) - Marker... ...
AGGAGGTGATTGATTTGTTGAATTTTTTACTCGTACTTTTGGGAATGATAGCTCTTGGATATATAATTATTAGATTTTTTCCATTTATTGGTTGGTTATTTTATGGAATAAGTTTTGTAGCTGTGATTCTTTTTTTGATTGCAGGGCTATTTATTTTGGCTATACCTGTTGTAATAGCTGTGTTATTCATTGTTTTGGTATCTAAGTTTTTAAAAGGGTTGATGAGAGGATAAAATGGCAGAATTTGTTTTTGCTATAATAGGTGCTCTGGCTTATCTATACATAGGGATAAAGGTTTTACCCATGAAAGTCAGATTGATAACTTTCATTTACATTATATCTATTTGTGCATACAGTGTGATTCTTGTCATAAGTTGGTTGCCATTGGTCATAATTTTTTCTGTATTGACACTTATTTTTGCAATTGTTCTGAAAATATTCATAGGTTGAATTAGGGGGAGAAGAAAAGTGCAATACAGTGGAAAATTGAGTATTGATGATGTTAAAACACTGACGTTGATAATAGTAAGTGCCAATCTAAAAGTCGAGAATGTTAGTAGATCTGATTTGTATTATTGTGTAACTTTAGATGGAGAAAATCCCAAATACAAACCAGACATCAAGAAATTCAATGGAAACTTGGAAATAAAGTTTCAAAAAAGGAATTTCAATATGTCGCTCATCAATTTCATCGATGGGTTCAAATGCTCGAATGTAAATGAGGTTTACGTAGAGATTCCAAAAAAGAAGACCTTGGATCTTGACATTAAAACCGTTAATGGAGATGTAATTTTGAGAAATTTAGAGATCAATTCTCTTGGTTTTTCAGGAGTTTCAGGGGATCTGAGATTGGAAGAGGCATCTGTGGCAGATAAAGCTAACTTATCAATAGTTAGTGGAGATATAATTTCAAGTGGTTTGATATCGAGAAATATAACTGTTAGAAGTGTGAGCGGTGACGGGGAATTCTCGAATATCGGCGAATCAATTGAACAGATCACTATCTCGACAGTCAGCGGTAACATCACCTTGGGATTTGAGAAGAACAAACCGATAGATGTGACTGTTAACTCGGCATCTGGAAAAGTCAAGTCTAACATTCCTCTCCGCAGTTTAAAAAAAGGAAAATTCACGAATTTCGATCCAAAGGATAGTCCTGACGATGTTGCTATTGTAGAAGTAAAAAGTGTTTCGGGTAATCTGTGTCTGAATTTTGGAAATGAAAAGACGAAAAATTCAAGAAATTTTTACGTCTCGATGGAAGATGAAGTTCAAAGAGTGATAAGGATGATAGAAAATGGGGTCTTAAGAAAAGAAGAGGGAATAGAGATCTTGAAGACCATCGGATATACTGAAGATGAAATCCGGAGAGTAATAAAGTGATGAGAAATATTTTTGTGTTAAGTGGAAAAATGTAGTAAAATAATCTATGTAACATATGAAAACCAAATATATAGAAAAACCTCTCAGGGGGTGCTCATTTTTCTCAGAATTCGGAAAAATGGGCTGAGATTATACCCCTTGAACCTGAAACGGGTAATACCGGCGTAGGGAATGAGAGGATACAAAAATCATTCCCGCCGGTTGGCGGGATTTTCTTTTGGAGGTGAAATTATGACTGTTACGATGAGTATCCAATTAATTCCTATCGTCAGTGTTGAAAAAAAGCTTCATGAGATTGTGGATGAAGCAATAAAAGTGATCAACACTTCTGGATTGAAATTCAAAGTGAACGCACATTCCACAATTGTAGAGGGAGATTTCGAGGAACTGCTGGAGCTTGCTAAGAAAGTCAAGGAAAAAATAGGTGACATCTGTGAAAGATTTGTCTTGAACATTCAATTTGATATTTCAAAAAGAGGAGTAACTATTGATGAAAAAACGGAAAAATATGGCTAAATTTTATGAACCAGTACTCGTTGGAATAATTTTTCTCACCGTTTGGGAACTTTTTTGTAGATCTTTTGAAGTCCCTGCTTATCTTTTACCAATGCCTTCACGGATATTCGGAGAATTAATGGATCAATTTTGGTTGCTGATGAGTCACTCATACATAACTCTAATCGAGTCCGCTTCAGGATTATTGATAGCATTGATATTTGGAGTTTTAATTGCTGTATCCATGAATGCTTTTAGATTTTTGGGCAGAGTGCTTTACCCTGCCCTTGTAATTTCTCAAGCAATTCCAATTGTGGCCATAGCACCTTTAATATTGATTTGGTTTGGTTTGGGGGTTGGACCAAAAATAGGGATTGTAACTATCGTATGTTTTTTCCCAATAGCTGTGAGCAGTTTTGAGGGTTTTAAACTTGTGGATGAAGATGCTGTGGACATTATGAAAACATTGAAAGCAACAAAATTTCAAATCTATAAACACGTGATAATACCGTCTACACTTCCTTATATATTCGCAGGATTGAAAATAGCAGCATCGTATTGTGTACTTGGAGCAGTAGTTGGGGAATGGTTAGGAGCGGATAAAGGGCTCGGGGTTTACATGGTCCGAGCGATGGGATCATTTAGAACAGATAGATTGTTTGTCGCCATATTTCTGACGGTGATCTTCAGTGTTTTAATCTTCAAAGCTGTTGATATATTGTCAAAGATTTTTATACCTTGGATAAAGATTGATAAAATTCAAGGAGGGTGAATGGGATGAGAAAAAAATCTTTTTTGTTTATTTTCATGTTCATATTTTTATCTTCAATCACAATCGCAGGTAACTTAACAAAAGTCACCGTAGTTTTAGATTGGTATCCCAATACGAATCATACTGGAATATATGTTGCAAAAGAACTCGGTTTTTATAAGGATCAGGGATTGAAGGTGGAGATAAAGCAACCTTCAAAGCTAACAGCAGAACAGCTTGTAGCAGTGAAAAAAGCTGAATTTGGAATCAGTTTTCAGGAAACGGTTACGTTAGGTCGTGCACAAGGAATGCCAATAGTTTCCATTGCAGCTATAATCCAACATAATACATCTGGATTTGCTGCGCGGGAGGAAGAAGGAATAAGAACTCCAAAGGATTTTGAAGGTAAGAAATATGGATCATGGGGATCACCTATAGAAAAGGCTACCTTGAAATATATAATGAAACTTTATGGTGCAAACTATGAAAAAGTAAAATTCGTTAATCTTGGAGCTGTAGACTTTCTTGCTGCAACGGAAAGAGATATATGTGATTTCATGTGGATATACTATGGTTGGGAAGGAATCTCCGCTAAACTCAACGGAGTAGACATATTCTACTTGCCATTAAGAGATCTGTCGGAAGTCTTTGATTACTATACACCAGTTATAATCACGAGTGAAGATTTATTGAAGAATTCTCCTGATATTGTTAGAAAATTCCTTTATGCAACAGCCAAGGGATATGGATATGCTACAAGATATCCCGAGAAAGCCGCAAAAATACTTTTGAAGTTTGCTCCAGAATTAGATGAAAAACTTGTAATAGAGTCGCAAAAGTGGTTAAAGGATCAATATATGGCTGATGCACCTTATTGGGGATACCAAAAAGATGTGGTATGGAAAAGATATGCAAAATGGTTATATGAACAAGGGTTCATAAAGGAGATGATAGATGTTGAAAAGGCCTTTACAAACGACTTTTTACCAAAATCAGGGGATATTAATTGATATAGAAGGGCTCAATTTTTATTATAACGATTTACAAGTTTTGAAACATATATATCTCCAAGTATATCAAAGGGAATTCCTAAGCATAGTCGGACCATCAGGATGTGGAAAAACCACATTGTTGAAAATACTGGCTGGATTAATAGATACTAATGACAGGATAAACAGTAAAGTGTCAGAAATAGCTTATATGCCTCAAAAAGGTGTTTTATTTGAATGGAAAACACTCATCTCGAATCTAATGTTGCCTTTGATGATAAAAGGTAAAAACAAAAATCTGGCATACCAAAAAGCGAGAAAAATTTTAGATGATTTCGGCCTTGGACAATTTAAAGATTATTACCCCTCACAGTTATCCGGCGGTATGAGGCAACGTGGAGCCTTTTTACGGACTATGTTAATCGGCTCAGAACTCATCCTTTTAGATGAGCCTTTTGCGGCTGTTGATGAGATAAATAGGAGAAAGCTTCAACTTTGGTTGATCAGTCTTTTGGAGAGATATAGAAAAACGGTTGTTCTTGTAACACACAATATAGAGGAGGCCATACTTCTTTCGGATAGAATAGCTGTCATGAGTGATAAACCTTCTACGATAATGAAAACCATAGTTGTTGATATACCCAAACCTCGAAACTTAGATAGTTTAACACATCCAAGATTCTCATCACTAGAAAAAGCGATTTATGAGCTACTTGGATCATCGTTTTGATAATCATCTTCTTTTAATGATCTTTCGTGTGTTTGAGAATCCGGATCTTTGAAGCGCCTGGATAGAATCTTGTATTGGATTCTGAAAAACATGAGAAAGGCGATTAAAAAAGGTAAAAGAGCGAATATCACTAAAAACAGCCATGCCAATCTATCATCAATCCTTTATGTAAGGTACACCATCAGCGGCTGGTGCCCTAGTTTTGCCTATGAATCCGGAAACAACCACTATAGTGACTATAAAGGGTAACATGTTGAACAAGGGTTTAGTCGAAGCCGATATTTGGAGCATAGGACTACTTTGAAGCTGATTATTCATAGCTTCCGCAGCTCCGAATAATAAGCAAGCCCAAAAAGCTCCGATAGGATTCCAATTGCCGAGTATCATGGCTGCTAATGCTATGAATCCCCTTCCACCCGTCATCAATTCCTTGAATTGTCCAAGTTCCCCGACACTTAAGAAAGCTCCTCCAAGACTTGCTAATATACCACTCATGAGAACTCCAAAGTATCTTATCTTATAAACATTTATTCCAAGAGTATCCGCTGCTTCAGGATTTTCTCCAACAGCTCTCATCCTGAGACCAATTGCTGTCTTGTATAGGAACCACCAAGAGAAAATAACAAGCGCGATAGCAATGAAAACCAAAGGATTCAATTCTCCTAATATTTCCCCTATGAATGGTATCTTTTTTACAAAAGGTATATTCAAATCTTTTATTCTGCCGATAAAATCTGTTTGACCAGGTTTTCCAAAAATTGGTTCCATTAAGAAACCTGTTAAACCCTGTGCAAGGAGTATAAGTGCTGTTCCGCTAACTATTTGATTACCATACCACCTTATACTCGCCCAAGCATGTAACCAAGCCATTCCTAATCCTGATAATATAGCCATTAATACTCCTATCCAAGGAGAGCCAGTCAAATACGTAAAAACTATGGATACGAATGCACCAACAAGCATAATCCCTTCAAGGGCTATATTAACCACACCGGTTATTTCACTGAAAACCCCGCCAAGTGCTGCAAATATGAATGGTGTTGCAGCTGTCAAAGTGATTTTGTAAAAGAGAGGATTAGCAAATATATTCAATATCGAAATTATCCATGTCATTTTTTAACACCAGCCCTATTTTTTCTCTTATACTTCAGAATCGTTTTAACAATTCTGTCGGCTGCCACTAAGAAAATAACAATACTTTGTATTATCATAACTATGTGTTTCGGAATTCCTGCAAACTGCATAGCGTTTGATCCTGTTCGTAATGAACCTATCAGTAACGCTGCAAATATGATTCCAATTGGATGATTCTGACCTATGAGAGATATTGAAATTCCATCAAATCCCTTTCCAGCAGTTAGTGCACCGAGATATCTATGATGAAGCCCCATAACTTCAAGAGCACCTGCGAGACCGGCAAGAGCACCACTTATTGCCATGGCGAGAACAACATTTTTTGAGATGCTTATCCCACCATACTCAGATGCATATGGATTAAATCCCACCGCTTTGATTTCATATCCAGTACTTGTTTTCTCAAGCAAAATATAAACAACTATTGCCATGATAATCGCTATAAATATTCCTGGGGTTAATTCGATTGCCTGAGATTTTAGTATCGTTGGCAATTTAGCACTTGCAGCTATTTCAGGACTTTTAGGTGTCCCAGAACCCACAGAGAGAGGACCAGCTACCATGTAATTGCCAAGGTAATAAGCAATCCAATTGAGCATTATTGTAGTTATAACTTCGTGTGCACCAGTGCGTGCCTTTAAAAAACCAGCTATACTTGCCCAAATTGCTCCCATCAACATCCCAGATAACATGGTTAGCGGTATGGCTATATACGGTGGAAATCCTCCCAAGCTCATACCAATAATCGTAGCAAACAGCGCTCCCATCGACATCTGTCCTTCGGCCCCTATGTTAAAAACTCCTGCCCTGAATCCAAATCCAACTGCAAGACCTGTTAATATCAGTGGAGTGGTTTTGACAATGGTATTTATAAAATCCTGCGAACTTCCAAAAGCTCCTTTTAACATTTCATAATACGCAATGAGAGGATTTTTTCCTATGGATAGAATTACTATCGATGCAATCAATAAAGCTATTATCACAGCCATAATTGGTATAATAATGGCTGATAGATTCAAATTTAAGAAGGTTTTCCTTTTCATTTTATCTCACTCCGTATTGTTTCCAATTTATTTCCTGCCATCATCAAACCAACTTCTTCATATGAAGTTTCTTCAGGACTAACTTCACCCATAATTTCCCCTTCGTACATAACGATAATTCTGTCTGATAAAGAGAAAATCTCTTCTAATTCCATTGAAACCAATATTATGGCAACATCTTCATCTCTCAACTTCAAAATGTTTTTATGAATATACTCAATTGCACCAATGTCAAGTCCTCTTGTTGGTTGAGCGAATACACTGAGTACAGGTGATGAACTCATTTCACGGGCCAATATTACCTTCTGTTGATTTCCACCGGATAGGTTGCCAACTACTATGTTTGGATCTTTGGGTCTCACATCGAAACTCTCAAAAAGTTGTTTTGAATAATCGACTATGTGTTTCATATTCAAAAAACCCTCTATGCAGAAAGGGAACTTATAATGTCGTCCAAGTATGATATTGTAATATCCAGGAAATTGCAAGATGAGGCCATGTTTTTGCCTATCTTCTGGAATATGAACCAGTCCTTTTTCTCTCAGAACCTTCGCATTTTTGTTTGTGACATCTTCATTTAAGAGGAATATCTTCCCGGATTCTACCTTTCTCAATCCTGTGATTGCCTCAATCAATTCAGTTTGACCATTACCAGCGACTCCTGCTATACCAAGAATCTCGCCAGCCTTAACATTGAAAGAAATTCCCCTAACGGCATCGAGACCTCTGTTATCTTTTATCCATAAATCCTCAACGCGCATAATTTCTTTACTCGGTTTTTTTGGCTTCTTCTCGATTCTCAAGAGTACATCCCTTCCAACCATGAGCCTTGCAATTTCTTTGGGATTGGTCTGTGAAGTTTTCAAATTTCCAGTAACCTTGCCAAGCCTCATAACGGTTATTGAATCTGTTATTTCCATGACTTCATTCAATTTATGTGAAATGAATATAATTGTCTTTCCGAAGCTCTTGAGCTTTATCATTATCTCGAAAAGTTCTTCCGTTTCTTGGGGAGTTAAAACAGCGGTAGGTTCATCTAATATGAGAATTTCGGCTCCTCTATAAAGTGTTTTAAGTATTTCTATTCTCTGCTGCATACCAACAGGAATATCTTCAATTTTTGCATCGATGTCCACATAGAGTCCATAACGCTCAGAGAGATTCTTTACCTCTTTCTTAGCTTTTCTTATATCAAGTATTGCTCCTCTACGTGGTTCAGAGCCTAAAATTATATTTTCGACCGTGGTTAAATTATCAACAAGCATGAAATGTTGATGGACCATTCCTATACCGTTTTTAATGGCATCGGAAGGGGTTTTTATGTTTATTTTCTTCCCATTTATGTATATTTCACCCTCATCTGGATGAAGTAACCCATACAATTGATTCATCAACGTAGTTTTTCCTGCACCATTTTCACCGACTATCGCATGAATCTCTCCTTTTTTTACAAACAAATCAACATGATCATTTGCGAGTACATTTGGAAAACGTTTGGTTATCCCTTTCATTACTATCGCATAGTCACTCATACTTCTATTGTCGTTCAATTTACGACCCTCCATCTAATTAAAGGAGGGAGGATCCTCCCCCCTGGATGTTCATTAAAATGGAAATTCTATTTCGGGGACTTCGAAAGAATCGAGTTCTTCTTGAGTTATAGGTATGTTGAATTGTCCTTCATTCACCATTTTGATTAAATAGTAAAGCTCTGCTATAACTCTATTTGGAACTAATCCTTTTGTGTATTTCATAGGGCTTATACCAACACCTTTTTCTTTTAAACCAAGAACCTTCATTCCTCCTTCGAATGTTCCCTCAAATGCGTCTTTTACACCATAATAGGCTGCCATATCTACCCTTTTCATAGCACTTGCAAGTACTGCACCTGGAGCAAGATAATCCTGATCGGCATCTACTCCCATTGCAAAGAACCCTTCTTCATTTTTCCAGTAGTAGTCTATAAATCCTACAAGATCAGAAGTTCCTGCAAGCGCAGAGAATTTTTCTTTTGCTGCCTCTATAACACCGTTTCCACATGCACCTGCTGCGTGGAATATTATATCGGCATCTTCTGCAAACTGACTCATTGCGAGATCTTTTCCCTTTTTGGGATCGTCGAAAACCATTGTATAACCCTTCAAAATTTGTACGTCTTTATCGTGGAGCTCACAATACGTTTTTACACCAGCCTCGAATCCATATCTGAACCTTTCAACGGGTGGTATCGGAATTCCACCGATGAACCCAACGATATCGCTCTTCGTCATTGCAGCGGCAACATACCCAACTAAAAATGCGGCTTCATTTTCTTTAAACGTGAATGTCATAACGTTGGGATATTCCGCGCCTTCTGGAGGTACTATGTCTATTCCCACGAAATATGTTCCGGGGAATTGAGGTGCAACTTTAAACAAAGCATCTGTCATCATGAACCCAACGGCAAATACTACATCGGCTTCTTGAGCTGCTTTTGTTAGATTTGGGATGTAGTCCGCTTGTTCATAGCTTTGAATAACACTAGTTTCCAATCCAAATTCTTCGGCTGCCATTATTATTCCAGCCCATGTACCGTCATTGAATGATTTGTCACCCAAACCACCGGTATCGGTAACCATTATGACTTTAAATGCATACGCCGAGACAACAAAGCTTAGAATCAAGAGCACAAATACGAGAAACCTTTTCATGTAATTATCCCTCCTTTAAAGTTTTTCTGTTCAGCAAGAACAGAATTGCTAACATCAAGAACATTATGGGGATAAAAAGATTCGGATTCGACAAATTATCAATAGACAAGATAGGAATATTTTTATCAACAAAGATTTTTGCAGAATTTATTCTGAAGATCCACAAGACGGTGTTAACCAATAAAAAAGCAGAGACTATCTTATAATAAAATCTTTTTGAAAAAAACATCAATATTCCCGTGATCAAACCCAAAGTGATTGTAACATTCCCAGTGCGTGTTTTGTAAGTTTGAATCTTAATAGGTTTAGGAGGTTCATCAGAGAATTTTTCATAGATGTTTTCTATATCTGCTAACATAAATTTAGTCGTATTCGATTTGCTGAGGAATTCTCTCAAATAGTTGAAGAAATCTTCACGCATTTTTTTGGTAAAAACAGCGGAATATTTTTCAATTTTATCGAATATTCTATCAATAAGCCTGGAAATTTGCTTTTTACGAGCTTGGGATTCCCATTTGAAATCTTTTATACCTTTATCTATTTCGGAGAAGAGAGAATTATACCTCTCCCAATTTTTAAAACTGTAGAAATCTGAAAAACCATAAGTGCTTATCTTGAGCTTGGAGCCCTTCACCGATATTTTAGAAATAGCTCCCAAATTGTGAAGATCGTTTATAAACCTTTCAAATCTTTTGACTTGATTTTTCAATTCTGAATACTCTTTTGAGGTTATTGAGTATACATTTGAGAGTTCTCTATTCAGGTTAGAGTTAGAATCCAGATATAAATCCCTTTTCAAAAGTTTGTAATACACTGAATCTTCAAAATTGTTAAAATTTGAGATTTTCAATCCATTAGAATTTGGATATACCGGTATAAAGAATATTGATATATACACTACCATCAGAAGAATACCAATAATAGATGTCAAAAGCGAAAGCTTTCTTTGAGTTAACAACATCATAAACCTGAAAAGGCCAAAAATGAATACGAGTACGAGTAACGAATAGATTACACTATCGAATTTATCAAAGAAACCCTTCGAGAATACTACAATATAAAAAGACTCAAATCCAACGATCATGTATATAACAAAATTAAGACTTTTCTTGAAGTACAGTAAGAATACAATAATCAAAACAATGTAAATCAAAAATCTACTCCACCAAAGATTCAAATTTTTAGGGGTCACTGCCACCATATCCTTTGCAGTTGCCAATTGATAAGAGCTGAGAATGACCCTTAGATTCCTTGATAGTGAATTGGAAGCAATGTTAATCATCCGATTCAATTCTTTGAGATTCTTTGGATTGGAAACTATTATTTCTTTAGTTTTATAAGTTATTAAATCACTTATGTCTGTTTCTTTGAATATATCCAATACATCGGTGTAGAAAGCATATTCTTTATTTTTCAATATTAAAGATGATGTATCGCCATTGATTTTAAGATCTCCTATTACGGGAATATTTTCAAAACCCTTTGGAGCTTTGTCAGTAAGGCCAAGTGAATAAATGATTACATTCTTAGAAATATCTTTGAAATCCCTTGTTAGAAATAAGACATAATCATTGAATGCACTTATAAAAGCAGGAAGATTATTTATTGTAACCGCTTTTAAATTCTCATCTGAAAGCCTTGCTACAACATAGGATAATAAACCAGCCAGAGCAATTCGTTCTTCAATTGTCTGTGGTTTATTTTTATTGTAGAAGGCTGTCAAGTAATCGAAAATACTACTTGCACTTTCCTTACGCTCAATACTTCCAGCTACTTCAAGTTTGACTAATCTATAAATTGCAAG
>Ga0136651_10002077_pt1 | contig 11017 bp, 5 predicted proteins | sample Mar14236cmmetaG_FD_94867 | JGI IMG/M metagenome (GOLD analysis project Ga0136651, IMG submission 94867) | Marine hydrothermal vent microbial communities from Guaymas Basin, Gulf of California to study Microbial Dark Matter (Phase II) - Marker... ...
AATAGGCTTTCAGGTAAAAGTTTTTGCGCGCAAAAACTTTTACCTGAAAAGGTGAAACCTGGGGCAACCCCGTAGGGGTTGAATGTGAATAGCCCCAGGTGAAACCTGGGGAACGGAGTTTTGCAAGAAGCTCAATATATTGATATTATTAGGGCTTAAAAAAAATGGCACTGGTTCAGTTCAATGTCACAGATAGGGTGAGGTACTTAGGTAACTCCAAAAAATTAACATACCAAAAAACATACACATTTAAGCTTAAGGTGGGCAAAAAAGACCTGGGTGGCCTACGTTTTGACTCGTTGATTTAATTTAGGGCAAAACCTTCAAGGTTTCCAAAACCTTGAAGGTTTATAACTGAAAGTTATGCCACCATAAAGGTAGGCACGTCTGCTTTGTGATTATTCATTCATGGGTGGACAACAGTTCGCACTATAAGAAAGGATTTATAAGTCATGCACGCATTTTAGTGGAAGCGGAAAAAGGATTTTTATCTATCTCATTTATTATAAAAAATCCTTGTCGTTATTGCTGATAAAAAACGACAAGGATTATTAATAAAGGATTTCAATGCGAGCGCGTAGCATATTTTTATCCTTTCTTATATATAATCCCTTTGTACAGGACAAAAAAGTGTTCAAGTCGTGATGCTATCGCTTTTTTGGCGATAGTATCACTAAAAAATAACCAGATTTTATCGCTGCTTTAAGTCTTGGGATAGATTTATTTGGAACGAGACACATTATAATTATGTGAGCCACAAAAGTGATACTATCGCGGGGGTGGAGCGATAGCATCACAAAATATTTTTGGTCCTGTACATAGATATAATCCTTGTAGTTCTTGCGGTAAAAAATCAGCTCAAGATATCAAGTCCTTTCCGTTCAACTAGGTTTAACAACTTCAGTGAGGTACCCTTGGGTTTGATTTTTCCATTTTCCCATCTCCATACTGTAGAAGGGCTAGTATTGAGATAAACCGCAAAAATCGCTTGACTGACCTGGTTTTTTACTCGGATCTGCTTGATTTGTTCTGGGTTATATCCTTTAACGGGTAGAACGCGCTGCGTATCAGATTCACGCAGAGTTTTCGTATCCATCAGGTCAGCCTTATTTAGTCCTTTAGCGGTTTCGTGAACCACTTTTGGTATTGATTTATCCATCATAAACCTCGATTATTTTTCCAGTATAAACCACTTTTTATAAGTGATTATTGATTATAACTCAACAATTGCTTTGCTCATCGTTTTAAGGTTATTTTGCTGATTTTAGCAAAGCCTTATAGACTCAATGATCAATGCTCAAGTTTTTATAATAGATTGATTTATCAATTTTTTTTAAATCGCCTATTTCAATAAAGTCAATAAAGTCAATTATTTTTATCAAGTAAAAACAATGACTTCGCATGAAAGTGCTTTGCAAAGCCATGCTGGTTTTTACTAAAAACTTGAGCATTAAGTATATAAGGAGTTATCCTTGATTTTTCAATGATAGGGTTTCCGCCCAGTGGTTTGTTATAGTATTCCTGATAACGATTTTGGTAACAGAGAGAGTTTTGGCAAACTTTTCTCGGTTTAGGCTTAAAGGATTTATGCTATCCATTAAAGGGTTGAACACTATCACTACTTATACAGGACTATACTTGCCACCGTCATAAATTGAGCTTTTTTGATTTTTCGATTCTAAAATAACTCTTTGAATTGAAATAAAAAGTGTGTATACCAACGATTGGACTTCTGAGCCTAACATTGTCAAACTATAAGCGATGCATAATCAACCCTTCATTAGGCACAGCTGCCTGCGCTAATTCTACTAAACGCGGATGATGTGTCAAAAACAAAATCTGGGTTTTTTGCCCCAATTCCCCCAATATCTCCAGCGTCGCTTTAGAACGTTCATCGTCAAAATTAATCAGAATATCATCTAAAATCAACGGGATAGGTGAACGTTTATCAATATAACGTTCAAGACTAGCCAGCCGCAACGCTAAATAAAGTTGATCGCGTGTCCCATCGCTCATGCCAGTGGTGGGAATACCCGCACTCTCCGGGGTACGCTGCCCCATCAAAATCGGTTGATCACTACTACCCTGATAGTCGGTTTTAAGAGCACAAAAACTATTTAACGTCAGGCGTTGAAATAATTCGCTGGTTCGTTTCACCACCGGCCCTTGATGTTGTTCACGATAACGCTCTATTGACTTTCGCAGCACTGAGGCTGCGAGATGAATTTGCATATAGCGTTCACTTAAATGCTGCATTTCGGCCAAAGCCAATTGGGCTTCATCAGCTGCTTGAGCGGCATTGGCGTTACCATCCATTTGTTTTAGCAGTGTGCGTAGCTCACCAATACTTTGGTCAATGCCAGAGCGTTCTTGTTCCATCTGTTGAACTTGCTCTTGGTAGCTTTGCAATTGTCCCGGTAATTGATCTATATCCACCGCGGCCGCCGCTTTCGCCAAGTCCGCTAATGACATGCCCTCGCCTTGCTCCAATAATTGTTGTTCAACCTCCACCAATTCTCGTTGCTGCTCTTTTTTATGCGAAGACGCTTGTTCGGCCGTTTCCAAAGCAGCCAAATTGTGACAATGCGCTTGTTCTAGTAAAGCTTGTAAATGCGCTTGTGACGCTTGAACTTGCTGACTGGCATTAGCGAGGCGTTGCTGCTCGGCGTGTGAACGGTGTTGTAATTGTTCAGAGCGTGTTAAGTCTTTCTCGGTTTGACTTAAGCGATTAGATAATTCTGGCACCACTTGTTCGGCCGCTTCGTTGACTAATTCGGGGGCAATCCATTGTACTAAGGCTGCCACATCACGCCGAAACAGATCCGCATCTCTTTGCATCAATCCGACCCGGCGCTGCAAACCATTGGCTTTGTCGATTTTGTTTAAGACGTGATCTAAATCGTTAAGTACGTTGCGGACCGTTTCGGGCGGCGTATCGGGTGCTAAGTGCAACAGGGTGATGGCTTGTGCCCAGTCGGTTTGCCACCGTTTTAAGGCATCGTTAGCTTGTAATTGGGCAGCCTCACCACGTTGTTGTTCTCTGGCTAAGTTATTGATTTCTAACTGTAAATTTTCAAGTTGGCGTTGCAGATTGGTGACTTCATTCACACAGACATTGCCTTGCTCAATTAAATCTGATAAGTGCTTTAAAATTTCCCCTTTTATAAAAGTCTTTAAGAGCGTGATGGCTTCGGTTAATTCTTGGCAAAGCGCAGCGATTAATTGTTGCCGCTCTTGTAATTGTTGGTGACGCTCTCGCAACACACTGGCTTGTTGGCGTAAACTGAGAGACTCGTTTAACCAACCTCGCATCTCGGCAGGTGTCCAAGGTTTGAGGCTGGTGGATTTCCAACTGTCTTCCCATTCCGTCTGTAAATTGGTGATTAACGTTTCTACACTATGCCATTTTCTCGTTTGTTGTTCTTGTTCTAGCTGGGCACTTTGTTGTTCAGCCAATAACATAGAATATTCCGCAACGCGACTGGCTTCACGGCGTAAGCGATCTGACAATTCATCGACATAAAGCATGGCTTCTTCAAACGCTTGATACAAGTCGTTAATTTTCATTCGCCCTATTGAGGTAGGCAGTTCAGCTTCGTCTTCGTCAAAACTGAGCGTTTGGGTACTGCCTATTTTGCTAAAGAGAGATGGCGTTGCTTCATTGATTTCGCCAAACAGGGAAAGATTCGTTTTTTCTTTAGTCTCTTTCGCTTTCCCTTTGGTTTTGGATTTATTTAGCAGTTGCCAATATTTTTGCCGGGCTTGTCTCGCTTTTGCCAGTGCATCTTCGGTGGGGATTTCCCCCGCCCAAGATAAGGCATTAATTTTTTGCGTAGAACGCTCATTCCGTTGCCGTGCTTCCAAAAGACGTTCTTTAATGCGTTGCCGATCAATTTCATATTCATTAAAGCGACGATCAAAACTATCAATTCTTTCCATCCTTGGCAATGCTGCTTGTTCCAAACTCTCTAAATTGCCAGTCCAGCCGAGCTGTTTTAAGCCAATTTCCGCTTGTAGCAAAAGCCGGCGCACGTCATACTCATCTTTTGCCTGAATTTCTTCTAAATTACCATGTTTACATGCCCGTGCTAAAGCGGCTCGTAACACGGTTAAATCCGGCGATATTGGCAAGGCTTCCAAAGTTCTGCGATGTTGTGCCAACTGTTGCGTCAATTCTTCTAAGCGTTTTGCGATGCTGCGCTGTTTTTCATGCAACGCCGGTGCTTTATCAGCTAACGTTTTCATAAGTTCACGTTGTTGATTTGTTACTGCCAACTGGGCTTCCACATCTGGCAAATCCAAATTGGGATAAATGCGCCGTAACAAGGCACGCGCTTCACCTTCGACTGTCCGCATTTCAGTACGGACACCCGGCAAATCACGAGCGGCTTTTTGATGACTGCCCAAACGTCCCCGCAAATCATCAATCGTCTCTTTTTGTGCCAATAACGCTTTTGAAATTTTGATGGCGTTAATTTGGCTTTGTAATTGCGCTATATCTTGTCGAGTTTGTTCTTCTTGAGCATTCGCGGTACGCAAAGCCAGTTTGACTTCAAAGTGTTTTGCAGCAGCATCATCTGGTAATAGAATAACCCCGGCAAGATTAGCCAATTCTGTTTTAAGTTCTTGATGCCGCTGTAATAAAGGGCGTGTGCGCCGAATACGTTCCAAGCGATGTTGCTCAGCGCGAAGTGTTTGTAATTGGTGCGTTAATTGGACATGTTGTTGCTGCGTGTCATCCAGTTTTTTGGCTTGATCACTCCATTGGTTAGGTGACAATGAACTGTCTTGAACACGTTTACAGGCTTCTTTATAATCCCGTATGGTTTTATTTAACAATGGTTTAGAACCGCGAGCTTTGAATAACTCATCTTTTTCCTTATCCAATTCAGCCAACACTTCATGCACTTTCAAACTACCGGTGCCCGCTTCAAATAAACTTTTCCCAACATCGCCACCATCATTCAGTAAATCTTCGCCACCCTGCCGCAACTGTTCATGATTAAAACAACATAACGCGGTAAATTGCGCCTCTTTCATTCCCCCAAGGAAGATTTGCAAACGTTCTTCATCCAAGGGTTTATTATGAATATCAAGCAACGTATTTTTGCGCCCTTTACGCCGATAACAAATTAATTCGTCATCGTTGTCCCCCTGCAATCGTGCCCCGATGCGTAATTGATCATTGGCATGGAAATAAGCATCTTGGGTACGTTCAGGAATTCCGAAAAATAAATGCGTTAAAGCGCGACGCATACTACTCTTTCCGGCCTCATTGGCACCATAAAGAATATGTAAACCTAACTTGTCGTCAGAAAACGCTAAGGTTTTATCAGTAAATAAACCAAAAGCCACTAAATGGAGTTGTAAAATTTTCATGTTGTTATCCTTTTTATAGTCTATAACTCGTAAGATTTGACATAGCTTACGGATAGTATCCCTTCGAGGGATGCTATCCGTCAAGTCGTAAGATTTGACATAGCCTACGGATAGTATCCCTTCGAGGGATGCTATCCGTCAAGACTTGTGAAATTATTTTTCTGAAAAGCTATATTTCTCATATTTGGCAGCTGGTTATTCTATGGAATCGAAGGCTATTGAGGTTGCCGGCTGCCATCTGATCGGTTACGTCTGGAGGCTACTGGTATGCGCCAAATGACACCACGTTAGTACAGCGAATCCCAGAAATAAACGAATAAGTAGTGGTGCAATGTGAGTGATGGAGTCCAAACGACGCTAAAGTTTCGCTCCGCGAAACTTTAGCGTCGTTTTTAGTTTGGTAAGCTCAGCCTTCCTTGCGTTTGGACTCCTTTCTGGTTCTGCGTTTTTCGGAGAACAACTTGAACATCGAAAACATATCACCCATATTTCAGGATTACCACATTTTATTTCGCCTCTACTTTTATTTTTACCCTCAAAGGGGCTTTTTTATTCCCTTGCAATATTTTAGGCTCAAAAATGTGATAATTGGTTATCACGAGTTTGGCATTCCGTTGTTCTAAGCGGGGTATCAAAGATTTTGGTACCAACCGCTGAATATTCGCGCCCCTATTAATCAAGTGATATAAAATTTGAGTCGCCATCACTACCGTTTTTCCGGTACATGTTGCCATTTTAAAACGATGCGGGGCATATTAAGGGTAGTATCCTCACTCACTCGTTGCACGGTTTTCATTTGTAATAGGCAATAGGTAATAGATTTTGGGTTAATTTCAAAAGTAAGTTTAGATGATGAGATTTTTTTGGACACAGCTAGTAAGGAATCCATTAGTCCTTGAGCCCCTTCTTTATTACGGCTACCAATATAAACTCCTATAATTTAACGTGTATCAACATCTATTCTTACCAAATCCAATAACAAAAGGCCACATCTCATCACATTGCACGGTTAGCCGGCCCTTTTTTTAGGTTTGACATTAATTTTGCGTGGCACACCATCATATTTGTTATTGACATCATTTCGTAACCATTTTTCAGAAACACCCGTCATTCTAGCATAGCCTGCACTTAAAGATGTTCCCAAATGATTTGGTTAAGAAAGCAATACAAATAATTGAAAGTAATAACTACAAGGATTGCTTATAATAAAGGATTAAAACCCAAACGTTATTGTCTTGATAAATCAGTCTCGATTAAATCCCTTATAAAATACCATCCTTGTTGTTCTGGTTTTATGAGTTAAGGAAAACCCTAAATGCAATATTGGTATTCATTGACAATTATTTTATTAATCATTAGCTTATCCATCAAGGCCGAAGTGACTCTCGACGGTACGCTCGGCCGTCGCGGCGCATTACCCGGCCCCGACTATTTCATCGGAGCCGACTTAGGCCAACAACACGGTGGTAACCTTTTCCATAGTTTTCAATACTTTAACTTACAAAGCTTTGAAAGTGCCACCTTTTATGGGCCAAACAGTGTTCAGAATGTGATTAGCCGTGTCACCGGCGGTAATCCCTCGAATATTGACGGTTTAATCCGCTCAACCATTCCCAACGCGGACATGTATTTTCTAAATCCGTATGGGATTATGTTTGGGCCCAATGCACAGCTAGATGTGCAGGGGAGTTTTCATGCGAGCACCGCCGATTATTTGCGTTTGGGAAATGGTGGACGGTTTGATGCCCGTCAACCTAATCAGAGTTTGTTGACTGTCGCGCCGGTCGAGGCATTTGGATTTTTGAATAGCCCAGTGGCCTCTATTTCTGTTGAAGGGCGAGGGGAAATCACCGAAGTCAATTGGGATGGCAACTTGGTTGGGTTAAGTGTGCGTAACGGTAAAACCTTGTCATTGATTGGCAACAACATTGAAATTAAAAATGGCACCTTTTTTAAAACCGTTCAGGTTGATGATGAGGGTAATGAATCAACTAAAATTACCCGCTTATCGACTCTGTCAGCTCCGTCAGGGCAGATCAATTTAGCCAGTGTCGCTTCACAAGGTGAAGTCATCTTTGGACCGGGTTTTCTGAATATTTCGCCATTGACTAAACAAGGTTATATCCATATCACTGATAACTCATTGTTGCGAGTCAGTGGTGAAGGAGGTGGGCGTGTTTTCATTCGTGGTGAGCAAATATCTTTGATAAACCACAGTGTTATCGAAGCACAAACGCAGGGAAACCAAGATGGCAGTACAATAGATATTCAGGCAAGTGCCCTGTCAGTTACAGAGGGTAGTTTGTTTGACGCAAATACTTATGGTGCTGGCGAAAAGGCGGTCATAAAAATACAGACAACTGATGACGTTATTTTTTCTAACGCGAGTGTTATTGCTACGGGCACCTATAGTAAAGAAGAAGAGGCCGGCGATGCCGGAACGGTGCTTATTGAAGCGAAAAATGTTTTTTTTGAAAAGGGTTCTGGTATTTACGCCACGACGCTTGGAAAGGGAGATGCCGGGAAAATCATCATTCGTGCTAATGAATTGGTCAGTATGACAGAAAATAGCAATATTTATGTCTCCCCCTTTAGTCGTAGCACTGGGGGTAATGGTGGCACACTTCTCATAGAGGCCCTCGATGTCTTGATAGCAGAAGGGACCTATCTGAGTGGCACGACTTTTGGCCCCGGCAAAGGTGGACATATTACCATTCGTGCCAGTGGTAAAATCACTTTGTCGGATGCGAATACCGATGGTTTAGCCAGTGGTATCTTTGCTAACTCTAACCCAGAATTTGAGGTATCAGATGATGCCGGCGACATTGTGTTAGAAGCCAAAGAATTAACGCTTGAAAAAGGAGCGATTATTTCTAGTAGCACCATCGCTAAGAGCGGTACAAAAAGTGGCGATGGGGGAAATATTACGATTCGTGTCACCGGCCCTATAAAGCTTTCTGGTGTCAATCTTTATGGTGAAAATGAAGAAGGTTTTGGTGCCGGCATCTATGTACGTGCTAAAGGTGATAATACCGGTCAAGCCGGCAACATTTTCATAGAAGCTGAAACACTCTCTATCACTGACGGTGCCGTGATTGCCAGCACCACAGATGGCTTAGGACAAGGGGGTGACATCAATATTCTTATGACTGACACTCTTTTTATTTCAGGTGATTCGGCGAACATCGTATTAAGAGAACCTGCAAGAGCACAGATCAATTTTAAGAAAGATTTTCTGGATTCTTCGCCAAGCCATTTCTCAGTCAGTGGCATTCACGGTAGTTCAGAAAGTGCCAACAACAATGCTGGCCAAGCGGGCAATATTACCGTCTCATCCAATATTCTCACCTTGACTAATGGTAGTTTTATTAGCACTTCAACCCAAAACGCGGGGGGTGGCAATATCACGGTAAGAACACCTCACTTATTGTATTTGCAAGGAGGTGAAATGACGAGTAGCGTGCAAGGTGGCACGGGTGATGGTGGCAATATCACTATTTCCCACCCAGTTTTTGTTGTTTTGGATAAAGGCAAAATAAAGGCTCAAGCCGATGAAGGCCGAGGTGGTGATATTCGCATTACTTCTGAACAGTTTATTGCATCGAATGACAGTCTCGTCAGCGCCTCTTCAAGAGTCGGCATAGACGGCGAAGTCAAAATTGATTCCCCCGAGGTTGAACTCTCTGAAGCTTTGTTAGTCTTACCAGCTGATTTTGTGGATGCCAGCGGCCAACTTAAACCGCCTTGTACAGCCACACGAGGGGCAAAAAATAGTTTTATTGTGAAGCATTTGGCCGGCAGTCCCCCGTCACCTTATGATTGGCAATCGAATCGGTTAGTGTTGCTGCAAGGTGAAGAAACATTGCATCAAAAAGTCAAAAGCTTACCCCGCATGAACACTACGGCGGAGCAATATGCCTTAAAAGCCGCTTTTTTCGGCTGTCGGCTTGATTTGTCTGAACCTGCGCGTGGAAAGTAGCGTGATTCCTGAGTTGTTTTCAAAGCAATATACACACAGAGGGCACAGAGGGGGCGCATTTCGATTTTCCTGGAAAAAAAACCTCAACCCCGACAGGGGTTGAATGTGAATAGCCCCAGGTGAAACCTGGGGCAGGGGGAAAAAACCGATAGGGGTTGAATGTCGTCTCGTTTGAACGAAAATTATATTGTTATTTGGAAGTTACCTAACCTACAAAATATATAACTCGATTTCGACGTTTTTGAAACCTATCACAGATTTGGGGGGAACTGTTTGAGTTGACAGACAAATTTGTTTTTTTCGCTAATTCGTTGTGCTAAACCAACTGATAGCTGCGAAGATTGACAGGCATAACTTTTCTCCTTAATACATTAAATGAGTTATTAAAACCTAATTGGATAAATATAAATAATTCTAATAATTTGTTAATATACTTACAAAAGGTTGAGCATCGCGTTCTTACCACCTATCAGTTTTTAAATATTCAACTCTGTGTGACTCTGTGGTACTTTCGTTACCTGAAGGGTTGAAAAAAACCACAAACTGATAGGTGCTAAGGCATCGCGTTAAATTTCTGGTTGCGTCTTAAATCCATTGGTTAATTTTATAACTATTTGAATTTAATAAAATTTATCATTTTATGAACAAAAATTATTAATTCGATCCTCGTCCCCATCCCGCTAAAACATGACAGTCATATCCCATGAGAAATCAGAGGAGCGAACCGAAATCGGAGATCGAAAACGTTCAACGTTGTATTGACCATTAATATTAAATTGTTCCACCGTCACTCATCATAAGGTATAATTTTATTGGCAAAATCATTATTCAGACAATGAAGCCAAAGCTTTAGTGGTCTACACACCACCTAAAGGCGAAACTTCGTTATAATCGTAGCCTACACACACCACCTAAAGGTGAAACTTCAAAGCAAGATTAGCCATAACTATCGACTGGGGCGTATTCCCATTTTCTAGGTAATCAATGTAACTCATTGATTTTAATAAGCTGCCTTATAAACACCTCAAATAAAGTATTTTATAAATCAAGAAGTTAAGTTATTTTTGGGGAATGCGCTTTTATATACTGAACACCGTGATAAACTAAACCATAATTAATAATTCCAAAAAAAACCAAAGGTGCAACGATAAAGGATTGCCCCTAAATTTCTTGGAAGATTGTAGGGGCAATCCCTTGTGGTTGCCCCTGCTGGTATATGACGGCGCAAAGTCTAGACTATAGACGTTGCTGAAAAATATTTAGGACCAAACCGCAGAGCGTTCCCTTGAGCTTTGCGATTTGGCACTGGGGTCATTAAATGGGAATGCTTCACACAAGGGCTTGCGCGGGGGATTGCCCCATTGTTCCGTGATTGTTTGTAGGGGCAATCCTTTATGGTTGCCCTTACCTTTATGGTTGCCCTTACCTTTATGGTTGCCCTTAAAGTCATTTACCGATTTGAATCAATCCCATTCAACGACCCCAGTGCCTGCGATTTATAACGGAAATTTATTTATCTATCTTAAAAACTATAGCTATAGCACTAGGGACAACGTATTAAAACGGAACAATCAATATGAGCACAGAAGCCGAAAAACCAACCGCGCCTGAAAACGCACCCGTTGAAAACGCCACTGACGACACTGCACAAAGCAATAC
>Ga0136651_10002079_pt1 | contig 11013 bp, 7 predicted proteins | sample Mar14236cmmetaG_FD_94867 | JGI IMG/M metagenome (GOLD analysis project Ga0136651, IMG submission 94867) | Marine hydrothermal vent microbial communities from Guaymas Basin, Gulf of California to study Microbial Dark Matter (Phase II) - Marker... ...
ATACCATCGCGGTCCGATTCGTCACGCAAGTCGGAAATCCCTTCGATTTTTTTATTGCGCACCAGATCGGCGGTTTTTTCAATGAAATTTGCCTTATTCACCTGGAATGGCATTTCGCTGATGATAATCCGGTCCCGGTTGTTCCGGAGATGTTCAATATTGGCACGTCCGCGCACAATAATTTTCCCGCGTCCGGTGGTGTAAGCTTCTTTAATTCCCGCCGAACCATAAATAATGCCGCTGGTGGGAAAATCCGGTCCCTTGATGTGCTGCATCAGTTCTTCCACCGAAATATCCGGATTATCGATGGTAGCAATAATGGCATCGACAACTTCGCCCAGGTTGTGCGGTGGAATATTGGTTGCCATTCCCACTGCGATTCCTGCCGAACCGTTGCACAGCAGGTTAGGCAAAACGGAAGGTAAAACGGTTGGTTCGTTAAGCGTTTCATCAAAGTTCAGCCGCCAGTCGATGGTATCTTTCTTGAGGTCACGCAGCATTTCGCCGGCAATTTTCGCCATTCGCACCTCGGTGTATCGCATGGCTGCCGGCGAGTCGCCGTCGATGGAGCCGAAATTACCCTGCCCGTCGATCATCGGGTAGCGCAGCGAGAAATCCTGTACCATCCGCACCATGGTATCGTAAACCGCCGAATCGCCATGGGGGTGGTATTTTCCCAGAACTTCGCCCACCACACGGGCGCTTTTTTTATACGGTTTATTATATTGTAATCCCAGGTCGTTCATGGCGTAGAGCACCCGGCGGTGCACCGGTTTTAACCCGTCCCGGACATCAGGCAGGGCACGCGCCACAATAACCGACATGGAGTAATCCAGATACGAATCGCGCATCTCCTCTTCGATATTTGCCGGAAGAATTCGTTGCCTTTGTAATTCCATTTATAAAACCTTTCCTGTCTTTCCTTTCAAAAATAAAAATTCATAGTGCAGACTTCGCCGCTCCGCCCGGTAAATACACCGGCGAGTATGGGTGCTTAAATATCCAGGTTACGCACGTAGCGCGCATTCTTTTCAATAAAATTGCGCCGCGGCTCCACCTTATCACCCATCAGGGTGCTGAAAATATGATCTGCCTCGGCGGCATTTTCCAGGTTCACCTGCAGCAGGGTGCGCTTCTCCGGGTTCATGGTGGTTTCCCACAACTGGGTGGGGTTCATTTCGCCCAGACCTTTGTAGCGCTGGATATTCATTTTTTTCTCAGATTTTCCGTTTTTACTGAACCGCTTGACAATCTCGTTTTTCTCATCATCGTCGTAGGCATAAATTTCTTCTTTTCCGACTTTAACACGGTAGAGCGGTGGTTGGGCGATGTACACATGCCCCAGCTCGATCAGTTTGCGCATGTAGCGGAAGAAGAAAGTAAGCAGCAGGGTGCGAATGTGCGAGCCGTCCACGTCGGCATCGGTCATAATGATGATTTTGTGATAGCGAAGTTTTTCCAGGTCAAACTCTTCGTCTCCGATACCGGCGCCGAAAGCGGTAATAATCGTTTTAATTTCATCGTTTGCTAATATTTTGGTCAGGCGCGCTTTTTCCACGTTCAGAATTTTACCCTTCAGCGGCAGGATTGCCTGGAAGCGCCGGTCACGCCCCTGCTTTGCCGAACCGCCGGCAGAGTCGCCCTCTACCAGGTAGATTTCGCACTGCGCCGGATCGCTGATACTGCAGTCCGCCAGTTTGCCGGGCAAAGTGCTGGATTCCAGGGCGCTTTTACGTCGGGTTAGTTCCCGGGCGCGCCGGGCGGCTTCGCGCGACTGCGCCGCCGTGGTATTCTTGTCAATAATCTTGCGCCCGATGGATGGGTTCTGCTCCAGAAATTCGGACAACTGCTCGTTAAAAATCGATTCAACTACGCCTTTCACCTCGCTGTTACCCAGCTTGGTCTTAGTCTGTCCTTCAAATTGCGGTTCCCCCACCTTCACGCTGATTATTGCGGTGAGTCCTTCGCGAACATCGTCTCCCTGCAACTGAACGTTCTTGAGCAGGTTATTTTTATTCCCGTACGCATTCAGCGACCGGGTGAGCGCAGATTTAAAACCGCTTAAATGGGTGCCGCCTTCAATAGTGTTCACATTGTTACAATAAGTAAAAATATTATCGTTAAAAGAATCGTTGTACTGGAAAGCGATATCGACTTCGACGCCCTCTCTTTCTCCGTTGATCAGGATGGGTTTGTGCAGGGCAGTGCGGTGCTGATCCAAATATTTGACAAATTCGGCGATGCCGCCTTTGTAGTGGAATTCCTCGCTGTTACCATCGCGATTGTCCTTCAGGATAATGCGCAGTCCTTTGTTCAGGAATGCCAATTCCCGCATGCGATTTGCCAGGGTATCGAAATTGTATTTCACCTTTTTGAAAATAGTGTTGTCGGCTAAAAAGGTGGTTTTTGTTCCCCGGCTTTTGATCGGTCGTACTTTTTTCACCGGGCCCTGGGGAATGCCTTTCTGGAAGCGTTGCGAATACACGTATCCGTCCCGGTAGACTTCGACCTCGCACCATTCGGAAAGCGCATTAACTACCGAAGCCCCTACGCCATGCAGACCGCCGGAGACCTTGTAGTTGCTTTTATCGAACTTCCCGCCGGCATGCAGAACGGTCATAATTACTTCCAGTGCCGATTTTTTCAGCTCTTTGTGCTGGTCTACCGGAATACCGCGACCGTCATCAACCACGGTAATGCTTTCGTCTTCGTTAATCGTCACCACGATTTTTGAGCAGTAACCAGCCATAGCTTCGTCGATGCTGTTATCCACGATTTCGTAAACCAGGTGATGAAGCCCATGCTGGGTAGTGTCGCCAATGTACATTGCCGGGCGGCGGCGAACCGCTTCTAATCCCTTTAATACCTGTATGTTCGCAGCAGAATACTGGCTCGAACCTTTGCTTTTGTTTTCAGCCATTATTACCTCTTAAAAAAATTTGATGTCACTTACTACGTTTTTTCCGATTTTCTTATTCAGTTTTTCAATAATTTCATTTTTAAAAAATTGCAATTCATTTCGCCAGGCGGCGTCTTTCACTTTCACAAACAAATTTCCCTTTACCATTTTGAACGGTTCGGTTCTTTCGGAAATTTCTTTACCCACCACACTGTCCCAGTAAACGAAGGCAAAGTTTTCCTCAATCTTTTCCTTTATGCCGATTGACTGTAAAAACTGGTCAATCAATTTGTTTAACGGTTTTGCTCCGCTCATTACACCCTACCCGGATTTACCGTTCCCTGGTTTATTTGGTAAAAAGAAGTATCGCTGCCCCAGGTATTCAGCTTGTCAAAAAAATTCGCCGAAGTGGTGGTGATGAACACCTGCCCGATTTCCGACAATGACCGAATCATATTTGAGATGCGCTCGGCATCCAGTTCACCGAAAATATCATCGAACAGCAAAATAGGCTGCTCCTTTTGCATACGCTGCAAATAGTTGAATTCAGCCATTTTTAAGGCAATGACAAAGGATTTGTGTTCGCCTTGCGAACCAACTGTGCGCAACGGTTTACCATTAATCAAAAACAACAGGTCGTCACGATGGGGACCAACTGTGGTGGTGCCCAGGGTCAGGTCTTTCGCCCGGTTTTGCCTGAATGCTTCCCGGTACGCCGATTCGATATTTTCGCGCCCGGTCAGGCGGAAAGTGCCCTGGTAAATTATTTTAGTTTTGTCGCCGCTGCCGCTGAGCTGTTGATAGTACTTTTTTACCTCTTCGCTTAAAACTCCGGTTGCCTCGATACGTTTTTCAATCAGCACCATACCGTTCTGAATCAGCGCATCTTCCCATGAAATTAGCAGGTTTTCATCCGGCGTTTCCTGTTGCAGCAAACTGTTTCTCTGTTTCAGTGCGCGTTTATATTCTAACAAATGGTGCAGGTAAAGCTTACTGGATTGGGAAAGCATAATGTCCAGAAATTGCCGGCGCTTCTGCGGTCCCTGTTGGCTGGTGGCAAGGTCCGAGGGAGCAAGCAGAACCAGCGGGATGTTTCCAATGTAATCGGTAAAACGCTGAATCCGCTCTCCGTTAAAGATTAACCGTTTCCCATTTAGCGGGGAATATGCAATAGAGCAGGTATGCCTACGTCCCTGAGTCGTGGTAAATTCTCCCTGAATTCGAAAATAATCTGCATTCGATAAAATGAGATTCTGATCTTTGTTTGTACGAAAACTTTTGGTCAAAGCTAAATAAAAAATACTTTCCAGAATATTTGTTTTACCCTGTCCGTTCTTGCCATAAAGCACATTGGTTCCCGCCCGGAAATCGACTTCAGCCTGCTGGTAGTTGCGAAAGTTCGTTATTTTTAAATGTGTCAAAATCATTTATTCGGTATTCAGTCGAACCGGCATTAACAGCATCAATTGGTCTTCGCCTTCGGGCATATCCACCGGATTTGCCAGCACCGCATAATCAGGTCGCACAAACCGAAGCTGCAATTTCGGCGTTGAAATATGTCGCAAAATGTCCTGCAAATAGCGCGAGTTGAAGGCGATTAAGAAATCATCCCCGTTAAACTCGCAGGAAATCCGTTCCTGCGCCTCGCCGCCGTAGTCGATGTCCTCGGCGTGTAGTTCAATATACTGCGGGAAAATGTGCAAAATAACCTGCGAGGTAAGTGGATTCGAAAACAGGGAAACACGTTTCACTGAGGCGTAGAAGGTGTCGGTATCGACCAGCATTTCGTACGGTGTTTCCTGCGGGATGACCCGTTCGTAATCCACGAAACTTTCTTCGATCAGACGGGCAAATATTTGCGCGTCCGGCATCTCGAACAACGCGTGTTTATTCCCGAAATAAATGGTGCTGCTTCCCTCAACGTCCAGGTTCCGTACCACGAAATTGAGCGACCGTACCGGGATAATGGCAGAGATCTCGATTTCGGGCAAAGATTCGTCGGTGTAACTCATTTTTGCCAGCCGGTGACTATCGGTGGCAATCGCTTCCACTTTACCGGTTGTGATATCAAAATAAACGCCGGTGAGTGCGGCGCGCAGTTCATCGGTCGAGCAGGCAAACATGCTGTTTTCGATTAATTTCTTAAAGATACTGTTTTCCAGCGCCACCTGCTTCAGATTCTCACCCAAATCCGGACGCTGGGGGAATTCAACCGGATTCACACCGGATATTTTGTAACGTCCGAAATCGGAGGTAACTTTCATGCGAAATTGCTCGTCCACCTCGAATTGCAGTTCACTGTTGGGCAGTTCCCGAATGATATCATGAATCAAGCGACCGGGAATGGCGACCGCACCTTCTTCGGTAATGGAAGCCGACGCCCAGGACAGCAGGGTTATTTCTAAATCCGTTCCGACAATTTTCAGTAAATTATCCTCGGTAAAGAGGAGTACATTTTGTGTCATCATAAAGGTGGAGCGTTGGGGAATCACGTTTACCACCTTTTGAAGTGCGTTGTAAATTTCGTCCCGATTAATGGAAAATTTCATTCCTATTCCTCCATGCTTGATTCATGATTTTTAACTCGACAAGTTAATGAAAAATATGGGATTTTCCAAATAAAAATAAACTCTTTTGTTGTCTGCAAATCCAACAGATGTCGGTGTGCGGAAAGCAGAAGTTCAGGTTGTTGCGTTTGCTGATTTTCGGGTGTGCCGGGCGAATCACTTCTTCTTTTTCGTTTGGGACATTCATGTCACGGTGTGCCAGGGGTGACGCAGTGAACCAATCCCTTGTATTTTTATGATTTAAACCATTTCATATACTTGCGGCGGGACATCCGTGTCTCACTTGTGAGTCGCTGCTCTAAATTTCCACCACTTCTTACTTCCACATTATCATTGGGTTAACCCTATTTCCAGGATCATGGCACGATATGTGTCTATTAATGATAGTAAATTAAATGATAATACACAAAGGCATGAAATCAATTTTGGCGTTAACCCTGGACAATAAACTGATATCCGAAATGAACAGCACTTTTGCAAAGAAGAGAGTCGCCGAAGTGCGCACATTCTCAGAATCTCTGGAACTGATTGATTATTTCCTGAAACAGTATGTACCGCTTATCGTGCTGGATATTGATGTGTTGAAGGAAAAAGTGCTCCATCTGATCCGGATTTTACGCTCGATCCACCGGGAGACTCAGTTTATTTTAGTGCTTTCTTCAAAAAACATGCAAATCTGTTCGGCGGCACTTTCCCAGGGAGTGGTGTCCTACCAGGTAAAGCCCATCTCAACCGAAAATATGCTTGAAGTAGTTGCTTCAACCTTAAAAATCCCCATACACAATAATTAAGGAGGTACTATAATGTATCGTTTTTTACTCGTTTTTAGTTTAGTTTTTTTGGTAGCCGGCATGGGCGTGCTCAGTGCACAGACCTATGTTGGTCCGGAGAAGTGTTTGCAGTGCCACAACAATCCGGCGCTGGGTGACGCAACCGGGTGGCGGAGTTCCCTTCATGCTAATGGATATTCCTACGTCCCCGATGATGCCAATTCCCTGGTCGACAAGCTTGGTATTGTAGCCGATTACGACCAGAACGGGATTGATGATTTCAAAGATGGCCTGGATTTTAACACCATTAACAGTGCATTTGATCAGTACAAGCCAAATTCGCCGATTCTGGGTTACAGTCCAAGCACCGGCTACACTGTTACCATCGGCCAGGTTACTCACAAAGTATATCTAACCTATGGCGGTAGCGGATACTGGAAACAGCGTTATATGGTAAGAATTAACACATCCCAGGGTGAATCTGCCGCGTTGTATATTTCGCCGGTACAATATAACGATGTAACTCATGCCTATGCTGCTTACCATCCTGAAAAGTGGTGGGACGCAAGCAATCAGCCCATATATACCCCAAGTTCCACACTCGCGGATGCAGCAAATTCCAAGAGTATGCCGCAAGGATGTTCCGGTTGCCACATGACGGGTCTTGAATTAAGTCAGGACTCCAACGGAGAGTGGATTGCCAGCGCTGCCCCGGTAGAAAATGAAGCATTGTATTCAAGTTATAACAACATCTGGGATGTTGACGGCGATGGAGACCTGGATCAGATTAACACCGGATGCGAGTCATGCCATGGACCGGGTAGTACCCATGCTGCATCACCATCTGCTGCCAACATTATCAACCCGGATTCTTTAACGTCGGAACAGGCCAATAATCTGTGTGGATTCTGCCACAACAGGGGTAAAAGCCTCCCTAACAACACCTTTGGCTTCCCATTCGATGATCAAAATCTGACCGGATGGATGGTAGGCGAACTGGTGGCTAATTATTTCACTGACGGTGGCGGGGACTGGCCGGATGGTAAACACTCGGTTAAACATCGCCAGCAGTATCTTGATTTTATTGAAAGCAGCAAACCAACATTTCAATTTCACCAGGTGCGTTGCTCAGAGTGCCACGATGTTCACAACACCTTGAAACATCATATCCGCGAGGAAATTGAGGAAGAAGACAGCCTGGGTAATCCCTTGGTAATCCAGACAGAAAATGATAACAACACACTCTGTTTAGCCTGCCATGCTACCCATGGCGATTTTACCGACATCCCCAAGGAATGGGTAGCGGATTATAATAATCACATTAACGACATTGCTGCGGTGGTTACCCAACATACCCATCACCCTTACGACCCGGAAGGTAACGGAGCATCCCGGTGCTCCAAATGCCATAATCCAAAGGTAGCAAAATCGGCGATTGCCTACGATATTCATTCGCACACTTTCGAACCAATTGCCCCGGAAAAAACGGTTGTTTATCAGAATTCCGGCAATGGTATGCCGAATGCTTGTGCAGTCAGTTGCCATGTGAAATCGAATTACCCGAATTTTGGGATCGATTTCAGTAATGACAATTTTGCTGTCTGGAATGAGGCAACCGACCTGGCGCTGGCAGATACCCTGATGCATTACTACGGACCGAATGGGGTTTGGTGGCAGTTTACCGGAATTGAACAAACCAGTGTGCAGGTTCCGGCGACACTGAGTCTGAGTCAAAACTTCCCCAATCCGTTTAACCCGGAAACAAATATTGTATTTGAGATTCCCACCCGCAGTGAAGTGAATCTGAGCGTTTACAATGTGCTGGGTCAAAAGGTAGCAGAGCTTTACAAAGGAACCACGGCACCCGGAAGCTACAAAGTAACCTTTGATGGTAGCGGATTCTCCAGCGGTTTCTATATTTACAGCTTACAAACCGGGAATCGAATTGTCACCAAGAAGATGCTGTTAATGAAGTAGCTATTTGGTGCGAAACAGATTTCATCATTTTTCAAAGGTGCCGCTCTTCGGGGCGGCACCTTTTATAATTGTTTCAAAATTCCCCGCTTCATCCTGTTTGCTAATTCAATCCATCAAATCAGCAAATATTATTTGGGGATTCCAAGTTTTCTTCATATCTTGAACATTGTTTCAACTAAGGGGGAGGAGAGAATTCACAGAATGTCTGGGAACAGATCAAATAAAGATGCGGAGATCTGATTTGGAAAATTTGAAAGACCAGAGTAAAAAGGAAATACCCAAATTTCGCTCTCTGAAATTCCGGTTAATGACGCTCATTACCATGTTGCTTATTCTGGTGGTTGGGGTGCCCGTTGGCTTGTACCTTTACCAATTGGACCGAAATTACCATGAGCTTTCGATAAATTTTATCGAGTCTGCCAGCCAGGTGGTGTATCAGTTTATCTATGACGGGATGATGCAAAACGATTCTCTGCAGATACAGCACAATTTGGAACTGTTGGCGCTGGACCCCGGTATCCGACTGGTGCGGTTGATGCGACCCACCGGCATGATTCTATATTCGTCCAGAACCGCGGAAATCGGCAAGAACCTTCACGAATTGCCCGAAGAACTGGCGTTTGGAATTGATACCACTCCGGGAGAGGAAACATTTAAGCGCATCGGAAATGTTTACTCACACCACCATTCTATCCGGGTTCAGAAAGAATGCACTGCCTGCCATGCAAACAAGGGAGCGGTAATTGCCGTTTTAGATGTTCACGCCGGTTTCACCCAGTCCGGTTTACTCTATGATAATTCGAAAAAACTGGTTATTTCCGGCGGTGTGCTAATTATTCTTATTCTCTGGGTGGTGCTAAATTTTTTATACCAGTCCCAAATTGAAACACGATTACATACGATTATTTCGGGGTTTGAGAAGCTTTCCCGGGGCGATTACGATTCAACCATCCACATGCCCGGTAAACACGAACTGGCATTCCTGGCGGGCAAGTTTAACCAGATGCTGAAAAGTTTGAAATTAGCCCGCCAGAAAGAGGAAAAATTCATTGTGGAAAAATTGGAGCGGGCAGACAGGTTGGTCACTTTAGGCGAAGTGGCTGCAGAGATTGCTCATGAGGTGAACAATCCTGCCGGGATTATCCTGACCCGGGCAGAATTCCTGAAAGAGGAAATGGAAGAGACAAACCCGGATTCGGTTTGTGTGGAAGACCTGAAGATTATTATTAAACAAACCGAAAAGCTTGCCGACACCACCAGAAGTATTTTACACTATGCCAAAAAGCTTCCGCAATCTTTTGAAAAAACAAATTTGAATGAAGTAATCGAGAGCTCGATAAAAGTACTGCAACCGAGAATTAGCAAACGCCAGGTGCGGGTAAAAGCGGTTACCTGCGACTGTGTGCCGGTTGTCTGGGGAAACGCCAACCAGCTTGAGCAGGTATTTTGCAATTTGATTAACAACAGCCTGGATGTTGTACCGCCCCAATCCGGGATGGTAGAAATTACTATCCGTGAAAATGGCGATCCGGAGAAATCCGGTTACCGGGTTCAAGTTCGTGACAATGGTCCCGGCATTCCCAAAGAATACCAGGACAAAATTTTTTCACCCTTCTTTACCACCAAGTCCGGCGACCAGGGAACTGGTCTGGGATTATTTATTGTAAAAAACATCATCAGCAACCACAAGGGAACGATTGAATTAAATTCCGCTGCCACCGGGGGAACGGAGTTCATAATCGAACTGGAGGCGTACCTTGGAGAAAATTGAAATTCTGGTTGTCGATGACGAACGGGAAATGCTGGTGAGCTACCAGAAAATACTCACCCGCGCCAACTACCGGGTTCAGACAGTTGACACCGGCGAGCAGGCACTGGAAATTCTGCGGCAGGACAACCGGGTGTCGCTGGTTATATCCGATTTAAAAATGCCCGGAATGGACGGCTTGACACTGTTGTCCCGGATCAAAGAACAGTTCCCACATTTGCCGGTGATTATGGTAACCGGATACGGAACATTAGAATTGGGCGTGAAAGCAGTTAAAAACGGCGCGTTTGATTTTATCGAAAAACCCTTTTCCAGTAAAAAATTGCTTGCTTCTGTTGAAAGTGCATTGAAGCAGCTTTTTCCTGACGCAGAGGAAGGTTCATTTGTTACCCAGGACAAAATGCAGGGTAAAAGCTCGGCAATGCAGGAAGTCTTTGATATGATACATAAGGTTTCGCATGGCGATGCTAATGTACTGATTACCGGGGAAAGCGGTGTGGGTAAAGAGTTGGTGGCACGCAGTATCCATAAGAATTCGCTGCGCCGCAACCATCCTATTATTCCCATTAATTGCGGCGCGCTGCCGGACCAGTTGTTCGAAAGCGAATTGTTCGGGTACGAGAAAGGCGCTTTTACCGGCGCCTTCCAGGCGAAACCCGGGCTGATGGAATTGGCGAACGGCGGGATGCTCTTTTTGGATGAAATCTGTGAGATGCCGCAAAATCTGCAGGTAAAAATGCTGCGGGTGTTGGAAGACCACAAAATACGCCGCATCGGCGGGCAGAAGGAAATTCCGGTAAACATCAGGGTGGTGAGCGCCACCAACCGCGATGTGGAGCTCTCTCTGAAAAAAGGGTGTCTGCGGGAAGATTTCTTCTATCGAATCAACACCATTCAGATTCACATTCCCCCGCTCAGGAAACGAAAAGAAGATATTCCCATTCTGATCAATCATTTTTTGATGGAGTTTGAACAGAAATACAATCGAAATATTTCCGGTATTGAGCCACACGCTCTGCATGCCATCCAAAG